>Ga0172375_10001820_pt1 | contig 34001 bp, 25 predicted proteins | sample LakKiv1m_FD_114537 | JGI IMG/M metagenome (GOLD analysis project Ga0172375, IMG submission 114537) | Freshwater microbial communities from Kabuno Bay, South-Kivu, Congo - kab_092012_11.1m | ecosystem: Environmental > Aquatic > Freshwater > Lake | place: Democratic Republic of the Congo... | reverse complement strand
GAAATATGGTGATGAGATCATGTATTACGCATCTCACACAAATGATAATGCAAGATCGACATTTCTTTACGGCTCACCGGCTCTTCCATTGCAGGTTCAGACAACGATTTATGCATACGATACGGAAAACTATCTGAAAGATGCGATTTTCAAGCGGGTACGCATAATAAATAAATCTCAATTATCTTTAAATGATATGTATTTCGGTTTATGGTCCGACGATGACCTGGGCGATCCCTGGGATGATTTTGCAGGCTGCGATACCACTCTTGATTTGGGATATATGTACAATTCAGTTAACAATGATAATGGCTATTACGGCTTGAATCCTCCGGCAATAGGCCGGGTTATCCTCCAGGGACCATTCGTTTCTTCTCCCGGGGACACTGCCAGATATGACGACAGAATTTTGCCTGATCACAAAAATCTGCCGATGACATCATTTGTCTTTTATTTAGGTGCAGATATGGTTTATGATGACCCGGATATGGGGGTTTACAAGGGGACAAAGGAAATGTACAATAATTTACAAGGGATTATCTGGGATGGAACCGAATTTATCAATCCCGTTACAGGGTCGCCGACGAAATTTTGTCTTTCCGGGGATCCCTTTACCGGTGCAGGATGGATCGATGACCGTTATTTCACCGATCACAGAACTCTGATGTCAATGGGACCTTTTAATATGGCTCCGGCCGATACTCAGGAAATTGTTTATGCCGTGTTCTTTGCACGCGGAAACAGCAACCTGAACAGCGTTTTTGCTTTGAAAGAAATAGCTCAGAAATTAAAATACTTTTATGACAATGGGGAAGTAACAGGCGTCGTGAATTCCCAGGGTGAGGTCCCTTCACATTTTTCACTAAGTCAGAATTATCCGAATCCTTTTAACCCCTCAACTGTCATAAATTTTGAACTCAAAATGAACAGCCATGTGAAACTTAGTGTTTTTGATTTTCTTGGGAGTGAGGTATCAGTGCTCCTAAATGAAAAAAGAAATCCCGGGAAACATCAGTTTGAATTTGACGCAGGTAATTTATCGAGCGGAGTCTATTTTTACAGGATTGAGGCAGCCGGAGAGGATGGCTCGGTATTCAGGGATGCAAGGAAGATGATGCTGGTCAAGTAGGGAGTAGGGAAGTAAGAAAGTTTGTCAAGTTGGAAAGTTTATCAAGTTGGAAAGTTTATCAAGTTGGAAAGTTTATCAAGTGGAAAGTTTGTCAAGTGGAAAGTTTGTCAAGTGGAAAGTTTATCAAGTGGAAAGTTTATCAAGTGGAAAGTTTGTCAAGTGGAAAGTTTGTCAAGTTGGAAAGTTTGTCAAGTGGAAAGTTTGTCAGGGGGGAAGTATTTGAAGTTAAAAGTTTGGGAGGAGTCTTTTTGATCCGGAATTATTTAATTTTGTAATGATTAACATCTTACAAGTATTATTTGTCCGGAGTATGGAGATGAGAGAAAAATTATTTGTTTTAATACTGGCGGCTGCTTTTTGCGTTACTGAGGTCACGGGACAGATTCTCCAGTCGCAGTTCAGAAATATTCAATCCGGGAACACCGCATTTTTAGCCAGAAAAAAGAACGGCGAGAACGAATACAGTAAGTTTTTTGCTATTGGCACTAATCTTCAACTTTGGCCGAATTCCAGGTCAGCTTCTCCAAGATTCCCGTCCGAAGATGAATTCACAAGCTCCCGGGAGATATTTACAGTATTGTTTAATACCTATCCGGATGTCTGGCCCGAATATTTTCAGTCTGATCCAAAAGAATACGATTGCCTTTTCCTTTCCGGAATGGGGTATCTGAATTATTATATGCGGAGGGATACAAATTATAACACTTTCCCTAAGCCTTCGGATGATGGATGGTTTATAGGTCCGGAAGATCAGGCAAAAGCTGCTGAGCGGGAAAGGAAATTCGGGAGTATGTCTGCACGGGTGGATAAACTTATTGACCTGACTAGAAACCGGGGCGATTTTGTACTTTTTCTGGCTGATGAACCAGATGCAGGAATGAATGGTTCCTGGACTTTTTATGGAAATTTTCTTGAGATACTCCATAAAAGGAATAAATCCAAAGGGCATTTTACATATATCGATTTAGCGCCAATAACCGGCAATATGTTGATTTATGAGCAGAAATCAAAAGCAGATCGCGCCAAATATCCAATGCCGCCGAATAATGAGCCGAAGTATAATGACAGAACTTTTCAGTACAGTTCCATTAATGAAGAAACGAACGTTAAAACTGCCTATCGCGAATATTTATCCGCATGTGATATAATCGGGCTCAATTCCTACGGAGCAACTTCTGCCAATCCAGCCAAAATCGGTGAGATAGTTGACTGGCTTAGAGAGGTTGATTCGACAAAACCGATCTGGCCCTGGATAACTGCTGAGAAAAAAAGATATCGTACTGCTTCTGATGAGGAGTTCAGGCAAGGGATGAGAAGGCAGGCGTTCACCGCTATTTCAAGGGGTTCATCGGGAGTAATGATTTACAGTGAGGGCAGAAAACTTATTAATGATCTCGAATGGGACATTAGTCTTGATCTTGCCAAAGAGCTAAATATGTATCGTTCAATTTTCGAGCAGGGAGGAAAACTCGCAGCCATTGGCAAAGGTGGATCGAGGGCACGGCTTATTGACTGGGGCGGACGAAGGTTTATTGTTGCATCGAATAATCAGGATTCAATCTGGTCTATCAGATCCGGATTTTTTAAGGGATTAAAACTCAACAGAAATGAATTCGGTATTTGGACTTCAGATAACGGAAAAAAGATTAAAAAAATATCTGCCCCAAGAAATTTAGGTTTTGAGGATATACTTGTGAAGGAGTGGGCTGAGAGAGACAGACGATTCCTGAACTGGAAAGTATCAGCGGATGGGGGTGGTGAAGCAAATATTTCACAGAAAGAACAAAAACTTGGTTCAAATTCGCTCCATTTATCGTGTGTCGCAGGTTCACGGTCAACAGCCGAACAGTTTATCCAGACATTTCCGGGCGCTATCTATGAAGTAAAAGCATGGTACAAACATTTTGAGGGAATAAAACCTCAGCGGCTTATCCTTTTGTTTTATGACAAGGATGCAAAATGGATATCTGAAGTTTCTGTGAAGGCGCATTTTGAGAAAAAATGGAAGATAGTTAAGTTGGAGGATATAGCAGCACCTCCGAATGCAGAAATCATGAAAATCCATTTCGATACCGGTGTACCCGGAGAAGAGATTTCGTCCGGTTTCTGGGATGATGTAGTGATCCGGATGACCGGTATTAAATAATTTATGCGTTTTTATAATACTCCGGGATTTTCACAATCGATCCATGTATTTCGTTTGCTGGCTAAAACCATAATTAGCGGTTTGTTGTTTGGAAGTAATATTTTCAGATTGACTTTTAGAAAAAATTAACTTATTTTTACCAGTCTGTATAGAAATTTTACGGGGCATAGCGTAGCCCGGCTAGCGCGCCTGCTTTGGGAGCAGGAGGTCGCAGGTTCGAATCCTGCTGCCCCGACAAAATGTTCTTTGATTTTATTCGTTCAGATCTTTCCATTTATTCAGGAAATATATAAATTTAGGACTACGATGCGCTCGTAGCTCAATAGGATAGAGCAACAGCCTTCTAAGCTGTAGGTTAGTGGTTCGAGTCCACTCGGGCGTACAAACATGGTGAGTGTAGCTCAGTTGGTTAGAGCGTCTGGTTGTGGCCCAGAAGGCCGTGGGTTCAAGTCCCATCTCTCACCCGAAACACTTTCCTTTACGGCCCCATGGTGTAACTGGTTAACACATAGCCCTTTCAAGGCTAAGAGTACGGGTTCGAGCCCCGTTGGGGTCACACTTTCAGTTGTCACATCTGCAAAAAATAACGATACAAAGATTTTAATGAAACCAGGCCCCATGGTGTAACTGGTTAACACATAGCCCTTTCAAGGCTAAGAGTACGGGTTCGAGCCCCGTTGGGGTCACATTCTCTCCTCCAAGCCTCTTTAATAATCATTGAATTATTATTATATTCTTCTTTTATTTTTAGTTCATTTATGGATAGACAAGATAAATTTTTTGACAGTATTTTAAGTTCTGCCGGATACTCTACCCCGGGAAACCGTCGTTCGTTATTTCCATCGCTGCGGTTTTACAGCGGGATGGTGAGAACAATAATTAAAGCACACAGCATAGTAAAAAAGAATAATTACAATGGGAAAAACTGGAGTATTTCTTCTTTTAATATGCTGGATGATCTTGAGGCTGCCGGACTAAAATTATCTGTTGATGGACTTAATAATATACGCAGCTTCAATGGTCCTGCTGTCTTTATTGGGAACCATATGAGTTCACTTGAGACAGTTGTACTGCCATGTCTAATCCAGCCGAATAAACCAGTCGTTTTTGTTATGAAGCAGGAATTGCTTAATTATCCTTTTTTCGGACCGGTAACCGGGGCAAGACATCCTGTTGTTGTCGGCCGCAGCAATCCCCGGGAAGACCTGAACATCGTTTTCACTGAAGGCGAAGCGCGTCTGAGAGATGGCAGATCGGTAATAATATTTCCGCAAAGGACAAGAAGCAGCAGATTTATTCCCGCAGAATTTAATACACTTGGAGTTAAACTCGCTAAGAGAGCCGATGTACCGATCATACCGGTTGCCATAATATCAGATGCATGGGGAAATGGTAAACTAATCAAGGACTTCGGAAAAATCGATCCAAATAAAAAAGTAGTGATCCATTTTGGTAAGCCGGTCAATGTAAATGGAAATGGTACCGAAGCTCACCAGTATGTATTAGAATTTATTGAATCAGTTCTTATCAGAGAAAAGAGGAATGAACTGATCATCAAATAGACTCATCACTACCTCCTCCATCAGAAAAATCTTTACAATTCCTTAAACCCATCTTAACAATTTCGTAACATCTGCATTTTAAGTTTGAAACGTAGGCTGAATTAATCTTTAGGAGAAAAAATGTTTTCAAACTTTCAAAACCAATGGTGGGTTGCGATCAAACTTCGGGTCAGAGAACTACTAGTATTACTTTTACTAACGTCATCACTTTTTGCTCAGGGAAAAGTCACCGGAAGAGTGTTTGACGGCGAAAACGGCGGTACTCTGATTGGAGTCAACGTTTTTATAGAAGGCAAAAACATTGGTGCAGCAACTGACATAGATGGAATATACATCATTCAAGGCGTTGAGCCGGGTGAACATACATTAGTTTTTTCTATGATTGGATATTCAAAGAAAAGCGTAACGGAAGTAATAATTAATAAAGATGAAACCGTAAAAATTGATGTGACGCTTTTACCGGAATCCTTTCAGACAGAAGAGGTTGTAATAACAGCAAAATTAGCTGTTGATAATGAAGCTTCTCTTCTTATTAAAAGGCAGAAATCACTTTCAGTAAGTGATGCAATAAGCGCCGAAATGATCAGCAGATCAGGTATGGGAAATGCGGCTGATGCAGTTTCGAAGATTACGGGCGCCTCCGTCGTTGGCGGTAAATATGTTTATGTGCGGGGTCTGGGTGACAGATACTCGAGCACTCATATGAATGGAACTGAATTACCAAGCGCAGATCCGGATAAAAGATCATTTAATCTCGATCTTCTCCCATCAAATCTTCTCGACAATATTACTACTGTAAAATCTTTCACGCCAGATAAACCCGGAAATTTTTCAGGCGGTATAGTTGATGTCGGCACAAGAAATTATCCGGAAAAAATGTCATTTAAAATATCTACGGCTTCAAGTTATAACTCGAATACATCCTTCAATAACAATTTTCTTACTTATTCCGGCGGGAATAATGACTGGTTAGGTTTTGATGATGGGGCAAGATCTTTACCCGGTCAATTAACAGATGGCGAATATAAAATTCCAACGCCAAATGAATCTAGAAGTGATGCTCAGAAGGCCGCCGAACTCGACAGAGTTTCCGGAATGTTGAATCCGCAGATGTGGACCGTTACAAAAAAAGCGCCGCTAAATCAGAACTTTTCGATTTCTTTTGGTAATCAGGAAAATGTTTTTGGAAGTCCGTTCGGATATGTTGCCAGTATAAGCTATATGAGAGGTTATTCATATTACAACAATGGCAGTGTTGGACGGTGGGAACTTGCCGGTCCTGTCGAAACGGCAGATGAACTCAATAATTATATGCTGCTTAAGGATGCAAAAGCCTCAGAAGAAGCTTTGTGGGGGGGGCTCGTTAATCTGGCATATAAAGTTCACCCGAATCATGATTTAAGCGCCAAAGCGATTATCTCACAGAGCGGTGAATCGATATCAAGATACCAAACCGGTAAATGGCCCGATCAGCTTGGCGAGAATCCAGTTTATGAAACACGAAGCCTTCTTTATACTGAAAGAAGTCTAAGGACATACCAGGCTTCCGGTGAACACATGTTCCCTGAATTCTTCGGATTGAGAGTTGACTGGACTGGCACTCTAAGTACCTCCGAACAGGACGAACCTGACCTGAGATTTTTCAGCAACGATTATTTGATCGAAGATAATGATACCTCTTTTGCAATAAGCATTAACAATTACAACGCACCTACAAGGTTTTTCAGAACACTTCAGGAAGATAACCGAAGCTTCAAAGCGGATTTTTCACTGCCTTTTAAGCAATGGAGTGAACTCCAGGCAAAAATAAAATTCGGGACTTCGTTTACGGAAATCGGGAGGGAGTTTAATGAGAGGCGTTTTGAAATCAGGAATGCCGGAGGCGCTCATTATAATGGTGACCCGGAGGAATATTTTATTAATCAGTCCGGAATTATTCGAATCGATTCAGTAAGGAACAGGTATTATTTCGGAAATTATCTTTTTGATGCTTCGGCTTTAAGAAACAATTATACAGGTGACCAGATTGTATCGGCAGCCTATGGTATGGTTGAACTGCCGCTTGACCGGAGTTTGAAGATGATTGCAGGCTTAAGATACGAGACCACTTCAATGGAAGTTGCGAGCGCGGATACCTCTGTTCAAAAAGGCGAACTTAATAATGAAGATATACTCCCGGCATTAAGCTTAATCTATGGCATTAATCAAAATATGAACTTAAGGTTTGCATACGGTAAAACTCTTGCAAGACCAAATTTCAGAGAAATGGCGCCTTTCAGAAGTTTTGAATTCCTTGGCGATTTTCAGTTTCTGGGAAATCCTGATCTGGAAAGAACACTTATTGACAATCTCGATTTGAGATTTGAGTGGTTCCCGGCACCAGGTGAGATTGTTGCCGTCAGCGCATTTTATAAAATATTTACTAATCCTATTGAACGTGCGTTTAATCCTTCAACCGAGGTTATTAGTTTTCAGAATGTTCCTGAGGGAACTTCGTTCGGCGCTGAGTTTGAGTTCAGAAAAAACCTTGGCACGTTAACCGACCTGCTTTCGAATTTTTTATTGAATACAAATTTCAGTCTTATTTATTCAAAAGTTGATATTCCGGAAAAAGAATACAATACACTTATTAAAATTTTTGATCCTGCAGCACAAAAATCCAGACCGCTCTTTGGGCAATCACCTTATATCGTAAACATTGAACTTGCTTATCAGAACAATAACAGCGGGACAACCGCAGGACTTTTTTATAATGTTGCCGGAGAAAGACTTGCCGAAGTAACACTTGGAGCAACACCGGATGTATATGAAAGGCCGAAACAAATGTTAGACCTGAATATCTCGCAGCGTATATATGAAGGGATCGACATGAAATTTGGAATAAAAAACATACTTGATTCCAAGACCAGAAACGTAATCGAATACAAAGGGAAAGAATATACATACAGCGAATATTCCAACGGAAGATCATTCACTGTGGGGCTTAGTTATTCCCTATAATTTTCAATTAATTTAGGAGTACAGATGAAAAAATACCTTTTCTTGTTATTGCTGCTCGTAAGCACCGGGTTTGTTTCAGCACAATCCGGAAGGAGCGAAATCGTTATCAAAGACGCAGACATTACAGCTACAAGCGGGACGGTAAACTGGACAAAAGACAATGTTTATGTACTTGACGGATATGTATATGTAGAAGCGCCGACAGTACTGAACATAGAAGCAGGAACTGTAATAAAAGCAAAAGAAACACCTTCGACCGGAGATGTGGCATCAGTGCTGATCATAACCCGTGGAGCGAAGATATATGCAGAAGGAACACCGACACAGCCTATCATATTCACGTCAGAATATGATAATACTGATCTTCCTGATGACGGAACTGATCCTGGGGTTGATTTCAGAATCGACCGTGGATTATGGGGCGGAGTTGTTCTATTAGGAAAATCGGTACTTAACGTAGCAAATGAAAAAGTAGTTGAAGGACTTCCGGCAACAGACGTAAGAGCATTATACGGCGGAAATGATGATGCAGATAATTCAGGTGTAATGAAATATGTATCGATCAGATATACCGGAATAACAGTAGAAGCCAACAAAGAACTTCAGGGCTTGACTGTAGCATGTGTTGGAAGCGGAACAACACTTGAATATATAGAGACATTCACGAGTGATGACGATGGATTTGAATTCTTCGGCGGCACAGTAAATACAAAATACCTTATCTCAGCATTCGCAACAGACGATGCATTTGATTATGACCAGGGATTCCGCGGGATGCACCAGTTCTGGTTTGCAATACAGAGCGATTCAAACGGAGTTGGTGATCATCTTGGAGAATTTGACAGCGGTGACTCAGGCGCATTAACAAACGAGCCACTATCGCAGCCGGTTATTTACAATGCTACATTTATCGGGAAAGGCGCAAATTCACCAAATTCAGGCGATATAGCAATCAATTACAAAGAATATGGCGGCGGTGAATTCTACAATTCAATCTTCACTGATTTCGACAAGACCGGAATAAAGGTTGACTCAGGATCAGGGCTTACAAGCTACGATAGATTGATGAATGGCGGAATCAAACTTGAAAACAACATCTGGTTCAAATCTGAAGGTAACACAATAAGCAATATCGCCGCTCAGAGTTTTGTCCAGAATTATCTTTTAAATACAACAAATAATAATAGTCTTGTTAATCCTTTACTTTACTCAATCGGAAGGGATTCAGATATGAATCTCGACCCAAGACCCCAGGCTTCAAGTCCGGCATATACTCTTGCCACAAAGGCTTTTCCTGCCGGCAACACATTCTATTCCGAAGCAGACTATTATGGTGCATTTGATACAGATATCTGGATGAACGGCTGGACTGCCTTATATCAGAATAAAATTACAAACCAGATTTTTACTTCTGTTGAAGGAAATAAAACTGAAATACCATCGGATTTTGAACTTTCACAGAATTATCCTAATCCATTTAATCCGACAACAAAAATCAACTTCTCCCTTCCGAAAGATGCGAACGTAAGACTGACTGTTTATAATGTGCTCGGACAGGAAGTTGCGACATTATTGCAGGGATATAAATCGGCAGGTAACTATACAGTTGATTTTAACGCAGCAGGATTGGCAAGCGGACTTTATGTTTACAGACTTGATGCTGGAAATGCTTCAATCGTAAAGAAAATGACGCTTCTCAAATAATTTTTTTCTCCTATCAACCCCCGGGGGACGCCGGCCTACAGTATGCGTCCCCCTTTTTATTTCTTACCAATTTGCCTGTCTTTCTTATATTTACACAAGAAAAAATTACCGGGTATGCTATGAGGAAAATTTTACTAATTATTTTTTTTAGTGCAGCATTTATAACGGCTCAGACAATTTCCTGGCAGGAGATAACTTCAACATATACACTGCCTGAAGGAGTTGAACTTTATAAAGGAACAAGAACAAGTCCTATTCTTCAGGCTTTCTATTTTAAAGTAGATATGAATAATCCTGACCTTGCAATACGACCCTACTTAACATCATCGACGGCAATAACAGCTACTTTGACGCAAAGATTTGGAGCTTATGGGGCAATAAATGGCGGCTTCTTCGGAGGCACAACATCCTATTCAACGGTGCTTTATCCCTTCTCGGTTAAAGCGCAGAATGTGACGGCAGTAACGCGAAACAGTCTTTCCTATCCTGTTATAAGAAGTTTTTTTGGAATGAATGAAGATCGAACATTCACTGTTGACTGGATATATCATTTTGGTGCTGAAGTAGGCGATATTTACCGATTTGATGCACCTATGCAATATATCTCAAACGATCCGACTCCAAAACCAGCTCCTGTTAAAACAACCGGTTCGCAGTTGGAGGGGATTCTCACGGGCATCGGAGGTGCGCCGACACTCGTTAAAAATGGTCAGGTAAATATTACATATAATGAAGAAATAATGTGGGGATCAGGGGTTGATTATTCGATACGTGATCCGAGAACTGCTGTTGGTTATACTGCCGACAACCATGTGATAATGTTTGTTGCCGATGGACGCTCAGTGGTCTCCGAAGGAGTATCCCTGCCTGAGCTAGCAAGTATAATGATTGACCTGGGATGCGTTGAAGCGATGAACCTGGACGGCGGCGGTTCGACACAGATGGCAGTCGGTAACCAGACTGTTAATTATCCTTCATCAAGAGCGCTTCCTGCTATTCTTGCGATCGTACATTCCGATTCGCTCAATCTTCCGAAAACACCAACATTTGAAAAAGCAATTGATACCGGCGATGAAGGGGTTGTTGTAAATGGTGACGGCTGGTTTACTTCTGCAAATCCCGGTTTTTACGGCGGAACTCCAGCTATGTTGAACGAAGTCGGCGATGGTTCTGCCTCAGTTGAATTTCCTGCTTCGGTTCCAGACTCTGCCGAGTATGAAGTTTACGGTTGGTGGGTATCATCTTCCAACAGAGCTGGAGACACACCATTTATTATCACTCATGCGGATGGGTTCGATATTGTTCGGGTAAACCAGAAGACGAACGGATCAGCGTGGCAGTATATCGGTAAATATAATTTTACAGGAGCCCTGGGCGAGAAAGTAATGATAACCGACGGGGGGACTGGCGGGACAGGGACTTATGTTGTGGCAGATGCTGTAAAATTTGTCACTTATGATGCAGTCACATCAATCGATGAGACTGAAATTCCCGATATTATGCGTAAATTTAATTTGATAAATAATTACCCGAATCCTTTCAATCCAAATACAAAAATCAGGTTTTCAGTTGAAAAAGACTCAAAAGCGCTGATCGAAGTGTATAATTCACTTGGTGAAAAAATCTCTGAATTATTTAATTCGACTGCTGAAAGCGGGAAACATTATGAACTCGATTTTTCGGGCGAGAATCTGAGTTCGGGAATTTATTACTGTATGTTGCAGGCGGGCGGTAAAACTACTGCCTCAAAGATGATCTTAGTCAAATAATCCTGACCAATTTTATTGCAGAGGCTGCTGAAATATGCAGCCTTTTTTTTATAATTAAGGCCGTCTCCGAATTCTGAAAGCTTTTGATCAAAATATATTTAATTTAGTTTGTTGAATTCGATAATAAAATAATTAAAGAATGCACTGTTCTTTATACAGACAAAAGTTATGAATTTATTATTTCTCATTGCTTCAAGATGGTTCAGATCAAAACGATCGACCAGATTTATTTCTCTGATTTCCTCAATAACAGTTGGCGGTATTGCTCTTGGGGTTGCTGTTGTGCTTATTGCACTGACAATACTGCGGGGATTTGATCTTGCGATCAGTGAGAAGATTATAAGCCTTGATGCTCACATTGTAATATCCGGCTTCAGCGATAAAAACCTTCCCAACCCTGGCGGTGCTGAAAAAAAAATAAACAGAAGAATGGGGGAGCATATTTTGGAAATATCCCCATTTATTCGAAAAAGCATGATCCTGAGGTCTAAAATGGGTTCTGAAGGCATCTCCGTTTCCGGGGTGGAACTGAGCGGCGATAATTTCAGGATCGGGAAATACATTGTTGAAAAAAACATAGACAATAACAATAGCTGGCAGGAAGGTCTGCTTGTCGGGAAAAGACTTGCCGAGAAGTTAAATATTTCACTCAACGACAAAATCATTCTTATCGGGCTGCGAAATGACCAGCCGCCGGGATACAACAATCCTCCTCTTGTAAAACAGTTGAAGGTTACAGCAATATATGAATCGGGAATGGCTGAATATGACGAAATGAATGTCTATGCCGGTATGAATATTCTTAGATCGCTTTATGATATGAATGATGAAGTTTCAGGTTTTAATGTCCGGCTCAGCGATCCGATGAAAGCAGATTCACTGAGGCAGGTGCTGCAGAGCAGTCTCGGTTATCCCTTTTATGTCAGGACCATTTTTGATATCCATAAGAATATTTTTACATGGATTGAACTTCAGAAAGCTCCAATTCCATTAATCCTCGGACTTATTATACTCGTCTCAGCTTTTAATATTGTCGGGACAGTCTTAACAGTTGTGCTTGAGAAAACCACTTCCATTGGGATTTTGAAATCGCTTGGACTTAAAAGTACCGGTATTGTAGGCATTTTTCTATTTAATGGAATAATCCTATGCCTCTGGGGGCTTTTAATAGGAAATGGAATAGCGCTTCTGTTCAGTTATCTTCAATCTGAATTTCATCTTATACCACTGCCGGCAAATGTGTATTTTATTTCATATGTGCCAATTGATATACTGCCGGTGAATTATCTGCTCGTTTCTTCAATAACATTTGTTGTCTCAATGCTAACATCCTTTATACCAGCATATATTGCCTCAAAGCTTAAACCAGTAAATGCACTGAGGTTCGGCTGATATGTTCGAGTTATTTATTGCCGGAAGGTACCTGAAATCGAAGCGGAAAATAAATTTTATTACGATAATAACTTATCTCTCAGCTGCGGGAATTACTCTTGGTGTAGCTGCACTTGTTGTAGTACTTTCAGTATTTAACGGGTTTGGGGATCTTGTTACTAAAATTCTTGTGAATTTTGATCCTCATGTACAGATAAGTTTCACAAGCCAGGAAGCCCTGAATGATACTCCAAAGATTGAAAGTATTCTTTCCGGACGAGATGAAATCTCAGGATATAACAAATTTGCCGAAGGCAAAGTAATGATTTTTAATGGCGCCAAGTATGAGATTGTCACGCTCAAAGGACTCGATGTCGGTCCGGATAAACCCTGGGGTGCTGAAAATTCTATTATTTCCGGGAAATTTGCCTCTCCGGACTCAGATATTCCTGAGATTGTGCTTGGTATTCCGATACGGCTCAGGCTGACGGGGATGCTTGGTGATACCCTTGTTCTTTCATCTTTTTCCAAACTCGAGCAGACACTTATCGATTACTCATTACCGAGAGTTAACAGTTTCAGGGTCTCAGGCATTTTCAGGGCAAACAACAGAGATTATGACTATGGCTACGTCTTTACTACATTAAAGAGTGCCGAAAAAGCCCTCGGATTGAAAACCGGTTTTTCAGGATATGAGATTCATCTTAAAAATATTGAAGACTCCCCGAAACTAAAATCATATCTTGAGAGCAGTATCAGCAATGCCGGCATAAAAATATATACGTGGTACGACCTGCATAAAGATTTATATGATGTGATGCTTATAGAAAGGTGGGCGGCTTATTTTATTCTTGCTCTTATAATCGCGGTCAGCTCCTTTAATATTTTGGGATCAGTTGCAATGTCAGTAATTGAAAAAAGAAAGGATATCGGGATCCTGCGGACAATGGGAGCCGACAGTTCTCAGGTTAGAAGAATATTCCTTTATCAGGGATTGCTGATTGGAGTAGTAGGCACAATTGCCGGGCTCATTCTCGGACTGGGAATCTGTTATCTTCAAATCTATTACAAAATATATCCTCTCGATCCTATGAAATACATTATTGATGCTATTCCTGTCAGTGTAAGGCTAAGCGATATTATCGCAATCGGGGCGATGTCACTTTTACTTAGTTCGATTGCAGCAATTTATCCATCCGGAAAAGCTTCGAAATCCTCAATAGTTGAATCCGTTAAATGGGAATAAGTGTATGTCAGATTTTGTGATTAAAGCAAAAGGTATCGAAAAAACATTTGACCGGGACGGTGTTTCGGGATTAAAGGTGCTTAGTGATGTTAACCTGGAAGTAAAAAAGGGCAGAATTACTGTAATTATTGGCGCCTCAGGCGCCGGTAAAAGTACACTTCTGCATATACTTGGAGGACTTGATCGAAGTGATAAAGGATCGATACAGGTTCTTGGTCAAGATATAACTAAACTTGATGATAGAAAATTATCTGTTTTCCGCAATAAACATATTGGTTTCGTTTTTCAATTTCATCATCTTTTACCCGAATTTACAGCTTCTGAAAATATTGCTGTGGCGGGGATGATCGGAGGAAAATCTTACAGGGCGGCGATGTCTGAATCACAAAAACTGATGCAGGAGATTGGTTTAAGCGAAAGGGCAGACCACAAACCTGCTGAGCTTTCAGGCGGAGAGCAGCAGCGGATCGCTTTCCTCAGAGCAATTTCGAATAGTCCTGATATTATTTTCGCTGATGAACCGACCGGAAACCTCGATTCTCATAATAGTGGAATAATTATTGACATGATACTTGGACTGAAGAAAAAAGGGCAGACTTTTCTGCTCGTTACCCACAATTCAGATCTTATGGATATCGCCGATGACCTGCTCGAAATCCGTGATGGAATGATTCACGAGAAAGATAGGTCATAAATCGTTTTGTGACATATCCTTCTCGATTTGGTATTTTTTTCAGGAGTTGTTTTTAGAGTTTCAGGTGTCGTTTTTACTATAATAAATCAAAGATAAAAAGTGTCGAGCTTTACTTCCTGTTTCCCTTAAATTCTGCGGTAAAGAATTATAAGGAATAACCTGAATCTTTCTTCAGTATATTTGAGAATTTCAGCCTGATTAAACTGCCCGTTATTTATCCGATAATTTTGTTTTTTCTTTCAGGATATCATTGATAATAATTCTGTTTACAAGTTCTGGTTCTTCGAAAAGCGGGCTATGAGCAGAATTATTAAAAGTATAAAATCCTTTGATGGGAGCATTTAGTTTATTCAGGTATTTTTTGGATAAATTGATGTTGACAGTCAGATCATATTTGCCGCTGAAAAAATATACAGGAATTTTTAGTTCAGGAATAATTGCAGGGATATCTAAAACAAAAAGTTCTTCAATGAAACCAGCTCGTTTTACAAAACTGAATTTCGAAATCCAGATATTAAATTTTTCTGTTATAGAATAGGCTCTGCATGTCCATACAGGTAAAAATACACCTGTAAAAACTGATCTCATATTACGCATTGTACCTATGCCAAGTTGGTGCATACTTTTATCCCGGATTGCCGATTTGAAGAAAGGGATAAAACTTGTATCGGAATCGAGAAGCGGAAATTCCATCAGTTCTTTTAATGTTCCCGAATTGCCTTCGATTTTATGTTGGTCTAACATATATTTATACGCGATACGCTCGGATTCAGACTGATCAGTTATCTGTGCCATGCCGATATATGCATTAAATTTCTCCGGAGACCTCGAAGCTGCCTGAATTGCGAATGCAGTACCCCCTGAATGCGCCATCATGTAAATCTTTTCTTTTGCGAACCGCTGCCGAAGATAATCAGTAACTTCAAGAGCATCAGAGATAAGATATTCAAATGTCATTGTTTCCAACGGTATTTCAGGACTATATGAAAGACCGCCTCCGCGTTGTTCCCAATAACAAACTGTAAAATGTTCTTCAAGCCCCGGCTGATATTTTTCGAACAGGAAAAAATTCGGGAAAGAGGGTCCGCCATGCACATAGAGCAAAACAGGATTCCGGATATCTCTACTCCGGATGATCATTCCCTGCCGGATACCGCCAATTGAAACAAAAATTTTTTCTGAAATGCTGTTAGCTGCTGGTTTTCCATTATTATCAAAAAATTGATCCGGTTTTCCGGGGCTTATATAAATGAGCAACAGAATAGTGATCAGAATACAACCGGAAATTATAATAAAAAGAATTGTCATCATTTTTTTTATCATCTGGTTACGAGTTTTATTTATCTATTCCAACCTTAAAAATTTGCAACCTTATTATTCTGCATCTTCAATGCAATTCCCGAGTCTATTGTCTGCATTCCTGATAAAAATTTATTCATTAGTTTTTCATTTGAGTATTTCCGTGATTTACTACGGTACTAAGTGATAATATTTCACCGGGAATTGGTTAATTATTCCTCAGGTATCCATTCGTTATTTGATCGGTTTATATCCGGCAATTGTTTTTCAGGATCCAATACAATTTTTTTAAGTTTGGATTCAGATTCAAATTTAAAAGTCCATTCACCTCCACGCTGCCATATCTCAATCGGCAACCGGACAGTTTCAGCTTTCCCGTTATCCTGATAAATACAGAGAATAAGAGGCATAATCATTCTGCCATTATTCCCGATTGTAATCAGGACGCCTTCAGCCGGATTTTCGTTTATGTAGCTCACATCAACAATAGCCTGATCTAATTTCCACGTTGTGAAAAACCATTCATTCCAGAACCAGTTCAAATCTTCACCAGTCGCATTATTAATACAACGGAAGAAGTCATAGGGTGTCGGATGTTTGAACGCCCAGGCTTCAGTAAATTTCCGGAAAGCATAGTCAAAACGTTCGCGACACACTACTATTGTGCGAAGTAAATTAAGTCCGTAAGCAGTTTTGCCATAGAATTGATAATGCTGATCAACATCCATTGCATCAGTTAGTATCATCAGAGGATCTTTATACTGCATAAATTGTTCATAATCACGCGAAGCATAAAATTCTTTTGCATAATAGACGCTATCGGTCTGATACTCACAATTATTAAAGATATCGTTGGCGATGTAGTTTATGTAAGTATTTAATCCTTCATCCAGCCACATATATTTACGTTCATTCGATCCAACGATCATAGGGAACCAGTTATGGCCGATTTCATGAGATATAAGAAACCACAATCCGGCTTTTTTCTCCTTATAATCGTTAAAGATTATTCCCGGATATTCCATACCGCCAGTTATTCCGGCGCTATTGACAGCATAATTCCACGGATATTCAAAATAGTTTTCGGAATATATTTCGATCGCTGCTTTTAAGTATTCAGTCGCTCTTGACCAGGCCGTATCTCCGGCACTTTCAGGCGGATAGCAGGACATAGCGAGGGCTTTGCGTCCTGAAGGCAACTTAAGTCTGGCGGCATCCCAGATAACTCCTTTTGCTGCCGTAAATGCCACATCCCTGGCGTTTTTGATTTTATAATGCCACCTGAGATTCCCTTCATCAACGGGGCGTGAAACAGGTTTTCCCGCTTCAGCGGCATCAATGATCGCAATCGTCTGATCGCTCTTTGATGCTTCAGCCAGCCGGTTTATCTGATGCCTGGTCAAAACATCTTCAGGATTCTGCAGATCGCCAGAACCAAAAATAATCATATCTGCCGGGGCTGTTATGTAATATTCATAATCTCCATAGTCGCAGTAGTATTCACCGACACCAAGATAGGGGAGGGTGTTCCAGCCTTCCACATCATCATAAACACACATTCGTGGATACCATTGAGCAATCTGGTATATCAGGCCATTTCCCGTGAACATTCTCCCAAAACGACCTGCTCCGTCAGCCGGTATTACAAAGCTATAATCTATCTTTATTGAGATGAGATCACCTTCGGGCTTCATTGCTTTTTTTAGTCGAATCTGCATTCGTGTATCTGTAATTACCGGCTTCACCGAATAAGACTTCTCGCCCTGGGTTATTGTAACTTCTTTAATCCTATAGCCCCCGTCTATTTTCCCAAGCACTCCAAATTCATCACCGGGGTAAGGTGTTGTTGCGGCTGATCTTGATGCAGGTTCAAATATATTCTGATCTAACTGAAGCCATAAATAGTCGAGATTATCGGGGCTATTATTGGTATAAACAATTGTTACATTGCCACTAATAACTGTATCTTTTTCATTCAGAGAAACATCTATCAAATAATCAGCACTGTTTTGCCAGTATTCCGGACCGGGAAGCCCGCTTGCGGAGCGAAATTCATTCCCTGCCGGCGGATTGAATATAGGTAAGTAAAGGTCCCATGGGTTATATAGTGAGTCCGGGTCTGTCAGCCCCTTTGAAATTGATGAGCCTGTAATTATCAGGAATATTAATAAGATTTTTTTCATTGCTTTGACTCTGTATTAAATCATATCTTTTGTTCGCCTAATATGTAAATAATGTAATAATGAGGTACAGGGCAGTTTGTGTTAAATATTGAAAAGAGCTGATTTTAGCACTTATTTTTGATTAAATTTCTAGCCTGTGTCAGGTTTTTCAAATTTGTTTAAGCACCCAGACTGCTACTGTTCATCGATATTTTTGGCGGCGGTTAATTTTTGTTTTAGCAGTCTTATTTTATCTAAATTATCCTGGTATCCTCTGATTTGCTGTTCCAATAAAACTCCATATCCAAAAACAATATTTTCGAAAAATGGCGCCTTTATGAAGTCAGAATGAATGGAACTGAAGTCACTAAAACGCACATTTTCGAAGAAAAATGGAGTTACGTATTTATTAACATAATCTGATAATAAACTTTCTAATTTTAAGGTCACAACAAATGAATTATATGTATCAATCAATCGTTTTCTTAATTCAATATCTTCAATTAACTTGAATTCACCCGATGCAGTCATGTCTTCCATAGTTGTGACAGAAGGACTATAATTTGCCAGGCTCATCATGCTTGCTGCAAACACTTTTATTCTGTCATCAGTGTATTTTTTTGTGAGAAGAATTTGTTTTAATGAGTCGATATCTTTTTTATTTGATTCTGAAAATTCAATTGCAGAGATGAGATTATTTTCATTATGGGTATTTTCGTCATCAAAACTTTCTATGTAATGTTTTGCCTCCAAATTGTTTGTCATCGATTCGTTCCATGTATTCAATTTAAAGGCAATAGTGATACCAATGATAACAATGAGCAGGTCAATAATTTTTGACTTCCAATCAATATTCAAATTCAATTTTATTTTCTTCATATTCAATAACCCATTTAGAAACAAATCTTTTTTGCCTCTTTTGTGAAAATGTAAGAAAAACCTACAGGATTATTATGATCCTGATTTTATCAGGAGAGAATATAATGATAATACTTTGCAAAATAATCCTGAACCGGCAGGGTTATTTACCCCAGGATTAATTGACTTTCAGGCATTTCAGTCTGTCCTTCTGATAGTACAAATCATTTATACTAAATAAACTTGTGAGGGAATATATAGAAAATATCAGGTAATAAAAAGATATTGCCGAGCTTAAAAATCACTTTTCAATCTCAATAGAATCCATTTACAGAACAAGTAAAACTGCCCATTCATTTTTTATTTTAACCGGTGATTAATGGACTCACCTCAATCACCGGCCTAAGATTTTTGATCTTATCTGTATTCTTTCGATTGCTAATTCTGCCGTAATTATTTACGCTGACTTTGCCCTAGTTATTCAATGGAGCTGAGATAATTAAATATCAGCCTGATACCATATCCGGTGTTGTAAGGTTCGGAATAGTTATTATGTTTGAACTGGATTGCCGGACCTGCAAGATCAATATGTGCCCAGGGCTGTCCATCAGCTACAAAGAATTCGAGGAATTTTGCTGCTGTTATTGCACCTGCGCCGCGGGGGCCAAGATTTTTGATATCAGCTATCGGGGATTTGAGCAACGGAGCATAATCTTCCCAAAGCGGCATCCGCCATAGCCTCTCATACGATTTTTCTCCGGCAGCAATAAGGTCTGCCGAGAGTTTGTCATCATGGGTAAAAAGTGCTGCGGCAAGCTGTCCAAGGGCGATAAACGCAGCCCCGGTCAGGGTTGCAAAATCAATGATTATATCCGGATTTAAAGAGCACGCGTATTCAAGAGCATCTGCGAGAATTAGTCTTCCTTCGGCGTCCGTGTCACCTACTTCGATTGTTTTTCCGCTCATCGTGTGAATAATATCGCCCGGTTTGTAAGCTCCGCCCGATATCATATTCTCCACTGAGGGGATTATGCCGGTTATTTCGACCGGGAGGTGAGCATCCGAAGCAGCTTTGATAACACCGGCTACTACTGCTGCACCAGCCATATCGGCTTTCATCTCAAACATTCCCTGTGTGGTTTTAATTGAAAGTCCGCCGGAATCATACATTACACCTTTGCCGACAAGTGCTATTTTTTTAAGTGAATTGCCTTTAGGCTTATATTTAATGATCATCATAAGCGGTGGATTCTCACTTGCTTTGCCAACACTCAGCAGTGCATTGGCGCCCATCTCTTCAAGATCATTTTTCCCGAATACTTTAACTTTTACATCTTTGGAATCCAGTTCTTTCGAAACATTTTTTACAAATTGCTGTGGATTGAGATAAATTGCCGGCTCATTCACCAGATCACGGGTAAAATAAACACTGCCCATGAGCGATTTTGTTTGTGTAAAAAGTGATTTCAGGTTATTCAGTCCATGAATATGAATTCTGAGGTCATATGTCTTTTTTTTCTCGGAAAGGTATTTATCGAACAGATAATTTCCAAGAAAGAGTCCTTCAATAAATGTACCAGCCAATTCTTCCTGGCTGCTGAAAAAATTATCAAATTTTTCAAAATCGGGAAGAATAAATTCAACTGACGTCACTTTTTCATCATAGAATTTTTTAATTAGTCCCGCGCCACTGTTCCTGAAATAGTCGTTCGTAAATTTTTTATTGATTTTAACTTTTTCAAGGTAGAGCAATTCAATATTTCCGCCAGAATTATAAAACAAGAGGTTTTCCCTTTCGCCCTCTTCAAATTGATTTACGATAGTCTCATTAATATTTATGTGCAGCCGTGATAATTTTTCACGTATGCTGTCATTTTCTGAGAGAAGGATAGCAAAGGCAGCTAATCCTCCGGTCTTTTTCTTACTTGCAGAAAGTTTTAGATTATAGTACATATCCTGCCTGTCTTTATTTTTCAAAAATTATTACAAATTATTAATTAAGCGCCGATCAGGTATCAAGGTATTTTCCGGCAGCAGCAAGTACTTCCTGAATAACGGTTTGCAGTTCTTTGTCGTATATTCTGCTCCCTGCGGCATTGGTATGTCCTCCTCCGCCAAATTCGGCTGCAAGTTTATTTACCGGAACTGTATCCCTCGATCTGAAGCTGATTTTAACTCCATCCTTCAGTTCGAAAAATAAAATGCCAATTTTAACACCGTCTATTGCAAGGCTGTGATTAACAAATCCATCAATATCCTCTTCAAGAGAGCCGGATTTTTCGAAGCCTGCTCTGTAAATAACCTGGTAGCACAGTTTATTATTGTGAAACAGCTTCATACTTGTAAGAGTTTCACCGAGTAGTATCATTCTTCCAATCGAAGTACGATCAAAAATCATTCTGTAAATAAATCCCGGATCGGCGCCGTTTTCAATAAGCGCCGCAATGTCGCGGTGAACCTTCGGTGTAGTCCGTTCAAACCTGAAAGAGCCTGTATCGGTCATTATTGCTGCATAAAGATTTTGTGCGATATTTTTATCAAGTTCTGCAATCTGTGTATGCCGGATAAAATCGAGGAGAATTTCGGAGGTAGCGCAGGCATCAGTGTCGGAAAACAGATGGTCGAATACCTGTTCCGGCTCCTGATGGTGGTCGATACAGATTTTCACTGCTGGAGTTTTCCGGAGAACTGCCTCCATACTCTTAACACGCGAGAGGTGGTTGAGGTCAAGAATCACAATCGCATCAGCTTTTTTTATATAATCATCGTGCTTTGTACTCTCATATTTTTCAATCACTTTATGAGGATCAAGAAAATCCATATTTGAAGGAGTTGAATTATGTATTATCGGTCTTACGGTCTTTCCGTTTTGTTTTAAGATATGGTACATTGCCATAAGACTGCCGATTGCATCGGCATCAGGATTTATATGAGTTGTGAGAATGAGATTCTTTTGATTCAGAAGGACTTCTTTCAGTCCGGTAAAATTTATCATTTGACGCTTAATTGATTATTAAACAACAAAATTACGAAATGTATCAATGAATACTATATAAAAAAGTTTTATATTAAATCTTTATATATTTTAAGTGTAGTAAGATCTCCGGGCGGAAGATTCCAAAGATTCAGATGATAGAACAAAATGATATACTGACAGTCGCAGAGGTTGCCAACCTAATAAAAGCGCGGCTGGAAGAGAATTTTTACGGTATTTCTGTAATTGGTGAAATTTCCAATTTTACCGCACATATAAGCGGTCACTGGTATTTTACCATCAAGGATAATGATGCGCAGCTCTCCTGCACAATGTGGAAATCCTTTAATACAAGGATCAGAAAACCCGCTAACGGAGATAAGGTTGTTCTCAGCGGTAAAGTTACAATGTACGTGCCCCGCGGTACTCTGCAGATTGATGTCAGGGATCTGAAACCCGCCGGGCTGGGTGACCTTCAGATCGCATTCGAAAAACTCAAGAAAAAACTCTCCGATGAGGGACTTTTCGATGCCCGGTTCAAAAAAGCAATCAAAAAACTTCCGGTCAGAATTGGTGTGGTTACAGCAGCAGGCGGCGCAGCCCTGCGGGATATGATAAATGTTGCACGCCGGCGTTTTCCTTTGGTTGAAATTGTACTCGCCCATGCAAAAGTGCAGGGGGATGGGGCGGCAGAAGAGATCGTTTCCTCAATTGAGGAATTAAACAAACTGGATAACATTGATACAATTATTGTTGGAAGGGGAGGCGGCTCTCTTGAGGATTTATGGGCTTTTAACGAAGAAATAGTCGCAAGAGCAATTTTTGCCTCCAGGATTCCCGTGGTAACAGGTATCGGTCATGAAATAGATTTTACTATTGCCGATTTTGTATCGGACCTGAGAGCACCAACTCCCTCTGCAGCAATGGAATTAAGCACACCAAATCAGAACGATATAATTAATTACATTTCAGATTTTTGCAACAAAAATGAAAAAAGGGTACAGGAAAGAATTTCTCTGCTGCATCAAAAAATTGACAGGCAGATAAATTCGTATTCATTCCGGAAACCAGAGGGAATGATAAACGACAAGTATCAAAAACTCGATAACACTTTTCTCAGGATACAAAACTTTATCGATAATAGATTAAATGAATCCGGGGCAAACTTGAATCTGCTCACATCCGCGCTTGAGAACCTTGATCACCGGAATGTACTCAAGAGGGGTTTTACGATCACGCGGCAGGATAATAAATATATTGCACGTTCATCGCAATTGAACACCGGAAAATCCTTAGAGATTATTTTTTATGACGGAACAACATTCATTGAAAGAGAGTAATATTATGGAAGCAAAATCATTCGAAGATTCGTTGAGAAGACTTGAACAAATATCCGGAAAACTTGCAGCCGAAAATACGGGGCTTGAGGAATCGATCAATCTTTATGAAGAAGGCATAATTTTAGCAAAAGAATGTTACAATAAATTGAAAGAAGCCGAACTTAAGGTGATTAATTTACGTTCAGGGATAGAGGAGATTTTTAATGAGAATGATGAAAAAGGAGATTAGCCTTAATGTCCGATAAATATAAATATCTGAGGGAAATAAATTCTCCCGCGGATTTACGGAATCTTGAAGTAAATGAACTTAAAGAACTGTGCGGTGAAATACGCAGCTATATGGTTGACGTTATATCCGAAATCGGAGGACATTTTGGCGGCGGGCTCGGAACTGTAGAACTTACAGTTGCGCTTCACAAAGTTTTTAACACTCCTGCGGATAAAATCGTTTGGGATACAGGTCATCAGGCTTACCCTCATAAAATTATCACCGGCAGACGAGAAGAATTAAAAACAATCAGGCAATTTGGCGGGATCAGCGGATTCTTAAAACGGAGCGAGAGTGAATATGACAGTTTTGGCGCAGGACATGCCTCAACTTCCATATCTGCCGCTCTTGGTATCGCCACCGCTGCAAAAAAAGCCGGGAAAAACACCAGAACTGTTGCTGTTATCGGGGATGGCGCGATGACAGGCGGAATGGCTTATGAGGGACTTAATAATTCCGGCATTTTAAAGAGCGACTTAATTGTTGTTCTGAACGATAACAACATGTCAATTGCCCCTAACAATGTCTGGCAAATATCCAACTACTTTACGGAATTGATATCGCATCCGGAATACAACAGATTTAAGGGAGCGGTTTGGGACCTGACCGGTAAAATGGATAATTTCGGAGACCGTATTCGGCGAGTTGCAGCACGGGTGGAATCCGGGATAAAGTCTATTATTACTCCGGGAATGCTTTTTGAGGCTTTAGGATTCAGGTATTTTGGACCAGTTAACGGTCACAATCTGAATCAGCTTGTCAAACTGTTTGAGCAGGTCAATAAATTCAATGGCCCTATTCTCGTGCATATACTTACTTCCAAAGGCAAGGGTTACAAACCTGCTGAAAAGGATAAACAAAGACTTCATGCTTCAACGCCTTTCGATAAAACAACAGGAATGGCTCATAAAAGCGGAGCTTCTCCGGTATCTTATACCCGCATATTTGGTGAAGCCCTTGTAGATATCGTTGAAAAGGATAAAAAGATTGTAGGGATTACAGCTGCAATGCCCGATGGGACAGGATTGGATTACCTTCAGAAGGCATATCCCGAAAACTATTATGACGTTGGTATTGCCGAAGAACATGCGGTAACTTTTTCTGCCGGAATGGCAACAGAGGGAATTATACCTGTGGTTGCTATCTATTCCACATTCCTGCAAAGAGGTTTTGATCAGATAATTCATGATGTGGCACTCCAAAAACTGCATGTGGTTTTCGTTCTTGACAGGGCTGGGCTTGTCGGGGCTGATGGCCCGACTCATCACGGTACTTTTGACCTTACATATCTCAGAATGATACCAAATATGACCATCATGTCTCCACAAAATGAGAATGAATTAAGAAATATGCTTTTTACTGCTATTTATCATATTGATGGTCCTGTGGCAATTCGTTATCCGCGCGGAAATGCCCTAGGTGTGGAAGTATCGTCTGATTTTATAGCTTATGAAACCGGTAAGATGGAAAAATTGAATTCTGGTGTGGATGCTGCTGTCATAGCTGTGGGGAGCATGGTCTCTCCTGCAAACAAAGCCGTGAAAGTTCTGGAATCAGAGGGGATCAAATGTGAATTGTTCAATGCACGTTTTATAAAGCCGCTTGACAAAGATTGCCTCGATGAAATTGCCGGAAAATTTGATCACATTATTACGATTGAGGAAAATTCACTTCCGGGAGGATTCGGTTCTGCGGTGAGTGAATATTTTATAGATAAACACCATAAATCTGAAATACTCAGACTTGGAATTCCTGATAAATTTATTGATCATGGGACTCAGGCAGAATTACTAAGGTTATTAAAACTTGATCCGGAGGGTATTGCCCAGAACATAAGAGATTTTCTCGGGAAATCAAGGCTGCATAAGGAGCTGGCAGGCTGATGCAAAAAGTGAATATCGGAATAATTGGTCTTGGCGGATTAGCGCAGCTTATCCATCTGCCGGTTATATCAAAAATGCCCGGGGTAAATCTTCATTCAGTATGCGATACCGAAAAATCGAGGCTCAATAATATTGCAGATAAATTTGGTGTAAAAAACCGGTTTGAGAGATATGAAGACATGATGGAAAATACCGATCTTGATGCGGTTATTATTTCCACTCCGACTTACACTCATCCTGATATTGCTCTCTATTGCATAGACTTCAAAAAGCCCCTGCTTATAGAGAAACCTGTGGCAACCACCTATCGCCAGGCAAAGGTAATTTATGAAAAAGCCCAGCAGATGGATGTAAAAATAATGGTGGGTATGAACCTCAGGTTCAGGCCGGATTCAATGCTCCTAAAAAGTATTCTTAGTTCGGGAGAGCTCGGAAAGATTTTTTACATCAAGGGAAATTGGCTGAAAAAGCAGAGCAGTCCGGAAAAATGGTTTTTGAAGAAAAGTGATTCCGGCGGCGGGGTAATAATTGACCTCGGAATAGGAATTCTTGATCTTGGAATGTGGCTTACAGGATATAAAAAGGTTGAATCAGTTTCGGTACAGAGTTATAAACACCGCACCGGAAGTGTTGAAGATTCTGCAGTCGGGCTTATCCGTTTTGAGGATGACCAGGTGATGACTTTTGAAATAAGCTGGTCGTTCCATTCAGAACAGGATTCGCTCGATCTCACTTTTTTCGGTACTGAAGGAACTGCACATCTCAATCCGCTCAGAGCGTATAAGCGATCGGGTTCCGCAAAAATTGACTATACACCAGCTAAACTTACAGGAAGCACAAATTATTTTCAGAAATCTTTTGAAAATGAGCTGAATTACTTTATTGGGGTTGTTAAGGGGATAAATCCACTTGTTTCATCGCTTGACGAGGCCCTCATGCGAATGAAGCTGCTCGAAGCTATTTATGAATCAGCCGAGAGTAAAACTGAAGTAAAGATGAGGCAATATGAAACACAAAATACTACTGGTTGACGATGAGAAGGATATCGTTGAATTTCTTGAATATAATCTGCTTAAAGAAGGCTTCGATGTCCTGACTGCTTTTGACGGCAATCAAGCCTTAAAGATGGCAGAACAGAAGCCGGATCTTATTGTTCTTGATGTAATGATGCCGGGAGCAGACGGTTATGAGGTTCTGACGAAGATCCGAAAGAATAAGAGTCTCGAGAATATCCCTGTGATACTTCTGACCGCAAAATCCGGAGAAAATTTTGAGGTGCACGGACTAAATATCGGAGCTGATGCCTTCATTCAAAAGCCTGTTTCCCCGGCGAAAATCATCGCACATATCAAAGCGAATCTCAGAAAGAGGGAAACGGGTGTTCCGGGTACAAAGGAAGAAATTATTGCTGCCGGTCCAATAGTTATAGACAGGGAGCAGTATAAGATTATTGTTGATAACGAAACATTACAATTCCCGAGGAAGGAATTCGAGATTCTGGCTTACCTCGCAGCACATCCCGGAAAAGTTTTTTCAAGAGACCGGCTCCTTAGCGATATCTGGGGTACAGATATTTTTGTGGTTGAAAGAACTGTGGACGTTCATATAAGAAAAATCCGTGAAAAATTAGGAAAGCACGCTGAATTGATCGAAACTATCAAGGGAGTTGGGTATCGCTTCAGAATCCCCGGCTAAGTTTCTAAAAAATCTTCGGGCTGCAAGACCTTATTACCGTGATTTTTTTCTGCCCGCAGGAGTATTTCTTCTCCTGATGATAGTTTTTTCCGTTATCAGTTTCGCACAATTTTTATTTATTCTTTTTCTTCTGATCTTCACAATGATTTATATCCTATCCCGCCTTGGAGAAAAAAGACTAAAAGACACAGGTGTTATAAGTGATCTGATTTATAATATCCGGAACAATAAGTATCAGTCAGCCGATGAAATTAAACTGCCTCCTGAATTGATTGAAATTGAGGGTGAGATAAAAACTCTTTTTCTCAGGACTCAGAATGATATTGAAAATCTCAAAAAACTAGAACAAATAAGGACAGAATTCCTTGGGAATGTTTCCCATGAGCTCCGGACACCCATATTTGCAATCCAGGGCTATCTGGAAACATTACTCAGCGGAGCGATAAACGACAGGAATGTGAACAGGAGCTTTCTTGTAAAGGCGAATATTCACACACAGAACCTGAACAATCTGCTAAATGATCTTATTGATATATCGATGATTGAATCCGGACAGATGCGTTTGAGTTTCCGCTATTTCCCGTTAGCCGAGTTCCTCGAAAATCTTGTGTCAGAATATCAGATGGGAGCTCAGAAGAAAAACCTGAATCTTGTTCTAAAGGAAATCAGGCCCAATCTTCAGGTTTTTGGAGATCAGACAAGGATAAGGCAGGCTATTGGAAACCTCATTCAAAATGCTATCAAATACACAGAAAAAGGCGAAGTAGAGATTTATGTGTCCGAAGAAAACAAATTATGCCGGATTTTCGTAAAGGATACTGGTATTGGAATTCCCGAAAAAGACCTGACCCGTGTTTTTGAGAGATTTTACAGAGTGGATAAAGACCGGTCAAGAGCAGTCGGCGGAACAGGTCTTGGACTTGCAATAGTTAAGCATATAGTTGAGGCACATGGTTCAAAAGTAATTGTTGAAAGCAAATGGGGCGGGGGAAGTACGTTTTCATTTACTCTGAAAAAATAATCTTTTGATTTATCAGCCAACAATTCAATAACCCGTACCAGGGAATCTGAGTAACTTTCTTCACTTCTGATTTACTAATGATCATTTTGAATTTCCATTCAAATCTGCACGAAAAAGGCTTAAATCATCCCGGATTAGCTCTCCGGATGGTTTATTTAGAATTTTTATTTTTATAACAAAAATAATATTGATTTATTTTCCTTTCAGGCGCAGGATTTTTCAGCTATTGTCGTCAAAGTATCATAGGCATGACAGGCAAGGAATAATTATGTCCTGTATGAGGTTGTGGTATTAACGAATTCTCAGACATATTTAGGGTTTCAATGTTTATTATGCAGGCTGGTTAATTAAATTTTTATAGAAAATAAATGAACTTAGGGAAAAATGAAAAAAAAATCTTATCTGCTCACCATACTGATCTGCTCGCTGCTGCTTACATTCAGTTCATTTGCACAGTCCTTTTATGACTTAAGCACGATTCAGACAATAGAAATTACTTTTTCTCAGAGTAATTGGGATTATATGCTTGATACAGCAAAAGCTGGAAGCGATGGCTACATAATGGCGCAGAGTGTGACAATCAATGGATCACAATATGACAGTGTAGGTGTGAAATACAAAGGCAACAGCACTTATAATCCGGGTTATATCAAAAATCCTTTTCATATTGAACTGGATACTTACAAGGAGCAGGATTATCAGGGATATAAGGATATTAAGCTCAGCAATGTTGCAAAAGATCCTTCATTCCTGAGGGAAGTGCTTTCTTATTCGATTCTTCGTCAGTATATGTTTGCATCATTGTCGAATTATGCAAATGTATATGTGAACGGAAATTTACTCGGATTGTATGTAAGTTCTGAGTCAGTCGGTAAAACCTTTCTGAAGAAGAATTTTAATTCGAAGGATAATTCCTTTTTCAAATGCAATCCTATCGCTGGAGCGGGACCAGGAAGCACGGCTTTACCAAATCTGGTTTATCTTGGTAACGATAGCGCCAGTTACTATGCGGCGTACGAACTGAAATCAGATTATGGCTGGAGTGATTTAATCAATTTAACAAACACGCTGAAAAACAATATTAATGGAATTGAAGACATATTGGACGTTGACAGAGCTCTCTGGATGTTAGCTTTTGATAATCTGTTAGTCAATCTGGATAGTTACATTGGAGGTTTTGCACAGAATTATTATTTATATATGGATAATACAGGACGCTTTAGTTGTATCCTCTGGGATTTCAATGAATCGTTCGGGCGGTTCAGTCAGACAGGGACAATATTTTTACCGAATACAGCGGCAAAAAGTCAGATGACCCACCTTCTGCATTCCGGTGATACAAACTGGCCTTTAATTCAAAAGCTGCTCTCAGTTCCGAGATATAAAAAAATGTACCTGGCTCATATGCAAACGATACTCTCCGAGAATTTTTCCAACAACAGTTATTATATTCTTGCGCAATCAATCCAGCCGATTATTGCAGCAGCAGTTCAGGCTGATCCCAACAAATTTTATTCCTACGCACAGTTTCAGAGTAATCTTACTTCAGATGTGGGGGCAGGGATGGATAACAGCCCCGGAATTACAACGCTGATGAACGGCAGAGTTAATTATCTCTCGGCACTAAGCGACTTTACCAGTACAAAACCAACAATTACGAATATTATTGCAAGTGATACTCTCCCGCAGGTAAACACGTCATTTTTTATTACTGCTGATGTAATTAATACGAATACTGATGCGGTATTCCTGGGGTGCAGAGGCGATACAGAGAGCAGGTTCACAAGGGTGCCGATGTTCGATGACGGCGCGCACGGTGACGGCGATGCCGGTGATAATACTTACGGGGCTTCTGTGTTCGCAGACAATTCAGTCATAGAATATTATATATACGCAGAAAACAACAATGCCGGGATGTTTTCACCCGTAAGAGCAGAACATGAATTTTACACTATAGTTATAAATACCGCAGTTGAAAGCGATGTCGTGATGAATGAAATTTTTTCAAGGGGCACAACTGAAAATCCGGATTTCATAGAGATTTATAATACTTCCTCTTCTCCTGTTGATTTGAGCGGATACAAAATATATGACACAGGCGGTTTGAGCGGTACTAAACCCAAAAAGGAATTGCCGTCAGGTTCGATAATTGAACCGAAAGGGTATTTTGTTATATTTACGGATGATGAGAGTGCAGGCGGCTTTGGACTTTCAAGCTCAGGTGAGGAAGTCTGGTTTGAAAATACTACGGGGTTTGTTATAGATTCGGTTACCTTCCCGGCTCTTGATCTCCTGCAGTCTTATGGAAGAATGCCCGATGGGGGCGAGTGGCAGACATTGGACACAATCACACGTGGAATTTCTAATACTCCTCCGAGCGGGACGGGAGATGAATTATCAGCAATTACAGAATATAATCTGAGTCAGAATTATCCTAATCCGTTCAATCCTTCGACGAGTATTTCTTTTCAGCTTCCATTCGCTTCCAAAGTTACTTTAAAAGTTTATGATCTCCTGGGTAAAGAAATTGCAACGCTCATTGACGGATACAAAAACGCCGGCATATTTGAGGTAAATTTTAACGCTGGCGAATTATCGTCGGGAATGTATTTTTATCGTTTAGAAGCGGGAAATTATTCGCAGACAAAGAAGATGATTTTATTGAAGTGATGCCAAAGGAAACAACACCGACGGGGCGCAGGGAGGGAATCATTAATCCTTGACTTCGCGCCTCCGCGTCTTTGCGGGATAAAATATAAAAGTATATAAATCGAAGTAGTGAAAAAACTTTTATATGGTTCGTCTTATCACTTTTATAAGATATTCTTTATAACATCTGCAACCGAATCGCTATTCTGTATGATATCTATTTTACATTTTGATCCTCCATTCTTTACTTTTTAGCAAAATATTTAACAGATTCCAATCCCTTGAAATCTGAATCCTGTGTCCAAACTACAGCCCCAATAACCAGAGCTGTTGTGTAAATTATGCTACCTGCCATTGGTATATTAAGTTCATAACTTAACTTCGCCGCCTGCATTACGATTGAGGAAGAAACATCTATCACTTTTGCCTGATTCATTAAACCTACGATTTGTAATGCGGTCTTTTCATCTCTTTCCTTCAGGATTTTCCTATAAATTTCATAAATATTTATCACCGATACTAAAAGTTCATCAGTGTTTTCTATTGTTTCAGCAAAGTTTGAAGCATTTTTTCCATCCGATAAGTATTCTAACCAGCCGGAGGAATCAACTAAATTCATATTCTGTCTCCTTCTCTTTCAAGGCTGGTATCAATACCTTTCAAATAACCGCGTGCATCCTTGATATTCTTGAGAAGAAAAAATTCAATTCTATCTCCGAATTCCAGTATTTGTAATTTCTGTCCGGGTTTCAGATTTAATTTTTCTCTGATTTTTTTCGGAATGACGATCTGATATTTGGGCGAAATTTTTACTGTATCCATATTATCTCCAATGATGTATTACAGTAAATATATCGATAAATATTTCGTATGTCAATAAGCAATCGTTAATATATTGTGAGGTATGTTTTTATTATAGCCTGGTAGTGACCCGGCTGACACCGCCCCACGGGAGAGATCCTGAAGATATTTGAAGACATGCCTGGTTATGAAAACCACTTTAAAATAGATTTAATTCAGGTATTTGCCGCTTCTAATAAAAGAATTAATTAAAATGGCGGAATTGTGTATGAAATAGTATCTATAAACCTAGTACAGCTTAATTTCTTCAAGGTTTTTAATCTTTCTCTTGTAATCCATGATTTCAGAGTGACTTTTTTCCAGGTTATGGATGAAACTGTGCCGCACATCCCAAAAATCTCATATTGAATTTCATCACCTAAATCTTTCTGATTTAAAAATAATCCGGTCTCAACAATACCCCAGCGTGTTGCCTGTATCTCAAGTGTATCTTCACTTTTTATTAATCCTCTCAGAGAAAAATAAGAGCTGTCGAGATCAGTGCCATCTTCAATTAAAAACTCAGGGAGATTTGTCTGAGGTTTTTCTACTTCCGTAGAAATAATATTATCATCACAACTGAAAAAAACAAAGACTAAAGAAAACACAAAGAATGGAATTAGCAGGGACGCATTAGAACTGTAATATTTATTTTTCATTTTTCCCCCACCTTTGTGTAATGTTATAAAAAAGAGCATTTTTTATCATGACCGAACCACTCCGGAGGTTTAACGGATTTTTCAGCTTTCGCAGGATGTTAAGAGAAATATCTGTCATTTTATCTCCTGAAATTTGTTGCATTCAGTTTTTTTTTCAACTTATCTTTTCCTTCAAAAGTATCTCTCAAACTTAGCATGGAAATATCTATTATTATGCTTAAGGCAGCGGGATTGCTTTCTATTTCATCAACTGGTAATTGGCTACTAAAATGGATGCAGATATATGGAGTTTCTTTTCAAGTTCTCTGATCATCTCTACTGTTAAACTTTTCTTTTTATTCAACACTTCTGAAACCCTGCTTTTTCCGCCAATTATCCCAATTAAATCCTTTTGTTTAATATCCATTTCCTCCATTCTGATTTTTATAGCTTCAATCGGATCAGGGGCATTAATGGGATAGTATTGATTTTCATAATTTTCAATCAGCATAGATAAAATTTCGGCTTCATCTCCTTCCTGAGTTTCCGGTGAAGCATCAAATATTATCTCTAATCTCCTGAGAGCTTTTTCATAATCCTGTTCGGTTTTGATTGGTTTTATATTCATATTATCTCCTTCAAACATTATCGGTATCAATTTTGTTATATTCTTCGTGCGTACCTATAAATCGTATAAATGCCCATTGTCTTTCGTAATTGAATTTGACAACCAGACGGTGTGAATTACCTTTGATATTAAAAACGACTCTGTTGCCTTTCAAAATACTGGCACTCGTATATGTTTTTTTTATTTCCACAGGGTTTTCCCAATTTGAATGTTTAACAGTTTCATACCAGGTTTTTAAGTATTGCTCACAATCTGAATGTTTTTCCCAGTATTCCCGTAGAGTTTTCTTAGCAATTATTCGATTCATTTGGGTAATCTTTTTAACAAATATAAGAAAAAGTTCTAAATATGAGAACTTTATTCACGAAAATATCTTATCGAAATAAAATTGTTCTGGATTTAGCTTTCATACAGCCCCCTGGAAGTTATTTCTAATCTCTGCCATTTTATCTTCGGAAATTTGTTGCATTGTGTGTGTGTTTTCAACTTATCTTTTTTCTTTAAAAGTATCTTTCCAACTTAAGCAATATATAAATCCTCCTCTATCAATACTTCATCGGGTTTTCGGACAATGGTAATACCCTAGTGATGGGGATATCCTTCCTGCCCCAGCAACTCCGTAAATGCCTTTTCTAATTTTTCTTCTGTGAATTTCATGCTTTTGCTTCAATCTTAACAGTCCATTCTACTTTATTTAGCCTTTCTTTTATCATTTTCATAGTTCCCAAAACATTATCCGAATTTGGCAACTCACCATAAACCAGATTTTTAAAATCGCCATAATAAACCGATTCTAAATCCTTCCAAACTTCTTCAAGTTTAGAAAATATTAAGGAATCTTTAGGATGATGAACTAACCATATGTTGTTGTTTCTAAAACTTGCCACATCATCATTTGCAACTTTCAATAACATCTTATCAAATTCCGGAGAATTGAAAAAATCGGAAAATTCTTTTTGCTTCAAGAGTTGGTGTAGGTCGTACGTATGTCTTATTTTTTTCTTTAAAACGTCTATGGGATTTTCACCATATGAGAAACGGACAAGGCTCATAATTTTCTCACAAATTGTTCTTATTGATTCCAAAACCATAAAGCTAAATGGCATTAATCCATTTGCTTCGGCT
>Ga0172375_10001819_pt1 | contig 34013 bp, 38 predicted proteins | sample LakKiv1m_FD_114537 | JGI IMG/M metagenome (GOLD analysis project Ga0172375, IMG submission 114537) | Freshwater microbial communities from Kabuno Bay, South-Kivu, Congo - kab_092012_11.1m | ecosystem: Environmental > Aquatic > Freshwater > Lake | place: Democratic Republic of the Congo... | reverse complement strand
GGGAAGCCTTATAGGGATATCAAAAAATCGTTCTTTACAGCGCTCAAGAACACGGGTATAATTAACTTTCGCTTCCATGATTTAAGGCATACCTTTGCAAGCCAGTTAGTGATGGCTGGGGTCGATTTGAACACTGTAAGGGAGCTCCTGGGACATAAATCCATTGATATGACCCTTAGGTATAGCCATCTATCACCGGACCATAAGAAGCGGGCAGTGGATATTTTAGGCAAGCGGATGGACTACTTTTGGACAAAAATAGATAATAGTAAAGAGCCGGAAGATACCAGTATTCCAGAACTATCTGAAAATAAAGCAGTTATATAAAATTGGGGCTGTAGCTCAGTTGGGAGAGCATCTCGTTCGCAACGAGGGGGTCGGGAGTTCTATTCTCCCCAGCTCCACCAAGAATTTACGACAAGTAAATTTTTGATGGCACTACTCTAGCCTAATGAAATTTAAAATAACTTCCTCATTATTAATCTTATTACCATCTTGTTTTTCAAATTGTTTTGCTTCTGTAAAACAGCCCGAATTTGACGGCCAATTTTATCCGGCTGGCAAAGAAGAATTATCAGAGATGCTTGATGAAATAATCGAGAAAACAACTGTTAACCCTTTGCCCGGGGAGATACTTGTTCTTATCAGTCCTCACGCCGGTTATGGGTATTCCGGGCGGACAGCAGCATACGGCTATAAACTTATTAAAAATAAACCTTACCGTACTGTGGTTATTCTGGGGACTAGCCATCATAAGCCTTTTAACGGAGTGGCTATTTATCCTAAAGGATCATTTGAGACCAGCCTGGGTTTGTTAAAAATAGATGAAGAATTTAGCGTTAAACTTATTAATGGCGGGCCGGATATCTTCATTGACGAATCAGCTTTCAGCGCAGAGCATTCAATTGAGGTTCAGCTGCCTTTCTTACAGAGCGTGCTCGGCGATTTTAAAATCGTCCCGCTGGTTATAGGGGATTGTTCGCTGGCAAGCTGTAAAAAAATCTCCGCCTTAATTAAAGAAGCTATTAATGGACGCAAAGATGTCCTCTTGGTGGTATCGTCGGATTTATATCACGGTTATGGCCTAAAAGAAGCCGAGCAGGCGGATTTGAGTACCCTGGAATTAATTAAAAATTTTGATTATGAAGAGCTGTATTATTCTTTGCGGGATGCAAAAGCCCAGGCCTGCGGCGGTTTTGCCACGGTGATCGCTTTGAAGATAGCAAAAGAAACCGGCTATAATAAAGCGGAAGTATTGAATCATACTAATTCAGCGGCGGCAACTGGCGAAACCTCCGATGGCAAATGGACCGTAGGTTACGCCAGTGTTGTCCTTTATAACCCGGAAGGAGGCCGTATGTTAAATAGTCAGCAAAGAAAAAAACTTCTTGAGATTGCCCGTGTTTCAATAGATACCTATCTTCAATCTGGCAAGAAAACTGAGCTTAGCGAAACCGATCCGGTATTAAAACAGGAGATGGGGGCCTTTGTAACCTTGAACAAACACGGGGATTTAAGGGGTTGTATCGGCAATTTATCCGGCAGCCAGAGCCTCTATTTAACTATCAGGGATATGGCGGTTGAGGCGGCAGTTGATGACCCCAGGTTTAACCCGCTTACTTTATCAGAACTTAAAGATATAGAAATAGAGATTTCTGTTTTATCTCCCTTAAAAAGAGTGGATTCTGCGGATAAAATAGAAATTGGTAAGCATGGGGTTTTAGTGCGTAAAGGTTACCAGAGCGGTGTTTTCCTGCCTCAGGTGGCTACGGAAACCGGCTGGAGCAAAGAGGAGTTTTTGAATAATCTTTGTGCCCATAAAGCCGGATTGCCTCAGGATGCCTGGAAGGATAAAAATACTGAATTGTATATATTTAATGCTGAAGTATTTTCCGAGAAGGAAATGGATAAATGAACAGGTTTTTCGTTGATAAAATTGAAGAAAAAGATAAATTTATTATTTTAAACGATCCCGGGCAATTGCATCACTTAAGGGATGTGCTTAGGATTAAGCCGCTTGAGAAGGTGGCAGTTTTTGATAATTCGGGTAATGAATGCATAACTATGGTAATCGAGATTAATTCCATTCAGGCAAGGCTTGAGGTGAAAGAAAGGCGTTTTCCTAAAAATTCAAATCTAAGTTTGACAGTTGCCTGCGCTATCCCTAAAAAGGTCAAGATGGATGATATTGTGGATAAGCTTACTCAGCTGGGGGTAGAATGCATAATTCCGCTTGAGACAGAAAGGGTGATTGTTAAACTGGATAAACAAAAGAAAATAGACCGTTTTCAGCGCTGGGAGAAAATTGCCTTAAGTGCTGCCAAGCAAAGCCAGGGGTGCAGGCTTACGCAGATTAAGCCGGTAAGCAGTTTAAGAGATGTTTTATCGGCTACGGAAGATTTTGAGATAAAATTAATACCTACACTGGAAAGTAATCGTATGAGCATTAAAGAGATCTTTTCCCGGGATTATAAAAATTCCGCTAAGGTTATTGTTTTAATTGGGCCGGAAGGAGACTTTACCCTCGACGAAGTTTCTTCAGCAAAAAAAAGCGGTTTTTTACCGGTTTCTCTCGGTGAACGCGTCCTGAGGGTAGATACTGCCGCTATAGCCGTTGCCAGTTTTATTAAATTAAATGAAATATATTAAGTTTTTCACCCTCGGTTGTAAGGCTAACCAGTATGATACGCAAAGTATCAGAGAAAGGTTTCTTAGTAAAGGATTCGAGGAAGCAGATGGTAAAACCAAAGCAGATTATTTCCTGGTAAATACTTGTACTGTTACTGCCGGAGCTGATCAAAAATCCCGCAATATTATCCGCAGGTGCATTAAGGTTAATTCAAAAGCTACTGTAATCGTAACCGGTTGTTTAGCAGAAAGAAACTGGAAGGATCTCGCGGATATTAAAGGGGTAAGCTTGATCGTGAAAAAAGCTTTTTTTCCTGAAGGGGTTAGTGGTTTTAGCCAGCATACTCGCGCTTTCTTAAAGATCCAGGATGGTTGCGATAATTTCTGTACATACTGTAAAGTAGCTTTGGTCAGAGGGAAAAAACATAGTAAGGGAATTAGCGAAATTATTAAAGAAGCCAGGGCCATTGTTGCCGGAGGTTTTAAAGAGATTGTGCTTACGGGAATTTGTTTGGGCGCATATGGGGAAGATTTATCTTCCGGGGAAAACCTTGTTGATGTTATTAAAGCGCTGGAAGGCATAAATGGGTTATTGCGCATAAGATTGAGTTCAATTGAAGCAGGAGATGTTTCTGCCTGCCTGATTAAACATATGTCCGCAAGTAAAAAACTTTGCCGCCACCTGCATATTCCTATACAGAGCGGCGATAATAGTATTTTAAAGCGGATGAACCGTAAATATACAAGCCAGAAATATCATAATTTAATTTCCCGGATTAAGCGCGATATTTCCGGAGTTTCTATTACTACGGATTGCTTAGTCGGTTTTCCCGGAGAGACAGATGAGAATTTTAATAATACGGTTAATTTGGTTAATAAGATATTTCCTTTGAAGACGCATATATTCCCATATTCTATGCGGCCCGGAACTAAGGCTGCAAAATTCGGAGGATTAGTGGAGTCTAAAACGGTTAATCAGCGCTGTGCTAAGTTGGAAAGAATATCCGCTGAATGCAGGGATAGATTTATGCGGGGTTTTAGCGGAAAGAAGGCCTTAGTCCTGATAGAAGGTATTTGTAAAGATAATCCCGGTTATCTCGAAGGATTAACTGATAACTACCTTAAAGTAAGATTAAAGTTTAAGCCCGGATTAAAGAACGCGCTGATAAGGGTTAAGTTAAGAAATATCCTTGGAGATAGTTTTGTTGGCGAATATATTGACAATATCTGATTTAGCGCTATATTTAGATTAATATGAAAACACATATTTATTATCATCATACTGATTGCGGAGGGGTAGTTTATTACGCTAATTACCTTAACTTCTTTGAAGAGGCGCGTACAGAGTTTTTTTCGGAAAAGGGCGCTTCAATAAAGCAATTGGCTGATTCCGGGGTTATGTTTGTGGTCGCCCGCCAGGAGGTGGATTATAAGTTTCCAGCTGTATATGGCGATGATCTGGATATTCGGACTCAGGTAGGTGCGCTTACCGGGGTGCGTATTGAATTTTTGCATGAAATCTATAATCAAAATAATCAGCTTATTGTCAGGGGCAAGACCATCCTTGTTTGCGTAGATAAACACTTGAAGCCGCAGGCCATTCCTGAAGAACTCCGCAAAAAGCTAAATTAAATTTAATAATACTGGAGAAAAATGGATAATTTTGAATTGTTGCGCGCCAGGCGCAGTATAAGGTTGTTTCAAGATAAGGGTATTGCTAAGGAGGTCCTGGAGAAGATTGTTGATTGCGCCAGGTTTGCGCCTACAGCAAGAAATGTTCAGCCCTGGGAGTTCGTGGTAGTAACAGATAAACTTAAGTTATCAGAGCTGGCCAAATTAGCCGATAATGGAAAATTTATCTCCCTGGCAGCTGCCTGTGTTGCGGTTTTCTGTTCCGATACGAAATATTACCTTGAAGATGGTTGCGCCGCTACTTGCAATATTCTCTTAGCGGCTGAAGCTTCAGGCATCGGCTCTTGCTGGGTTGCCGGGGACAAGAAGGCGTATTGCCAGCAGGTAAGTACTCTGCTTAATGCCCCGTCAGATATGAAATTAATCAGTTTAATCGCTTTGGGGTATTCCCGGGAAAATGATTCCCCCAATCTTATGAATAAGCGCCAGCTTCAAGATATTTTGCATTGGGAGGAATTTTAATGCCGCAAGTTATCTGGGGCGGGCAATCCGGTTGCTTATTGCCGCTGTTGATTATCCTTAATCTTTTATTTGGTAGGGCAATTTTTAATTCGGACCAGCTTTGGTTGGGTATTGAGGCAGCGCTTGTGCTTTTATTTATCGTTAAGATGTATCTGTTTATGCATAAAATACGTAAACATTTAAATTCCTCAGGGTTTGATTCTTATACTGGCGGAAAAAATTCCCGCGATAAGGTGGTTGATGTAGAGGGTAAGGTCATTGAGGATAAAAAAGCCCTTAATTAAGCTAAATACTATTGACAAGCAACACAATTATGTTAACATATTTCCTAATTTTTGATAGTTGTAAAAATAATGAAAAATAGAGAATGTTTCTGAAAGGAGCGTAGTAAAAATGGGTTTTGACCTTTTGTTATTAGCGCCGGTTGGTTCAATTTTAGCTTTAGGTTTTGCATTTTACCTTGCCTTAAGCATTATGAGAATGGATGAGGGTACGGATAAAATGAAAGAGATCGCCCAGGCAGTCCGGGTAGGGGCCCAGGCCTATTTAAAAAGGCAATATCTTGGTGTTTCTATGTTTTTTGTAGTGGTTTTCTTTATTCTTCTGGCTATGGCCATGAAGAATTACCTGGTTATGTTTGTGCCATTTGCTTTTCTTACCGGAGGCTTCTTTTCAGGTTTGTCCGGTTTCATAGGCATGACTATTGCTACCCAAGCATCTAATCGTACTGCCCAGGCAGCTTCTAAGAGTTTAAATTCAGGCTTGCGCGTAGCTTTCTCCAGCGGCGCGGTTATGGGGCTTACAGTAGTTGGTTTAGGACTGTTAGATTTAAGTGTCTGGTATTATTTTCTGAATTGGTATTATTCCTGCCATTCGATTCCCTTAGGTACGGATAAAATCGCGGCGATTACTTCTACTATGCTTTGTTTTGGCATGGGTGCCAGTTCTATGGCTCTTTTTGCCAGGGTAGGCGGAGGTATTTTTACTAAGGCAGCTGATGTTGGCGCTGATTTAGTAGGCAAGGTTGAAGCCGGGATTCCCGAAGATGATCCGCGCAACCCGGCAGTTATCGCTGACAATGTCGGTGATAATGTCGGAGATGTAGCGGGTATGGGGGCTGATCTCTATGAATCATATGTCGGTTCAATTGTTGCTACCGCTGCTTTAGGCGTTGCAGCCGGCCTTGGGGTTGCCGGAGTGACCGTACCTATGGTTATGGCAGCAGTAGGTGTTATCGCTTCAATCATCGGTACATTCTTTGTCAAAAGCGGCGAACAGGCAGATCAAAAAGTCCTTTTAGCTGCTTTACGTAAAGGAGTATTTACCAGCTCATTTATAGTCGCGGTAATTTCATACTTTTTAGTAAGGTCTACGTTAGGCATTGAGCATATTGGTGTTTACTGGGCGGTTTTAGCGGGTTTAACCGCCGGTGTATTGATTGGTTTATGTACTGAATATTATACATCCAGCGGTTTTAAACCGACCCGCTCTATTGCTGATGCCTCTTTAACCGGGCCGGCAACTGTAATTATCAGCGGTATTGCCGTAGGTATGATGTCTACCGCGATTCCGGTAATTATTGTTTGTATTGCTATTCTAATCAGTTTCTTTGTTTCAGGCGGAGCAGCGAATTTTAATGCCGGTTTATACGGTATTGCTATATCTGCCGTTGGTATGCTTTCAACATTAGGGATTACCTTGGCTACTGATGCATATGGGCCGGTTGCTGATAATGCCGGCGGTAATGCCGAGATGTCAAAACTACCTCCTGAGGTAAGAAAGAGAACTGATGCTTTAGATTCTCTAGGTAATACTACCGCGGCTACTGGTAAAGGTTTTGCTATCGGCTCAGCTGCTTTGACCGCATTGGCTTTAATAGCGGCATACAAGGATCAGGTTATGCTTTTTGGCAAGGATATTAATGCTGATATGATGAATCCTGCGGTTTTGGTGGGTTTATTCTTAGGCGGGATGCTGCCGTTCTTATTTTGTTCCATGACTATGCGCGCGGTAGGCAGGGCAGCAGGTAAGATTGTAGTTGAAGTACGCAGGCAGTTTAAGGAGATAGTCGGCCTTATGGAAGGCAGGGCTAAACCTGATTACGCGCGCTGCGTAAGTATTGCAACTGCGGCGGCTCAAAAGGAGATGATCCTTCCGTCTCTTTTGGCAATAGCTGCCCCCATAGTTGTAGGGCTGTTAATAGGCGTTAATGCTGTTGCCGGACTGCTTGTTGGCGCGACTGCCACAGGTTTTGTGTTAGCGGTTATGATGGCTAACTCCGGAGGCGCTTGGGATAATGCCAAAAAATTCGTGGAAGAAGGGCATCACGGAGGCAAGGGTTCTGCTGCTCATAAAGCCACAGTAGTTGGAGATACCGTAGGCGACCCGTTCAAAGATACCTCTGGCCCGAGCTTAAACATATTGATTAAGCTTATGTCTATGGTTTCTATTGTATTCGCATCGTTTATCATTAAGAATACCTTTTTTAAATAGGTTATAATCAAAGAGTTTTAGTTTAATCTTAGGGGTGTCCCCATCCGGGGCCACCCCTATTATTTTGCTTTTTAATGGCCCGCCGCGATAATTCTTCATTTGACAAAGATATTTTAGTGATATAATTATGGCTATGGACGACTTAAGGTTTGTCCAAGCTTGTATTAAAGGGGACAAGCAATCCTGGAATGAATTCCTCTCACGTTATTCCCGCCTGATTTATAACTATATCTATAGCGTTTTATCGGTAAAAGGCCGCAATCTTCCTGTTGAACAAGTGGAAGATATTTTTCAGGAAATTTTCTATTCATTAATTAAGGATAGCTATAAGAAGTTGGCTACCTATCAGGCTAGGAATGGTTGTTCTTTGGCCAGCTGGCTCAGGCAGGTTACGATTAACTTTACTATTGATTATCTCCGCAAGTTTAAGCCTATGGTTTCAATAGACTCCGAGATTGAGCCGGGTTTTAGTCTGAAGGACATACTTAAAGATCTTTCCGGTGATGCGCTTGAATTCTTAAGTAATCAGGATAAACGCAATACTTTGCAGGATTGCGTTGGTTTGCTTGAGGCTGATGAGCGATATTTTATGGAGCTTTTCTTGAGCCAGGGTTTAAGCCTGGAGCAAATCAGGGAGTACCTTAAAATTAACCGCGGGGCTGTCGATATGCGTAAAAGCAGAATATTCCAAAAGCTGCAGGATTGTTTTAAGCGGAAAGGATTTATGTTAGATTTTCTGAAATGATACGTCTATTGAGCCAGGAGAGGGTATATGTCTAATAATTTTGAGAAGATAGCCAGGGTTATTTATCAAGAGTGGAAGGCAAATTCCGGGGGTTTTTCCGGCAGGGAACATCCTAACGAGGAGGCCTTGGTCTGTTTTCTTGAAGATAAACTTTCTCAGGCAGATAAGGATTTAATACAAGCCCATTTGCTTAAATGTGAAAAATGCACGGAATATTTATGCATCCAGCTTAAGATTGAGCCGCACTTAAGCAGGGATATTCCTTTTAGTTTGTTGGAAAAAATCAGAAAAATGATCGGCAGCGATATCAAGGATAATATATTTGAGATTCTTCTTAAGCTGAAGGATAAGGCTTGGGAAATCATTCAAACAGATGGAGATGTGCTTGTGGGCCAGGAGCTTATCCCCGCGCCTGTTTTGCGCAGCCGCCATATAAATGAGTTTAAAGAGGAAGTGACTATATTAAAAGATTTGCAAGGGATTAGGGTTTTGGCAAAGATTGAGAGCAAAAGCAATAAGGTTTTTAACCTTGTGGTTAATATTAAAGATAAGCGGGGGAAAGAAATTAATAAAAATCTCCGATTAACTCTTATCAAAGATGGGGTTGAGCTGGAGTCTTATGTTTCTGATGCGGGAAGCAGTGTTTTTGAAAGAGTTCTGCCAGGTGATTACAGGGTCGAGATAACCCAGGGAGCACATTTAGTTGCTATAATTGACCTTAAAGTTAAGGCCTAGTTTTATGTCTTACCCGGAAGCGTTAATCTTAGATGTTTTTAAACAGGGTAATTCTTTAAAGATGGGCCTGTTTAATCAGGGTAAAATTACTCCTACTTTACGGCAATATAGCTTAGTTTCGGTATCCTTCGGCGAATTAGCAAGTTTGAGTACGGATTTAGTCGCTGTTTTAAACCGCCCCGCCAAAGACCAGCCATCCAGGGCTGAGCAGTTAAAGTCCCTGCAAAAAATCGGGCATTTGTTTTGGGATCATTTACTCGCTCGTTCGATTAAAGAAAAACTTAAGAATAACCAGCCTTGCGCATTAACTCTATCCCTGGATGAGGAATTAATTTGTTTACCCTGGGAGCTTATTTTTGATGGGGCAGATTTCCTCTGTCTTAAATTCAGCCTGGGCAGGTTAGTACGCAGCAAAGGGGATTCTACCTTACTTCAGTATCGTGATTTAACCGAGAGCCTGAAAATGCTGATTCTGGCTGATCCTAGCGCCGATTTAAAATCCGCTTATACTGAGGGGTTGAATATAAAGAACCAGTTTAGCCATAAAACCCGGAAGGTTTATGTTGATTTTAAATCTACCCATATAGATAGGAATTATGTTAAAAAGAATATTTGTGATTATGATATTATCCATTTTGCCGGCCATTGTGAGTTTGATAACAAAGATCCCCAGAGAAGCGGATGGGTTTTGAGCGACGGGTTGTTTAAGGTTGAAGATATTCTTAAGATGGGGCATAGTTGCAGCCTTCCGGCATTAATATTCTCTAACGCCTGCCATTCAGCCCAGAGCGGTACAGGTTTAATAGATTTGGAATACCAGAAGTCAAGTTACGGCATGGCCTGCGCGTTTCTTTATGCCGGGGTAAGGCATTATATTGGCGCAATCCGTAAGATTGAAGATAAGCCAAGCCTTGTATTTGCCCGCGAATTTTATGCGCAGCTTATTTCCGGAATAAACGTAGGAGAATCTTTGCGTTTATCAAAGTTAAAATTAATAAAAGAATTCGGACTGGATAGTTTGCATTGGGTAAATTACCTTCTTTACGGGGATCCTGGTTTTGTATTTTTTAGGCTGCAGCGGCACCGGGAACGTAAATATAAAGGAGCCATTTTTTATAAAAAGATTGCCCTTAAAAGCAGCCTGGCAATAATTTTAGCCTGCGTTGTTTTTCTTTTAGTATTTTTACTCCCTAAATTTAACCCGGGGAAACTGTATCTATTTCTTAATTCCCAGGCAGAATATCGAAAAGGGAATAATCTCTCAGCTATAATATTAGGAGAAAGGTTAATTAATAAGGATAATGATTTTTTGGCTGTTTATCCTATAATTGCTAATGCTTATCAGCGCCTGGGGAATAAGGAAAAGGCTTTAAAGTATTATTTTGATTATCTGCTTAAAAGCGAAAGCCTGAATAATAGCCGCCATCTTCTCCAGGCTTATATAAAGCTTGGGTGGTTTTACCAATTGAATGGCCAGTATATAAAATCCCGCGAATTGTATGATAAGGCAATAAAATTAAGCCGAAAGATGAATGATAAATCAAATGAAGCGGTAGCCCTGAGGAAATTAGCTGTTTGGCATATAGACAAAGGCGAACTTGAGCCGGCCCTGGATCTTTTAACCAAGAGCATAGCGATTAACCTGGAGCGCCAGGGTAATTTTGAGAATGCCAGGAATTTAGCTTGCGATTATTTTGATGTCGGATTGGTTTTCGTAAACAAGAACGATTTTTCCGCGGCTAAAGATTTTTATGAGAAGAGCCGCAGGATTTTTGAGCGCTTAAACTTAAAAAATGAGTTAAGCGATTGCTATTTCAATCTAGGCGAAATATATCTTTTTGAAAAAGAGTATCTTAAGGCGCTGAATTTATATTTTAAAGGGCTGGAGATAGACAGGGAGCAAAACAACAGGGTAAACCTTGCCTGTGGTTATAATATGATTGGCGAGCTTTATATGGAGATGGATGATTTAGTTAAAGCGGAGGAGTATTTTAAGAATTCGCTTGGATTGGCCGAGGAGATTGACAGCCGTATAGACTTGGCAGATGTGAACTATAATTTGGGGCTGTTGTACAAGGAGAAGGGGAGAAAGAATATGGCCAGGCAGCATTGGCGCAAAGCCCAGGAGATTTACAGGTTGGTTGACCTCGATAGGTATCAGGAGATCCGTACGCAATTGTTGGAGTTAGATAATATTTAAAGAAAATACTTGACAAATATATTTTTTAAGTTATACTCTACTATGTTGATAGAGATAGTAGACAAAAGGAGCTAAAATGAGAATAACCTATAAAGGCGATTACGCTTTGAAGGCGTTATTAGATTTGGCTGTCCACCATGAACTGGAGGTATCTACGATTAATGATATTGCTAAGCGTATTGATGCTCCGGTAAAATTCTTGGAACAGGTTCTTCTTGATTTGAAAAAAGGCGGTTTTGTGGAGAGCAGACGCGGTAATGTTGGCGGTTATCATTTAGCCAAGGATCCTACGAAGATTACATTGGGACAAGTTGTACGTTACATTGAAGGCCCGATTGAGCCTATTTCCTGTGTGGAAAGAAACTATACAAAATGCAGTGATTTGAGTTGTTGTCTTTTTAGGGGGATTTGGCAGAAGGTAGCCAATGCTACTTCGGGTATAATTGATAATGTTACTTTCGGCGATTTAGCCGATCAGGTCAGCGCTAAAAAAGAGGTTTTTGCTTATTCAATTTAAAAATAGGGGGGCTAGATGAGCAAAATAGATAGTAAACTGAAAATAGAAACTTTAGCTTTACATGGAGGCCAGGAGCCCGATCCTGCTACGGGTTCCCGGGCGGTACCTATTTATCAGACTACTTCCTATCAGTTTAAAAATACTGAGCATGCTGCTAATCTTTTTGGTTTAAAGGAGTTTGGCAATATCTATACACGTTTGATGAATCCGACTACCGATGTCTTTGAAAAGAGGATAGCTTTATTAGATGGGGGAGTAGGGGCCTTAGCGGTAGCCAGCGGCCAATCAGCAATTACTCTTGCCTTGCTTAATATTGCCCAGGCGGGTGATGAAATCGTAGCAGCGGATAATCTGTATGGCGGAACTTACAACCTGCTGCATTATACTTTTTCCCGTTTAGGAATAAAGGTTAATTTTGTACCGTCAAACGACCTGAATGCTTTGCAAAAAGCAATTACTCCTAAAACTAAAGCGGTTTATGCTGAGTCTATTGGTAATCCTAAGTTAAATGTAGCGGATTTAGAGGGGATATCTAAAATAGCGCATAAAAATAGCATACCTTTTGTATTAGACAATACTGTTTCGCCTTATTTATTACGGCCGATTGATTTTGGGGTGGATATTGTAGTTTATTCAGCCACCAAATTTATCGGCGGCCACGGGACAAGCTTAGGCGGGATAATTGTTGATTCCGGGAAATTTGATTGGACAAATGGCAAATTTCCTTTGATCGCTGGCCCGGATCCGAGTTACCATGGCATCAATTTTGTTGAAGCACTTAAACCGTTAGGTAATATTGCATATATAATTAAGGCAAGGGTAAGCTTGTTGCGGGATTTAGGCCCGGCATTGTCTCCGTTTAATTCATTTTTGTTTTTACAGGGTTTAGAGACTTTACATTTAAGGTTGCCCAGGCATTCTGAAAACGCATTGGCTGTAGCTAAGTTTTTGAAAAAACACCCAAAAGTAAGCTGGGTAAATTATCCTGGTTTGGATGATAGCCCGGAAAAAGAGAGGGTAAAGAAATATTTGCCTAAGGGCGCAGGAGCAATTATTGGTTTTGGGATTAAGGGCGGGCTTGAGGCTGGAAAGAAATTTATTGATTCCCTTGAGTTAATTTCTCATCTTGCTAATGTCGGAGATGCGAAAAGCCTGGCAATCCATCCGGCAACTACTACGCATCAGCAATTGTCTAATGAAGAACAATTATCAACCGGTGTAACTGCTGATTTTATCCGTTTATCAATAGGCCTTGAGCACATTGATGATATTATTGCTGATATTGAACAGGCCTTGGGAAGGGCATAACACCCCGCGCTTAATGGATTTGCGCGGGTGTGCCCTTGTGGGCTAGGAGAATAACATGGGAAAAATATATTCTGATATTACTAAAACAGTCGGCAACACGCCTTTGATAAAGTTGAATCGTATTAGTCAGGGTTTACAGGCAACGGTATTGGCAAAACTAGAATCATTTAATCCTCTTTCAAGCGTTAAAGATCGTATTGGTGTGGCCATGATCGAAGACGCGGAGAAAAGAGGGGTGCTTAAGAAAAACACAACAATTATTGAACCAACCAGCGGAAATACCGGGGTGGCTTTGGCATTTGTCGCCGCGGCCAAAGGCTATAAATTAATTCTGACCATGCCTGATACCATGAGTATAGAAAGAAGGCAGCTCTTGGCGATTTTTGGAGCGCAGCTGGTTTTGACTCCCGGAGCTGAAGGTATGAAGGGGGCGGTTAAGAAAGCTGAGGATTTAGCTAAAGAAACTCCTAACGCGATTATCCTGCAGCAATTTAACAATCCGGCTAATCCGGAAGTTCATCGCAAAACTACGGCGGAAGAGATTTGGGCTGACACAGATGGCAAGATTGATTTTTTGGTTGCGGGAGTTGGTACGGGTGGTACAATTACAGGTATTTCCGAAGTAATTAAGAAAAGGAAGAAAAGTTTTAAAGCAATAGCGGTTGAGCCTGACGCTTCTCCGGTTTTATCCGGAGGCGCTGCCGGGCCGCATAAGATTCAGGGTATAGGTGCGGGGTTTATCCCACAGGTTTTAAATCGTGATATAATTGATGAGGTTATCCGGGTAACTAACGATGATGCCGGATCCATAGCCAGGCACTTAGCGAAATCTGAAGGGATTCTAGTTGGTATCTCAGGTGGGGCAGCGCTATGGGCGGCTTTGGAAATAGCTAAGCGCAAAGAAAATAAAGGAAAAACCATTGTGGTTATTCTTCCTGATACCGGAGAGCGGTATCTGACTACTTGGCTTTTTCAAGAGGTAAAAACATGAACAAAGAAAATAAGATAATACAAAATAATAGTGTGGGTATTGTTAAGACTCAGGTTTTTACTTTTGATTCGTTTAAGCTTGAGAGCGGGGAGAAACTTGGTCCGGTTAGCCTGGCTTATGAAACCTATGGCGTTTTGAATAAAGAAAAATCCAATGCGATTCTTATCACTCACGCTCTTTCAGGTGATGCGCATGCTGCCGGCGTGCATGAAGGAGAAGATAACCCCGGATGGTGGGATGAGTTCATCGGCCCACAAAAGGCATTTGATACGGATAGGTATTTTGTGATTTGTTCTAATATATTGGGAGGGTGCAAGGGATCAACCGGTCCGGCAAGTATAAATCCAAAAACATCTAAGCCATATGCGCTAGATTTTCCTTTAATTACTATTAATGATATAGTTAATGCGCAGAAACGCTTGGTTGATCATTTGGGAATAGAAAAATTGCTCTCAGTGGTTGGCGGTTCAATGGGAGGGCAGCAGGTTTTATCCTGGCTGGTTAATTATCCGCAAGCTTTACGCAGCGCGGTGCCGATTGCCACGACGATTAAACATTCACCGCAGCAGATTGCTTTTAACGAAGTAGGCAGACAGGCAATTATGGCTGACGCCCATTGGAAATCCGGCAACTATTATGAGGGGTCGGCTCCCTCTAAAGGTTTAGCTGTAGCTAGGATGATTGGGCATATTACATATATGAGCGATAAGTCAATGGCGGAAAAGTTCGGGCGGGCAAAAAAAGATGTTGGTGAAACTTTTAAATTTACCGCTGATTTTGAGGTAGAGGGGTATTTGCGTTACCGCGGGGATAATTTTGTGAAGCGTTTTGATGCCAACTCATATCTTTATATAACCAAGGCTATGGATAATTTTGATGCTTCAGGAGGAGTGCGTTTTGACGAAGTTCTGCAGGGGACTAAAGTAAAAGTTTTGGTTATTTCTTTTAAGTCCGATTGGTTGTACCCCGCATATCAATCAAAAGAAATAGTCAAGGCTTGTAAGCTTGCCGGGGTTGAGACTACTTATTGCGAGATCGACTCAACTTACGGGCATGATGCGTTCCTTTTAGAGGTAGAAGAGGAGACGCACCTGCTTAAACATTTTCTTAAAAAGATATTTTATGCTTATGAGGTGACCGGTGATTATGGCGCGTAAAGACATTCAGCTGGACCATGAGGTAATCCTGGATTTGATTAAGCCGAAATCTACAGTTTTGGATTTAGGTTGCGGCAACGGGGATCTTTTGTATCTTTTGATCAAAGAGAAGAATGCCCGTGTCCAGGGTATTGAGATTGATGAGCAGGCAATCTATAAATGCGTAGCTAAAGGGTTGAATGTTTTTCATGGGGATGTTGACAGCGGCTTGACTGAATTTAAAGATAAGTCCTTTGATTATGTGGTGCTTAATCAAAGCCTGCAGCAGATACTCCATGTAGATAAGGTGCTTATTGATGCTTTACGGGTAGGAAAGAAAGTAATCGTGGGTTTCCCCAACTTTGCGCATTATAAATCAAGGTTGCAAATGTTTTTCAGCGGAAGGACCCCGGTGACCGGAGCGCTTCCTTACCAGTGGTATGATACTCCAAATTTGCATTTCTTGAGTATATCTGATTTTAAGAACTACTGTCGTTTAAAGAAGATTAATGTTGAGCGCAGTGTTTGCATAGGGCAGACAAGACGGATTCCGTTTTTACCTAACTTGTTCGCCCAAACCGGAATATTTCTAATATCAAAAGAATAGCCCGCAGCAACCCCGCGCTTATAAGGAATTGCGCGGGTGTGCCCTTGTGGGCAAGGAGGGTATATGCCTTATATTAATTTGAAGTTAGTTGGCAAGCTTACTAAGGATCAAAAGGAGAAAATCGCTAAGGAATTTTCCGATACTTTGTTAAAAGTTGCCGGAAAACCCAAGGAAAGCCTATATCTGGTTATTGATGAAGTAGATGGTGAAAATTGGGCTAAGGGCGATAAATTCTTTGCTTAGTTTAATGTTTTGGCTAGTTAAATAGGGTATGCTTATATGAAGAATATGTTTATAGGTATAGTTATTTTAATGGTTTTGGTTTTGATCTTTGGTGGAATAATTGAGAACGCTTATGCCAATATTCACCAGGATTGCTCTTGTTGCAGTAATCAATGCCAGAGTAAAGAAAAATGCCATGAAAACACTAAACAATGTTCCTGCGGTTATCCGGCTATTTTTCAGGTTTATCTATTGAGTAATGATACTTTACCGGGACTTGCGTGTTTAGGTTTTTTTGTTTCCAAGCCTCGCTTTAATTATGCCTATCTCTCTGCAAAAGACATTTTTCACCCTCCGAAAGTCAACCTCTTTTAATTTTTTAACAAGTTTTATATTAAAGGAGGTGTTCCATGAACAAGCGTTTATTTATAATTGCGCTTATCATGTTTATGTTTAGCGCTAATAGTTTTATTTGGGCGGCGGATTCCTGTTGCCTGAAAAAAACTTGCGTATGCGCAAAGGCAGGGTGCTGTGCTGACGGCAAATGCACATGCAAGGGTTCTTGCTGTGTTGACGGTAGCTGTAAATGTGCTGATGGTAAATGCAGCACGAAATGCGGCTGCTAAAGCAATGACAAATAGGGGGAGATTCAGGTCTCCCCCTATTTAAATAAAATTGTTTTGACAATTAACTCAGAAAGTGTTATTAATTAAGAAAGATATGGGGAGGTCGGTTAACCGGTCTGAGAGTTCTGCGTAATAAGCAGATTACCCTTAAACTAACCTGATCTGGATAATGCCAGCGGAGGGAAGGAGGAGATGAGTTTTTAAAACCCTTATGCATTTGGCGTAAGGGTTTTTTGTTTTACCACCATTTATTGGCAGAATAAAAATGGAAGGAGAACCTATGTATTTAGATGAGATTAAGATTTCCAGGGCGATTATTGAATCATATAACAAAAAATTAATAGATGCCCTTGATGTTGATGTTGCTATAGTTGGGGCTGGGCCTGCCGGAATGGTCTGCGGATATTATCTGGCTAAGGCCGGAAAAAAAGTAGTGCTTTTTGAAAGGAAACTTTCTGTTGGTGGCGGTATGTGGGGCGGCGGGATAATGTTTAATGAAATAGTAGTCCAAGATAAGGCCAAGGGTATCCTTGATGAGTTTGGGATTAAAAGCAGGCGTTACGAAACAGGTTATTATTTGGCTGATTCTATTGAAGCAGTTTCAACTATTTGTTCCAAAGCGGTGAAGGCAGGATTAAGAATCTTTAATCTGATAAGCGTTGAAGATGTGATGGTGCGTAATAAAGAAGTAAAAGGATTGGTATTGAATTGGAGCGCGGTTGAAATAGCGAAACTGCATGTTGATCCGATTACTATGCGTGCTAAAGTTGTTGTTGACGCTACAGGGCATCCTGCGGAAGTCGCGCGTATAATTGAAAGAAAGTCCGGAATAAGGCTTAAGACTAAAACCGGAAAGACTATGGGAGAAGAATCCATGTGGGCAGATGTGGGCGAAGAAATAATTGTAAAAAATTCAAAGGAGATTTGCCCTGGTTTATATGCCTGCGGTATGTGCGCCAATGCGGTTTTTGGCGGTCCGCGGATGGGGCCGATATTTGGCGGTATGCTCCTTGCCGGGGAAAAGGTGGCTAAGGATTTGATTAAGAAATTGTCCTAAAGAAAGGCTGATCTTTCTGCCCTTGACAAATGCCTAAAAATATGTTAAATTCTGTATGTAATTTGACATTTTGACAATTTAGCTTTTTACATAACCTAATGATAAGGGCTAACTAGCAGTAATGCTGGGGCGCAAAGCTTCCGGTCCTCTTGTATGAGGAAAGCGGGGTTGCCAAGTAGGGATAAAAACCCTAAAGATGCCTTTTAGGGTTTTTTGTTTATAAACTTTATCCGGAAAGGAGGCCTGAGATGAAGAGAATTTTACATAAAGCCTTGGCAAGAGCTAAGAAGCAGCATAAAAAACATATGAATTTTCTTAAGGCATTGCGGCTTTTTGAAGGGATGCCTTTATTTGGGATTCGGCGTTAAAATAGTAAAATTTTACTTGATTTTTTGCGTTTTATACTTATAATTAAGGAGGTGGTTAAATATGCAAAGTAATGGGAGGCAGATTGTTACGCATAGAGTAATCACCATGTTGGGCCGGCAGGAGATGGATTATCTTGATAAGTTGGGCAAGGATGCTTTATTTACTACTGGCCATAAGCTTTCTTACAATGATATCTTGCGCGGGCTTATTGACTTCGCAATGGAAGCAGGCATATCAGGGGAGAAAATAGATTCAGCTGAAACTTTTAAAGAGAAACTAACTCGTCAATTAAGCGGATTTGAGATTAAAAAAGGAGGAAACTGATGAGAAATGTGGTCTTGATTCTAGGTGTACTCGTATTAATCTTCGGAAGCTTGACGGTCGGATATTGTTATAGCGATGATGATAGTTGTGAGTTTACTTTTAGTTCACCTCCTGTGGATATTGACCGGGATGATATTTCTTTTGTTCATTCTCCGGTTAATAAGCTTGGGCGGGGGATAATTAATATGGCTACGTTTTGGATGGAGCTTCCTGCTGAGGTAGCTAAAGTTTCTAAAGAGCAGGATCCTGCAGCTGGGGCAACCGTTGGGGTGGTAAACGGAGTAATCATCAGCGCTGTTCGCGGCGCAACTGCGCTTTATGACACAGTTACTTTTCCGGTTGCTTCATATTCTAAGCCGGCGATGAAACCGGAATATGCCTGGCAGGCTGCTGATGAGAAGGTAAGGGCCTGGCTCTGGTAATTAATAGTTAACTAGAAAATAAGGTTAAATTAAAAGGCGTCCTTTAAAAGGGCGCCTTTTTTTTGTTAGATTTTCTTTTCTCCTGCGTCAGTTATGCCAGGAGGTGTGAAATGTATAAGAAAGTACTTAGCTTTACAGTGTTTTGGTTTATTGCCTTTGTGGGAGTTCTTTCAGCGCAGGATTTTAACTGGGAAGATATAAGCAAGGGAAATTACGATATTCAGGCGCTATTAGTTAATCCGGATGATAACCGGGTTATTTTTGCGGGAGTTGCCGGTGGGTTGCTAAAGAGTGAAGACGCTGGAAAAAGCTGGCGCAGGGTATTGTCTATAAGGGGAAAGTTTAATAATATAAATGATCTGGCCTTTGCGCCTTTTGACTTTAAAGTTATTTGTGCAGCTACTGATAATGGCTTATACCGCAGCCAGGATGGGGGAGGGCGATGGGAAAGGATCTTCCGGGGGAAAAACAGCCTGGAGAATCAATGTACCGCGGTATTAAATACTCCTGGTGTTATCTTTACCGGGACAAAGTCGGGCCTTTTTATAAGCAAGGATGGAGGGCGTAGTTGGAATAAGAGCAGGGGAGAGTTTAATGATCTGCCGGTGTTGAATATCGATGCTAGCTCCAGGCAGGATAAGCTTATATATTTATCTGCTGATTGCGGGATATTCAAATCTTCTGACGGCGGAGATGTCTGGGAGAAGGTGTATACCAGTTATTCTTATAATGATGATAGCAATGTTGATATAGACGCAGAGGAAGTGGATAAGGATAATCGGACTTTCAGGGTAAACTTTGTCAGGGCAGGAATAAAGAATACGGATTGTGTATATTTGTCCGGCACCAGGGGGGTTTATAAAAGTATGGACCAAGGGAAAACCTGGGATAAATTAGTTGAGTATGGTTTGTTGAATCGTGATGTAAAGATGTTTTGTTTATTGGCTGACCAGATGATTTTAGGCCTTACTCAAAGAGGAGTTTTCTTGTACCAAAATGAACGTTGGATAGAGATATCTTTTGATTTATCTGCCGGGAAACTAAATTGTCTGGCCTTAGACAATAAAGGCCATATTTATGTTGCTGGAGAGCAGGGGATATTTAAAGCTGTTCCTGTCGGCTCGAATAGGGTTTTAGGCCGGGTTTTGCTTCAGGAGTATCTTAAGGATGAGCCGGAAATAAGATGTGTGCAGCAGGCGGCAATAAAATATGCTGAAGTTAGCCCTGAGAAAATATCTCAATGGAGGAAATTGGCGGCTAAAAAAGCATTATTGCCGCAACTGAGCATTGGCTTAGACCGCAACTCATCTGATCTATGGCACTGGGAGAGCGGTTCAACTACTAAAAATGATGATGACACTTTGCGCCACGGGCAGGATAGTATTGACTGGGATGTTGCCTTGAGCTGGGATTTGAGTGATTTGATTTGGAATGAAGCTCAAACAAGTATTGATGTGCGCTCAAAACTTATGGTGGAGCTGCGGGATGATATCCTGGATGAGGTAAATAAGCTGTATTTTGAGCGCTTAAGAGTAAAATCTGAATTAGATAACCTGCCAATTGAAGATAGAAATAAAAGGTTTGATAAGGAGTTGAAACTCGAAGAGTTAACCGCCTCACTGGATTCGCTGACTGCAGGGTATTATTCGGAGCAATCGCGGATGATTATGTCTAGAAAATAGGTAGATTATCCTTCTTTTTATAGAAATATACCCGCAGTTAAGCGCTCGCAAATTTCTTCGAAATTTGTTCGCAACTGCGGGTATTAATTCGCGCATTGACTTACTCACACTAATCGTGTTCGTAAGTCAAGCGCTCATTAAATTCTTGCAATTGCCAACCGTTTGTGATAATTTATTACGACCTACCAATTTATTAACCCTTTTATTATGAAGGATTCCAACTATGAGTACACTGCATTTTACGGATTCAAATTTTAAGAAAGAAGTATTGGAGTCAGATCAGCCGGCAATGGTTGATTTTTGGGCTAGCTGGTGCGGGCCGTGCAAAATGATTGCGCCTTTTATTGACGAATTAGCCAAAGAATACGCGGGGAAGATGAAAATCGGCAAGATTGATGTTGATTCCAACCCTAAAATAGCCACTGAATATGGGGTAATGTCTATTCCCACGATTATATTTTTTAAGAATGGAAAAGTTTTGAACCAGATTGTTGGTGCTGCAAGCAAGCTTGATTTAAAACGTAATATAGAAGAAAACCTTTAATGCGAAAAATTTTTATTGCCGCCACTAAACAAAATGACGGCAAAACCACAGTTTCCTTGGGAATAATCAAGAACCTGCAGGAGAAATTTGGAAAAGTAGGTTTTATTAAGCCTATCGGACAGCGTTATCTTGAAGAAGAAGGCCTGAAGATTGATGAGGATTCTATCCTTATTGAAGAAGTCTGCGGAATAAAAAGCGGGCTAAAAGATATGAGCCCGATTGCGGTCGAAAAAGGGTTTACCGAGAAGTATATCGCCAAGCCGGATAAGAAGAATATTTCCGGTAGGATTAAAGATGCCTTTCGCAGGATCTCCAAGAATCAGGAGCTGGTAGTAATTGAAGGCACGGGGCATGCCGGAGTAGGGTCTGTTTTTGATCATTCAAACGCTTCAGTGGCAAAACTTTTAGGCTCAAAAGTAATTATTATATCATCCGGGGGAGTAGGTAGGCCGATTGATGAAATTATTTTAAATAAAGCCCTTTTTGAAAAAGAGGGGGTTAAGGTTTTGGGGGTAATTGTAAATAAAGTTCTGCCGGATAAATTTGATAAGATAAGCCGCCTGGTAAAGAAGGGACTGGAGAGAAAAGGGATTGATGTTTTAGGTGTTTTGCCTTTTAATCCGATGCTCGCACGGCCTACCTTTGAGCAGATTTTGGAAGAGACGGATTTTCAGGTGCTTTGCGGAAAAGAGTATCTAGAGCGTTCTGTCGCTAAGGTGATTGTTGCGGCAATGGAGGCGCGCGACGCGGCGCGCTATATCAGCGAAGATAGCCTTATGATTACACCCGGTGACAGGGAAGATATGATAATCTGCGGGCTTAGTTGCTTCAGGGATTCCAGCAATAGTAAGCTTAAAATTTGCGGGATGATTTTAACCGGAGGAATTACACCTGAGCCGCCGATTATGAACCTTTTGCACAAGGCGGAGATCCCCGTTTTGTTAGCTCAATCCGATACTTATGATGTAGCTACTTGCGTGCATGACCTGACGGTAAAAATACGTCCGTGCGATAAAGACAAAATTGATACGGTAATCAAATTAATTAAAGATAATGTTGATTTTAAGAAAATCTTGAAAGGAATTTAAAATGGACGCGCTTAATAGAATTAGGAATTTAGCCAAAAGAAAACTTATGACAATTGTCCTTCCCGAATACGATGATAAACGCACGATAGAGGCTGCGCGCATTGTGGAGCAGGAGAAAATAGCCAAGCCTTTAGTTTTGACTCCGGATATGATTGATAAGAATATCCTGGATAGCTATATCGGCGAATATTACAATCTATACCAGTCTAAGGATATAGATCTGGAGTTGGTTAAAAAACTCTTTTCAGACAATCTTTATTACGCGGCGATGATGACTCGTCAGGGTAAGGCGGATGGCCTGGTTGCCGGGGCGTCTCACACTACTGCCGATGTCGCCCGTGCCTGTATACGCTGTATCGGTCTGGATGAGCGTTTTACTATTGCCTCAAGCTGTTTTATTATGGACCTGCCGGGAAATGAATACGGGGAAAATGGAACATTTATTTACGCGGATTGCGGAGTTATCCCTGATCCTAACGCCCGCCAATTATCCTGTATTGCTATAACTGCGGGAGAATTAGCGGCTAAGGTATTAGATATTACTCCGCGCATAGCCTTCTTAAGTTATTCTACTAAAGGTTCAGCTAAGACAAAGGCTGCTGCAAAAATAGCCGAAGCCTTAGCTTTACTTAAAGAACAGGCTCCAGGATTATTGGCTGACGGTGAGTTGCAGGCTGATGCCGCAATTGTCCCTGAGGTAGCTAAGATTAAATGCCCGGATAGCCCGATTGGCGGAAGAGCCAATGTGCTTATTTTCCCCAACCTTGAGGCAGGTAATATCAGTTATAAGCTTTCTCAAAGGCTTAGCGGTTGCCGGGCAATCGGGCCTTTATTTTTAGGTTTGAACAAGCCGGCAAGTGATTTATCCCGCGGGTGTTTTGCCCAGGATATTGTGGATAGCGTAGCAGTTTCGGCAACAAGGGCTCAATAATGAAGATACTGGTAATTAATAGCGGCAGTTCATCAATTAAATATAAGCTTTTTGATATGCCAAAGGAGATTTTGATTTCAAAAGGCACTATTGAACATATAGGGGAAAAAGGGTCTGAATTCGGAGACCACTACTCCGGTTTAAAGACTATACTTGAGAAATTTGATTCTGTTAAAGCCGTTGGCCATCGTGTAGTGCACGGTGCGGAGAAATTTAAAAAGCCTGCTTTGGTGGACCGTAAGGTTATAAATGGGATTAAGGAATGTTGTGATATCGCCCCTCTGCATAATCCGGCTAATTTGTCCGGGATACTTGCCTGCCAGAAACTTTTGCCGGGGGTAAAACAGGTTGCTGTTTTTGATACGGCGTTTCATCAGAGTATTCCGGTACATGCATATATATATGGTTTGCCATATGAATACTACCAAAAACTGAAAGTAAGAAAATATGGTTTTCATGGCACCAGCCATGAATATGTTGCGGCAGAGGCTAGCCGGATACTTAAAAAGCCGCTTAATAAATTAAAATTAATTAGCTGTCATTTAGGCAATGGCTGCAGTATTACCGCGATCGACAAGGGGAAGTCCGTAGATACAAGTATGGGTTTTACTCCCCTGGAGGGATTGGTAATGGGAACCCGCTGTGGTGATGTTGATCCAGCTCTGGTTACCCATATTATGTGTAAGAAGAATTTAGATGCCCGGGAAATGGAGCGAATTTTAAATAAGGAGAGCGGTTTAAAAGGCATATCCGGCCTTAGCAATGATATGCGCTGCCTTGAAATAGAAGCTAAGGCGGGGAATGAGCGCGCCAGGTTGGCAATAGGGATATTTATTTACCGTATTAGAAAATATATCGGTTCATATTTATCGGTTTTAGGGGGTTTGGATGCTTTGATATTTACCGCCGGCATAGGGGAGAATCAGGCCAGCGTCAGGAATAATATCTGCCGGGGATTATTTAAATATTTTGGCAAGAAACCCGGGATCTTAGTAATTCCTACAAATGAAGAGTTGATGATTGCGCGCCAAACCTATAAATTAATTGCACCCCGCGCTTAGCGGATTGGCGCGGGTGTACCCTTTGCGGGTAAGGAGAAAATAAAATGTTGAGGACTATGTTAAAATCCAAGATCCACAGGGCAACGGTAACCGAGGCCAATCTTTATTATGAAGGCAGTATTACTATTGACGCGGATTTAATCAAAGCCGCGGATATGTTGGAATACGAGAAGGTGGAGGTGCTTAACCTGAGCAGCGGACAGCGCATTGAAACCTACGTAATTAAAGGCAAGCCCGGAAGCGGGGTTATTTGTTTAAACGGGCCGGCTGCCCGCGGTGCCTGCCCGGGGGACCAGGTTATCATTGTTTCTTATGTTATGCTTGAGGATAAGTTAACAAAGAAAATTAAGCCAAAGGTTATAAAAGTAAATGCCAGAAACCAAATTAAAAATTAATATATTCGGCGATTCCGTATTAAGAAAAAAGGCAAAGCCCGTTAAAGAGGTTACTGCTGAATCCCGGAAGGCTTTGAGTCTGATGGCCTCATCTATGTATGAAAACTCCGGCATTGGATTAGCTGCGCCTCAGGTTGGCATGAGCCTGCGTTTGATTGTGGTGGATATCGGCGAGGGGCTTTACAAATTAGTTAATCCTAAAATTGTTAAACGCCAGGGGTCTCAAGCTATACAGGAAGGTTGTTTAAGCGTTCCGGGTGCTTGTGTTAAAGTCAAGCGTTCAAGGCAGGTCTGGGTTGAGGCTCTTGATGAAAACGGCCGGCCGCTAAAATTAGAAGCTAAAGATCTTTTTGCCTGTGTTTTACAACATGAAATTGACCACCTGGAAGGCAAGCTCATAGTTGATTACGCCTCTTTTTTGCAGAAATTAAAAATTAAGAAAATGTTAAGCGCGTTAAGGAAAGAAGCCAGGGTACGCAAATTATAACTTTACGGGGTTTTTACGATGTATGATTTAATCATTATTGGTGCCGGACCAGCAGGCCTTACTGCCGCTTTGTATGCCGGTCGGAGCAGGTTAAATACCGTTATAATTGAGAAGATGTCTGCCGGTGGAAGGATACTGATGAGCGAGGCGATTGAAAATTACCCGGGTTTTCCGGGAGGGGTGCCTACAATTGAGCTGATGAACCGTATGGAGAAGCAGGTTAAAGATTTGGGGATAAAAATTGAAAGCGACGAAGTACTGGATTTAGATTGCGAAAAGAAAACAATTGTTACCTCAAGCGGCACTTATGCAGCTAAGGCGGTTATCATCGCCAGCGGTGCGCATCCGCGTAAATTAAATATACCCGGAGAAAAAGAGTTTACCGGCAGAGGGGTATCCTATTGCGCTACTTGCGACGCGCCTTTTTATAAAGACAAGAAGGTGGTGCTTGTAGGCGGCGGAAACGCGGTTGCCGAGGAAGCTGTATACCTTAGCCGCTTTGCCAGTTCAGTCAGCGTAGTACACCGCCGCCAGGATCTGCGGGCGTCTGCGATATTACAGGAAAAAATGCAGCAGGATAAGAAGATAAGTTTTATTTTAAGCAGCCTGGTCACTGAGGTTAAGGGGGGTAAAAAAGTTGAGGCTGTTAAAATTAAAGATTTGTTAAGCGGAAAAGAAAGTGAATTTAGCTGCGATGGTGTTTTTATCTATATAGGTTATGAGCCGGAAACCGTTTTTTTAAAAGGTAAACTCCAAATGGATGAAGTGGGATTTATTATCGCCAATGATTCTATGGTTACTTCGGTTGAAGGTATATTTGCCTGCGGAGATTGCCGTAAAAAAAGTTTATATCAGGTAATAAACGCTTGCGGTGACGGGGCAGTAGCAGCTGATTCTGCATATAAATTTATCGCGGATAGGAGCAAATAAATGGAAAATTTTCCTACAACTAATAAAAAGTTAATTGATTGGGTAAACAAGGTAAGCAAGCTTTGCGGGCCAAAGAATATAGTCTGGGTAGACGGTTCTGATGAGCAGAGGCTGACTCTTGAAAAGGAATGTGTCGGCTCAGGAGAATTACTGCGTTTGAATAAGGATAAGCTGCCCGGTTGTTTTCTGCACCGTACTGCTCACGATGATGTCTCGCGTACAGAGCATCTGACTTTTATCTGTACCAAGAAAAAACGAGATGCCGGGCCAAACAATAACTGGATGGCGCCGTCTAAAGCATATAAGAAGGCCAGGGCTATATTTAAGGGGGCTATGGCTGGAAGGACTATGTATGTAATTCCGTTTTCCATGGGGCCCGTAGGTTCACCTTTTAGCAAGATCGGGGTTGAAATAACCGATTCCAGGTATGTGGTTTTAAATATGTTAATTATGGCCCGCTGCGGCAGTGCTGTTTTAAAGCAGCTGGAAAGAAATGACGGTTTTACTAAATGCCTGCATTCAAAGGCTCAGCTGGATATAAACAAAAGATTAATCTTGCATTTTCCGGAAGATAATACTATCTGGAGCGTAGGTTCAGGATACGGGGGAAATGTCCTCCTGGGTAAGAAGTGCCTTTCTTTGCGCATAGCCAGTTATGTAGCCAGAAAAGAAAAATGGATGGCCGAACATATGTTGATTATGGGTATTGAAGAGCCTAATGGGCATATTGAATATATTGCCGCGGCTTTTCCAAGTGCCTGCGGTAAAACAAACCTGGCAATGATGGTTCCGCCAGAGGGGCTTAAACAAAAAGGTTACCGTATATGGACGGTTGGTGATGATATTTCCTGGATGCGCGTTGATTCTGATGGTTCGCTTTGGGCGATAAATCCTGAAACAGGTTTTTTTGGGGTTGCCCCGGGAACAAACTCTAAAGCCAATCCTAATATGGTTGAAACAATTAAAAGCAATACTATTTATACTAATGTGCTTTTAAAACCAGACAATACGGTTTGGTGGGAAGGCGCTGATGGAGAGGTTCCCGGACAGGGAATAGATTGGAAGGGTAACCCCTGGAAACCGAATATGAAAGACGCCCAAGGTAATTTAATAAAAGGCGCGCACGCAAATGCGCGGTTTACTGCCCCCATTGTAAATTGTCCTTCGGCTTCATTCAGGTTAGACCAGCATCATGGAGTGCCGATCTCCGCGATTATTTTTGGCGGTAGGCGTGAGCATGTAGCCCCGCTTGTTTATCAATCGTTTAACTGGCAGCACGGCGTATTTGTAGGCGCAACTATGGGTTCGGAATTGACTGCTGCCCAGGTAGGTAAGATAGGCCAGGTACGCAGGGACCCTATGGCTATGCTGCCTTTTTGTGGTTATAATATGGCGGATTATTTCAGGCATTGGTTGAATATGGGAAAGCTTATGGCTAAGCCGCCCAAGATTTTTCATGTTAACTGGTTTAAGACTGATGAACATGGAAAATTCCTCTGGCCGGGTTTTTGTGAGAACCTGAGAGTCCTGGAGTGGATATTGGACCGTTGCAACAATAAAGTTAATGCCATGGAAACTCCAATTGGTTATTTGCCTTATCCCTTTGATATAGATATGACCGGCTTAAACCTTGTTCCGAAGGCATTGGAAAAACTACTTAATGTTGAAAAAGGCGAATGGCTGGAAGAGTTAAAAGGGGTAAATAAATTCTTCGGTGATTTTAAAAAAGACCTGCCTCAAGAACTCTGGGATGAATATAAGGCATTAATAGAAAGATTGAGGAAGTATGGCAAGTGATATCATATTAAAAACCGAGTTTAGCGATCTTAAGCTTTTTCGCAGGGGTAAAGTCCGGGATGTGTATGATTTAGGGGATAAGCTGCTGATTGTTTCCACTGACCGTATATCGTGTTTTGATGTAATCCTGCCTTGCGCTATCCCGTATAAAGGAAAGGTCCTGACCAGTATTTCCGTTTTTTGGTTTAATTTTATTAAAGATGTGATTGCTCATCATCTGATAACGGCGGATGTAGAAAAATACCCCGCGGAATTAAAGAAATACAGGGATGATTTAGCAGGCCGTTCAATGTTGGTTTTAAAAACAAAACCGTTACCGGTTGAGTGTGTGGTAAGAGGGTATCTTTCCGGGTCAGGCTGGAAAGAATATAAGCAGAAACAATCAATCTGCTCAATTAAATTGCCTCCAGGATTAAAGGAATCAGACAAGCTGGAGGAGCCTATATTTACTCCTTCTACCAAGGCGGATGTCGGACATGATCAGAATGTGAATCAGGAGTATATTGAAGGGCTGATTGGCCGGGATATGGCTGAGAAACTAAAGAATATCAGTATTGAGATTTACAAGCGGGCAAGGGACTATGCCTTGCAAAAAGGAATTATTATCGCGGATACAAAATTTGAATTCGGGATTTATAACAACCAGGTTATTATAATTGACGAAGCGCTTACCCCTGATTCGTCGCGTTTTTGGCCCTTGGAGAGTTACAGGCCAGGCCAGTCTCAGCCGAGTTTTGATAAACAATTTGTGAGGGATTATTTGGAGACCCTGGATTGGAATAAGACTCCGCCCGCGCCTTCCCTGCCTATGGAGATAATCGCCAAGACTACAGAAAAATACCTGGACGCTTATCGTAAACTAACCGGAAAAGAACTTAAGTAAAGATGCCTAAATTCAAGAATCTGATATCTTTCTTGCTGAGAATTATGGTCAGCGTTATATTGCTGCTACTTTTATTTAAGTTAAATAAAATTGATTTTAAAGTTTTAATAAATGATATTAAAAACGCCGACAGGGTGTTTTTGGTTCTGGGGTTTGTTTGTCTCCCGCTGGTTCATTTGCTTAGCTGTTGGCGTTGGCATATGTTGCTTAAGGCTGCTGAGATAAATATCTCCTTAAAGAAGCTGATTAGCTCTTTTTGCGGAGGGATTTTCTTTAGCATTTTTCTTCCTTCAACTATCGGAGGCGACCTGGTTAGGACGGCTGACCTGGCAACAAATACTCAAAAAACCAAGAAAGTTATCGCCACGGTTTTCCTTGACAGGTTAAGCGGGTATATAGGGCTGGTACTTGTGGTTTTACCAGCTATTTTATTAGGGAGCTCGCTGATAGGGGATAAGATTGTTTATTTCTCGGTAGCAGTAATTGTTATGATACTGGTTGTTGCCTTAGTGCTGCTTTTTAATACTCTTTTATATGAAAAGATAAGCCGGCTTTTATCAGTATTCGGTTCAGGCAGGATTATACAGCTGATTAAAGAGATGCATAGGGAGATCCATGTTTTTCGCAATCACAAGAAAATGATTGTTGCTAACCTGGTCCTTTCTTTTATTATCCAGTTGATTTTCCCGCTGGGTGTTTATTTTACCGGCCTGTCTCTAGGGGTGAATATAAACATTTTTTACTTTTTCATTTTCATCCCCATAATCAGCGCGGTCACCTTGCTCCCGATTTCCCTGGGGGGGCTGGGCTTAAGAGAAAGTTTATATGTGGTTTATTTTGCCAAGGCCGGCGTAATAAAACAATTGGCTTTGGCGATGTCCCTTTTATCTTTTTCCTTTATTGTTTTCTCCGGGGCAATAGGAGGTATTATCTATGTCCTTACAGTTCATCATCGACGCCTACAACATAATCAACCATCCTCAGTTTAGGCCCCGCTCAAGGAAATCATCTAACATTCAAAGTTCGCTGGCGGACTTTATCATATTAAACAGACTCTGCGGAAGCGGAAAGAATAAGGTTATCCTTGTTTTTGACGGTTATCCTCCCCGAGGAGAAAGGCTTCCTGAAGAGGGCGGATTGATTTGTTTGTTTTCGCGGATGATTGAGGCTGATGAGCTAATAAAAAAACTGGTAGAGGAATCCGGACAGCCCAGGAATATTATTGTAGTTTCGGATGATAAGGGGGTTCAGACGGCCGTCAGATTTCTAAAGGCTAATATTAGTTCAGTTGAAGAATTTATATGCGGCAAGAAAAACCCAAGAGGGTTCGATTCGGAAACCCGGGAAAGTGAAAGCAAGATTTCGTATTCTCAGATGCAGGTAATTAACGCGGAACTTAGGAAAAAATGGCTGGAATAAAACAGGCAAGCGCAAATTATATAAAGTTTCTGGGGACGGCGGGGGCGCGTTTTGTGATGATTAAGCAGCTGCGTGCTTCCGGCGGGCTGTGGGTTTCTTGTGGCGCTTCTAATATCCTGATTGATCCCGGCCCGGGTAGTATAGTGCGTTGCGCCGCCAGTAGGCCGAGGCTTGACCCGGGAAAGCTTGATGCGATTATCCTGACTCACCGGCATTTAGACCATGCCAATGATATAAATGTGATGATTGAAGCGATGACTGAAGGAGGATTTAAAAAGAAAGGGATTGTATTTTGCCCTTCTGACGCGCTTGGCGATAATTCAATCATACTCAAACATGCGGCAAGTTTTCCGGAGAAGATCCAGGTTATTCATAGCAGGCGTAAATATAGGGTGGGCGATTTTACTTTTAATACTTCAATGCGCCATATACATCCGTGTGAGACTTATGGATTGAAGTTTAATATAAAGAATACGAGTGTCGGCATTATCACAGACACAAGGTATTTTCCAGGCCTGGCTGGTTTTTATAAGGCCGACATTTTAATTATTTCAGTGGTTTTTTCTGAGCCGCGCGATGGTATTGATCATCTTAGCTTAAGCGAGGCGGGAGAGATTATAAAAAAGCTGCGCCCTAAGAAGGCTGTTCTTACTCATTTTGGCATGAGTATGCTTAAGGCCAAGCCGGCAATTCAAGCGGAGAGATTAACCAAAACCTTAGGTGTTGAAGTTATCGCTGCTTATGACGGCATGCGGCTGAATTTCTAGCTTGCATCCAAAGAGGGATCCGGAAGGGAATATTCTTGACATAACCGCTTAGTTATGTTAAAGTTACTAAATAATACAAACAAAGGAGGGAGATATGAGTAGTTGGCAAGTTGTGTTGCTTGAGCCAGCCAGGAGTGTACTAACCCAGATCAGCCAGTTCATGGTTAATGTGCTTTTGGTAATCGTTATCCTGATAATTGGTTGGTTGCTTTCTAAGTTGCTCAGGGCTGTCGTAATCAAGGCTTTAGAGATTATAAAACTTGATGCACTTTCCAGCCGCATTGAATTGGACAAAATACTTGAGAAGGGCGGGATTGCGTTTTCTCTTTCCGAGTTAATCGGAGCAATCTGCTATTGGTTTGGCCTTTTGATTACTTTTATGGTTGCAATCAACGCCATAGGCCTGACTATAGCCGCAGAATTGTTGAATAAAGTTGTTCTTTATATTCCTAATGTGGTTGCCGGGATATTTATTTTGATCATTGGTATGTTTGCCGCCACTGCTTTAAAGAATATTGTAAAGACCGCAGCTAACAATGCCGGCCTTAGCCAGGGTAAAATGCTGGGCCAGTTGGTGGAAGTAGTAGTTATGATTTTTGCGATATTTATAGCGTTGGAACAGCTGAATATCGGTATGCGTGTTACTGAGCTCACCGTGGGTATTATCCTGGGTTCGCTTGGTTTGGCTTTAGCCTTGTCTTTCGGCCTCGGCTGCAAGGAGATCGCCGGAAAATTTGTTGCTGAATTAGTAGAAAAATTGAAGAAGAAATAATGCAGGTTATCTTGTCCAACTTTAAACCCCGCGCCGAACTGGCGCGGGGTTTAATTTTACTATGTTAAAACCCCCTCAACTTTCTTCTAAACTCCCCGGTTCTTTTTGGGGCGTAACTAACTTTTTCAATCCCATCGGCTACAAAAACAAATATGATAATTATCGTATATTTAGGGATAATTCAAAGCTCCAGGGGCTGAATCTTGTAGCTGTAGAGCTTGCTTTCAATAGTGATCCCTTTGTTTTAAAGAAAGATGTAGACGCTGAAATACTCATCCAGTTGCGCGGGAGTCAAGAAAAAAACCTTATGTGGCAGGGAGAGCGTCTGTTTAACCTGGGTATAGCGAGCTTGCCGGATGATTGTGATAAGCTTTGCTGGGTTGATTGTGATATTCTATTTAAGAATGAGCAGTGGATTAAAGAAACTTCCCGGCTTTTAGAGCAATATATGCTGGTCCAGCCGTATGAGCAGGCTGTGCGTTTACCCAAAGGGGTATGCGATTTGAACGAAAGGGAATTTGAGCTGTTTGATATAGGCAACGAAGAAGCTCAGAGGTGCCCCGGCTATGTATATAAGCTTGTTCACAATTTAAAAGGCTTTGATTCAACCGGGTTTGTTTGGGCGACAAGGAGATCTTTTATTGATAAACACCCTCTTTATGAACATATGCTGTTCGGGGGAGGGGATTCTATTATGGCCCGTTCTTTTATAAGCGATAAGATACAGGAGGTTCCTATTAGATCATTTTCTACTGATTCAATGAGGGCTGATCAAGATGCTTACGCCTCAGGGGTCTACAGGGATACACAAGGTAGTGTTTATTATATCCAGGGCAGCATATTGCATCTCTGGCACGGCAATGAAGCGGATAAACTAAAATTCTTCAGGCATAAACTGCTGAAATTTTTTAATTTTTCTCCTGCTGAAGATATCCGCGTAGGTTCAAACGGCCTGCTGGAGTGGTCATCTGATAAGCCGGAGTTTCATAAAGCCGTTGGGGAGTATTATCAAATTCGCAATGAAGAGGGAAACGACCAGTTTCTTATTTCTCAAATTATTGAGGAGTTAAATGCCGTGAATAAAAAATTTAAGGCCGCTGAAACCGGATTGCGCTGTATTGAAGACAGCCTCTCATATAGGCTTTCCCGGGCAATCAGGCGTATTTATAAGGTTGTAATTCCATTTGAGAAGCTGCGTTTATTTATCAGAAGGATATTAAGGAACAGGTTTTAACTTTATAAGCATTCAAGTATTTATGAAGTAAGCGGAGAATGAAATGGAAAGAAAAAAGGTATTAGGTTTCTGGGATCTTGTGCTTTTTTCGTTTTGCGCTATTTTTGGCATAGAGGCCATAGCAACTTCTGCTGCTATTGGGCCTTCGGCGATATCCTGGTGGATGATATGTATTGTCGGATATTTTCTACCTTTTGGTTTAATCGCCGCGGAATTAGGCTCGACTTACCCTGAACAAGGTGGTATTTATATCTGGATTAAAAGGGGTTTAGGGAATAAATGGGCGGCTCGAAGTACCTGGTATTATTGGGTTTCTTTGCCATTGTGGGTGCCTGCGATATATATTGCGATTGCCGAAATTATTGGGCATATGTTTTTTCCGGGTATGAGCCTTTGGATGCAAATATTAACAGGGATTATAATGATCTGGATAGCGGTTGGGATTAATTTATGTCCCCTAAGGGTTGCAAAATGGGTGCCTAATTTCGGTACGATTACAAGGCTTACGGTGATAATCGGGATGCTTGCTGCTGCAGCAATATATTTTCTAAGAAATGGACGTTTTGCTAATGAGATTAATTTTACGAATATAATTCCCGATTTAAATTCGGCTATCGTATTTATTCCGATAATTATATACAACCTGGAAGGTTGTGAACTTATATCCGCAGCTTCCGGGGAGATGAAAAATCCCTCGCGGGATATCCCGAAAGCAGTTATCTTATCCGCCATTGTAATAGCTTCATTGTATTTGATTACAACATTTGCAGTTTGGGTTGTTATACCTGTTGCTGAAATTAATGTTGCCAGCGGTATACTTCAGGTATTTACAACTACCTTTAGCGGCCACTGGATGCAGCAGGCCATCACTGTGGTTCTGGGGTTTTTTATTTCAGCTACTCTTTTTGCGGAAATAGTCACTTGGAATTTAGGGGAGAACAGGACAGTTGCCGAAGCCGCGAATAACGGGGAGTTGCCCAGAATATTAGGAAAGATGACTAAGGGTATGGCGCCGATTGGGGCTTCTATTGTATCAGGCATAATTTCAACCGTTGTGATTATTATTTATGGGTTTATCGCTAAAAACGCTAGCGAGCTATTCTGGCATGTGGTTTCTTTTAGCCTTATTGTAGGGTTATTTTCATATTTAATGCTTTTTCCGGGTTTTATCGTCTTAAGAATTAAGGATAAGGACATCAAAAGACCTTACCGAGTTCCGGGGCCAAGCTGGTTTGCGATACTTCTGGCGATTGTGGCTGAATTATTTATTTTAATAGCAATATCGATATTGTTTATACAACCAGGGCATGATTTTAGGAGGTTTGCTTTACCGATCATAATCGGGGTGTTGGTCACCGTTGTTGCAGGGGAAGTTTTAGTGGCCCGTTCCGCAGAAAGAGGTATTACCAGCAGTTAACTCAGGAATTAGCTCAAAGTATATTGATATGGAAGAAAAATTAAAAAGAATATACATCCGTACTTTTGGCTG
>Ga0172375_10001814_pt1 | contig 34031 bp, 26 predicted proteins | sample LakKiv1m_FD_114537 | JGI IMG/M metagenome (GOLD analysis project Ga0172375, IMG submission 114537) | Freshwater microbial communities from Kabuno Bay, South-Kivu, Congo - kab_092012_11.1m | ecosystem: Environmental > Aquatic > Freshwater > Lake | place: Democratic Republic of the Congo... | reverse complement strand
GCTAACTGGCAGAACATCGGCACCACCTCTTCCAGCACCCTCTTAGTTTCCTGGGATGTCCCAGCCGCCACCAACTCTTCCTCCTCTAAAGTCCGGGTCATTGCCTATGACGTTGATACTAATCAATCGATTGGTACCTCAAATATTTTTACAATTGATTCTACTGATCCGGTCTTATCTATTTCTAGTCCGACTTTAGCGACGATGGTTAAAGGCGGCGCTACTACCACTATTACTTGGGCGGCCACTGATGAAAATATCAATAATAATCTAATTGATTTAGAATATTCCATTGATGGCGGTTCAAATTGGTTAACCATCGGAACAACTACTAATTCCGGAACCTATGCTTGGATAAGTACCACCACCGAATCAACTTCAACAAAAATTCGGTTAACCGCTTATGATTTAGCTGGCAATTCAGTGGCCACCAGTTCTGATAATTACTTAATTGATTATTCTGCTCCAGCGATCAGCGTCACTTCTTCTTTGGGAACAATAACTAGCGGCACTCAAGCCGGTGCTTCGGCCACGGATGCTCTTTCCAATATTGATTCGTATGCTTGGACTAAACAATCTGGACCAGGAGCAATCACTTTTTTGCCAACTGGTGATGTTGCTAATCCAATAATCTCCGCTAATATATCCGGCGCCTATCAAGCTTTATTCACAGTAGTCGATCAGGTCGGTAATAGTGCGACTAGCTCGGTAATGTTTACTTGGAACGGTGATCCAGGAGCCCCGACTGTGACCGCTCCGATTGCTAGCGCGAATCGTCGCGGTGGTCAAAATACTAATATCACTTGGACAATAACTGATCCCAATGATTTAGATTATTTCTCACTTGATTATTCGCTTGATGGTGGTTCTAATTGGACTAACATTTCCACGACCTCTTCATCTACGCGCACATTTGTTTGGCCGATCGCTAGTTCAACTAATTCAACTTCTTCCTTGATTCGGGTAGTTGCTTATGATATTGATACTAATAATTCCTCAGGAAATTCCGGAACATTTAATATTGATTCCACGGCGCCGACCATCAGCGCTGGGACGCTCGGCACAATTTCCGCCGCTACTCAACCCGGAGCAACTGCAACGGATAATATTGATTCAATTTCCCAATTAACTTATTCTTGGGGACAAACCTCGGTTCCGACCGGCGGAGTAATTAATTTTTCTGGTGCCGATATTCTTAATCCAACAATCTCCGGCACAGTTAATGGTGCTTATGAGGCTACTTTAACAGTTGCTGATCGCGCCGGTAACTCTTCTTCTCATCTGCTTTCCTTCACGCAAAGTGGCGGAGGAGGCGGCGGTGGTGGCGGAGGAGGCGGCGGTGGTGGCGGCAGCTCCACTTGCAGTTTATTAACTTATGGACCATGGGGAACTTGCGATAATGGTTGGCAATCTCGCAGTATTATTTCTCAATCGCCTGGCGGTTGTACGTTGACCACTAATCAGCTTAGCGCTCGCCAACAAAGTTGTAGTCTTTCAGGATCTGGCGATCAACTTCCTCCCTCAACTCCTCCCGTTGAAAGTGGCAATACTGGTTCAGTCATTAATATCGGTGGGTTTGATGTTGATTCCTTGGACGTGATGGAAGAAGCCCGTCTCGCTTTTAAGAAAATTGACCCTAAATTAGTTAAACGAGTCAGTGGACAAATTTTAATTCAGGTTGAAGATCATGGCCGTGCTTGGTTTGTCAGTGCTAAAGATAATCGTAAATATTATTTAGGCACCGCTACTAATGCTTTCTCGGTGATGAGGATTTTAGGCTTGGGCATGAGAACTGTTGATTTAAATAAAATGCCGATTGGTTTGTTAGATAATTCTTTATCCCTGGATGTTGATAGCGACCAGGATAAATTACCGGATCGTTTAGAAAAAGGAATCGGCACTAATCCGAATAAAAAAGATTCTGATGACGATGGTTACGATGATTATTTAGAAGTAACTAGCGGTTATAATCCGTTTGGCGCCGGCAAATTAAAAACTAACGCATCGTTTGTTTCTAAAAATACTGGGCAGATCTTTATCCAAGTGCAGGCTAATGGCGAAGCTTGGTATCTCGATCCGAAAACTAAAAAACGGTATTACCTTGGCCGCCCGCTGGAAGCCTATACAATCATGAAATCTTTTGGGAAGGGAATTAGCAATACTGATTTAAATAAAATCCCGGTCGGTCGTTTTACCTCCGCGCAGTTGAAAAAAATCGAGGACGCTTTAAAAAAGAAACCTTAAAAATCCAGGTTTAGCTTAAAGATCTAAATTTACTTAAAAGTCCAGATTTACTTAAAAGTTTTGGTTTGCTCAGAAGTCTCGAATTTGTTTGCTTAGAAAATAATTATGTGGCGACATAACTTCTTAACATATAGCGGTAAAATCATCCTCCAGCTGGTCGGGGAAATTTTGTATTTTCCGCTTTGGTGGTATAGCGTTGGTTTTTTCCGTTTATTGAAAAGCATTTGGCAATTTTGGCGTGGGGAAGAAGCCGCGCTTGGTTTTAGCGTCTGGTTGAAAAATTTATTTGTTCCCATGTATGGCCAACACGATTTTGCCGGCCGTTTAATCAGTTTTTTAGTAAGAATCGTGCAGATTATCGCGCGCGGTTTAGTCTTGTTAGTCTGGTCGTTTATTTTGTTGATTATTATTATATTTTGGCTAATATTACCAATAATTTTATTATTAGCGTTAGCTTTTCAAGTTCTAAATTAGGATTTCTATGGAAGAAAAACTAGTTTTTACAACTGAACAAGATAAGGGCGGCCAAGGCGCTTGGTTTTTGGAAAGGTTTTTATATTGGGGCCATCTTTTTAGGAAATCAGTAATTAATCTGCGGCGGACCAAAGAAAAAATTGACCAGTTATTAATGATTTTGACTTGGCTACTGATCTTTGCCGGTTGGTTCGCTTGGTTTGCCTGGTTATTTTTAAATCGCGAAGCATTATTAGCCGATCCCTTGAAAGTTTTATTTTTTTGGAAAAAACACGACATCCTAATTCTTTTTTTCTTAGTTTCCTTGATTTTTGATCTATTCTTAATTTATAAAAAAAGTGAAGCGCGCGCCGCTCGTCTCAAGATTAATTATCGTCTTTTCACCGCGCCTCAGCGCCGCCGCTTCAATAAAAAATATAATGTCGCCAACGCCTATAGCCAAGAAGCCCTAGCGGTTTTAGAGGAAGCCTATTTGTTAGCGGTTAAACTCCGGCAGGCGCAAGTGGAAATTATTCATCTCTTTCGCGTGTTATTAAAAGTTAAAGAAGTCCAGAATTTATTTATTCGCCTAAATGTCGATGCTAAAAAATTGGTCAAATTAATCGATCATCATTTAGTTAAACCGCAAGACGCTGATTTTGTCGGCCGCAGTGAATTAGCTAAATCGCTCCAAGAAATTTTAGTGCTCGCCTTTGTTGACGCTTTTACCTTGAAGCAGGCGAGCGTCAGCGTTTTAAATTTACTTTTATTCTGTTATGAAAAAGATCCTCGCTTAGCCGAGATTCTCTATGAGTTAGAAATCGATCAAGATAAAATTAGAAATACTGTCGAATGGTTTAGAGTTAATCGGCGCTTAGTTGAAAATTATCAGGCCTATCGTCAGTCCGCGCTCCTTAAACCGGGCGGCGGCATGAACCGCGCTTATACCGCCATCGCCACGCCGACGCTTGATCATTTTTCTCATGACTTAACTCTGAAAGCTAAGTATGGTGGTTTAGATATTTGCGTGGGCCGGCAAAAAGAAATCAATTCTATTTTTGACGCTTTAACGGGCGGTCACCACGGTGTTTTATTAGTCGGTCCGACCGGCGTCGGCAAAAGCGCAATAATTAATGGTTTGGCGCAATTAATGGTGGAAGAGCGCGTTCCCGAATTTTTAAAAGATAAGCGTCTGGTTGAGCTCGATGTCCCGAGATTAATTGCCGGAGCGGATGCTTCGCAAGCCGAGGAACGTTTGTTAAATTCTCTTAACGAAATCAATCGTTCTGGAAATATTATCTTATACATTGATAATATTGAAAACCTCATCGGCATCAGCGCCGGTACTAAAGAGAGCTTAGATTTATCAGAAGTCTTAGCCGAAGCGATCAGCCGCCGGAATATTTTTTGCATCGCCGCCGCCACGACGGATAATTACGCTCATTATATTGAGAACAAATCTTTGGGCGAAGCGCTCACCACGATTGGCGTTAAAGAGCCGGAAACCAATGAAGCGATCCAAATTTTAGAAAGCAAGGTCGGTTTTTTAGAAACTAAATATGATATTTATATTGTTTACAGCGCCCTCGAACAGGCGGTGCTAATGTCTAAGAAATATTTACATGACAAAACTTTGCCGCTGAAAGCGATTAATCTTTTAGAAAAAGCGGCGGTGATTACGAGTAAAGTCAGTCAGCATAATCCTAATGAATGTTTTTGCTCAAAAGAAGAAGTCGCGCAGGCGATTGTCGAAATTACTGGTATTCCGGCGAGTAAATTAACGATTTCCGAAAGCCAAAAATTATTAAATTTAGAAACTGAGATTCATCAGCGATTAATCGACCAAGAAGAGGCGGTTAAGGCGGTAGCGGCTAGTTTGCGGCGCGCTCGGGCGGAATTAAAAGAAGGGAAAAGACCGATTGCCAGTTTCTTATTTATGGGTCCGACGGGCGTTGGAAAAACTGAACTAGCCAAAGCCGTTTCCGAAGTTTATTTCGGTGATGAGAATTATTTAGTTCGCCTGGATATGAGTGAATACCAATATCCGGATAGTGTTCGAAAAATGATCGGTGACTCGGACGGCGCGCTTGGTTATTTAACGGAAGCGGTTCGCAAAAAACCTTTTACTTTAGTTTTGCTTGATGAAATTGAAAAGGCCCACCCTGATATTTTGAATTTATTTTTACAACTATTAGATGACGGCCGTTTGACTGATGGCCAAGGACGCACAATCAGTTTCACGGAATCGATTATTATCGCGACCTCGAATATCGGCGCTCTCTATATTCAGGAGCAAATTAAAGCCAAAACGCCGGTTCATTTAATTCGCCAGGAATTAATTGATAATCAGCTCAATAAATACATGCGGCCGGAGTTGATCAACCGCTTTGACGGAATTATTGTCTTTAAGCCCTTAAGCGAAGCGGATGTTTTTTCCATCGCGACTTTGATGTTAAAAAAGATCAAGAAAAATTTAGCTGAAAAAGGGATTAATTTAAAAGCCGACAAAGACGGCGTGATTATTCTTGCCCATGAAGGCTATGATCCGAAATTTGGCGCGCGGCCTTTAAGACGTTTGCTCCAGGATAAAATCGAAGATAGTATTGCTAATAAGATTTTGAGCGGGGAATTAAAACGGCGCGACACCGTGGTTATTAATTCTCGCGCCCTGGTCGAAATCGAAAAAGCGCCCGAACTCTAAGAGTAATCACGAAGACCTTAATACCAAGCAACCATTAATATTCAATCCGCCATGTTCTATTTTTTTATTTTCATTGCCTCTTTATTATTAACGGCGATTTTAACTTATTTAGTTAAAAAAATCGCCCTTTATTTTAAAATTGTCGACCAGCCGGCTGGCTCGAGCCAGGCCGAGCGCAAAATCCATTCACGCACTATTCCGCTTTTAGGCGGTTTGGCCATTTTTTTCGCTTATTTTTTACTGCTTTTTTTATTTGCCGACCATTTTCTGGCCGGCAATTTAAAATTTAACCACCTGCTGGGCTTTTTTTTCGGCGCTTTATTTTTGATGATCGGCGGATTTTTGGATGACAAATATAATCTGCGGCCGCACTGGCAGATTATTTTTCCGCTCCTGGCGATTGCCGCGCTGATTTTGGGTGGCGTGGAAATTACCAAAATTACCAATCCCTTCGGCGGCTATTTGAATTTAGCTAGTTTAGTTTTTATTTCCCCGAGCCTGATTGCTGTTTGGCTTTTGGGTTTGATGTACACCACTAAATTATTAGACGGGGTTGACGGTTTAGTGGCCGGCGTCAGCGCCATTGGCGCTTTGGTTATTTTTTTATTTACTCTGACTACCCGTTATTATCAGCCCGATATCGCTTTCGCCGCGATTTTATTAAGCGGCGCTTGCCTGGGTTTCCTTATTTTTAATTTCAATCCAGCCAAAATATTTTTAGGCGAGGGCGGGTCGCTCCTGCTCGGCTATTTGCTCGGCGTGCTCGCCATTATTTCCGGCGGGAAAATCGCGATTGCGCTTTTGGTGATGGGTATTCCGATTTTGGACGTCGCCTGGACGATCATTCGCCGCTTGTTAGACGGGAAAAATCCTTTTCGTTTCGCCGATCGCCGTCATCTGCATCATCGCTTATTGGATCTGGGCTTGAATCAGAAACAAACCGTTTTAATTTTTTATGCTTTTTCCTTGTTGTTTGGCTTAAGCGGTTTATTTTTACAAAGCCAAGGGAAACTTTGGGCCTTGATAATTTTAGTGGCGATCATGTTTTTGGTAGTAATTATTTTTTGGTATCTCGATCATCAACCGCCTGTCAGCCCTGTTTCTCGGAAACCAAAATTATTACTCCATGTCTGTTGCGCGCCTTGCAGTACCTATCTTAGTCAAGCGCGCTTAAAACCCAAATATGATTTGACCTGGTATTTCTATAATCCTAATCTTTGTTCTCTCGAGGAATATGACCGGCGTTTTAAATATGTTAAATTAATGGCCGAAAAATTTGCTATTCCTTTAATTAGTGCCCCTGATTTTGCAACGACCAAAGCCGCTTGGCAAGAAAAAATTAAGGGCCGGGAACAAGACGCGGAGCGCGGCCCGCGTTGCCAAATTTGTTATCGCGATCGTTTAGAAAAAACCTGCCAGTTAGCCAAGGAACAGGGTTTTGATTTTTTTAGCAGCTCGCTTTTAGTTAGTCCTTATAAAGATACGGCGGCGCTTAGAAAAATCAGCCAGGAATTGGCGACCACTTATCAAGTAAACTTTTTAGATGAAGATTTTCAGACTGATGATGCTTATCGAAAGTCCCAGGCCTTCGCCAAAGAACTCGGTCTTTACCGGCAAAAATTTTGCGGTTGCGAATACTCCTTAAAACCAGAAATATGAAAATAAATCGGCTGCTTATCATAATCAGTCTCGCCCTAATTTTCAGCCTAGGGTTTTTAAATGGAGTTAAATTAGCCCAAGCCGCCACCACGACAGTCGAAGTTGACTCCGATAACGATGGCTTGAGCGATTATTGGGAAGAGAAATTCGGGACGGATCCAAATAACCAAGATACGGACGGTGATGGTTTTAAAGACGGTCGGGAAGTTGATAACGCTTATGACCCGCTCGCCAGCACCACGAAGAAATTAGCCCAACGGATTGAGATTGACTTAAAGAACCAACGCCTGAAATATTTTGTTAAAGACTTTGTTTGGCGCGATTTCTCCGTTTCTACCGGCAAGGCGAGCCTGCCGACACCCCAAGGGAATTTTAAAATCTTCAATAAAGATATAAAAGCCTGGTCTAAGGCTTATAAGCTCTGGATGCCTTATTGGCTGGGTCTAGGTAATGGTAGTTTTGGCATCCATGAGCTGCCGCTTTGGCCTAACGGCTATCGCGAAGGCGCGGATCATCTAGGTAAACCAGTTTCTCATGGTTGTATTCGTTTGGGCATCGGGCCAGCCGAATATCTTTATGATCGAATTCTAATCGGTACCATAGTAACCATTAAATAAAACATTAAATAAACCATTAGATAAACCGCTATTAAATAGCTGTTAAAAATGTTATAATTTTTAATAGCCAAATTAGCGCTAATATTTTTGTATATGTCAAAAAAATTTATAAGATTATCGCTTGTTTTATTGATTTTAAGCGTTTCGGTCAGCGCCTGTACTATGCCGCAATGGCCTTGGAAAAAGAAAGTCGCTAGCCCAATTTCCGGAATAAATACGGAAACTGGCGAACCCCTCGTTGAGGAAACCGGAACAAGCACTAAGCAAATGAAAAAATTTGCTAATTATGAAGAATTGAAGAAATTTTTAGAAGAAAATAATACTAATAATTATACCGGTGCTTATTCGGGCCGGGGTTCGAATGACTTAATGCTTAAGGCCGCTCCTGGCCGGTCGCTTACTTCGAGTTTGGCTACTTCAGAAAGCGCGAGCGCGCCGAGCGTGCCGGGTAGCGCAACGCCTAATTCGGCGCTTGATTATTCAACGACTAATAACCAAGTCGCTGGCGTTGATGAAGCGGACATTATTAAAACTGACGGCACTTATATTTATGCCTTAGTGCGCAACGAATTACAGATAATTAAAGCCGTGCCGGCCGGCGAAGCGCGCCTCGTCAGTAAAATTACTTTTAAATCCCGACCGCAGGATATTTTTATCAAAGGGACTAGCTTAGCGGTTTTTGGCGCCGATGATCAGATTTATAGCACCACGCTTTATCAGAGTTTCCGTCGCCAAACGGCCTATACTTTTTTTAAAGTCTTTGACTTGAGTGATCCCGCTAGCCCGCGGGAAGTGCGCGATTTAGATTTTGAAGGGAATTACAATGACGCGCGTTTAATCGGTGACTATGTTTACCTGTTAACTAATAATTATAGTAGCTATATTGAGAACGAACCTTTAGTGCCGCGCGTGCTTGATAAGGGCGCGGTCTTAGCGAATACTTGCGGCGGCGACGGCAGTTGCTTCGCGCCGGATATTTATTACTTTGACATTCCTTACGATAATTATAATTTTACCAATATCACCGCGATTAATCTGAAAGATAGCCAGGAAGCGATTAGCGGTCAAGTTTATCTTTTAAATAGCGGTCAGAATTTGTTTGTTTCTCAGAACAATATTTATATTACCTATACTGAGTATTTAAATGAATATGATCTTGAGCAAGAAGTAAAGCGCGCTTTAATTTATCCGAAATTAAATGAAACTGAACAGGCGAAAATTAATAAAATTGAGGCCGCGGATAATTTTGTTTTAAGTAAGAGCGAAAAGAAATATAAGATCGCGCTGATTATTGACCGGTATTTAAGTTCCTTAAGCTCGTCCGAGCAGTTAACGCTCCAAGCCGATATTGATTCCGGTCTTACTCAGAAATTAACCGAGCGGGCAAAAGACATGGAAAAAACCGTTATCCATAAAATCGCGATTAGCGGCAATAAGATCGAGTATTTTGCGATGGGCGAAGTAAGTGGCCAGGTTTTAAACCAGTTCTCCATGGATGAAAATGGCGATTATTTCCGAATTGCCACGACGCGTAACCAGATTTGGTCGCGTTTGACTGATAAGCCGCAGGAATCATACAGTAATATTTATGTTTTAGATGCCGGTTTAAAATTAGTGGGCAGCCTGGAAAATTTAGCGACCTCGGAACGAATCTATGCCGCGCGTTTCATGGGCGATCGTCTTTATTTGGTTACTTTTAAACAGACTGATCCGCTCTATGTTATTAGTTTAGCCGATCCGACTAAACCCAGTGTTTTGGGTGCCGTGAAGATCCCGGGTTTCTCTAATTACTTGCATCCAGTCGATAAGAACGGCACCAAACTAATTGGTCTAGGCCGCGATGCCGAAGAAGATGCCGGCGGTAGCGTCAAAGTCAAAGGTGTAAAATTATCCTTATTTGATTTCACGGACATCAACAAACCGAAAGAACTAGATAGCTATTTAATTGGTAATAACAATAGCGATTCGATTGCTCTTAATGATCACCGGGCTTTCTTGTATTCGGAAGCTAAAAATTTATTAGTTATCCCGGCAATCTTGAGAGATACGAACGGCCGTTTATCCTTCGCCGGTTCAATGGTTTTTAGTCTTAATGATAATCGTTTTGTTTTAAAAGGACAGATCGATCATTCCGAAGGCGGTCATTTTACCCAAGAAGATTATTGGCGCGGTTATAGTTATTATGATAATACTGTTAAGCGCAGTCTTTATATCGGCGAAGCCTTGTATACTTTTTCTAATAAATTTTTAAAGATTAATAATTTAAGTGATTTAAGTACTCTCAAAAATCTGATCTTGACGAGCGGCGGCGATGATTATATTATCTCTACGCCTGTTGCCCCTAATCCGGAATTACTACCGCCAGTCAGTACTCTAGAACTCAATCCAGGAACCGTTTCGTCTGGCACTCCGGGGATTGGCACTTCTAGTAATCCCTAATAAATAATTATGAATTATCAACGTCTTTTGCCCTTAGCGCTGGCTAGCGCCCTCTGGCTGCTCAGCGAAATATTTTTCATCGCCGCGCCGCTTTTTTATTCCGCCCTGACGCTGGGTTTAGTTTTGATTGTCTTTAGCACTAAATATTTAGCGGAAAAAAATAAAATTACCCATTGGCCGCTTTTAATTATCGCCCCGATTTTATTTTGGCTCGCTTGCTCGCTCTACGTCGCGATTATCCCTAATTTTTTCTGGATTCAGATTATCTTTTTAATTGAAGCTTGGTTTGTCTATTCTTATTTCAAAAATTTATATTTCCATCTGGCCTATGCCGCGCCCGAACGTTTGGAAAAAATTGATAATTTACTTTTGGCCGGCGGTTTCTTGGGAGTCTTTGCTTTAGGCAGTTCGCTGTATGGCTTAACGGCCTTTATTAACGCGCCATTTTTAGTCCTGTTGGCCGCTTTCTGTCCTTTGGCGGTTTTATTCTTTGTCCAATTTTTAGCTTTCCAAAAGAATACTTGGCCGAGTGATAATCATTTTTTTCTGATTATCATTATCTTATTGATCGAGTTGGCTGGCGCCTTATCCCTGTTGCCCCTTAATTTTAATATTCTCGGTTTACTCTTGGCGCTGATTTATTATTTCCTGTTGACCGCCTGGCGTTTATTCCAGCAGGGAGAACTCAATCTCGAAAAAATGAAGTTTCCTTTGATTCTCAGCGCGGCCATCATTACTCTCTTATTTCTCAGTTCGCGCTGGCTTTAAATTATCAATTAAAAGTTTAATTTATAAATAATTTATGTCGATTAAAAATACTAACAGCCGTTTTTTAACGCTGGTGATCGTGGCCGTGTTTTGCGGCTTGGCGGCCGGAGTTTTAGGCGAACTGATTACCCGCGTTTATTTTTTGAAAGATTTTTCTTTTCCTTATTTAAATAGTGAACTTAATTTAGCGGACTGGAATAATAATCGTTCTAATCTGATTATTCGGGACGCTAAAAAAGTAGTCGTTAACCAAGATTTAAAAGTAGCCGAAACCCTGAATTCTTTGCGGCCGACGCTGGTGGGCGTTTTTAAGGCTCTGCCGAACAGCACTAATAATCCCGTCCCGAATTATTATAAATTAGCTGAACCGGCTTTAGTCGGCGTAGTCATTACCGCCGACGGTTGGGCAGTCAGCCCCTTGAAAGAAGAAATGAAAAAAGATTTTAAAACTAAGGATTATTTGGTGATTACTAGCGATCGTAAAATTTATCAGATCGATAAAATTGTCTCCTTAGAAAATTTGCCCGGCAATTTAGTCCTTTTTCATCTTTCCGGAGCGGCTAACTTGCCCGTTAAAAAAATTGTCGCGCCGACTGATTTGGCAATTGGCACCTCGTTGTTAGCCATTAACGGTTTAGAAGAGGCCCGGCCGGTGAATCTAGCTTATTTTACTAGACAGTCAACCGTGCTCAGCAGCGATTCAATCAATATTCGTTTGGGCTTAACTGGCGATTATGCTAATTTAAAAAATACTTTTGTTTTTAATTTAGCCGGTGATTTAGCCGCCTTTATCGGCTCGGATCAGGAAATTATTCCGGCCTTTTCTTTCAGTTCTGATTGGCAAAATGTTTTTAACAAGAAAGTTGTTACCCGGCCTTATTTAGGAGTTAATTATCTTGATCTCAGTAAAATTAAGACCTCGGCGACCACTTTAGAAAAAGGTGTTTTACTTTACCCGACCGCCACGGAGCCAGCGGTTTTAAAAAATAGCCCGGCCGCGGCCGCGGGTTTAAAAGCCGGCGATATTATTACCTGGGTTGATAACCAAGAAATTAATAACGTTACCGACCTGGCTAGCCTCATCACTAATTACCAATCCGGTGAAACAATTACACTTACTTATTTGCGCGCTGAAATAGAAAAAGAAGTGGCCGTCAAATTAGGAGAATTAAAGTAAACGGCTGAGTTTAACTAAGAGTAGGTTTAACTAAGAGTGAGCTTAACTAAAATATGATGATTAAATCAGTTCAGCAATTAAAAAGTTTAAAAAATAAGACTGTTTTCTTGCGGGTTGATTTTAACGTCGCTCTGGAAAAGGGAAAGATTAAAGACGATTATAAAATTAAAGCTGGATTGGAAACCATTGATTTTTTGCTGGCCAAAGGCGCGCGTTTAATTATCGCTACCCATCTGGGCGAACCGGCCGGTAAGCCCGTTGCGCAATTTTCCGTTAAGCCAGTCGCGGCGCGTCTCAAAACTCTTCTTAAAAAACCAGTTAAATTTATTCCCGAGTTCACCGGTCCCCGCGTCTTAAAAGCGCTTAAAACCCTTAAATCCGGAGAATTAATTTTTCTAGAAAACTTACGCTTTGCTGCCGGCGAACTAAACAATGACCCGCGTTTCGCTCAAGAGCTGGCCGCTTTAGCCGATCTTTACGTTAACGATGCTTTCGCGGTTTCGCATCGTGACCAAGCCTCAGTGGCCGCTATTAAAAAGTATTTACCGAGTTATGCCGGTCTGTTGTTAACTAAAGAAGTTGCGGCCGCGCAAAAGATTCTAAAACCGAAAAAGCCCTTAGTCGTTATTATGGGCGGTGCGAAAATTAGCACTAAAGCGCCGCTCATTTCTAAATTATACCCGGCCGCCAGCCAGATTCTTTTAGGCGGTGCCTTGGCCAATAATTTTTTTGTCGCCCAGAAATTAGAAATCGGCCGCTCAGTCTATGATGCCGATAGCGCGGCAATCGTAAAAAAGTTTTTTAAGAATAAAAAATTAGCGGCGAAAATAATTTTACCCCTTGATTTAATCGTTAAAACTAAACACGGGCCGCAGCTTAAAAGACCTGACGAAGTAAGCAAAACCGATTTTATTTTTGATATCGGACCGGAAACAATTTCTCGTTATGCCCAATATATTAAAGCCGCCGCTACTTTAGTTTGGAACGGGCCGCTCGGAAAATTTGAAGAAGACAGTTTCAAACACGGCAGTTTAGCCATCGCCCGTTTAGTTGCCGCTCGCTCGAGCGGTCCGGCTTATGGTTTAGTCGGCGGCGGGGAAACCATTGCCGCTTTAAATTTAAGCAAGATGGCGGAATATGTTGATTGGATTTCGACTGCCGGTGGCGCTTTGTTGACCTATCTTGGCGGCGGAAAAATGCCGGGTTTAAAGGGACTTATTAAAAATTAAATTTTATAATTTTTATATGGCTAAAATAAAAAATATTAGCGCGCGGGAAATTTTAGATTCGCGCGGTAATCCGACGATCGAAGTAAAAGTCAGTCTTGATAATGGCTTAGCGGCTAAAGCCAGTGTGCCGAGCGGCGCTTCAACTGGCGCGCATGAGGCCTTAGAACTGCGCGACGGTGATCAAAAACGCTACCAGGGCTTAGGCGTTTTAAAAGCGCTCAATAAAATTAAAGAAATAATCGCTCCCGCCTTAATCGGTTTTGAGATTAGCGACCAAGCCGTTATTGATCAAAAATTAATTGCCCTGGACGGCAGCCAGAATAAAAAGAATTTAGGCGCCAATTCAACCTTGGCCGTTTCCTTAGCTTGCGCGCGCCTCGGCGCTTTAAATTCCGGTCAGGAATTATTTGCTTATCTGCAAAATACTTTTTCTTTCAGCGCGGCGCGGCTGCCGGTGCCACTGTTTAATGTTTTTAACGGCGGCAAACACGCTGATACTAATTTAGATTTTCAAGAATTTTTAATTATTCCCAAACGCCAAACGCCGGCGCAAATGATTCAGCTGGGCGCGGAAATCTTTCACGAACTCGGTAAAATTTTGCAAGAAGCCGATTATGATACGGACAAAGGCGATGAAGGCGGTTACGCGCCCGACTTAGATTCTAGTATTGAAGCTTTAGAGTTTATTTTAGCGGCTGGAATCCGTTGCGGTTACACTCCGGGCCAAGATTTTCATCTCGGCGTTGATGTCGGCTCTTCGGTTCTTTACGATTCGACCACTAAGAAATATCTTTTTTCTCTTGATAATACTTATTTTAGCGCCGGGAACTTAATCGGCTTATATAATGAGTGGCTTAAAAAATACCCCTTCTTATATATTGAAGACGGTTTAGCGGAAGATGATTGGGCGGATTGGCGCGAACTGACTGCCGAATTAGGTAATAGAATACTGATTGTCGGCGATGATTTATTCGTGACTAATTCTGATCGCTTACGCCAGGGCTTGAAAGAAAAAGCCGCTAATGCCATAATTATTAAGCCTAATCAGGTCGGCACTTTGACGGAAACAGTCGATTGCATAAAATTAGCGCAAAAGCATAATTATCAAATAATCGTTTCCCATCGCAGCGGCGAAACAACCGATGATTTCATCGTTGATTTAGCGGTTGCTTGCGGCGCCGATTATTTAAAAGCCGGTTCCTTATCGCGCGGCGAAAGATTAGCCAAATACAATCGACTTTTAGAAATTGCCGAAATTATTAAATAACATGACCGCTACTAATTCTCATAACAATTCGGAAGAAATTCCGCGGCGGGTTCGACCGCTAGTCTTATTATTGCTTGACGGTTGGGGAATCGCCCCAGCCAGCGAAGCTAATGCTATCACCGGCGCCAAGACGCCGACTTTTTTAAATCTGATTAAAGAATACCCAGTGGCTCTTTTAACGACTGGCAATAAAACAATTAACGCTCGCTACCTTAGTTTGGGCGCCGGGCGTGATTTGGCTGATGAAAATTTGGAGCAAGCAGTCACCTTAACCAAGACTATCGCCGCGCATAATTTAAAACAAATTAAGATTACCGAAACCGAACGTTTGGCCGCTTTAACCCATTTTTTTAACGGCCACGAGGAAAATCGAACGGCCGGCGAGGATTGGCTGATTGTTTCTTCGGCGGCCGGTAATCATACCGTTAAACCGATCTTCGCTTTAAAAAGAATTGTCCGCGAGACTTTAAAGGCGATTAATAGCGAGAGCTATGATTTTCTTGTCGCCACTATTCCCACTTTAGATCTAGTCGCGGGAAGCGGCGATTTTTCCGCCACTAAAAAAATTGTCGCCGCGCTGGATAAAGAGTTGCGGAAAATTGTCACCGAAGTTTTTGATAAACAGGGCGTTTTACTAGTCAGTTCAACCCAGGGTAATGCCGAAAAAATGCATTATTTAGGTACGGAGATGGCCCATAAAGAAATAACTGATAATCCGGTACCGCTGATTATCGCTGGCGAGCGATTTAAAAGCACAAATATCGGTCTAGCTGATCCGGTCGGCAATGATTTGAGTCTTTTAGCTCCGGCCGGTTCTTTAGCTGATTTGGCGTCGACGGTTTTGGCGATTATGGGTTTACCGCAGCCCGAGGAAATGCTCGGTAAATCTTTAATTGACAAACAATAAAAAATATGTTAGGTTAAGAAGTTAAAATAATCGTACAAATAAGTAAAAAACAATAAAATAATCAGAAAAGGAGACCAAACCATGAAAAAAAGAACAAGAATGATCAAAGATCATTGCTTAATCAAAGAAGTGTTAAATGATTATTTCTCATTAAACCTTTCGCCAACCGAATTGGAAACCGAAGCCGGGTTCAGGAAAATTGTAGCTAAGCTACAGAAGCAGGGAATGTTGAATGCCTACCTCACGGCTCTCAAAATTGACTTAAAGTCATTTGAGGACATCTGCAGTCACTTCAACTGCCGGGCTGAAATTTTTCAAGACTCGCTGGTTCCGGCGATTAAAAGATTCATTCATCTCAACCCCCGCTTCCGTCGTCGCCCGGCCAAATATCCAAACCAAGTCGGTGAGTTTATTCCCGACGATTCTTGCGCCAGACAGCAGCCGGTTTACGGTTAAAAAATTGGCCCGCAAGGCCTAAAAAAATCCTGACAGTGATTTTCTACTGTCAGGATTTTATTTTTGTCTGATTATTTTTTAATTTTTTTAAAATAAGAAGTAGCCGATCACACTAGTTAATGCCCCCACGATCGCTCCGACGATTACCTGGAGCGGCGTGTGACCGATTCTTTCCAATTGTTTCGGGTATGACCGATCTAAGAATTCATCTTCTTTCAGATCCTTTACTAAAATATTTAAAGTCTTGCCGTGTTGGCCGAGATAATTTCTTAGGCCGATGGCGTCGACAATCACGATCATCGCGAAAACAAAAGCCGCCGCGAAAATTGGCGCGGAAATCCCTAACTTTAAACCGAGAATAACCACCAAAGAAACAACGACCGCGGTATGGCCGCTGGGCATGTCCGAGTAAGCAAAAAGATCATGCCAGGTTAGTTTGCGCCGCAAAGAGCGCAACATAACTTTTGTTCCTTGCGCAAGCGCAAAAGCGATAATCGGCGCGAGGATATAAATATACATATTTGCTTAGCGGCTGGGCCGCTTTTAAAAATTAAATATCTAAATTTTCAACTTTCTTAGCGTGCGTTTGGATAAAATTTTTGCGCGGCGCAACGTTATCGCCCATGAGCATGTCAAAAATTTGGTCGGCTTTGGCCGCGTCCTCAACCGTTACTTGTTTAACGATCCGGCGTTCCGGGTCCATGGTCGTTTCCCAAAGCTGGCTCGGATTCATTTCCCCTAAACCCTTGTATCTTTGGATGTTAATCTTATTAGATTTTTTTATTTCTTCTTCGCCCTTTTTAACTTTTTTACCGCTCTCTTTAGCTTCCTCTTCTTCAACTATCTCCAGAGTTTCGCCCTCGTCGCTTTCTTCACCGTTTTCCACGGCTTCCTCTAAGCTGCCACCGAGTTCTTTAATTATCCTCTCTTTTTCATCATCGCTATAAGCGTAACGGATAGTCGCCCCTTTCTTTAATTGATAAAGCGGCGGTTGCGCAATATACATATGTCCGTTAGTCACGAGCGGCGTGAAATGGCGGAAGAAGAGCGTTAATAACAGGGTTCGGATATGGGCGCCGTCAACATCAGCATCAGTCATAATAATAATGCGATGGTATCTTAATTTTTCTAGATCAAATTGGTCATCAATATTCGTGCCCAAGGCAATGACCAGATTTTTGATTTCGTTATTAGCGAGCATTTTATCAAGCCGCGCCCGCTCCACATTAAGAATTTTCCCGCGCAAAGGCAGAATTGCCTGGAATTTCCGGTTACGACCTTGTTTGGCACTGTTGTGAACAAAAACACCAGCCGCTAAAGCGAAATTATGTGTGCCCGGCACTTCTAAATCATAAACATCGATCCGTTTCTTAAGTGGTACGATTTTTTTGATTTTGTGGTTGTAATGCTCCACGGCGTCTAAGAGACGTACCCTATCACCGGCAAAAAACTTATTGAGCAAAGTTTCAAACCGCAAAAGATTAGTATTTCTTTTTTGTTTACGAACGGTTTCATACCAAACAGTCGTACCGTACTTTTCCGCTAGGTTTTTCAGTAAGGCCATGGCGTGGCGGTAGTAAGTTCGCGCGTAAGCCGACTTTCGTTGTTCTCTAAATTCCGGCGTCCACTGTTTTTTGGTGGTGTTAGAGCGCCAAGTCAGAAGCTCCGGATTATTCCATTCCTGAGCCGCCTGCGCCCGCAGTTCTTCTTTAAGTTCCGGATGTTCTTGGAAATATTGAGCCACGCGCGTCGCCTGTTTTTGACGATTATTTTCGAGCGACCAATATTTTTTTTGCTCTTTATTAAGAAGTTGGTTATTTTTTTCGCGGTAAGCGGTATTGTTCTGATAAAACTCTAAAAATTTAGCCGTCATGAATTTTTTATACTCTTCACTAGCCCATTGTTTCTTAGCGCGAGCGCTAAGGAGCTGCTTCATTTCTGGCGTGCTCATGAGAGCGGAGACTTTTTTTCTATAAGCTTCTGTCAGGTGCGCTTGCTTGGCTTTTTCTTTGACGTCTTCTCGATGCAGGCCGTATTTGATCATTTCCCGGTGGTAGGCTAAGTGTTCAGCTCTGGTTAGTCGGATGATGTTATCGGGATTGTTGTTAAGTTTATTGAAATTAATATGATGCCGGTTGGAGCCGTCCCCCTCTTTATATATATGATGTTGGAGATTGTACTTGTCAGCTAAGGCATGGCTAAAAATCCATTTAGAATTTACAGGGTTTAAAACCATTTCGTAACCTTCAATCGGAATCCGATCCTCTTTTTTAGACAATTTACTGTATAAAGGCATTAATGAATCTTCCGGCGTCAGGTCTTTGGCCATTTTATAATTACCATCACGGATCATGAATTTATGGTCCGGCGTACAGATTATTTTTTCCCCATTATCCAGAACGACTTTTAAAACTTCGGCGTTTTCTTTGGTTTTTCTGGGGTTTTTTATCAGTTCAAGCCCTATAGAACCGTCAGTCTTTATTGTATAACAATAATTTTTCCGGCCTTTTTTATCCTCTTTAACCAAGTCTTTAAAAGATAAGTTTCTGCCGTCAGCTAATTTTATGCTAGTATTAGAGGAAAAGCACCCTCCGGCCGAATCTCCCTCAACAATATATAATTCACATTCTTCCGGGTGGCGACTAGAGCAGTCCGCTAGTTTACCCGGCAAAGTCATGCCCTCTAAAGCGCCTTTTCTTAAAATCGTTGCTCGGGCCGTTCGCGCCGCTAAGCGCGCCTGCGCCGACAAGACACATTTACCAACAATCGCTTCCGCTTCCTTGGGGTGCTCTTCTAGAAAAGTATTAAAAGCCTCGCCGAAAACCGTTTCCACATAACCCTTCATTTCCGCGTTGCCCAATTTACCTTTAGTTTGACCTTCAAACTGCGGATCCGGCAGTTTAACGCTGATAATTGCAGTTAAACCTTCGCGCACGTCATCGCCGGTCAAATTTTCCTGTTTTTCTTTGATTAAGTTTTTCGCGCGGGCATAATTATTTAAAGTTCTGGTCAGGGCTGATCGAAAACCAACAATATGCGTGCCGCCTTCGGGATTATGAATGTTATTGGCAAAAGCCAAAACCGTTTCATTATATTCGTCGTTATATTGCAGCGCTAATTCTACTTTACAATTATTAATATCCTTATCAATATAAAAAATCGTCTCGTTTTTGACGGCCTTATTGCGGTGCATGGATTTGATGTAGGATTTAATGCCGCCTTCAAAATGAAATTTATATTTTTTCGGTCGATGTCCCAGGCGCTTGTCAAAAATATTAATCGTAATTCCTTTAGTCAGATAAGCTTGCTGGCGCAAACGATCTAAAATTTTCCCCCAGCTGTATTCTAGCTCAGTAAAAATAGTTTTGTCCGCCTTAAAAGTAATAATCGTTCCCGTATCTTTGCAATTTCCGACCGGTTTAGCTGCTTTAACTGGTTTGCCGATTTTATATTCTTGTTCCCAGATTTTGTTGTCGCGGTGCACTTCCGCTTTCAAATATTCGCTTAAAGCATTAACGACTGAGACGCCGACGCCGTGCAAACCGCCGGAAACCTTATAACCGCCATCGCCGAACTTACCGCCAGCATGCAGTTTAGTTAAAACCGTTTCCAGAGCTGAAACACCAGTCACCTTATGTTTATCAACTGGAATACCGCGACCGTTATCAGCGACTGAAACCAGTCTGTCCGGGAGCAGGGAAACCGAAATTTCCGTGGCGTAACCAGCCATGGCTTCATCAATACAATTATCAACCACTTCCCAAATTAAATGATGCAAGCCAGCAGCCGAGGTTGAACCAATATACATGCCTGGCCGGCGACGAACCGGATCTAGACCCTCTAAAACAGTGATCTGATCAGCGCCATAAGCACTAGTTTTTTTGGATTCTTTTTTTTCATCTTTTGACATACAATAAAAACAAAAAATTCCCGGTATTTAGGGGTATTTTTAGCTAAATTTTTAATTAATTATCTATCATTATTTTAGCAAAAAATTACAAGTATAGCAAGTCTTAAAATATCAGAATAACATGCTATTTAATTGACATTTTTATATAAAAATGATAGTTTATTTGTACTTGAAATTTATTTCTTAATCCGTCGAGAGGCGGAACAGAAATAACTTTGCCTTACTTTAACAATTAATCCGTTTTGACCATGGAAAAAAACATGCTCAAGAGCGCGCTCCTGGAAATAGAAGGACCGCGCAAGCAATTCGTTGCCGCTCTCTGCGGCGCCGACGGAGAACGTTGGTGGATTGAATTTAAACGTTTTCTCCGTAAAGAGCCGACCTGGACTGACCAATCAAAAAAACCAGCGCGGCCCAAAGCCAGCGCCGTACACGACCGGAATGGTTTAATTCAAGCTTTGGCTACTATAAGTTTGCTTCTTATCACCGTTGGAGCTGTATTAAGCTTCATCGGACTTTATTACTGGGACAAACCTGAAATTAATCATAGCTTTTTTTTCACTGCGAAGCTGTCATTTCTATTTTTTTCCGGGATTTACATTTTTTTTCTCTTAGCTAATGTCGCTCGCGTTTATGGGCCAGTCATCAAATGGAAGTCTTGGGATTGGGTGGAAGATAGCTTAGCTTTTTTCGCTATTTACCTGTTCGTTTCGCCATGTATGATTCTCCTGTTCCTTGGCTTGTTATTTTCCCTAATTGGGAGTCCGCTTTGGGATTTTAACAAATCAATTGCCGATTATCAGTTATGGAAAATCACTTGTTATACAGGTGGAACCTATTTAGCTATATTGATCGCCGGTTATGTTTGGCGAATCATACGTCAAACAAATGAACCTAAGAAAGAAACGATAGCGGAAAAATCTCCGTCTCCGTTTGTAAAATATGCCGGTCGAATTGAATTACCCGCAACAAGATTGGCTTTCTCTACTACCTTGGCTTTCTCTACTACCAATGAATTCGCTGTTAGTACGGACGAAGAAGCTATAGTGTTAATAAAGTTTATTAGTGAAAGATTTAGAAAGCATTTTCTTGGTTTTAGTTCAACTCTCAGGCCGTTTCGTAATGTCTATATAGATTATATGGATACTAGCCGGGAAGCTGATGGCGGGGAATTAATTAAAGTGACCGAGGATCGCGAATTAACATTAGAGAATCTCCAATATCTTCTTGTTAAGCAGGGCCATGGCGAAAATGGTCATTTACTTGTCTCCGGAGAGAAGAACATCTTTCATATCATTGGCCGAGGTGGCTTGCTTTACCGAGCCGAAATCTGGTGGGATGGGGGCTGGTGCTTTGATTCCTTTGAATCGCTTGTCTCCCTGGTCAAGAAAGGCTGCCGTGTTTTCTTTTCAACTCTTAAAACGCGTTAAATCGTTTTTTTAAAAAAGACTCCAGTTTTATTCAAACTGGAGTCTTTTTTCGACGGGCTTTTTTTTATCTAAAAGCCGTGTTATTATATCGGTATATGTCTAAAATACTCGTCACGGGCGGCGCCGGTTTTATCGGTTCCACGCTCGTTGATAAACTAATAGCTGAAGGTCATCAGGTCGTGGTCATTGACGATTTGTCTTCGGGCGAAAAAGACTATTTAAACCCGGCCGCGAAGTTTTATGAGGTTGATATTTGTTCGAAAAAGATCGCTAAAATTTTCAAAAGCGAAAAATTCGATTTTGTCTATCACTTGGCGGCGCAGATTGATGTCCGCAAATCAGTCGAAGAACCGGAAGTTGATAATCGAATCAATGTTTTAGGCGGAATAAATATTTTAGAAAATTGCCGGGCGACCAAGGTGAAAAAAATAATTTTTTCTTCGACCGGTGGGGCGATTTACGGCGAAGCCGAAGAAATCCCAACGACTGAGAACGCGCCGGCTTATCCGCTTTCTCCTTATGGTATCCATAAATTAACTTTTGAAAAATATTTAAATTATTATTATCAAGTCTTTGGTTTGAATTATACGATTCTTCGTTTTTCTAATGTTTATGGCCCGCGTCAGTTTAAAGGTGGGGAAGCCGGTGTCATTGCGATTTTTATCGCCAATGCTTTTGAGGGCTTGGCTAGTACCCAATTTGGCGATGGTTTGCAAACTCGAGATTTTGTTTATGTTGACGATGTGGTCCGCGCCTTATCTCTAGCCAAAGAGATTGATTGCCGCGGGGAGATTAATATTAGTTCCGGTCGGGAGATTAATTTATTGGTTTTACGCAAAAGTATCGAAAACGCCTTAGGAGCGCCGCTCAAGATTAACGAAGTGCCGGCTAAAGGCGGTGAACCGCGCCGGAGCTGTTTAAGTTACGCTCGGGCCGAAGATGTTTTTAATTGGCAACCGCAAGTTAATTTAGAAGAAGGAATAAAAAGAACCGTGGAGTGGTCAAGAAAAGCTGTAAAGTAGTAAAATTAAAAATTATTAAGACATCGAATGCCAGGTTCCGCGCAGCGGAACTAACTTGGTAACATATATGGCGAGCCGTGAATATTCCTTTTAAAAATCATTAGATTTTTAAAAGGAATAGTTAGGCGAGTCAGCGTGCGCTAAATATTAAATTTATATGAAAAAATATATCATCGCTAATTGGAAAATGCAGTTAAGCGTTAAAGAAGGTTTAGAATTAGCCCAAGCGTTTGCTAAAAAAATAACTAATCCTAAAAACGAAATCATTGTTTGTCCTGATTATTTGACCTTGCCTTTGATTGCCCCGATTTTTAAAAAAACTAAACTCCAGCTGGGCGCGCAAGATAGCGGCGCCTTTTCTCGCGGCGCCTATACCGGCGAAGTTTCGCCCCGCAGTTTGAAAACTTTGGGCGTGAAATATGTAATTTTAGGCCATAGCGAACGGCGCGAGCATTTACATGAAAATTCCGCGATTATCAATAATAAAATTAAAGCCGCTTTAGAAAATGAACTAATTCCGATTCTCTGCGTCGGCGAAAAACTGGCCGAAAAAAAAGCCGGGGAAACTAAAAAATATTTACAGCAAGAATTGCGCCACGCCTTAAAAGGTGTTAAGCTCAAGACCGCTAATGATTTGCTTATCGCCTATGAGCCGGTTTGGGCTATAAGTACTAATAAAAACGCTCAGCCGATTATGCCGGCCGAAGCCAATGAAATTCAAAAATTTATTCAAGGCCAGGTCGCGAAAATTTTAAAGAAAAATGTTTTAGTGATTTATGGCGGCAGCGCGGATGCCAAAAACGCCGCTTCATTTCTCAATCAAAAAAATATTGCCGGCCTTTTAGTCGGCGGCGCGAGTTTAAAACTAACTGAATTTCCCTTAATTGCCAATTATTAATTTATGTTAACTATTATTTCTCTTATTTTAATCGGCCTGTGCTTGCTAGTTATCCTGGCCATCATTATTAAGAAGTTTCCCGCTTTGGCGATTTTAGACGTGAACAATATCTCAGGCGCGAAGGAAGCCAGATTCAAAGACCAATTAATTAAAGCCCGCGTCGAAAGAGATTTAGCGAAAGTCGGCGGCGGCATCGCTCGAGTTTATTTGTTTTTGAGCAAGCGTTTGTCAACCTTCCTTAAATCGTCGCAAGCCACTCTTAAAAAAATAAAATTAAATTATAAAGCGAGCGCCAAAATTCCTTGGCCGGAAAAAGCCAAGCGGATTAAGGAGCTCTCGCTGGCGAGCGACGAATTGATTAAAAAAGAAGTTTATGCCGCAGCTGAAGAAAAATTAGTCGAAATTATCAGTTTAGATCAAAAAAATTTGGGCGCTTTTTTTAAGTTAGCCGGTTTATATGATAATTTAAAAAAATGGCCAGAAGCGCGGCAAACTTATGAATACGCCTTAAAGCTCGCCAAAGCGTATCGCGCCGACGTTGATATTATGGGCGATTTAACGATTCAAGAAATTTATTTTTCGCTGGCCTGGATCGAAAGAGAAACCGGCGACTTAGAAGCCGCTCTAGAAAATTATCAAGAAGCGTTAGAAATCGAACCGAATAATCCGCGTTATCTTGATTTAATTTTAGATTTAAGTATAATGAAAAAAGATAAAGAATTAGCGCGGGAATATTTAAATAAATTAGCCGCGGTTAATCCGGAAAATCAGAAATTAGGAGAATGGCAGGAGAAGATTGATAATTTATAAAAATGTATTTCTGTCGACTGCCGTTGTAGCTCAGCTGGTAGAGCATCTCCATGGTAAGGAGAAGGTCACCGGTTCAATCCCGGTCAACGGCTCAGAAAAAAAAGAAAACCGCCCTTGAAGATTTGGGACGGTTTTTTTTATTTAGCCTAGCCGGTTAATTTTTAAGAAAATAATCATAGATGACTTCCTCGTGAAGATCATTAACGAATTCACCCACGGCGGAAAATTCTTCGGCCAGATGATGCGGTTCGTGCAAAAAGAATATTTTTAATTCTTTGTTTTTCTTTTTGACTTCAGTCAGGATTTTTAGCAATGACTCTTCGGCCTGGAACCAATGCATGCTGTCGTCGTCCATATCCATGTTCCAGGGATAGGCCGCGAATAATACGTCAGCCGTTTTTAAACGGCGGAGCAGGGTCGCGCGGTCAAAGGTAATGTAGCCTCCATGGAAATGCCATTCCAACTCCGCGTCAGTTTTAATATTTTCCATTACTCGCTTGTGAATCGGACCTTTACGGCCATACCAAGCATGGCTTTTTGTTCCATCTGGAAAATCATTATGCCAGAACAGAACTCGCCAACTTTCTTTTCTTTTTTTCATTTTTTATCGTATTTGTACTGTTTCAATGAATATTAGTCTATACTATTTTAAATAATATGTCAATCTTTGCCATTATTAGCTTAATATATAAGTTATTATTGACATTTTTTGTTAAAAGTGATATAATTATCAGAATAAAATGAGTAACCTTATATGGTTGATACAGGCGTGTTCGGCAAAAGGTTGTTCATTTACAACATATATAATCCATAACTCAGAAATTCACAGAAACAAATAAAACCAAAAAAATGGCACACAGCAACCCCAACCCCGCGAATTCTGGCTCAGGCGGTCAGAATCGCAACAAGCCTTACACTCCACCTCAACCAAAAAATGAGATGGTTGTAAATCATGAGGTCATTATTGACCCTGCTAAAAGCACCTATGACCTCTTCATTGAGGCGCTCATTTTCTCCAACCGGTTACCGGTAGAAGGAAAAGAAGTGATCCTCAAAGAAGGGATTACTGATATCGATATTAAGCCGACCGATGACAAAGGTCGCGCTCTACTAGTTACCGACGGCAAACAGGAAAAAACGGAAAAAATTCGTAATTTCCGCGTTTGCTTGTCCGGTGTACAACTAGAAAGGTCAATCGTCGTGAAAATTCCGGCATTACCTCAAGCTCCCGTAACTCCGAAACCCGCTCCGAAAAAAATCGTTGTCAGATCATCTGCCCCGATAATTTCCGGCAATGACTGTGAACTGATTTTTGAAGTTTCCGTCCTGGATTCGGCCGATAAGCCGATCCCACAGCAGGAAGTCACTTTTAAAAGAGGTTTGACGCAGATTTTAAAAGGTCAGACGACCAACTCCGGCACGATTACTTTTCACTGTAGTGAGAGATTAGTTGACGTTGAAAAGAATGTCACTTTCCGCTTTTCTCTGGCACCTTCGCCAGAGGAAGAGGAAGTTAATGTGACTGTTCCGGCTGCTGTCCCGAAACCAAAAGCAGACAACGATCCGGAAAGACTTATTTTGCGCCGTTATCATGACGGCCGCGGACACGTCAGAGTAATGATCCGTGTCATTAAAGCTAAGGGTATCGGGATGCAGACTCCGGTCACTGTTTGGTATCGCGGTCAAATGCATACTATTAACACCGACTCTCAGGGCGAAGTTGCTTTTAGCATTCCTCGCCTGGTTCGGCCCGGCGATCACGACCATTTGGTCGCCACTGTTTCCGGTATCGCCGACGAAGCTTCAATTGATATAAAGCGGCATCGTTTGGCTGACAAGGAAAAATCTTTTTCTAAAGATTGGTGGCTCAAGACCAATAACGGCCGAGCCTTTATTTTGGTCATGCTTCTGATTTTGACCTGGACGATTACAGCTATGATTGGCACGGGAGAGGCTAAAATAAATCACCGGATGTTTAATGATGAAAGCGGTCTCTCAAAGGCTGAGCAGTTTTATAACCGCAATGCCGCCAGAGTCGACGAAGAGTTTGTCATTAAACCGGCTGAGCCTTGGTCTACGGGCCGGATCGCTTATTGGGGAACGTTGGTGGTTGTTACTGGGCTGATCTTGGCCTATGCGATCTTTTCTTTCCGCGAAGAAATCAGAGCGGGAATCGAAGATGTTTTTGAGAAATTATTTGATAAGTCTTTCTCAAAGGCTGGTGATCCTCAGTTCGAGAAACTGGCTAAAATTGTCGGCTCTTATCAAGTGGCCAGACGGTCGCCGTCAGTTACAACAACGACAGGTTCTGAACCAACTCCGCAGCCGGTTCATAACAGTCATCCTACGCTGGGAACTTTGTTTAAGTTAGATTTACTCAGTGATGCCTCCGTAGCCATTTTGGCTGGAATCTTGAAAAAAATCTTTTAATTATTTTTTATCACTCCAAACAAAAGATAATCATGAAAACCGATCTTAAAAATAAATTGTTTAGCGGCCCCTGGGTGGCCGTAGCCATAGTTGTTGGCTTACTGATTCTGAAAATTTTCACCGCCATTCCTTTTTGGTGGATGCTGGGGATTGTTATCTTTTTCACCTTAGTCCAGATAATTTTCACCGGCGGGGAAATAACGCCGGGTTCAAAAGTTTTGGGAGTCGCCATGGCGATAGTGTTTGTCTGTGCGGTGGCTGATTCAGCCTGGGAAGCAAACTTCCGGCGCTCTTATAATAAAAAAGAGGTTGCCAAAGTCAGGCTTGATCAGACGGCCGCCGCCCTGTTCGGCGACCAAACCCGGGTAGATGCTGAGGATATCTGGGAATTTCAAAAGACCAAACATGGTCAGAAATTTCTCAGTTATTACAACCGACTGCTTAACCGAGGCAGAGTGCAGGAAGCCGCTGATACACTAATCGGCTTCTTAAAAGCTTGGGATTTAGAGAAAAGACTGAAAGAACAACCAGAAAACTCTGATCAGGCCGAAAATCACTCGGAAGTTGATAGCGTTGCTGTTCCTTCTCCTCAGACCTCCTCCGAATCCATAACTCTTCACGGAGAAGAAAAGTGGTTTCCGAATCACTCCTTCAGAAGAGGAGAGAAAATAGTATACATTGTTAAATACAATTCAGTCAGGCACTTAGCTTCTGACGGCCCCCGCATTATTGAGCCGGGACGTTATGAGGGTATTATGCCTGGTAACGGCTCCCCGACCTTTGAATGTTTGGGGAAGCTGACCGAGGTGACCATTATCTATGGTCGCATATAATGTACTTTTAGATAAAAGAGCGGGTTTCCAAATTACCGGAACCCGCTTTTCTTTTTATTCAATTTTTTGTATAATGGTTATATAAATTCTAAATCATATGTTTAAAAAATGTTTCGCTATTGTTACCGGTTTATATCTCCTTTGTTTAGTCTTTAGCAGCGCGGAAATCGCTTCTGCCGCTAATTTTAATTGTGCTTGTTCGGGCGGCTATAAAACACAGCTGACGGCTTGCGCTGGCTGTACTGGTGAATGTCAGAAACAAACTCCGCCGCAAACCATGGTTTCTTGCGCTGAAGCCGCTGATTTGCCTAATCAGACCGCCGGTTCTGTATCTCTTAAGAATCCCTTAAGTGTTAGTACCCCGCAAGCTTTAATCGGTAAAGTTATTAATGCTGTTTTGGGAGTAGTCGGTTCCATCGCCTTATTAATGTTCGTCTATGGCGGCTTAGTTTGGATGACTTCTTCGGGTGCCGCGGAAAAAGTTAAACAGGGCAGAGAAATTATTATTTGGTCAGCCATCGGTTTAGCGATTATTTTTGCTTCTTATGGATTAGTCAGAATTCTGATTAATGCCGTTCAATAAAATTATTAGTTGATTTAAGCGGTTTGTCTGGTTCTCTTAGGTTTGACAACCGCTTTTATTTTTTTTATTATAAAGAGGACTTACTTAAGCTAAGTTTATTTTTTTAGGGTCGGTACCAAAGCGGTCAACTGGGGCAGACTGTAAATCTGCTGGCTTTACGCCTTCGTTGGTTCGAATCCAACCCGGCCCACCTTAAGTCAAGACTCCCATTTTGGGGGTCTTTTGCGAATAGAGAATAAGGCTCTTTAAATTTAATATTAGTAATTTTTCCGTCTTTGACTTCGGCGTTCCAAAGTATATTTTTTATTATTTCTCTTTGCTTATTTGGTTTAGCCTTTAAAAACTTATTTCTCAAAGCCTGTTGGGCTAAAAAGAGATTTTTCATTTGTTCCAAAGTAGTTTTAGCTAGTGGCCGATTTTTGTTTTCTAAAGTTTTTAATTCCTTGTTAAGCGAGTTCAGTTCGTCTGCTATTATCTTTCCCTTAGCCTCAAAATCGTTTTTGTTAATACTTTTATCTAAAAGCAGGTTAAAGAGTTCCGCTTGCCTGTCTTCTCTAATTTTGAACTGTTTCAAAAGTTCATTTTTAGTTTTAAGATATTCTTGATTTTCCGATTCCTGTTTTAATTTATCCAAGCTTGCCTCATACATTAGATTAATAATTTCCTCTGGAAAAGTTAATTGCTCAAAAACATCAGCCAGCATTTTAATAGCATCATCTTCTTTTAAATAACTCCGATGTTCATCGCATTTATGCCGGCCATTAGTGCAGTAATAATAAATATGCTTGCCCCGCTTCTTAGAGGCAGTATATAAGCAACCACAATGAGCGCAGACCATGAGTCCTCTAAAAATAAAGTCTAATCTATTCTTTTTAACATGCTGTTTTTTATGAGCAATTTCTTGTGCCTCTTCAAATAGCCTCTTTGATATTATCGGTTTATGACTGCCTTGATATTCTTCGCCGTGAGAAGTCATAACGCCATAATAGAATTTATTGTTTAATAAAGTATGTATTTGCGATTTATGATATTTATTTCCACCCCGGCTTTTTAATCCGGAAGCATATATTTTATCGGCGATTTCTTTAATCGTATAATTACCACCGATATACATCTCAAATATTTGCTTAACATATTTAGCCCTATCATTATCAACTATAATATTACCTTTCCCGTCATTTAAATAGCCAATCGGGGCAATACACGGCCAACCGCCTTTTTCCAGTTTAGTTCTAAGTCCTCGTTTGACATTTTTGCTCAGGTCTAAAATATACTGATTCGCCATAGAACCCTCAATGTTTAACAGCAAAACATTATCACTCGGCAAATATTGTTTATCGCTCGTTTGAATTGCCTTAATTCTGCCTTGTTGCAGGAGCCACTGTATTTTTCCGCTATCAATTGGATTTCTTGAGAGCCTGTCTATTTTCCAGCATAATATTCCATAGACCTCGGACTCATTATTATTTTCTAATAATTTAACCATCTCTAAAAACATAGGTCTATTATTAGGCAGTTTAGCTGATTTCGATTCAGTATAAATTTGACTAATTTCCAAACCTAAACTAGACGCCAATTTTTTCATTTCTGAAACCTGACTTTCAAGAGATAGTATTTGTTTGCTCTTGTCTTCTGAGGACTTGCGAGCATAGAGGATGTATTTCATATTGTTTAAATGATTAGCTAACTAGATTCTTTTTCTAATTAACAGTTCTTTTAAACAAGGATAACTTTTTCTTTTCGGCTCCCCCTCCGGGGGATCCGCCGAAAAGAAAAAAGAGTTATTTCTTGCTTAAAAGAGAAGTCAGATAAAAAGAAAAGAATCTTTATAGCTTTAGTATACAGAAACGATATTGCACCATCTTGCACGCAAGACCGAACCCACAATTTGCCTGTTTTATTGGTGTTTTTGAGATGTTTTGCACCAATTCTGTCAAACTATTGACATTTTAATATAAATATGCTATTATGTAGACATTAAAATAGTTCGTTTACAAATAAGGTTATATTTGGTTAATTACCAAGTTTGTCTAAATTTAGGCAGATTTAGTAATTAATCAAATAATTATTAATCTTTAAATAAGGAAAAATCATGAATATCGAAGATGTAAAAAGTATTTTGTTAAATTCAAAAGGAGCAAAAGAATTTAACGTTATTGGCGGCCCTGTGCCTGGAACGTTGGGAGTTTTAGTTTTTGACACTCCAATGCCATGGATAATAGACATGTCTAAAATAGTAGTTCCATTTCGCGTCGGTATTGAAAGCGAAAAGGGAAACATTGCAATTTTTTATTGCATGACTATAGAAAACTATGAAGTACGGACGTGGCCAGTAAAAATTGATGGCGATAATTTGACTTGTCGTGGAAAAATTGTAATGCCAGAAGACGAATCATCGGAAATACAAAAAGAAAAATACGATTTAATTCCCGTCGGAACGGAAATGGAAATTACCTATAACGACAAAACCGGGACAGGAAAATTAAAAATTGTTTGATTCTTTTTAAAATTTCAGACCATTGTAATATCTATAAAAATTACGAAAGGATAATGAGTATGCCTAAAAGTAAAATTACTCACATAGCCAACCAACAGTTGGCTTTTTATTTATCTAAAGCTATAATATCAACATATCTATTATTAACGAGCCATGTTCCTAAATCGTACCAGGCTCCCCACCCTCTATGCCTTTAATTAATCCTGACAAAATCGGTTTAGGCCTCTTAAAAATTTTCGCTTTGGAGTTTATTTCCCTGGCGATTATCGTGATTGTTTTATTATCTTTTTAATATGCCTGAATTGCCAGAAGTAGAAACTATCCGGCGCGATTTGGCGGCTCGTCTTCTTAACCAGCCAATTACGGCCGTTTCTCTGAGGTCTTCTCAAACCGCTAAAAATCCCGCGGCTTTTTTTAAAAAAAGCTTAGTCGGTAAAAAGTTTCTGGAAATTTCTCGGCGCGGCAAGTTATTGATTTTTAAAATCAGCCCGGGGTCTTTTTTGCTAGTGCATCTGAAAATGACCGGCCAGTTAATTTATGTTAAGCAAAAAATTAAAATTGCCGGCGGACATAGTTTAAGCAAACCAGCCGAAGAAAAATTGCCGCATAAGCATACCCGCCTAATTATTGAATTTAAGAATTCCGGGCGCCTCTTTTTTAATGATTTGCGCCGCTTCGGTTATGTAAAAATAGTTAGCGCTAAGGAACTTGATAAAATTTTACAGCTTAACTATGGCCCAGAACCCTTGACTAAGGAGTTTAGCTTGAGTAGTTTGGAAAAAATATTGCGCGGCCGGAAATTAAAAGTAAAAGTCCTCTTGCTTAATCAGAAACTAATCGCTGGTTTGGGGAATATTTATGCGGACGAGTCTTTATGGCTGGCGCGAATTCACCCGGAAAGAATCGCCAGTCAGATAAAACCGGCGGAAATTAAAAAACTTTATCAAGCGATTAATCAGGTTATAAAGAAAGCGCTTAAATATCGGGGGACAACCTTTAATAATTATGTTGACTCCAGCGGCCAAAAGGGAAGTTTTTCTAATTTTCTTAAAGTTTACGGCCGCCAGGGAGAAAAATGCGCTAACTGCGGCCACCCGATTCAAAAGAAGAAAGTCGCTGGTCGCGGTACGCATTATTGTCCCAGCTGCCAAAAATAAGCTAAATTTAGCTGATTTTAATTAAAAAATTTGACTTTTAGTTGTTTTTTTTATATTGTTAGATTAAGTAAATAATATCACGAAGCGTCAATTATGTTTCTGCGCTTAGCTGCTTTCTGTGGCAAAATTCGCTAACGCTTATTTTGCTCTACGAAATCATATGCGCTCCGAAACATATGGCCGCTTCTTACATAATATGTCCCAAGAAAACATGATTAAGTTAGAATGTACGGTTTGTAAGACCACGAACTATCATTCCCACAAAAACAAGAAAACTTTAAAAGAGAGATTAGAGATGCAGAAGTTTTGCAATAAATGCAAAAAACACACTCTTCACAAGGAAACTAAATAAAATTTCTTTCCACGCTTGTCTAGCGAGAGAGAAATAAAAAAATATGCCTAAAAAACTAACCAAACCGTTTCTTTTAATCCTACTTTTTTTGGTTCTTATCGGTTGTTACTTCGTGTTTAGGCCTTTCCTGACAGAAATCTTAGTGGCGGCGATCATGGCGTCTATTTTTTATACGCCCTTTGAATGGTTGGCCAAAAGACTGGGCGGGCGGAGAAATCTCGCCGGCTTGTTTATGTGTCTTTTTTTAGTGTTAGTCATCATTATCCCGACAATTAAATTAGTTATTTATGCCGGCGAAAAATCAGTTTCCGCTTATTCGCAATCAGTTGATTTTTTTAACAATCACGAGATCAACGATGTTTTTAAAACCGACACTTTTCAAAATAGTTTTTTGTATAATTTAGAACCTAACCGTTTGCTAGAAGGCAATGAAAATTTTAAAGGTATTTTGCTCAATCTTTTAAAAGAATCAAGTAATTGGATGATCTCCGGCGCCACTCTGTTTGTCAAAGAGACCACTAATTTTTTGATTTCCTTGGTTTTGATAATTTTGACCATGTTTTTCTTTTTCATTGATGGCAAAAAAATGCTCGAGCGCTTAATGTATTTGTCTCCCTTGCCGAATAAATATGATCAAGAATTATTCAAAAAGTTTCGGGCCGTTAGTTATACCACCTTTGTTTCCACTTTTGTCACGGCCGCGGCGCAGGGCGTCGTAGGCGCGGTCGGTTTCGCGATTGTCGGCTTTCCCGCTTTTCTAGCCGGCGTTTTAGTCGCTTTGTTATCGCTCTTGCCTTATCTGGGCTCGATGATTTTTTATGTGCCGGTCGGTATCTATTATCTGTTGGTCGGTAAAATTTGGCAAGGTATTTTTATTCTTCTTTGGGGCGCGATTGTGATTGGAACGACTGACAATATTATTCGCACCTATATGATCAAAGGGAAGGCGGAGGTCAATCCAATTTTTGTGCTCTTTTCAATTTTGGGCGGAATCGCTTTGTTCGGTTTCTGGGGAGTTGTTGTCGGTCCTTTGATTGTGGCGATCGCGGTGACGATTTTTCATATTTATGAAATGGAATTTTGCCAAGACTTAGACGGCGGCGATTGTTCGGAAAAAAAGATCTTAGACAAAAATAATAAAAAATAAGTTTAAAATAATAAAAAATTAGTTTGTAAACATATGATCGGACCAAAAACCAAGAAAAATTTAGAAGAAGCTTTCGCCGGCGAATCCATGGCGCGCAATAAATATACTTATTTCGCTTCCGTCGCCCGAAAAGCTGGTTACGTGCAAATCGCTAATATTTTTGAAGAAACCGCTGATAACGAAAAAGAGCACGCTAAACTTTGGGCTAAACAATTAGAATTAATCAGTGATGATTTGGCGGCTAATTTAAAAGCGGCCGCGGCTGGTGAAAATTTTGAAAATACCACCATGTATCCGCGCATGGAAAAAGAAGCTTTAGAAGAAGGGCACACTGATATCGCCACGCTGTTTAAGGAAGTCGGCGAAGTCGAGCAGGCGCATGAGAAACGTTATCGGAAGTTGTTGGAAAATTTAGAAAAAGGTGAGGTCTTTAAGAAGCCGGAAATCAAGCGCTGGAAATGCAATAATTGCGGCCATATTCATGAAGGTTTAGAGGCGCCGGAAAAATGTCCGGCCTGCAGCCACCCCCAAGCTTACTTTGAAGTGCTCGCGGAAAATTACTAATCGTTGGTTGCGGTTTATATAATTTGCGGGATTCGTATAGTGGTAGTACAGGAGTCTCCAAAACTTCTAGCGGGGGTTCGATTCCCTCATCCCGTGCTTTTTTTATTCGTATGCCAAAAATAATCATTGTTTCCGGACCAGTTATCGTCAAAAACAATAAGGTATTATTGAATCAGCATGGCGTTGATAACTTTTGGAAATTTTGTGGCGGCCGAGTTGAAGATTTGGAAACCGAAGATCTAGTATCAGCCGCAAAAAGAGAGGCGCGCGAAGAAATCGGTGTGGAAATTAACATTATTAATCCCGAACCATTTATTATCAGCGTTGTTAAGGAAGAAGCGGGTGAAACCATCGACGTCATCTTGGTCCATTATTTAGCGGAGCTAGCCTCAGATGAGCAAGTTATTATGGGAGCGAATATCCGGCAAGTTAAATGGTTAGAAATAAGTAATTTAGAGAAAGAGCCCCTGGCACCAAATAT
>Ga0172375_10001813_pt1 | contig 34042 bp, 31 predicted proteins | sample LakKiv1m_FD_114537 | JGI IMG/M metagenome (GOLD analysis project Ga0172375, IMG submission 114537) | Freshwater microbial communities from Kabuno Bay, South-Kivu, Congo - kab_092012_11.1m | ecosystem: Environmental > Aquatic > Freshwater > Lake | place: Democratic Republic of the Congo... | reverse complement strand
GCCCGCTTGCCCGCAGTGCCGCTGGCAAGAAGAAACGCGCCCATACTGGCCGCCATACCGACGCAGACCGTCGAGATGTCAGGACGGATGTACTGCATCGTATCGTAAATGCCGAGACCTGCAGAAACGCTTCCGCCCGGTGAGTTGACATAGATGTAGATATCGCGTTCCGGATCCTCCGATTCAAGGAAGATGAGCTGGGCCATGACGAGACCGGCCACATGCTCGTCAATACCCGAACCGAGGAAAATGATGCGCTCTCTCAGAAGACGGGAAAAGATATCGAATGCACGCTCGCCACGCCCCGATGTCTCAATGACCATCGGCACGAGCTGGTTGTTGATGCTCTGTTCGATCGCTCCGGACCAGAGCTTTTTGGCGTGATGGTCGAAACCGAAATTGATATTGGCCATATGCTTCAGACTATTATTGGTTATCACTCCGGTGAAATATACGCTCAAATTCCGCGGAGTCCTGTAATTAACACCTAAAATACAGAGACGAAACAAGAATTCCAGAAATCCGGTTCCGGTTTCCTCAAATTAAATGAACTGCCGGCACTCCCTGGCCGATTTATCTTTTGATATATTGAAGTTCATGAACATTCCCAATACCATCAGACAACCATGCAGGTACGCCTTATTTCTGTCACCAACCCCTTTATCGAGATCGACAACCACCAGCTCTCACCCGAGGGTCTCATCGCCTACTGTGCAAGGGTATCGAGCCCGAACCAGGAGACACCCGACTACGAAAAACTGCTCTCCTACTGCATCAGGAACAGGCACTGGAGCGTGTTCGAGATGGTAGACATGACCGTTGAAATTGTCACCTCGCGCGCCATCTCCCCACAGATTCTCAGACACAGATCGTTCTGCTTCCAGGAATTCTCACAAAGGTATGCCAAAGCCCAGAGCATAGAGAAGTACCAGCCACGGAGACAGGATTTGAAGAACCGGCAGAACTCTCTCGACGATCTCGACGACGCTACCGTCGCCTGGTTCGACGACGCACAGGAGAGCATAGCGAAAATGGGCATGGAAAAATATGAGGAGGCCCTCGAAAAAGGGATCGCCAAAGAGTGCGCAAGAGTACTGCTGCCACTCGGCACGCAGACCAGGCTCTATATGAAAGGATCGGTAAGAAGCTGGATCCACTACCTCGAAGTCCGTACCGATCCGGCCACACAGAAGGAGCATCGCGACATCGCCGATGCTGTAAAAACTATCTTCACCGAGCAGTTCCCCGTCACAAGCCGGACAATGGGGTGGAAGTGAAGAAATGGTGAATTATGAATGTTGAAAGATGAATTTAAAGAGGTAAAAGTGGACGATATGGACTGACGAGACCAGCTTCTTCTCTTGCATTGTCCATTCCGTCCACCACTTGCATTCGTCCACAGCGTCCACTTCCAGCTTTCCTCCGAGATCTCACCTCAAGTGCCCCAGCAGGCTGATGAGTTGCAAGCGAAGGTCCTTGCGGTGAACGATCATATCGACAAAGCCGTGCTCCTTGAGAAACTCTGCCCGCTGGAATCCTTCAGGCAGATCGCGCTTGATTGTGTCTCGAATGACCCTGGGGCCGGCAAAACCGATCAGCGCATTAGGCTCACTGATGTTCAGATCGCCAAGCATGGCATAGGAGGCGCTGATGCCGCCCATGGTCGGATCGGTCATGAGCGAGATGAAAGGAATGTTCCTCTCACCGAGACGGGTCAGGCGAGCTGAGGTCTTGGCCATCTGCATGAGACTGAATGCGCCCTCCATCATGCGCGCTCCTCCGGATTGGGAAATCACGATAAGCGGAGCGTTCAGTTCTACGCTTTTGTCGGCAGCACGCGAAATCTTCTCCCCTACAACCGATCCCATCGAGCCCCCGATGAATCCGAAATCCATGCCGGAAATAACCGTGTCAGCTCCACCGAGCTTTCCCAAAGCATTTCTGCAGGCTTCAGTTTTACCGGACTTGGCCATGGTGTCTCGAACCCGCTCGGGATAGTTTTTCGTATCAACGAAAGCGAGCGGATCGGCAGCCCTGAGCTGACCGTCGAATTCATCCCAGGTTCCCTCATCGAACAGGAATGAAAAATAGTGGTCTGGAGATATGCGGAAATGAAAACCGCACTCAGGACAGGTATAGAGATGGTCTTCAAGCTGTTTTTTATGCAGGGCTGCCCCGCATGAATCGCATTTCGACCATAACCCTTCCGGGGTATCTCGTTTATCTGTCGTTCGTATCGAAGGTGTCGCCCGTTTGAACCAGACCATTTTTATTATTACCACTAAAGAGTTTACATTGGATTTTAAGATATAAACATGATACGACTTCTCAAAAAGGCCGCACCGGAAGCCATCTGTGAACCGCAATCACCAACATAATCAGCGCTTAACCTGGCTACGAGCCTTACGATCGCTGCTCCTTCCGCTTTTGATTGCCGCCGCCATGCTGCCTCCTGGCCATCAGCTCTCTGCTGCAACGGTTATCTATCCCGACACCCTTGTCACGGCTGCGCGACGTTATGTGATCCGCCCGACGATGCGCCCTCTCAGGAAAACCGTCGGCCTTGCCCTGTCGGGAGGAGGCGCCAACGGCATTGCTCAGATCGGCGTGCTCAAGGCTCTTGAAGAGGAGGAGGTGCCCATCGACCATATCGCAGGCACCAGTATGGGAGCCATAGTCGGTGGTTTATACAGCTCGGGCTACACCGCTTCGGAGCTTGAATCAATCGCATTTTCTCTCCCCTGGCAGAAACTGCTCTCGCTCGACAATGAAACTCCCCGCACCAACAGCTACCTCGAACAGAAAAGCATCAGAGACAGAGCCTCTATTGCCATCCGGTTCGAAAAGTTCCGCCTGGTCATGCCCAAATCGCTGAGTGCGGCGCAGACACTCACCAGAAGCATCGACCTGCTCGTACTCAAAGCGCCCTACCATACGAATCACGCATTTTCCGATCTTCCGGTAGCCTTCAGGGCAGTCACCACCGACCTGATTTCCGGCCGCCGGGTCACGCTGGATTCCGGCCCCCTCTCCGAGGCCATGCGCGCCAGCAGCACGATCCCCATCCTGTACCAGCCTATCGAGCGTGACGGATACAAGCTTGCAGACGGTGGCCTGGTAGCCAACCTGCCAGTCGATGAACTCGATAACGCCACTGCGGGTTACAAGGTGGCCGTTGATACGCACGGCAGAATGTACACCGATGGAAGCGATATCGATGTGCCTTGGAAAGCCGCCGACCAGGCCATGACCATCCTGACCCAGGTGCAGTACCCGCAGCAGCTTGAAAAGGCTGATATGGTCATCTCCCCTGATGTCGGCAATCACAAGGCAACCGATTTTTCCGATATTCGCAAAATAATCGATGCCGGTTACGCAAAAGGGCGCCTGCTCGCCCCCGTCATCAAAAGAAATATCCAGATCACCGGACAAAAGGATACCGATATTGCCGGTTTCAGTAAAACGGTCGAAGGCATCCCCGATTCTGCCGATTATATCGAACAGGCAAGAACAGCCAGAGCCATTGTCCGCAGTGAAACCCGTGTCAGAAAAATCCTGAATGAACTGCTTGAAACCGGCCTGTTCACCAGAGCACATGCCCGGCTTGACACCCCGACACGCAAAGCGGCATTCGTCCTCGAACCCCTGCCACGAATTGAACTCGTCCAGGTCAGCGGAGGTCCGGAAAACGCCATTTCCCAAAAAGAGATAGACCAGGCATTTCAGCCCCTTACCGGGCAACTCTATACCAATACTGTGGCGACCAGATCGCTCGAAAATCTGGTCAGGCTTTACCGGAACCGGGGGTACAGCCTCGTAAGGATCGACAGAACCATGGTCACAGGCAAAACGCTCACGGTTCACCTCTCTTCGGGCAAGATTGATGCCGTGGAGATCGAACAGGACAGGAAGCTCACCAGGCCGCTGACTATCAAGCGGGAGATGGATATCGACACCACAAAGGTATTCCGTTATACCGATGCCGAAAAAACGATCACCAACCTCTACGGAACGGGAGTGTTCAACCGTGTCTCTCTGAGTACTGAACATCCACGCAAGCAGGAGCCCAACGACAACAGCACCCTTATAGTCAGGCTTGACGAGAAACCACCAACCGTGCTGCGCATCGGCGTGCGGTATGATGAAACCTCGAATGCGCAACTGCTGCTCGATTTCAGAAATGAAAATCTCAATGGCACGGGAAACTCCATAGGTGGCTGGGCCAAAGTCAGCCAGAAAAACAACCGTTTCAATTTTGAATTCAGCATCCCACGGATTGGAAATTCCCCCCTGACCATGTTCACACGGGCATTTTTTGACCAGCGAGACATCGATACACGCCAGATAGCTCTTATAGGCCAGTCCGGCTTGCAGGCAACGGGAGAACCTCGATCACTTGGCATCCAGCGATATGGCATAACAACATCGTTCGGCACACGAATCAGGAAAAACGGCCGCCTCACGGCAGATTTCACCGTGCAGAACGCCCAATCGTATATAAGGGACAACATCGACAAACCATTCGCCACTGGAAACATCAACCTCGCTTCGATAGGAGGTGCATTCACTTTCGACAACCGTGACAGCTCGTTCCTTCCATCAGAAGGCCGCTACACCAACATCCGCTACGGCTCTGCTTCCGCCCTTTTCAATAATCCGGACAGCTTCTGGCAGCTTGTGGCATCACATGAGGAAAATATTTCTGTCGCATCGGCTTTCACGCTGCAACTGAGTGCTCTTGCCGGCAGCAGCAGCAACGATGTGCCACTTTCAGAAAAATTTTTCCTGGGTGGCACAGGAAACGCTTACAGTTACCGATTCATCGGCCTGAAGGACAGTGATCTGATAGGCAACAACATTGCCATGGCCGGAGCCATGCTCCGTTACCAATCACCGGTGCAGCTCATTTTCCCGACTTCGTTCATCCTGGCTTACAACATCGGCAATGTCTGGGAAAAGCGCGAACAGATGTCGTTCAGACAGTTGATCCAGGGTGCCGGTACCGGTCTGGTCTGGGAAACACCGATCGGGCCAGCCCAGTTCACCGTAGCCAAGCCATTCGCTTTCGAAAGCGACGATGTCAAAGATGCTGCCCAGATCGATTTTTCAGAAACGGTGTTTTATTTCAGCCTCGGACACGACTTTTAATATCATCCGAACCTAAGCCCCGATATCTTTTGACGACACGCTCAAAACCACAGAAACCGCATATCCTGGTCAGTAATGACGACGGCATAGAAGGCCCCGGACTCCATGCTCTTGCCGCCTCCATGAAAAAGCTCGGGTCCGTGACGGTGGTGGCTCCCGTCGAGCCGCACAGCGGCAAAAGTCACGCCATGACTCTCGGAGAACCGCTGCGCATAAGGGAGTATCTGAAAAACAATCGCTTTTTCGGCTATACCGTCTCGGGAACTCCTGTGGACTGCATCAAGGTTGCCCTGAGCCACATCCTCGATGAAAAACCGGATCTGATCGTTTCGGGGATCAATTACGGAAGCAACACAGCCATGAACAGCCTCTATTCCGGCACGGTAGCCGCCGCTCGTGAAGGGGCCATCCAGAACATCCCTTCACTGGCATTTTCGCTGACTACTTATGAAAATGCCGATTTCACCTATGCAGCCAAATTCGCCAGACAACTCTGCAAAGAGGTGCTACGTCGAGGCCTGCCGCCCGATACCATCCTTTCAGCCAATATCCCCAACGTTGCTGAAAAAGAGATAAAGGGCATCCTGTTCACACGCCAGGGACGGTCGAGATGGGAAGAGTCTGCCATAGAAAGACATGATATGTACGGCAATCCCTACTACTGGCTCAGCGGCACCCTTCTCCTGCACGACCAGGACATCGAACACGACGAATATGCCGTTCGGCAGAACTATGTAGCCGTCACACCGATCTCATGCGATATGACCGACCATCGCTTCAGGGGCGAACTCGAAACCTGGGATATCCGGAACACCATCAAGAAGTAAGCGAGTGAACACTTTCCTTATCGATTATCAGCGGATTCAGACCCCTAAAAAGGGCTTTTCCCGACTCTTCTGCGACTATACCTCCGAAAGTGAAGCCAGAACGAAACTCGTAACGGGCTGCTTTCATCTCGATTACCGCAAGGATGCCGATTATTACCGGCACCTCGGCCTGCTGGCATCCCGCAAGTTCAGGAGAGATGCTCTGGTGAACCTGCTTTTGAACCAGAACAGGAGATTTGGCGGCTCCGAACGGCAGCAACAGGAGATCGAAAAGCTTCGCTCTCCTCGCTGCATGGCAATCGTCACCGGCCAGCAGACCGGACTTTTCTCCGGGCCACTTTACACTGTTTACAAGGCGCTGACTGCAGTGGTGATCGCCGGCAAGCAGAAGGAGCTGTTCCCCGAGTATGACTTTGTGCCCATGTTCTGGATCGAGAGCGAAGACCATGATTTCGAGGAGGCCTCATCAGCGACGCTCTTCTCCGGAAACGGCCTCGAACAGATAGTCGCAGAAGGAGCACACCGCCTCGCCGACCAGATGGCAGGATCGATCATGCTCGGCGAGGATATCCATAATACAGTGCACCAGTTTCTTGATCTTCTGCCCGATACGGAATTCAAACCGGAAATGGCCGAAATCCTCTTATCCTGTTATGAGCCCGGCTGCACTTTCGAAATCGCCTTTGCCCGAACGATGAACCGGCTGTTCAGGAAACATCCTCTGATACTGCTCTCGACCCAGGATCCGGCATTCAAGCAACTGGCCACTGAAGTGCTCTGCCGTGAGATCGAAACCGCGCCAGCCTCCTCATATGAGGTGGTAGCACAGAGTTCTGTCCTCGAATCGATGGGCTATCCGGCACAAACAAAACCGCGCCCGGTCAACCTTTTTTTTCTCAATCAGCTCGGCCAGCGGCAGAAAATAGAACAGCCGACGCCCGACAACTTCCTGATCCTGCCTGACCGGCAACGATACACACGCCATCAACTCATTGAAATCTGCCAGGACCATCCTGAAAAATTCAGCCCGAACGTCATTCTTCGTCCGATCGTTCAGGATGCCGTTCTGCCAACCTTCGCCTATATCGGCGGCCCTGGCGAGGTCAGTTACCTGGCCCAATACCGCAAAGCCTACGAACATTTCGGTCTGGTCATGCCATTCGTGATTCCGCGAGGCAGCTTCACGCTTGTCGAGCCTAAAATTGCACGAACCATGGACAAGGTGCTCAAAGTCACCGGAAGACCCAGTTTTTCGAGAAGACAGGTCTATGAAGCCGTTTTCCAGGATTTGCAGCAGCTTCGAAAATCGATGGTTTCAGGCGCTGAAAGCCAGGATATCGAAACGCTTTTCGAGCAGGTGGAGTCGGATGTCGCCGAAGCACTCCTGAAACTGGAACCGGCGCTCGTCAAGATGGATCCGACCCTGCAACCGTTTCTGGCTGCATCTTCAGGGCAGATCGCCAAAATCATCGGTGGAATAAGGGAAAAAACCTACCGGGCAGGCAGAAGGAAGCATGACGAGCTTCTGCAACAGCTCGACAAGGCTGAACTGAATCTCTTTCCGGAAGGCAAACCGCAGGAAAGGAGCATCAGCATCTTCCATTACCTGAACAAGTACGGATTATCGCTCATCGATGAACTGGCGCGAGTGCTGCAGGGGTATTCGACAGAAGCACATCTGATTGTGGAATTGTAGAGGAAAAAGATGGGACATAAAGGACGAAAATGACTGAAGAGACAAAGAGAACAGCAGGAAGAGAGAGATTCATTCTTCGTCCTTTATGTCCCTTATGTCCTTTTGGTCCCTTTCTTACACTCCTCTATTTCTCCAGGAAAAAGAACTGCCGATCTGGAGATCGGCGCTCCCGGACCCCAGCCTTGCTCATCCCGAGTAGGTGTGCACGCTGTTCTGCGCCGAAGGAAGATAGTTGACGCCAAACCAGCAGACCAGGAGCACGATAAAAGAAAAACCCAGATACCACTGGAGAATCCGCGAATCGGTTTTCATTGTCACCAGATGCAGATAACCCAGATAGGCAAGCCAGGAGATCAGCGCCCAGGTCTCTTTCGGATCCCACGTCCAGTAATGTCCCCAGGCCTCCTTTGCCCAGAGTGCGCCGAAAACAAGACCGAAAGTCAGAAGCACGAAACCAAGCAGTGCGAGGTAATGCGACATCGACTCACCTTTCGAAGAACGCTTGCCAAGAAAGTTGAGTATGACATTGTGCCATCCTGACACTGACGATGCCGCCAGCAGCACATAGCCTACAAGATAGACCACCACATGGGGCACAAACCACGGGCTCTGCAAGGCCGGCATGAGCGCTTTCTGGAACACATCAGGATGCATGATGTTGATACCGAGAAACAGTGCCGCCAGACCCATACAGTAATACTTGAGCCACCTGATCTTGTAGCGGGACTCAACCAGAAATCCGACAACTGGAATAAGCGTTGCGTACCAGAGTCTGGTTTCACCAAGCGTCCTGAGAGGCGGGCGCTCAAGCACCATCCAGTAAGACACGAGAAACCAGGTAAGTACTATCGTGCCCGAAATCATGAGCAGCCAGGAGGTGGTACTGAACACTTTCGAACTCTTTGCAGGAAACTGGAGAAGAGAGCCCGCTGACCAGCACGCAATGGCAGCGAATGCCATTGACGGAAATTCGACCAGGGTCATGCCTCCTCCATTTTTTTTACGCCTTTCCAGAAAAAGAGCACATTACCAGCCATGATCATGAAAAACCCCGTATAAACAGCCGGAAGCCATGGGTCCCTTACCGCTTCGACAAGGCTGAGGGTTGACCATCTTCCCGCTTTTTCGTCATACCCCATCTGATAGAGCTTCCATCCCTGAAAATCAACCGGTTTATTGACTTCGAGCGTCGCCGTAATGCGATCGCCTCCCCCATCCACCTTCATCATGACATCCGACATGAAAGCTTTGGGGTCACCCTCGGCCATGACGATGAAATAGTCACCCATCGGAACATACTGCGGCTTGACATGGGGTCCTCCGGAAGTGATCCAGGTCTCTGAAACCTTTCCTTCGGCTTCAATGCGCACCCTGGCAAAAGGAACGCCTTTATTGACCTCGACAGGCACCGGATGCCCCTGAGCATCAGGAAGAGCATTGGACAGATATTCGAGCACCGTAACCGAACCGATTCCGGGCCACTCCGCTCTGACACCTTTGCTGATTTCAGGTACCTGCTTCGATCTGGTTTCTATCAGCTGGTCATGCTGCGGATCATAAAGAGCAAACTGAGGGATGTACTGGTCAATACGAAAGTCCCTGAGGTATATGGAAAACGGCAGTGTGAGCGTTTGCTCGGTGTTTCTATCATATGCCACATTACTTGCCTGACCCTCGTAAAGCGGTACAACCAGACGCTGAAGCTGCGAGCTGCCAAGAAGACCACAGGACAATGCAATCCAGAACCCCCCGTGGAACAGCATAAACTGGAGGTTCGCCACTCTGAAAGGAATGGTTTTCCAGACCAGTGAAAGGCCGAGATTGAACAGAAAGAGGATAGTGATAAAAGCAAACGGCCAACTCGAAAATATACCGTTCAAACGCAGCAAAGCGACCAGTGAATCCGGAGGATATTTTTCCTGGGGCAGAACACCACCAACAAAAGAGAGCAGAGCAAGACCAATAATCAGACTCAGACCCAGGGGAATACCGCCAAGCCATGATACGAGATCATTCTCCCTGAACATCAGTCCTGCAACGAAAATCAGCGCACCAAAGAAAAGAAGAAACAAGAGGTTGAAAGGCCAGCCAGGCATAACGATCCCCCTTGCAGAGGTCAGTAACTCTATGCCAAATCCTGCCAGAATGACAATGAGAGTAAAAACAGATGCTCCCCTGAAGCCACCTGTTCCGAATAAGGGCTTTCCAGCATTACTTTTTACTGCCATACACTCAACTGTTTACATCGCCACAATTACCACCACCTACTTCCGCATCTTCCTTTTTGAGTATCTGACAGCACTTGCAGACAATACCATAAAGGGCAGCCTCTTCGGCACCTTCACGTATCTTCTCGACGGCATTGCGGATTTCCTGCTTGTATACACGGGACTTGATATTCTGGCCTCCCCGTTTCTTGTGCAGATACTGGGAAACGGCCGCTGGTGTAACTCCCAGCATTTTGGCTGCACTTGACTGGGTCATGCCGGTTTTCACCAACTCCTTGGCCAGATCCGCCCGAATCTGGGGAAGATAATACCATACCGCTTTTTCACAGGGAAATATCATCGATAGTTTTCCATACCGCTTTTTCACAGGGAAATATCATCGATAGTTTTTTTTCTTAAAGGTGTTGACTCTTTGGCAAAAACAGGGTTGCCGGACAGCCCCATCATCCGTTCCGCAACGGATAACTTTTTTACGGAACGATCATCTGCCGCTCCGGCACATTCCGTCTTAAATTATTATAAATTTCGTTAACATTGTTACCATTCTGTAACCAAACTTTTGCCGATGACCTCAGACAAGCTCAAAAAAAGGGCCGGCACCATCACTGCCTGGATCATTATCCTGCTGATACTGTGCCAATTCGTTCCTCTGAACCGGATCGGCTACCCGTCGAAACCCCCCTCAGGTATTCCCGACAGCGTCTTTACCATTCTGCGAACGCACTGCATCAAATGTCATTCCGGTGAAACCCGATGGCCGAAAAGCGCATGGATAGCACCACTGTCATGGTATGTCACAGGAAAAATCCATCTGGCCCGAAAACTTCTTGACCTGTCCGACTATGACGGCATGACGGTAAAAGAACGTATCCGCATCAGAACGGAGGTATCCGGATTTGCCCGTCGGGTCGATCTTTCCGGACACGGCCGCATTCCTGGCTTTCCACCGCTCCGACTCAAAGAGCAGGAACGACTCATTCTTGAAAACTGGCCATTGCGTTCGAATAACAATCGTGAACCTGAAAGGACAATAATCAATTCATCGCACAGATAAAAGTATGCGATGCTAAAAAATCATAATGACAGCAGAAAATCAATCGCAGTGATCTGAAATTAATCAATCTGACGATTGACGATCATTGGTTTTGCAAGGGCTCTTCCAGATTTCTTTCTGATCCAGACTTTTCCGGAGAAGAATCCAGAACTCTTTTTTTGTAACAAGATGGACAGTGTCCCGACAGCATTCAGAACTGGCACGCGAGTTCGCTTTGCTCCATTCAGAAAAACAGACCTCTCACCAGGATTTTTTTTACAACTTGTTATATCCGGAGTATTAAAAATTAATACTGTAACCTTCAGGATAGAAGCCCATGATGATCTCGATGACCTTGACCGGATCATCCTCGATAAAGATGAAGTCGAGGTCAGCCTGGGCGATAAACCCTTTTTCTTCGAGCATCCTGTTCCTGATCCAACGATAAAGATCTCCCCAGTACTCCGACCCCATCATGATCACCGGAAACTTCTGGCTTTTGCCCGTCTGTATCAGGGTGATCGCCTCGGATAGCTCATCGAGCGTGCCGAACCCACCCGGCAGAACGATGAACGCCTGTGAGTACTTCAGGAACATCACCTTCCGGATGAAAAAGTACTCAAAGGTCACCAGCTTGTCATAATCGATGTAAGGATTGGGCCGCTGCTGGTTGGGCAGTCTGATGTTGAAACCGATCGACGCACCTTTTTTGCTCTGCGCCCCTTTATTGGCCGCTTCCATCGCCCCGGGCCCGCCACCGGTAATAACGGCGAAACCGGATTCGGCAAGCAGCCGCCCCATCGTTTCACCCAGCTGATATTCTGCATCGCCTTCTCTGACCCTCGTCGAGCCGAACACAGAAACAGCGGGGCCAACGCGGGACATGGTTTCGAACCCGTTCACGAACTCGGCCATGATCTTGAACACCCGCCAGCCATCGGCCATGAATTCACTGCCGTCACCCTGAGGCGGCGCAACGTTTCCGGCTTTCTGTTCCGGCCTGACAGCCCCGCCCGTATTTTTCAGCTCATGACCATCCATGAGTAATTCAGATTTCGAGGAAGTTCCTGATGAGATCGTGCCCTACAGAGGTCATGATCGATTCGGGATGGAACTGCACGCCATAAAGGCCGAGTTCCTTCGAATCGAAAGCCATGATGGTTCCGTCCTCCGTCCATGCCCTAATTTCAAGCGCTGCCGGAAGCGTTTCACGCTCCACGATCAGCGAATGGTAACGAGTGGCGGTAAAGGGGTTCGGAATGTCTCGAAACATCCCCTGTCCATCGTGATAGACCTCTGAGGTTTTGCCGTGCATGATCTTTCCTGCGCGAACAACCTTGCCGCCGAGCGCCTCACCGATGGCCTGGTGGCCAAGGCAGACACCGAGCAGCGGAATCCTGCCTTTCACCGCATCGATCAGCGCAATGGATATGCCCGCGTCCGCAGGCGTTCCCGGCCCCGGAGAGATGACAATCTTTTCAGGGGCGAGGTCAACAGCCTCTCCGACACTCAGGTCATCATTCCGGTAAACAACCACCTCAGCCCCAAGCTCGCCGATGTACTGGACAAGGTTGTAGGTAAACGAATCGTAATTATCTATAACAAGAATCATGAGAGCACGTAATACACTATTATAAAAAGACTTAAAAAGCAAAATTCCGTCTTCGCCCCAGCAACGGCAACCGCATTTTCTCCCGAAATTCCGTCGTACCCCTGCCGGACTTTCAAGCCGCAATATAGCCCCGTTTGACCTCGAAACTCAAATGTGTTGTTCGAGTTGTGGGCTGGAGAAGAGAATAGGGTGACGAGCAACAAAAGGGAAAGGTGGACTTTAGAGCGGTGATGTTCGGGCAAGTGGCAGGGTTGGGCTGCGCTTGTACAAAAGCCACTGCCTGAGCATCAGATAGATCATCCCGGTTGATTCAGAAACAAGCCAACATTTCGGCTGCGGCGCACGCATGGGCGGCGTGGCTGTTCTCCCCTGTATTCGAAGGGCATGAACCATAGGATGGAACTTGGGTGGGGCATTTTCTGTCGGAGAAAGGTGACAATACCTCGAATTTCAGCCAACACTTTATATGAATGTAAATAAATGAGCCGCGCAACCGGGCGTTCTCACCGGATCGTTACGTGAAGCTTTTTACCCAACGCCTCTGCGTAGTGATACAGCGTCGAGAGCCGGATGTCATCGGCGTGGTTTTCAATTCCTGAAATAGCCGACTTCCTGGTATTCAGTTTTTCAGCCAGAACCTCCAGGGTAAATCCGGCATTTTTTCTTGCCTCTTTTAAAAGCACCCCGATTTTGAACTCCTCGTATCCTTTATCAAAAGTCTCGGCAAATTCAGGATCGATGCTTTTGTGCTTCTCAATTGCGCGATCCAGATCATCCATCGCTATTCCTCCTGAGATAGAACAATGCCCTTTTCATCGATACATCTTGGTACCTTTGCTGGATTCCAAAACCGAATACATTATTCTTGCTCTGAAGGCTCTTTATCATTGTTTTTCGGTGAGAATATTCTTCCAACAACAAAAACGGTGGCAAGTCCTATCAAATCAAGACCCCCAATAACGGCCGCTGTAACTTCATGACCAGTTATGGCAAGAGTCGCTGAAATTGCAAGAGCAAAAGGGCATAATGCTGGCCCCGACTGGACTGCTTCATCTGCTCATGAGCAATGAACGATTCGGTGTTGATTCGATGATCAAGCTGTTTCTCGGCCATTACAAGTATACGCTCTGCACTGCCGGGTAATACCTGATTGTAACCTGCTAAAATCGAGGGGTGTGGAAGAGGCCCGGTGAAGTCCTGACGAACCAGACTTACAAATGGGCTTTGATCGGAATCAGAAATCCCGGAATGACGTTCAACATCACCATTCGGTTTATCGGGCAGATCGTTTTGGGTCATGAGATCCTGACATTTTGTGAGTGTCCCGCCCTGACATGCTTTTTTCTGCGCTATGTATGGCATTCCCCACAAGAGCCCAGTCATTGCGAAGAGCTTTGATATCGTCGGATGCGTCGCCTAACCTGATCACTTGATGCGAAACTCCGGCAAGGTTGAAAACGCTCCCCGCACCGACCATGTATGGGGTACGCAGCTTCATTTTGCTGAGAAATTTCTTATTCATGATAAGTGTAGTTTTTGCCGATAAACAGCAAACAGGTAATATACTGTGTAAAGATACCAGAATCTGAACAATATCTGAAAGCCATTTACATGTTATCTGATTGACAGTATAACGCTATAATCTCACAGATGGTTCTAACGCCCAGCGTCCACCGCCCTGAACATCGCCTCATACGCAGCGCTCATGGCGATCTTTCGGCGGGCCATGACTTTTCTTGCAGTCTCGACGGCTTTGTCGGCCTGATACTCGCCGTTGCCGGTGTGGCCGTCGCCCCAGCTGAATGATGGCACGTACTTCGCTGGCATCCCGTTGCCAAAGACGTTGGACGAGGTGCCGACCACCGTGCCGGTGTTGAAGCGGGTGCCGATGGAGCACTTCGAGTGCTCGCCCATGATAAGTCCGAGGAACTGCTGGCCGGTGGCCATTTTGCCACGAGCGGTCTCGATGCTCACCGGACTGTAGTTGTTCTTGAGGTCGGAGGTGTCGGTGCCTGCGCCGAGGTTGCACCAGCTCGAAATGTAGGAGTGCCCGAGGAAACCGTCGTGCTGTTTGTTGGAGAACGGCTCCATGATTGAATCCTCGATCTCGCCGCCCGCTTTCGAGCCGCCGCCTATGCAGACATTGCTGTAGATCCTCGCGCCACTTTTCACCCTCGCTCCAGGAGCGATGAAAACATTCTGCATCAGCAGCGCCACCGGCTCGACCACCGCGTCGGCACCGATATAGATAAAGCCGTCGGAAGCGTCGAGCACAGCGCCAGCCTTGACTTCCGCGCCCTTCTCAACGGTGATCGCTGACGGATTGACCATAATCGCCGACGGATGCACCTCTCCATCAATGCGTCCAAGCGCCAAAACCTTACCATCTTCCGCCATCATAGCCGGGTGCATCGCCACGGGATCCCAGAGATTTTCAATCAAACGGAACCCGGAAACTTCAATGCATGAGTACGCACCAGCAAGCACAATGCCATCGATGGTATCCGGAAACACCGTTCCTGAAAAAGGAAGCGGCCCTGCCGTGGTACGACAGAAAAGGAGATTGCCGTTCTGGATAATGGCTTCACCCGGCTCGACCCGGCCCGCGTCGATGAACTGCATCACCGCCGTATCGCAGAGAAGGCGACCGTTGACCAGCATCACATCCTCTTCCAGAACACTGTTGACCACCGAGCCGGGATTGGTTTCCCCAAACCACGGCGCGATATGCCGGCGAAGATGCCAGGTCGGCTTCTGCCGACCGCCAAAAGCCACAACGAACCGCTCCCTGAGGGAATGGCAACCGGTAACAAGATCATACACCGGCTTCAGATCGGCAAGCGGCGAGAAACGGAGCGTTTTTTCATCTTCAAAGATGATGATTTGCATGGGATTCGATTTTCGTTATGGCTCGTAAAGCATCTCGATCGCGAGCGGCTCAGCAGTGATGGCGATGGCCCCGCCCACCCGGCTGATCACCTCGCCATCCATGTGCATGTACTCGTCAACGGAGAGGAACACCTCGACCGACCTCGCCTTGCAATAGATGACTTGGGAATCGTGAATCTGGCTGCCCTTCAGATATTTGATGATATATCCGGGCACACGCCATTTCGGCACGGCTTTCAGAATGCACACGTCGAGAAGCCCATCGCACGGATCGGCCTCTGGCGAAATACGGAACTTCCCTCCTTCGACCCTGCCGTTGGATACGGAAAAGGCAAACACCGGTTCATCGAGCTCAACGATACCGTCAATGGTATCGAGCGTAATATGCATTTTTACAGCACTATAACCTAAAAGCACACTCACCAGCGCCCAGGCGTAAGAGAGCTCGCCCCGGAGCCACGGCGTAGCCTTCACCGTGCTGGCAATCCGCCCGGTGAAGCCGATGCCGATGGAGTTGACGAAGTAGCGCAACGCGCCCTCGCCGAAATCGACTCTGCCGAGATCGACCTTGCGGCTCGCGGCGCAGGCAAAGCCCCGGATGCGCGCTTCGTGCTCTTTTGGCGAGGGATCGAAGGTCTTGAGAAAATCGTTGGCCGATCCTACAGGAAGGACTCCGATCTTCACCGGCTTGCCCGCAACGGCGTTGACCACCTCGTTTAGCGTGCCGTCGCCGCCGCAGGCGATGAGCGTCACGCCCTCTCCTGCGGCAGCGCAGGCCAGCTCGGCTGCGTGTCCGGCAAAGCGGGTAGTTTCGAGCGAGGCCGCTTCGAAGTGAGCGAGCGAACGCTCGATGAGACCGGCTTTTGATGCTGCGCGCCCCTTGTCGGCGGCAGGGTTGAAAATGAAGGTATAACGACCGCTCATCGCCGCAGTGTTCTGTAAATGATAAAATATCGCCAGTCTGTCCGGTTTCCTGTCATCTCCCTAACCCCTGATGCCGCCCACCTATCAACTATCACCTAACCCCCTCCCTCCTGCTCTTCGGGGCTTCCTGCAAAAGAGACATAAAGGACTTCAGGGACGCAAAGGACAAAGACATCAGACGATTCTACCGATAGGCGGGCATGATACCCGCCCCTACCTGACACCTCCCACCAATAAAAGGCAGCTCATAGGCAATCTGCATGGCCGACAGTATTCCCGCAGCACTGTGCAGAAGACGCTCCATCGTCCGCTCGAAACCCTCCTCATCTCCGTAATAAGGGTCTTCTATTTCAGAACCCGCTCCCGAAACTGCAAAATCGGTCATCATGTGCACTGGTACCGACAGACCTTCGACTGCATAGAGAAGATCACGATAATTTTCCCCATCCATGACGAAAATGCGGTCGAAGCTGCCAAGATCGAGATCGTGGATGCATCTGGCGCGAATCGCGGAGATATCGATACCGTATCGCCCGGCTGCCCGGATGGCGCGATGATCGGGACAGGAGCCCGACTGGTAACAGACCGTACCGGCAGACTCGACCTCGAAAAACGCTCCGGCCCCATATTGTAATGCCGCATGGCCAAAAGCCCCCTCCGCCATGGGAGAACGACAGATATTTTCGTAACAGACAAAGAGAATTTTTACAGGCATGACCATTCATTTGTTTAAACAGAACGAAGAATAAACAGCAACATTGACGTCATAAAACAGAAATAAATCATAGTGATTGTTTTTTTTATACTGACAATATCGGATATTTAAGTAACTGGCAAACTCTCCAGGGATTTTCTTCTCCCCAATTCCTAAAGGCCATAACCATGACACAATGCCCCGTCTCAGGACTTTCGGTTACAGAAAAAGACCACTGGAGTTTCGAACACCGCCAGGGAAACTACATCAGGAAATACAGCCTGACAGGAACCGATATTATTCACGTACAGGAACTGGCCGATCACGACATCGCTCCGGAGCATCTGTATGCTGAAGATTTCAAATCGCTGATAAGCGAGGAGAATCTTGCAGGCAATCCGGTCTATATCCTGATGAACTGCGGCCCCATAGCCGAACTCAGATACACCTACAAAAGAGAGTTCACGAATCTGCTTTCAAACCGGGAAGACGACCTCAAGCTTATTGTGCTCTACAATATTCAGCCAGATGTCAGGCTTCAGTTCGAGATGCTTCAGACTCTGGCTACCGATAGCCTGCCAGTCTTCCTCAACGGTTCCTATGAAGAAGCCATTCATTCAATCCTCGAATTCAAATCGGGCAGCATTTCAGGAACAACCCCCGAAACCAGTAAGGAAGAAACCTTCAAAAAAGCATTCCTTTCCAGGGTTGCCAGAATGCTTTTTATCAGACAGTTCGATGAACAGGATATCCCGTCACCAGAAAATCATGCGTCATACCCTTATTTCCTGATTCTCGACATCATGCGAAGAGACCTGAAAGCCCAGGATGAGGAACACCAGCAGAACATCGAAAGAATAGAGCAGGAATTCAGAGCCCTGCTGGCAGGAAAAAACGCATTGCTCGACGAACAGCTCGAACTGGTCAAAAAGAACGAACAGCGATTCAAGGAAGAGGAGTGCGCCTGGATGGCAAGAATTGCTGCTCAGGAACTGGAAGCCACCCGCATTGCCACGGCGAATGCCGAAAAAAACGCCGCCTTACGCTCACTGTGCGAACTGGTCGAGAACATCGAACTCGATCCGTCATCACGGGAACAGATTTCATCCCATTGTTCATCGCTTTTTGAAACCAGTGACAATGCCTCTCTTATAAATACTGAACTGACTGAAACCGATTCAGTCTTCATCTCCAAACTCCAGAAAAAACACCCCAGTCTCAATCAGAGAGAACTCAGGATCAGCCTGCTGATCAAGCTTGACTATCACTCACGGGATATCGCAAGGACCCTCGGTCTGTCGACAAGAGGTATCGAGAGCATACGATACCGCCTTCACAAGAAAATCGGTCTCGATAAACACCGCTCCCTCAAGACCTATCTTACAGACCTGGCAACCGAATCGATCTGACCTTAAGGCCTGAACTGCGCCTTTCGCAGCTCCATGCAAGCGAAAGGCGTTGCCGGGAACAGAGAAACACCGGCATCCTGACTGGTTCAAACCATTAAAGGATCGGCACAAGTCCTTCACATTTCTCCTCTTTTTTTTACTTACCCCCCGTAATACCCGGAAAAATCCCGTAATAATTGGGATTTATCGTTTACAAAATCGTATAATACAGGTAACACCTGCATCACCACAGTATGATTTTACTTCGTGACGGGTGCCATTTACAATGCTAACCATAAATAAATGCGCCTATGAAAAACTGCCCGGTTTCCAAACTGCCCATCACTTCGAAACCAAACTGGAAATCAACCTTTCCGGGATCCGACTACACAAAACACCTGGATCTTATCGGAAAGAACATCCTTCACGCTTACATCGAGGCTGCGCATCCTGTAACCCTGACAACCCTGAGCACCGAGCTTGTCCAGACGGTTCTCGAAGAGAGCGGAATATCGAATACACCGCTCTGCCTGCTCTGGAACATGCACAACATCAACAATATCTCCTATCAGTACAAGGAGGGTATCAACAATCTCATCTATCGTCTTGGTCAGCAGTTCAAGATTGTCGTTTTCTACAATATCGACCCCTCCTGCCGGATCATCGCAGAGATGTTCGCGGCCATGTCACCCGATACCATGACTGTTCTTCTCAAAGGGAGCTACGCCGAAGCGATAAACACCGTGCTTGATCATCAGTCAGGAAAGGCCGAAGCCTCTTCCGCTCAGGAGGAGCAGGATGAGGAAACCTCGATGAAAAACGAGTTCCTTGCCACTATTGCAAGGATGTCATGGATCGACATCTTCAACCAGAAGATATTCCTCCCACCCGTCGAGAGCCGTTATTATCCCTATTTCAAGGCGATTGAACATATGCAGGAAGACCTGAAGGCCAAGCAGGATATCCACGAAAAAGAGCTGCAGCATCTCCGGTCTGAAAGCGATCAGAAGCTGAGCCAGAAAATCATCCAGCTCAATGCCCAGATCGAACTGAGCAAAAAGGAGATCCAGCGATTCGAACAGGAAAAAGCTGCCCTGAAATCAAGAATCGCTTCCCAGGAGATGGAACTGACAAGGATTTCAACCGCTGTCGGCGAAAAAGCCTCTGCGCTGCACATGATCTGCGACCAGATCAAGAACCTCGAAATCGAATCCCCGATCAAGCAGAAAATTCTTGAGCAGTGCCATAACATGATCGAAACGGAGCTGACCGAAAAACGTCTTAAAACCGAACTTACCGTTGGTGATTCCGAGTTCCTCTCCAAACTCCAGAAGAAACATCCCAACCTCAACCAGCGCGAGCTCAGAGTGAGCCTGATGGTCAAGCTCAATTACGATACACGGGAGATCGCCCGTTCCATCGGCATTTCAACCAGAGGAATGGAGAGCATCCGTTATCGCATGCACAGGAAACTCGGTCTGGACAAACACAAATCGATCAAAACCTATCTGGCAGAACTGGCCTCATAACAGATGTAACTCCTGGCTGACAGACCAGACATTGTAAAGCAGACCGGGGCGCAAAAGCGCCCCGGTCTGCTTTCACAGAATCCATGCGCGGCAGAGAGCCAGATGCAGCGGATCGCAACAACCGGCTCAGACTTCGTCTTCGCTATTACCGACAAGTCGGAATCGTGGGGATACCGCCGCCACCTGACGCTTTTTCGGTCAACAAGGCTTCCTGCAAAAAACCTCCCACCTGACACCTCCCACCGCCTACTCTTCGGGGCTTCCTGCAAAAGGGACATAAAGGACTTCAGGGACAAAAAGGGCAAAGACATCAGACGATTCTGCCGATGGGCGGTCATGAAACCCGCCCCTACATTCCACCTCCCTCTTCTCCCTCATCATTCATCATTCATCATTCATCATTCATTCCACCTGACACCTCTCTCCTATCGCCTACCCTCCCCCCCCCCCGGCAGGCATAGCAGTATAAACAACCGTGGCGGCAGGTTCCATAAACCCCAATATCCTTGCTCACCAAACAACCGCAGGCTTTGCGCTGCCCCCGATGTTTCAGCAGGGAACTGACCGGTGCATCACCCGGAAACAGGGTGCCTCCACCAAGAAAATTCATCAGTTCCGCATCATTGCCAAAACAGCTCGCGAGCAGATGGCCGTCGATGCAGCGACTTCCTGCCATACCTTTCAGCTCCCCCTGCTCGGCACAGACAGAAAGTTCAAGCCCCCAATCCGCATTGAGTGCCACAAGCCGTTCAGCAAAAAAGCGCATCTCTTCTGCCGTAAACTCCCGTGCTCCAGCACCAGAACGGTCGAGACGACGCCGTACCGGGCGATACCGTTCGATATCAACGAAACTGATAACCAGCTTGCGGGTTTGAGCGTGAAGCAATCCGGCCAGATGCCCGATCCGATCAAGCAGCACTTCAACCGTTACCCTGTCGGTAAGCACAAGGGGATCGAACCTCCAGACAACCCGTTCAGGCCCGATACGTCCGGCAAGACGCATGAAGGTCTCCAGCCGTCCTGACAGTGAAGGCACTCCCGGTTCAAGGCCATCAGCCTCATAATCGTTCAGAGTGAACTGAAAATAGTAGTTGATACCCATCGATTCTATCTCGGAAAGAAAGGGAAGCAGCGGTGCGGGGTTCTTGCTCCAGAACACCACTGCCCTTGTTTTCCGGAACGAGACGTATTGCGTCTGACGCGGGTTGAAGGGATTGCACCACTCGACGTATCCCGCCCGCAGCCGTGCCATGAACCAGTCGGCGTGAAACGCCGGAATGTCGGTCGCACGGCTGGCCGAAACAATCACCGGAGCCACCGCCTCGACCAGCTCGCCATTACCGATGCGGATCGGCAGCCTCTCCCATCCCCTGAAAGGCATCGTCACGCTGCCGGATTGCCCGGAAGGTACAACGTCTTGATGTTGACGAACTCGCGAATGCCGTGATGTGACAGCTCCCGCCCGTAACCGGACTGCTTGACCCCGCCGAAAGGCAGGCGCGGATCGGACTTGACCATCGAGTTGATGAAGCAGCTTCCCGCATCGAGACGACGGGCAATGGAGAGGGCCCGGTCGGCATCCTGCGAAAAGACTGCCGAACCGAGTCCGAAATCGCTGTCGTTGGCAACAGTTATGGCCTCTTCGTCATCTTCCACCTCGATGATAGTGGCGACCGGGCCGAATATCTCCTCCGAGTAGGCAGCCATGCCTTTCCTGACCCCCGAAAGCACGGTGGGCGGATAGTAGCAGCCCGGCGCGTTAGGCACGTGACCACCGCACAGCAGCTCAGCTCCGGCTTCGACGCTCTGCCGCACCTGCGAGTGCACCTGGTCGCGCAGGTCGGCTCGGGCGATAGGGCCGACTTCCGTTCCCTCGGCGAAGGGATCGCCAATGACCGCTTTCTGCATCTTCCCGACAATCATCCGCGTGAAATCATCGATCACCTCCCTGCGCACGATAAAGCGTTTGGCGGCAATGCAGCTCTGCCCTGCATTGAGCAGCCGTCCGGCCACGCACGCATCGACTGCCTGAGGGAGGTCTGCATCTTCGAGCACGATGTAGGGATCGCTGCCACCCAGCTCCAGCACGCTGCGCTTCAGTGCCTTGCCCGCTTTCGAGGCCACGGCCTGCCCTGCGCCGGTACTGCCGGTTACCGAGACCGCCTTGATGACCGGGTGGTCGATCATGAAGCCGGTAAGTCGGTCAACATCGTCGAGGTCAATGTGAACCGCGCGGTAGAGATGTTCGGGAAACCCGGCGTCGCGGAACAGCTTCTCGATGGCAATGGAGCACCCTGTCACGTTAGGCGCGTGCTTGACCACGATGCCGTTACCCGCCATGAGAATCGGAGCGGCGAAACGCAGCACCTGCCAGTAGGGGAAGTTCCACGGCATGACCCCAAGAATGACCCCGAGCGGCTCGAAGGTCACCATGCCCGTCGCACCATCAATCGCGCTCTGCTCTGGCTGAAGAAACGCTTCGGCATGGTCGGCGAAGTAGTCGCACACCCAGGCGCATTTGTTGACTTCGGCGATGGCCTGAGGCAGCGGCTTGCCCATTTCGAGAGTGATGAGCCGGCCATGTTCGGCAGCCTGGGCCCGAAGCAGTTCGGCCAGTTTGTGCATACAGGCACGACGATCCCCGAAGCCACTCTGCCGCCACTGGCGGAAATCGCGTTCACTCTGTCGAAGAAGAGTATCGATATCACCGGCAAGCATCACCGGATATTCGGCCAGTTGTTCGCCGGTAGCTGGATTGATGGTAACGATCATAGTCAAGCGTTCTTTATGGGTTCAGATGAATTGATTATGACTCAGATGGTTCAGGACATTTAAAAAAATGGAGACAGGCTCAGAAGCCATTGACTTAAAGAAACCGTTCTGCATTTGATTGTCATTCTGAACGGAGTAAAGCGAAATGAAGAATCCGGCATCTTCCTGATCACCGCATAACTCGTCAATTCAGAACATCTCACGTGTTCCTCCGGATTCTTCGCCCTCTCCGAGGAGACGGAACGGACTCAGAATGACGAGAAGAAAACAACGCTCACTCGTCGAGGGAATCGAGCAGGGCAAGGTAGCTCTCGTAGCGTCCGGCATCGATGGCACCGGATTCGACAGCCCCGATGACCGCGCATCCTGGCTCGACCGTGTGCGAGCACGAGGAGAAGCTGCAATCCGGCATATAGCGCAGGAACTCGGTGTAGTAGAATCGCAGGTTCTCGCGAGTGATGCCGGAAAGGTTGAATTCGCGGATGCCCGGCGTATCGATCACATAGCCGCCACCCGGCAGTGGAAACATCGCCGAGCTGGTGGTGGTGTGCACGCCCTTGCCGGTCTTGCCACTCGTCTCGGCGGTTCTCAACTCCTCGCGTCCGACAAGAAGGTTGATAAGCGTCGATTTGCCCACCCCCGAGTGGCCGCTGAATGCCGACACCCGGTCGCGCAACAGCTCGCGAAGCTTCTCGATCCCCCGGTTATCCTCGGCACTGACCAGGCATGTCCGGCAATCGAGCCGGTGATAGACATCGAGATCCTCCTCAACCATCCCATCATCGTCGAGATCGATCTTGTTGACCACGATCAGGAGCGGCAGACGCTCCGACTCGGCGAAAACGAGGTAGCGGTCAACAAGACGGCTGTTGAAGGGCGGATCGTCAAACGAGGTGATCAGCACAAGCTGATCGATATTCGCGACGATGACCTGCTCCTTCTCTTTGCTCCGGTTGCGACGTACCTCCCGGCGGCGCACCAGCGACGTTCGGCGCCTTTCGACACGAAAGATCACCCCTTCAGCCATGTCAGTCTCTGAGGCCTTCAGCCTGAACTCGACCCGATCTCCTACAGCGACGAGGTTCGCTCCCTCGTTTTCGCTCACGGTACTTGGCACGGTTCGGCACCTGACCTTCAGGCCATCGCCGGTTTCAACGATGTATGATGCCCCGGTGACCCGTGTCACCACTCCGTCAAGCGTTTCTTTCATTTCATTCGACAAAACACAGATTATCCTCTGAAGCGCAAGCAATGCAGACCGCAACCACGGCGACCCGGCTCCGGAACGCAAGGCTGAAAATATACATAATTCCCCCATTGAAGCGCATGACGATCATCGTTCAGCCAAAACATGATGTCAGTACCAACACAAAACAATCAGCATTCACATCGCAAAACTAAAGCGTAATTATTATTATATTTTATCATGAACAAACGCTGACTTCCGGTTGGCTTTTCGACTCTTTTTCTCTCCTTCAACACGTAAAAAAATGTCCATCATCAGCATCGATCGCGCCATAGTCAGCGGCCTTGACGCCTTTCTCGCCTCAAACCAGCTATCCCGGATACTGGTTTATAACGTGGGCGAAAACCCTCTGTTCAGAAACTTCCCCTTCTTTTTTCCTCTTCTGCTCTTCTGGTTTGGCAACAGCTCCGTCGAACGGCGCAGCAAGATACTGAACGGACTTCTGGCCACCTGCTTTGCGGTGTTCCTCTCGGTCACGATGCAGTACGTCCTCCAGGTTCATACGCGACCACTGATCGACACATCCCTTCACCTGCACATCGTCTCGCCTGACTGGGATCATCAAAGCTCATTCCCAAGCGACACCGCCATGCTTTACTTCTCGCTCTCCACCGTACTTCTTCTGCTGAACCGCCGCGCAGGCATCATCGTTTTCGTATGGGCAGCAATCAGCGCAGGCCTGTGTCGCGTCGCCATTGGCTGGCACTACCCTTCCGACATTCTCGGCTCGCTTCTGATCGGCCCTTCCGTAGTGTACCTTTTCAGCAAACAGGCATTTCTCAACCGCTGGATCGAGCGGGCACTGACCACCCTGCAAGAGAAGATGCATATCGTCAATGCCTTTCTCGTGCTCTTTTTAGCCGAGACATATCACCTGTTTCCGGGTCTTCGAAGCATTGTCCAGACCATCATCAGAGTTGCACGTCAGAACCTTCATATTCCGGGACAGTAACCTGCAAACTGCCGGGTTTCAGGCATTCATTCAGCCGACATCAGCAAGTGAAATCCGCTTCCTGAAGTGATTTTCGTAATAGGCTCTGATCATGGCATTTTCAGGCTGTGAAAGCAATTCATCCCTTTTAACCAGTTCGAACGCCGCCGATCTTGCCGAACGCATGATCTCACCGTCGGTCAGAAGGTCGGCGATCTTCAGGCCGCTCACCGTCCCCGACTGCTCCCGGCCAAGCAAGTTTCCGGCTCCACGAATTTTCAGATCGATTTCAGAGAGCCGAAACCCGTCATTGGTCGATTCAACCGCCTGCAAACGCTCTTTGGCGTCACCAGTGAGCTTAGAGCAGACAAGAAAGCAGGAGGAGGAGTGCTCTCCCCTGCCAACACGCCCCCTGAGCTGATGAAGCTGCGAAATGCCGAAGCGTTCGGCATGTTCGATCACCATGATCGTTGCATTGGGCACATCGACGCCAACCTCTATGACCGTCGTGCCGACCAATATGTCGATCTGACCGCTTCTGAACGCCTCCATGACAGACTCCTTTTCGGCTGCAGGAAGCTTCCCGTGAATCAGCCCGAGCCTCAGCTCAGGAAACACCTCGCTTCGGAGCTGCTCATAACTCTCGGTGGCCGCCTTGAGGTCCATCTTCTCAGACTCTTCAACCAGCGGATAGACAATGTAAGCCTGCCGTCCCTCTGCGATTTGCTGTCGCAACAAACGGAACAACTCCGGTTTATCCTCCTCCCTGCAAAGACGCGTGCGGATGGGCTTGCGCCCGGCAGGCATTTCAGCAATCACGGTCACATCGAGATCACCATAGATACCCATGGTGAGGGTACGCGGAATGGGCGTGGCTGTCATAAGCAGCACATGAGGATTCTCGGCCTTCTCCTGAAGGGCCTTGCGTTGCAACACCCCGAAACGGTGCTGCTCGTCGATGATCACCAGCCCGAGATTCCGGAATATCACCCCCGATTCGATGATGGCATGGGTACCGACCGCGATGTCGATCTCGCCCTGTTCAAGCCGGGCGAGCGCCTCCCTGCGCTGCTTCACGGGCTGTTTGCCGGTAATGAGCGCAACCCTGATGCCAAGTGGTTCGAAAATGCGCTTCAGACCTGCATAGTGCTGAAACGCCAGAATTTCAGTCGGCGCCATGAAAGCCGACTGCACCCCGTTGTCAACGGCAAGCGTCATGGCGAACTGCGCCACGAGGGTCTTGCCCGACCCCACATCGCCCTGCAACAAGCGGTTCATCTGGCGGCCGCTTTTCAGGTCGTGATAGATTTCACGCACCGCTCGCTTCTGCGCGCCGGTCATGGTAAAAGGCAACTGCTCATGCAGGCTCGCCGTCATGCGCCCCGAGTGATCGAAATGCGCCGAGGTCAGGTGCTGTCGCTCTTCGGTGCGACGTAAAGCAAAAAAGAGCTGCGCGAAAAACAGTTCGCTCCACTTCATGCGATACCGGGCCCGTTCGAGCTGTTCCGGAGAATCAGGAAAATGAAGCTGGCGATAGGCTTCAGACAGAGGCATCAGATTGAAAGAATCGATGATCTCCTGGCAGAGATATTCCGTGATGCGAAGCGGATGGTCACGGAAGGCACGATGAACGATCCTTCTGAGCGCCGCTGAATTGAGACCCGCCTGCTTCATAACTTCGGTCGTCGGATAGATCGGAATGATCGATCCGGTCTTGTAGAGTTCGTCGTCTCCCGGCTCCTCCTGATGCTCGTCCCCGTCACCACCGCCAAGCCGATCGTAATCGGGATGCTGCATACCTGGGGTGCGACCGAAAAAGGTGACTCGACCATGAACAGCGACCATATCGCCATGCCGGATGGCTTTCGAAAAATAGTGAATGCCCCGGAACCAGGTCAGTTCAAGCACGCCAGAACCATCGCTGATCTGCACTTTGAAGCGCGAAGTTCCGCGACCGCTGTTTTCAAGCTTCGTACCGGTAACGCTGCCCACGACCGTCACAGTCTCGCCATCATGTAATGCCCCGATACTTTTTATCGTTGTGCGATCCAGGTAGCGTCTCGGAAAATAATCATACAGATCGGCAACCGACACGAGGCTTACTTCAGCCAGTATCGCCGCACGCTTCGGACCAACCCCCCTGATGTTCTGCAAAGATGACAATCGAGACATGACGATTTCAGCTCTTTGTTTGTTTATTAGAAGAAAAATGAGTTTATTTCAGGTCAACTGTTTATTGTCATTCAGACAACGTAATTCCAAAGGTCATGAAAACAGATATTCATCCAAAGTATAAGAAAGTTACGGTCAACTGCGCGAACTGCGGCAACAGCTTCGAAACCCGCTCCACGAGATCAACCATCAAGGTCGATATATGCAGCAACTGCCATCCGTTTTACACCGGCAAGCAGGTGCTCGTCGATACCGCCGGTCGCGTCGAGCGCTTCAACAAACGCTTCGCCAAAGCTGCTCCCAAAGCCGCTGCGAATTAAGCGATTGCCTGAAACAACTCATCTGATACTACCATGAATGTCAGGGACGTTATCCAGAAAATCGAGCCTCGCATGAAGAAAACCATCGAGGCTTTCCAGCACGAGATCGCCTCGATCCGCACCGGCAAGGCCACCACGGCCCTGCTCGACCGGGTCAAGGTCGAAGCCTACGGATCGCAGATGCCGCTCAAGCAGGTCGGCAACGTCGGCGTGCTCGATGTTCACACGCTCACGGTGCAGGTCTGGGACAAGTCGATGGTCGGCCCGACCGAACGCGCCATCCGCGACGCCAATCTTGGCCTCAATCCTTCGTCCGACGGCCAGAACATCCGCGTCAGCATTCCGCCTCTGACCGAGGAGCGCCGCAAGGAGTTCGTCAAGCTCACAAAGAAATTCGGAGAGGATTCGAAAGTTTCACTGCGCAATCTCCGCCGTGACATCATCCACGAGATCGAGAAGCTCGAAAAGGAGAAGCAGATCGGCGAGGATGAGTGCAAACGCGGCAAGAAGGATGCCGACGACCTCCTTCACAAATACGAAAAGCAGATCACCGAACTGATCGCGCAGAAAGAAAAGGAGATCATGGAGGTCTGACAAAGCACTCTCCAGATCGACATCAATTGCAAAAGCCGGGACTCCCCCGGCTTTTCGCGTTTGCAGCGTTTCAAACACGAACACACAGAATGCTCTTCTTCTCCAAATCGATATCGAAATCGGCCTTCACAACCACCATTGCCGATCCCTCGATTCGGGCAGGCATAATTCCGTTTCTGAAACATACATGCAATATCCACGTCTGTCATGCTGAGTCCGACGAAGTCGGGCGAAGCATCCAGAACTCGTTGTAATTACATGAAAGATATGGAATTGGCATAACACCCGCCCCTGCACAACCACATCAAACCACCAAATCACGACTTGTCGGGACACACATGGCGCAGGATCGGGAGGTTCAGGGTGAACAGAGCGAAACTGTTTCACCGGCCACCTCTTCCAGCTCCTCGCATGGGGCCCATACCTGGGCTGTGTCCGCGCATTACGCCTCCCGGCGGTATCGACCGGATCGGGCCGTAACGATACTGGCTGTATCCGCTTCGATTCGGTATGCCGTCACCGTCGCTGTCACTCTCGGACACCAGATCGTTGAGGCCATCCCCATCCTTGTCGACGAAACGCTGGTACTTGCCGTCGTCCTGTGCTTCGGGCAGTTCGGAAGGTCTGACGGCATGTGGCGAAGCAGGAGGCGTACCTGCTCCAAAGGCATCATGCAGTACCGGCAGTAGCATAACCATGACAAACAAAAAAACAAAGCGCCGTTTCAATGGCATCGCTGTAGCGTTGAAACTCCTGCCGGCAGGAGTTGCGGTACCCCGGACGGCAGGAAAAGTTATCGTAAAAAAGGCATCAGCGACGAGGCCCGGCTCCTTTCGGTCCCGTACCGTCACAGACGCCGGTGCCGGTACCCGATCCTGTTGTCGCTCCCGCTCCCGAACCATCCTGCGGACGGACATAATCGGGATCCTGGCCGTTCGGGATGCCGTCACCATCTGCATCACTCATACGGTCATTGACACCGTCGCCATCCGCATCGGTGTAACCGCCACCGATCATTTTCTGCATCATGTTGCCAAGCCCGCCTTTGGCATAAACTGACGAAGCGGATGGCAGGGCAAGCAACGCGCCGCCGACCAGCATGATTGTAACCATTCTTTTCATGTGTGTACCTCCTTTGCCGCAGCCGACCGGTCTTTCCAGAACATCGGACAAACCGCGATTGATCATTGATATTACCTTGGTGGACGGCAGAGTATCGATCCTCATACCGCATCCATCCGTGATCAATCAACTTTCGTGCCGAAATTCAGAACAATATTTTTATCTGATTTTAATCATGAGAGTTACCAGATTAACCCCGGTGTGAACATCAATCCCGGCCATTCAGTAGCTCGACCGCCCGGTCGAAGATTCGACCAGATCGTCGAGAAGAAAAAAGGACACAAAGGACATCAGGGACTGAAAGGACAAAAACAGAATCCCACTATCCATTATCCACTATCCTCACTTCAATCCGTACTTGGCGAGCTTGTAACGCAGATGCCGTTCACCGATACCGAGCGATTCGGCGGCCCTGGTCTGAACATTGCCGGCCTCCTTCATGGCCGCGAGGATCAGCGAACGCTCGAACGCCTCGACCCGTTCGGTAAAATTCCCGCCAGAAGCCGTGCCCGCCGGTTCCGACCTGGGCTCGTGCACACACAGCGGCAGATCGGCTGTTACGATCATCTCCGTCCGGCACAGCACGACCGCCTGGCGAAGAATATTCTCAAGCTCACGCACATTTCCGGGAAAGTCGTACTTCATGAGCATATCCATCGCCTCCTTCGATATGCTGGCAACCCGCTTGCCATCCTCTTCACTGTACTTCCGGATACAGGCCTCGACCAGCGGTGCAATATCCTCCCTGCGCTCCCTCAGAGGCGGAATCCTTATCGATACCACGTTCAGGCGGTAATAGAGATCGCTCCTGAAAGTACCCTCGCGAACCAAAGCCTCAAGGTCGCGGTTTGTGGCGGCGACAATCCGGGCGTCGGTCATGACGGGGGTCGTGCTGCCAAGCCTTTCGAACGATCGCTCCTGCAATACCCTCAGCAGCTTGACCTGGAGCTGAGGCGGAATTTCACCAACCTCGTCGATGAACAGAGTGCCTCCGGCAGCAGCTTCAAAACGTCCTCTCCTCATGCGATCCGCCCCGGTGAAAGCCCCCTTCTCATGGCCGAACAGCTCGCTTTCAAGCAGATGTTCGGGCAACGCTGCGCAGTTGACCGCGACAAACGGTTTCTCGTGCCTGCTTCCCGCAAAGTGAACCGCCCTGGCCACCAGCTCCTTGCCCGTCCCGGTTTCGCCGGTAATGAGCACGGTCGCACTGCTCGACGCCACCCGTCCTGCCATGCTCATGACCGCCTGCATGGCCGATGAACCTGAGATCACACCGCTGAAACTGAACCTTTCCGCAAGCGCTTCGCGGAGACGACGGTTTTCGCTGATGAGCTGGCGCCGTTCGAGCGCTTTTTCGATCAAGCTCTGGAGGTGGCGCAGATCGACCGGCTTGGTGATGTAATCCACCGCCCCCTGCCTCATGGCCAACGTGGCAGATTCAACCGTGCCGAATGCCGTCATGACGATCACATCGATGGCCGGATTCATCTTCCTGAGAGCTTCAAGCAGTTCGACACCACTCATACCTGGCATCTTGAGGTCGGTCAGCACCAGATCGACGGCCTGTTCACGGGTCATTTCGAGCGCAAGGGATGGACGGGCGGCCTTGAGCACCCGGTACCCCTGTTTCGACAGGAATCCGCTGATACTGTCGAGCTGCAAAGGTTCATCTTCGACGACCAGAATCGTATGTTCCATCATAATTCGTAGTTGTACCGGCGGCTCGGGCCGTCGGGCGGTTCAGACAACCGGCAGCGTTATCCTGAAGGTGCTGCCCTCATGCTCACGACTCGCCACCACAATCGTTCCACCATGAGCCTGTACGATCCGGTTAGCAATGGCGAGCCCCATGCCGGTACCATCCTCCCTGGTGGTAAAGTAAAGATCGAAAATCCGGGGCAGTTTTTCCCCGGAGATGCCGCAACCCGTATCGGTGATCTCGATGACGGCCTGCCCGTTCAGAAGTGATGCGACGACCGTGATCAGGCCACCGGATCGCGTCGCCTGGACGGCATTATGCACGATGTTGAGCAGCACCTGCCGCATCTGCTCCTCATCGAGAGCCACACTGGCATGACTGGAGATCATCGCGGAAAAACGAATTCCAGCCATTTCCACCTCCCCTTTCAGCAACGGCAGGTACGAAGAGACAAAATCGTCGAGCACGACCGTAACGAGGCTCAGGCGCGCAGGAGCAGCAAATTTCAGAAAACGGGTCACAATCGAGTTGACCCTGTACACTTCGGAAACGATCGAACGCACCAGTTGCCGGTACTCCTCCTCGTCACTTTCCGGAGAAAATTCTATATCGAGCCGCTGGGCGAGAATACCGATAGCATTGAGCGGATTCCTGATCTCATGCGCCACACCCGAAGCGAGTTCCCCCATCGCCGTGAGCTTCTCCCTGCGTCCGATGATCTCTTGCATCGCCCGCTGCTCGCTCAGATCCCTGAGAACGCAGACCACACCCTCGACCTGGCGCATCGGGCCGTCGATTTCGCTGCAATGGACGGAAAGATAGCGATTGACGTTCCCGATGAGGCACTCGAACTCCTCGTGCGAAGTATCGCATTTTCCTTCGAGCACCTCACGCACCGGGTTGAGACACGCTGCCGGCAAGACCGCCGCAACATCGAGACCACGCACGCTCTTTCCGGAGAGGCCGAAAAGCGTTTCGGCAGCACTGTTGAACAGAGTGACACGAAATCCTGTATCGATGGCCACCACAGCATCGGCCATGCTTTCCAGCACCGCCGAAGAAAAATTTCTCTCCCGCTGCCATGCATCGCTCACCAGGGCCTCCTTCCGGCGGGTAATGGAGAGCGTGACGACGGCGACCGCCCCTATCGTCACCAGCCCGAGAATCATGAACATACGACTTCGGAGCTTATTGAACGCCGCATCGAAATGGTCGGTCTTCAGTCCGATGCGAAACAGACCGGCACTCCTGCCATCATAGCTGAAAGGCTTCACCACCTCGTAGACCTGACGGCCTCCGAAGGTGTATAAACGCACCGAAGCCCGCCCGAGACGGAGCGATGAGGAGAGAAAAGGATCAGACCGGATACTTTGACTCACCCAGACGTTTGGCGTAGCCGCAAGCACCGCCGTCGAGTCCTGCCAGATGATGTATTCGATACCAGTCGTATCGGCACCGATACCCCTGACCAGCTTTCCTATACCGAGAGTTCGCCTGAATTCGAGAAGCCCTGTGGCGTCCATGCTTCCGGCAACGACCCCGCCACTCTGTCGTCTGATCGCCGCCACGATCAGGGGAATACCTCCGGACGAAGGGGGCCTGAAGATAAACCAGTGCCAGTCGCGCTTCCCCGACATAACCGGTTCCAGACCGGCAAGAATCCCGGACTCCTTTTCTGAAAAATCGGACCCATCGGAAGGAAAGCGGGTTTCGGTTCTTCCCTGACTGTCGGCAAGCATGAGCGAGCGCAGCCCTGCAGCGGCGGCCAGACCGGAACACTGCGACGGCGCCACAAGACGCTCTTCGCTCATCCGCCCGATCATCCTCAGCCTGTCAAGCAAACCGTCGGCAAAAAGCGACTGGCTTTTCCGGTACCCGGAAAGCGATTGTTCCGCCCCTTCGGTCATCGCATCGATCAGAAGCAGCGCCTCCTCACGCATCAGGTGGCCAATCTCCTCCTTCCTGTAGCGGTACTCGAAGAGCGTTGTCACCAGAAACAGCAAGACAAGCCCCGAAAAGAGGGCCGCCAGGTGCCACGGACGAACCGAAAAACGGCTCTTATCTGAAGGAGAATCAGACGTCATGATCTCCGGAACATTGTGGTGTCACGATTATTGTGATACTCTTTTTATCTGTCATTCTGATCCCGACTTGTCGGGAGAAGAATCCACTTCTTCCGGATAACACCGAGGCGCTTCGACTGGATGCTACTTTTCGCTCCCGATACATCGGGACAGGATAAAATGAAGAAATACAACATTTATGAGGCATGTTCATGGTAAGGAGCATCGTGATTTGGCAATCCATGTAGATTCAGCCAAGCAGTTAACTCTGGAGCACTCTTTAAAGAACATGAAATTCAATAGAGTTCCAATAATGGTCAACCCCACCAATCACAATCCCCCAAGTATACCACTGTGTTTCCGCCGCTTGCTGTACTTGCCCTCGATCTATTGAGATAATCCCAAACCGGCATAAACCTCCCCAACAATTCACAGGGGCTGACCTGCGTGTCCGCCCTCCTCCAGTCGATCATGAAGAATTTCAAGCACCATCCATCCCCGACTATTTTCTTGAGAACACCCTATTTCCCCCCGCCTTTGTTTGCAATGCGTTACAATATTTTTACATTATTACTATATATTGGCTAAAGCAAGGGCACTATCACCTTTCCCCCGCAGCAAATGCCTCATGCAACCGACATCATACTGATCATGCTCTTCGGACAACGCGGTGAAGAGCCACTACCGAACACACACCAGAGCCATCATTACGAACAATGGCTTAACCAGGAGCCAGTTGCGGCAATTAGAACCATTATTATTCAACCGAATTCCAAATCTGTTCGATGAACTGTAATAAGCTTGAGAAGAACGCACCGACAAATAACACGCTACTTTATAGCGTTTATTTGTCCAAAACAGCATGTAAGGCGCTATAGAGTAGCGCTTATAAACAAGTTAGCGTTCATGCCAGAGAAACCAAGAAAATGCAATAATTATTAAGAAATGTAAAAAATGTATTTATCAGAAATTAACATAGAAGGCTATAAAATATTCAAAGAAATATTTATAGCAAAACTCAATGAAGGCTTAACAGTTATTGTTGGAGAAAATGGCACAGGGAAAAGTGCTATAATTGATTCTATAAGGGTCTTGCTCTCAGAAGATGAATTTGGTAGAGTTGGCATAGGTGAATCAGATTTTCATAGAGAACTT
>Ga0172375_10001811_pt1 | contig 34051 bp, 34 predicted proteins | sample LakKiv1m_FD_114537 | JGI IMG/M metagenome (GOLD analysis project Ga0172375, IMG submission 114537) | Freshwater microbial communities from Kabuno Bay, South-Kivu, Congo - kab_092012_11.1m | ecosystem: Environmental > Aquatic > Freshwater > Lake | place: Democratic Republic of the Congo... | reverse complement strand
CTTTCCTTTTCAATTTGTGAGAGTGCCCGCATTTCTTTTTTTTGACCCTTAAGCGTTTCTTCTCTTCCTTCAGATGCTTCCCGTTGAGTGTCCGTCATCATTTCCTCCGCTTTTTTTATTTCCTCCTCCGTTGGTTGATATGGTTTTTCTTTTTCCATTTTTTTGTGCTTTCCGAAAACATTTTCGGAAAAAATAAAAAATTATTTTTCTCTTTCGCCTGCGGGAAACACAAAACTCCCCGCTGGCGATGGCTTGCGCCACCCATATCCCTTTCGAGATATGACCATCCCTGGTGTTCCAACGAGGAGACAAATACCAGGGATGGATTATTGCCATGCTCCACAGAAATCCCGCAGAGTTTAGGCACAAATTGTTGTTTATATCTTATCACAATCTCATAATCACGCAATATCCGATCTCGTGAATAAAATCCGAGGGAGTAAAGTGTTGCCCGCGCAGGGGTGGGTTGGGGCAAGGGCGGCCAAAAATACAAAATAGTCAAAAAGAAATATTGCTTCCGCCTTCGCTTCCAGCGGAGTTCAAAACCGAAAAATTTTCCATTTCTTTTTTTGAAAGGGCGCGCGCAAAATTTTTTGAAAAATTGAAGGAAAATTTTTGGGTTTTGAAAGCCCCGATGAACATCGGGGCGCGGAAGCAAGCGCATACGAAAGCGAAATCAAAGATTTTTCTGGAAAAAGGTTCTAACTTCGTTGTAAAGCCATACCAGAATCAAACTTTCGGGAATTTTTGCGGTTTTTTCTTCGGCGATTTTCAAAAATTGCCATTGTTTTTGCGGCTCCGCCGCAACGCGCCGCGCGGCGAGGGTGAGGTTCGCCTCTCGTGCGATTTCAAAAGAAATTCTGTCTCTGTTTGCTTTGCCCGAAACAAAAAGAATTTTTGCTTTTTTGGGATTTGTGATATACTTGGGTTGCGCACGAACAAACAGAAAAGTCTTTTTTAATGGCCGTCTCGGAAACATTCAAGATTTTTCTTGTTTGTGCGCACCGGGGCGGCCTTTTAAGTTTTCGTTTCAATTCTATGCAAAAATTCTTTTTGTATGCCCGCAAATCCACAGATATTGAAGACAAACAAGTTTTGTCCATTGAAGCCCAGATCACAGAATTGAGCGCCTTCGCGAAACGTGAAAATTTGGAAATTGTCGAGGAACTGATTGAAAAACAATCAGCCAAAATTCCGGGCCGTCCAGTTTTCAATTCGATGATGAGCCGGTTTGAGAAAAACGAGGCTAATGGAATTTTGGCGTGGCACCCGGACAGATTGGCGCGCAATTCTGTAGATGGCGGAAAAATCATCTATCTTTTGGATTGCGGGCATTTGGAATATCTAAAATTTCCAACTTTTTGGTTCGAAAACACATCACAAGGAAAATTCATGCTCTCAATCGCTTTCGGGCAAAGCAAATATTATATCGACAATCTTTCGGAAAACACGAAAAGAGGGCTGCGCCAAAAAGTGAGAAACGGAATATATCCGGGAATCGCGCCACTTGGATATTTGAACGATGTTCGCACGAAAACGATCATTGTCGACAAAAAGAAAGTCGGGATCTTGAGAAAAGCGTTTGAGTTGTATTCTTTGGGAAATTCAAGATTGGAAGACGTTTCTCACTTTTTGGCGTCTCATGGAATATTCTCCCGAAATGGAAAACAACTAAAACGAGACAGAATTTCTTATCTTTTATCCAATCCTTTTTATTGTGGCTTTTTCAAATATGGAGGGGAACTCTACGAAGGCAAGCACCAGCCAGTCATTTCAAAGAAAATTTTTGATTCTGTCCAGGAAGTTTTGAAACAAAAAGGAAGACCACATCACAAAACGAAAAATGAGCCGCGGGATTTTTGCGGACTTCTGAAATGCGGCACTTGCGGAATGATGATCACAGGCGAACTCAAAATCAAAAGGCAGAAAAACGGAAACGAACACCATTACGTCTATTATCATTGCACAAAAAAGAACAAGCTCGTCAAATGCGAAAATCCCGCCGTTCGCGAAGAAGATTTAGATGTCCAAGTTTCAAAACTTCTTCAAAAATTTTCTTTAAAAAAAGATTGGGCGACTAAACTTTCTGAAATGTTGGAAAAAGACAAAAACGACAACGCCCAATCTTTGGATGCTTTTGTGAAAGAGAGTGAAGAAAAGATTTTTTCGATCAAAACGAAACTTCAAAGACTATTGGATGGTTATCTTGAGCAAGATATTGAAAAAGAAATTTACAGAAATGAAAAAGCAAAACTTCTTTCCGAAAAGAAAACGCTTGAAGAAAAAATCTCCTCCCTTTCACAAAAGCGGATTGGCTGGGTCGAACCGATGCGGAATTGGATAAAAGAGGCAGAAAATCTGCCTAAAATCGCACGGGAGGGCAACCTTTTGGCGAAAAAGGTTGCCGCCAAAGAAATCTTTGGCTCGAACCTCATCCTGTCCGCGCGCGAAGCGCGCGCAAAGCCGCAAAAACACTGGCAATTTTTGAAAATCGCCGAAGAAAAAACCGCAAAAATTCCCGAAAGTTTGATTCTGGTACCGCTAAGGGGAATCGAACCCCTCTTACCAGGATGAGAACCTGGCGTCCTAGCCGATAGACGATAGCGGCGAATTTTAGTTTTACAGGATGCTTGTCCGCCTTTGGCGGAAGAACCTGGCGCCTGCCCCGAAGCAAATGCGAAGCATTTTGCTTTGGGGGTCCTAACCACTAGACCTGCCCGAAATGATTTGATAATAATTTTCAGGCTCGACAAATAGAATATTCAAAATTCAATCGAAGAGTAATGCTATAATATTACAGCATTTCAAAGCAGGCGGGCGATAGGACCGTAACACTTTACAAAATATTACATTTTTTTTCTTTTGTCCATAAATGAAGAGCCCCGGGTCATTTGACCTGGGGCTTGTAATAAAAATGCGGTTCCGCACCTTATGATTCCTCTCATTAGGCGATTCCGGATAAGGCCTTTATTTTTTGCTCCCCCCTATAATTCTCTCCGCGAAACATGCGGGCGAGAGCAATAAGCCTTTTCTCCTCATAAACCGGACGGCCTTGATTTTTGGCCATAGCCGCCAGCTCTTCCAGAGGAACAGTAGAACAAAAAGGGCTTTCCATGAGCAGCGGAAGCACGCAAAGCGCTCCGATCGGCAAGTCCTCTTTTTTAAGCAGCTGTTCCGCCAAATCCACGCAACCCGCTTCACTAGAAGACATAGCCACCTCTTTTCCTAAAAAATAAATAATGCCTGATTATTTTTATACACAAAAAGCGACCACCTAAAGGCAAACCGCTTCTTGTATTATTCAAAGAGCAAACAACTGTCCCCTACTTGCCCCGTTAAATTCGCGGAGCGAATATTTAATGGGGTTATTTTCGCAGTTGTCAGCTCTCCGCATATTCAATTTTTTACTTCGCACCCCCTTATTTTATCCTGAAGCCCGGCTAGCGTCAACAGGCATTTATGCACAGCCTTCTTATTTCCCCTTCCATTCCTCTGTTTGCCTCGGAAGAAGATTTTCAATTTGGTCCGGATAGCGCATAATCTCTTCCGAAATTTTTTCCATCCTGGCTCCCTGGGAACCTTTTATTAATATAATATCCCCTTCCTGAAGTTTCTCCTGGACTGCAAGCCGCGCCTCACCCGAATTTTCATATTCAAAGATATTCTCACTGGCCATTCCTTGCCTGCGAGCTTCATCGGCAATGAATTTTGCCTTGTCTCCGATCACAAAAAGGATTTTTGCCACCTCGGCCACTTTCCGACCTACCTCGCGATGTCCCGCTTCCGTATCATCGCCAAGTTCAAGCATGTTGCCGAGAGCCGCAATTTTTCGTCTGGCCTGGATCTTTTCCAATACTTCAAGCGCGGCCAGAGTGGATTGCGGAGCGGCATTATAGCTGTCCTCAATAATAACCGTATTCTTGATCCCGTCAATCAGATTCAGCCTTCCGACCGGAGGGTGAAAATCCTTGAGAGCGGAAACAATTTCCAAAAGATTCATCTCAAAATGTATTCCCGCAGCCGTTGCTGCCAACGTGCAATAGATTTGCGGTTTCCCGACAGAATGCACCAGCCGAAACGGCATAGTTGTCCCTTCGTAACTCAACTTAAAGCTGATTCCCCTTATCTTACTGATATCCTCACCATAATAATCCTTGGTTTTTTCGTAACCAAAAAAAACGTCGGAGGCCCGCACGTCCGCTCCTTCGGAGAACCCATAAAATATTTTTTTGACTTTGACGGCTTCGGCCATTTTTTTCACTTCTTCATCGTCGCAATTCAGAACGGCCAATCCGTCTTTTTCGAGACACTTCACTAAAAAACTTTTTTCGCGGGCTATCTGTTTTTTTTCTTTGAAAAATTCCAAATGGCTGATACCGACCGTCGTCACTACTCCCACTTCCGGCCTGATAAAATCAACCAGATATTTTATATCTCCCGGCCGGTCGGCTCCCATTTCAAGAACCAGGATTTCGGGATAATGCTTTCGGGAAGAAAGAAAAACCACTCCTATGGCCCGGAGTATGACTAACGCCCATTTCCCAAGACTTCCCCCACCGCTCTCAACACCAAGCACTGTCAGAGGTAAGCCAATTTCGTTATTATAGTTCTTTTCATTCTTCCGTACCCTGAATTTCGAAGAGAGGACGGCATAAATCGCCTCTTTTGTGGATGTCTTTCCGACCGATCCGGTGATACCAACAACTCGCGGCTTGAATTTCCGGATAGCTTTTGAGGCAAAATATCGGAGTATTTTTTCGAGATAAATTATTTTCTTGGACTTCATATTGGAAGAATTTGGTTATCAAGATCGGATTAGAAATAAAAGGCGGGATATGAAATTTGACTATTGCTCCTTTATGGCCTATTTCTTTTTCTTTTCTTTCTTTTTTTCCTCAGGCTGAGGCTGCTCTACCGGCGGCGGCCCTTCCTCTTTCGGCGCCTGGTATATTGAGACATCATGCGTAGCATTGAAAAGATCGACGTCTTTTTGGGTATATTCTTCAGTCGTTTCAACGCCGAAGTAATCTAGCATAAACTTAGCCATTTCGCCAAAAGTCGGCGCGGCGCTCGATTCGGCCCACTCGACGTTTTTCGGATTGTCGAGTTTCACCAACATCACAAATTTCGGATCGTAAGCCGGGGCAAATCCGACAAAAGATCCGACATGCGCCCCTTCTTCATATCCGGGTCCGTCTTTCCTTGGAACCTGGGCAGTTCCGGTTTTTCCGGCCACAAGATATCCCGGCACTCCGGCTCTTTTTCCGTGCCCGTTCTGAACTACGCTGACCATCATCCTGGCCACATCAAGCGACGCTTCTTTCGAGATAACCCTTCTTTTTTCAACCGGCTGTGTAATATCTTCTTTTCCGTCGCCGTATACGATCTTATCTATAAGGTGCGGCTGCATCAATTTTCCTCCGTTGGCTATCGCCGCAAAAGCCGTTGCGAGCTGTATCGGAGTAACAGATGTTCCCTGGCCGAATGTCGCCGTAAAAGCATTTATATCTTTGAGCTCTTTGAGCCCCGAAATATTTCCCGGAACTTCCCCTAAGGTCTCGATTTCTGTTTTTTCGCCAAGGCCAAAGTTTTTGACATATTCATAGAAACGCAAATTTCCCAACTGCTTTTCGACAAAAATAACACCCGTATTCAATGATTTTTCAAGCACCTGCGTCATCGTCTGCACGCCATTGGCTTTTCCGTCGGAATTTTTGATTGTGTATCCGGCTTCATTCACCGCACCCGTATCGGTATAGGTCGTGTCGGGACTCACGACTTTCGCGTCAATGCCCGCCGCCATAGTAATTGGCTTAAAAACCGATCCGCACTCATAAGGACTACCCACAATCGGATTGGAAAATACCGTCATATCCTCCACTCTTGAGAATTCATTCGGATTGAAATCCGGCGCCGAGGCCATTGCCAGCACCGCGCCAGTTCCCGGATCAAGGACGACAATGCTTCCGCTGTCAGCTTGGTATTTTTCAAGCGATTTTTTGATGGCCATTTCAGCCCGATATTGAATCGTGTGATCGATAGTGAGATAGAGATCGGCTCCGTTTTCTGCCGGTGACATCACCTTGTCTCCTATTGAAATCCAGCTCCCGCCAGTATCCCTTTCCTGTTCAAGCCTTCCTTCGCGGCCCTGGAGTTCCTTATTCCAATATGCTTCAAGCCCATAACGCCCTTTCGCCTTTTGGCCGTCGGAACCGACAAAACCCACCAGTTGCGACGCAAATGAGCCGCCAGGATAAAATCTTTCGTTTTCCGGAGTAAAATAGATCCCCTTGAGCTTTTTATCCTTTATGGCTTTGGATTTTTCCTCGCTCACTTTATGGGCTATGACCGCATACCAGCTTTCGGGCTGGTCCAGCTTTTCAGAGAGTTCTCGCTCATCAAGCTCCAGAATTCCCGCTATCTCCCTGGCTGCCGTTTTTGGATCTTCAATTTCGCGAGGCACTGCAAAGACCAAATTCAGTTCCTTATTAGCCGCCGCTGGATAATAGCTGCCGTTGTCCTGCGCAAAAATTTCGCCGCGCCTGGGCACCAAATCCTCATAGACCTTATGCTGATCAGCCGCCATTTCCTGATAAAAAGCATGAGCCAAAACCTGAAGCGTGTATAAACGGAAAATCACCGTCCCCGCAGCTAAAAAAACAAAAACAACCAGAATATAAATTCGGAAGTTGTTTCTCGGAGTGCTTTTTTTCTTTTTTGAAAAATTATTTTTTGTCACATCAAATTTTCTTATCAAGAAAAATTACTTCATCGCCACATCTCCCGGTAAGCTAAGAAAACTGACGTCTTTTGGCGCAACCATATTGAGTTCTTTTGTTTTCTCTTCAATGCTATACATCGACTTTAATTCCGCCGCCTGAATCTTCAGATTTTCATTCTGCCTTTTCAGCTCGCCGATCTGCGTTTCCAGCTTTTTTATTTCATAGCCTTTCGTGGCAAGGCTGTTCACTTCAAATATATAAAAAACTCCAAGCGCGCAAATCAAAATAGCCAACAAGAAATTCAAGGTGATATTTCCTACTTTTGCCGTCTGGATATTGACTGTTTTCTTTCTTTCACCGAAATTCGCGGAGCTGGAATTGGTGATAGTCAGAAATCGACTCATCGTGTTTGAGTCCCCCTGTTTACCCCACTGTTGCCGCCCTATAGCATTCAACAGTGTAAAATTATTTTTTTGTTTTTACGCTATTTTTTCCACCACCCGAAGCTTTGCGCTTCTTGATCTCGGGTTTTCTTTTATTTCCCGCTGTGCCGGTATGATTGGTTTTTTGGTGATGATTTTGAGCGTTTGCCTGTGTTGGCAGACGCATTTCGGAAAATTCGGCGGGCAAATGCAGTTCCTTGAGTGCAGCTTAAAGAAATGCTTCACTATTCTGTCTTCAAGCGAATGAAAACTGATAATTGCTAACCTCCCCCCGTTAGCCAAATTATCAATCGTCGATTCAAGAAATCTGCTTAAATTGGAAAACTCCTGGTTAACTTCGATCCGAAGGGCTTGAAATACCCTTGTAGCGAAGTGGATCCGGCCTCTCTTATAAAATGCGGGCACAGCCTTTGAAACTATTTCAACTAATTCCGCTGTTTTTTTTATTTCTTTTCCTTTCCTGGAATCTATGATTTCCCTCGCGATTCTTTTGGAAAATTTTTCTTCGCCGTAATTTTTGAAAATTTCGACCAGCTTGTCTTTAGGATATTTGTTTACAACTTCCGCAGCAGTTCTTTCCTGCGTTTCAGGAGAATAGCGCATATCGAGCAATCCGTTTTTCAAAAAACTCAATCCTCTTTGGGCGTCTTCTATCTGGTCGGAACTGAATCCAAGGTCAACGAAAATCGCATCCGCGGTTTGAAACCCCAGCCCCCTAAGAATTCCCGCTAAATTTGCGTAGTTGTCGTTTATTAAAATCAGTTCTCTTTTTGCAATATGGTCTCCGATTCCTTCTTTTTTTTTGAAAATTTCGATAGCCCGCTTATCCCAATCAACGGCAATCAATTTCCCGCCCGGCAATATTTTTTTCAGGATTTCACGCGCATGCCCGCCTGCTCCCAATGTCCCGTCAATTGCCGTATCGCCCGGCTTCAGATTCAAACTCTCAATTGCCTCCCTCAACAATACCGACTTGTGAATCATGAAAATGAAAACTTAAAAATGAAAAATGCAAAGTTATAATATGATTATTTCCAGATAATTATCCTGGACATCGCCCAATTTTTTCACTTTTAATTTTTCATTTTTTAGTTTTAGTAGATCCCCAATTTTCCAAGCTGCTCCGCGATCTCGTCCGTATTCTTTTCCGCTTCTTTTTTATACTGGCTCCATTTAGCGCTATCCCAAACTTCAAGACGGTTATAGAGTCCAGCCACGACCACTTCCTTTCCAAGTCCGGCATAATCCTTCAGATAATCCGGGATAAGCACCCGTCCCAGCTTGTCGATGTCCACATCCACCGCGCCAGCCAGCATCAGTCTCACAAAACTTCTGGTTCCCGACTCCCCCATCGGAAGACTGCCGAGCTTTGAAGACAACTCTTCCCACGTTTTAATTGGATAAATAAAAAGGCATTTATCAAGCCCCCGAGTCACTACTGCCTTCCCGCCAAAGGTATCCCGAAATTTAGACGGGATAGCCAGACGCTTTTTAGGATCTATATTGTGAGAATATTCTCCGATAAACATGACTAATAAATTTCCAATTATCAATTATCAATTTACAATGAATTTTCAATGGCCAAATTTTTCAGTATTTGAAAATTGTAAATTGAAAACTGAAAATTTGCGGATTATCTTTAACTAATAGCGACAAAGAAAAATGCAAACCGTATTCCCCCGTTTGTTATCCACAGATTGTCTTACTTATCCCCACTTCTATCCACTTTGTAACACCTTGGATACATTCTAATCCACTAGCAAACATCAGTCAACACTTTGACTCAAAAATAAAAAAGGCTTATACAAGCCATCTGCTGCTAATGTTACACACAAGTTATCCACTTTTTTCGATTCATCGATCGTTTTCCTGACATATTTCAAAATAGTTTCGAACCGCGTCAATTACATCACTCTTTTGATGTTTTTTGTTTGAGGAGATAAAAAGAATCACAATGGGGTTGCATGCATTTGAAAGCAGTTGTATAATCAAGATGTAATACAAAAAGAAATATAAAAGGCGGTCTGTCGGGATAGGGGGATTTTTATTTGACGGCTATATCATCTATTAGCTGCTTCATTTAGTCGCCATGCCAACCGATTGCCATAAGATACATGCCAAAAAAGAAAACAAAGGAAAAAGACAAAGATCAAGATCTCCAAAAAATTTCCGCAATTCGCGAAATGATCGCTACCGCTGAACGGACCATCCAATCCGCTCGGGCTATGCTTGCTCAAATTGAAGGTCCAAACGGAAAAACAGCTCAGTGGTCCCCCGCCTCTGTTTCTGATGAAGAGGGCGAAATTGTGGAAGGAGTTTTTGACGGACAAGTTATGATGGGAACCGACGGAAAACAGTATCCCGTCCCGGCCAACTACGCTTCAAAATCAAAGCTGGTCGAAGGCGATATGCTAAAGCTCACAATCACTCCGGACGGTTCTTTTATTTATAAACAAATCGGGCCGGTCGAAAGGAAAAGGGTGATTGGAATTGTTAGCCAGGATGATCTCGGCAATTATGTCGTTATCGCCGAAGGGAAAGCCTATCGCGTACTGCTCGCCTCTGTTACCTATTTCAAGGCGGAACCTGGCGATGAAGTAACCTTGGTTGCGCCTCGTGACACCGAATCTGTTTGGGGAGCTATCGAAAATCTGGTCAAAAAAGGATCGGCCGACGGTTTTAGCTACAGTCCGGATTCGGACGAAGAAGACGAGGATTTGACCAGCAACGGCAGAAAATTCGGCCAGGACGGAAAACTGGAAAGCGATCTCATTGACGAATGGACTCCGGAGCTTGAAAAGCTTCGGGAGGAAGCTAGTAAGCCTGTGATATAAAGAGGTACTGATTATCTTCAATATTTTTTGATTAAATAAAATTTACCCTGTTATATAATTCCGCATTGCGGAATTGCTGTTTTGCAGCATTTCACAGGGCAAGTAAACAATGGCAAAAACAAAAATTGCGGCAAGCAAAATCATGCAAGCAAAAATGGATAAAAGGGATTATTATTTTGGAACAGTAGCCGGACTTTTGATTGGGCTTCTTTTTTTGCCTGTTTTGAAAGCAGCCAAGCCTGAATTTTTCAGTTTTAAAATTGCCGTATTCATCATTCCCTTTTTTACAATCGCCACGCCCATTGGACTCCTTGTCGCGCACTATATAGGAAGAAAGCTACATGTTGTCTGGCAACTTGCCAAATTTATGGTAACAGGAGGACTCAATGCACTCGTCGACCTGGGAATACTCTCAATCCTGATTTTCTTTTTTCGAAGTAATTTCGGAATCGATGCGAAGAAAACTCTTTTGACTCTAGGTATTACCATAACCTTTTATTCTCTTTACAAGTCCATATCTTTCATTATCGCCAATATCAACAGCTATTTTTGGAACAAACATTGGACATTCGAAAAAAAATCCGCTGGTAAATCCGGCGTCGAATTTTTTCAGTTTTTTGTCGTCAGCGTAGTTGGTTTCTTGGTTAATGTTATCGTAGCTTCGTACGTGTTCAAATCTATTCCTGCAATTGGCAGCCTCACCAACGACCAATGGGGACTTATTGGAGCAGCCGCTGGAAGCATAGCCGGACTCGCCTGGAATTTTCTTGGATATAAATTTTGGGTGTTTAAGAAATAACTAAAAATCTAACTTAAACGGATAGCCCTGTCGATTTTTGCCGAGGCTGGGGGAAATCGAACTTCCATAAATTAGCGCCAAACGCTTTTTTATTTTGTTTTGATTTTTTAACCCAGACAAGATAATATACCTCTATGAGTACTACCCTTTACCGAAAATACCGCCCCTCTGATTTCTCCCAGGTCATCGGGCAAAAACACATTGTCCAAACCCTGAAAAATGCCATAAGAAGCGGCCGTGTCGGCCAGGCTTATCTTTTTGCCGGCCCGCGGGGAACCGGAAAAACTTCCATCGCTCGTATTTTTGCAAAAGCTATTAATTGTACCAGCCTTAAAAACGGCGAACCCTGCCAGAAATGCGAGGCCTGTAAGGCCATCAGCGACGGAAAATCTCTGGATATCATCGAGATTGATGCCGCTTCGCATACCGGTGTGGACAATATCCGGGAACTCAAGGAAACGGTGAAACTCCCGCCATCGGCGCTGAAATATAAGGTTTATATCATCGACGAAGTCCATATGCTTTCAGGAGGAGCTTTCAACGCCCTTCTCAAAACCCTAGAGGAGCCGCCGGCGCACGTTGTTTTCATCCTGGCCACGACAGAAGTCCACAAAATTCCGGAAACAATCCTCTCGCGGGTCCAGCGATTCGATTTCACCCGGCTCACGATCGAAGAAATAATAAAGCGCCTTTCGGAAATAGCCAAACTTGAAAAAGTGAAAGTTGACCGGGAAGCCCTGGAAATCATCGCTTCTTCTTCCGAGGGCGGAATGCGCAACGCGGAAAGTCTCCTAGGTCAGGTGATCGCCCTTGAAGACAAACAGATTACCGCCAAGGAAGTTGAATTCATCCTGGGAACAGTTTCGGAAAAAGAAATGGCCGATTTCGTCGGACTCATCATTGAGAAAAAATTTCCTGGCGTTTTCTCGAAAATTTCAGGACTTCGAGACTCCGGAACTGATTTCAAAAATTTCGGAAAATCACTTTTGAATTATCTGCGACAAATGCTGATAATCAAGATCAATCCCGATTTGGGAGAGAAACTTTCATTCGAAATGACCAAGGAAAAACTGGAACAGATCAAAAAACAGGTTTCTTCCATTAGTGCTGGAGAAATTCTAAATTTCATCAATACCCTTCAGGAAAACATGGAGCGTTTCAAAAACAGCCAAATCCATCAGTTATTTCTCGAGGCAAGCATCGCCAGTCTCGTTATCAGCTCGGACAATCCGAAACAAAATAATTCGGTTATAAGCCAAGCGAAAAAAGTTCCGGCCATCTCCCCTTCCCCCGCGTCGGCCAAATCTATTGGCAAAAAAGAGGAAGTAAATTATCAAAATAAAACAATTGCCAAGCCTGAAAAAAAAATAAACAGGCCGAATTCCCAAAATATCAGCGCCGATCTTGATCTTGTCCTCACTAACTGGCCGGGAGTCATTGAAGCTCTCAAGGAATACAATCACTCCCTCTCTTCTGTCCTCAAAATGAGCCGGCCGGCTTTTATAGAGGGAAACTATCTTCTTCTTAAAACAAAATACGATTTCTATAAGGAAAAGATCGCCGAAACCAAAACCCGATTGACAATAGAAGAAGCGATTGATAAGATAACGGGCGTTCATTTGAAGCTGAAAGTCCTGACTGAAAAAGAATTTGCAGAGGATTATCCCGACTTCAAAGAGAAAAAAAACATTCTTCAGGAAGCAGTCGACATCTTCGGCGGTAAGATAGTTTAAACACTGGGGAGTAGCCAAGCGGTAAGGCAACGGACTTTGACTCCGTCATCGGGGGTTCGAATCCCTCCTCCCCAGCCATAAATGAAAAATATCCCAAAGTGGATGTTTTTTGTTTAATATTTAGCAAGATGATATTTATTCCTTAATTTATTCGGGCAAGTTCGAACATCGTCCCGCAATTTCAACCGACTAAATTATGCTTGTATTGACATAATTTTTTATTACCCTACAAAATACAATCTGCATTGACAAATGATTACAAAAATGATATCATTTCCTGTCCAATCGGACGCAATTCAATTACATGAAAGTAGAGGAGGATTTTCATGGACTTTGAAATGAAGGCGGTTGTTGTTGCATTAGTGCTCTTAGTTTTCTTTGCGGGCTGTGGCATCAATACCGATCCCGGCAGTGGCGAAAAAATAGGCCAAATTGTCAAGGTGAGTAAAGAGGGTATGTTTTTTGATACCCAGGAAGCTCAGCTCATTCGCGGCGGCTTAACGAGCGGCAGCGGCGCATTTGGCACGGTGCCTTTCAATTTTACCATCGAAGACGAGGCATTGGTTAAAAAGGTACAGGAATATATGCAAAACCAGCGGGAGGTAATTATCAAGTATCGGATAGAGGGCATATATTCCCGCTCCCGATCCGGAAGCCATGGGCACTTCCTTATCAGTATTGAACCAGCGGTCAAATGAAATTAATCAGGATAGGCCGCTATTTGACCCCAAGTTGTTCGCTCAGCTTGGGGTTTATTATTTTCTAAATAGAAATATTTTTTCGTAGAATAAGTAAATCAGAATACCGTCCCCCCTTCCCAGCCAATAAAAATTGCCTTCAACCGGGCGATTTTTTATTGCGGATGTTGACAAAAACTTTTTCTCCTGTCAGACTACGGCGTTGGTTTTGTTCATAATATGTCAACAAAAAGCGCAATGCCGCAAATGGCTTCGATTTTAGCCAAAAAGGAGATAATCCATGAATATTCCGCCGCAGTTTGCATATCTTTTTTTGACAGCTGGTTTTGGGATTGTTTGGATATTTTTCTTTATTCGCTTTCCCAAGACAAGAAAAACTCAACTTATCATTAGCGCGCTCTCTATTCCGCTCGGGCCAATAATTGAGATATTATACTTTCAAGATTATTGGCATCCATTGAGTGTTCTTGAATTCAACCTTGGGCCATTCCGCATCCTCATTGAGGATATAGCTTTCGTCTTTTTCTTCACGGGACTTACCGGAATGCTCGCGCATATCTCCGGAAAACGCGCCAAAAACTTGGATCTCAAGATTCCTCTCGGCTTTCTTATTGGTGTGGGTTTGATATCGATATTGATTGCATTGCCGCTGTTCTACTTCGGGCTGAACTCGATTCTTGCCACGTCGGCAGGATTTCTGGCTATAGCAACGATAGCGGCAATCACAAAGAGACAAACGCTTAGGTATTCCGTGCGATGTGGATTGCTAACGGCACTAACGATGTTTGCGGTTTATTTTATTCAATTTCACATCGTATCGAACAGCGAGGAAATGATAAGGTCAACCTGGCTTCTCTATGATAAACCTGTCTTAGGAATCAGAATCGCTAAAGTTCCTCTGACTGAATTAGTTTGGGGATTTTCTTGGGGAACTATGATGGGAGCCGTGCGGCATTATATTTTTGGCTGAAACTCGTTTTTTTCTGCTGCCACCAAAAAAGAGCTGCTTGGCATTGTCCACCAGCTCTTTTTTCTTTACAGATTAAATATTTCTCCAATTTTAAAAGGGATAGCTCGGAATCTAATTCTAAGTTATCCCTTTTATAATGCATTGAGATGGTGATCATTCAACTACCTCAATAACATAACGCCTCGAGCCAAAGTTCACAGCGGTTTCACAGCCCTCATTCCCGAACCCTGTGAAAATATCCACGTGATGCCCTTTGACTCCCCCGCCGGTGTCTTCGACGGTGAAGATGATCTCGCTCACCGGCTTGAGGTTTTTTTCTCCAAGCGAAACATCACAATCGACAATCCGGAATTTGACTCCCCTTCGAAGCACTCTCCAGTCCGCGACTGCGGTTCCGATTGCCGGAACAGTGCCCGAACGCGTTTCTTTCCCTGCTCCGTTTACGCGGATATCTTTCCTAAGGCTGCCGTGGGCATACCTTGTCTGTCCCGGCTTGGGGCCATAATAAGCCGTGACTTTCATATTCAGCCTTTTCAGCACCCTTATTTTCGGCTTTTTTTTGGCTTTTCTGGACGGCGGAAGCGGAAGTGTCGGCATTTCGTACGATGCATTCGCCAACCTTTCACTGACGGAACTGCAGACTAAGGAAAATGAAACAGCAACAACACATGCAACTTTTCGCAAAACAAACCTCCTTATTTTTTCGTCAAAGAACTTCTCGAAAAAAAATAGCCCAACGGGTTATTTGTTTTTCTTTAATTATTCTTACGTTATTATTTCAAAATATCTTTCTTTTCCCCTGCTTTCTCCGCTCACCCATTGCCAAATGGACCATTGGAAGGTAAGGTTACTTCATGATCACTGATGAAGTAAAAATTATCACGCGCGCCGGTAAAGGCGGAGACGGCATCATGGCTTTCGACAAAATCAAGATGAGTCTCGGGCCGACTGGAGGAAAAGGCGGAGACGGCGGAAATATTTTCTTTGAATGCGTGGCGGATCTGACCGCGCTAAATAAGTATAGGCAAAGGAAAGAATATTTCGCCGGACCGGGACGAAACGGAAAAGCTGACCGATCAACCGGACACGGCGGACGGGATTTGACTCTGACCATTCCCATTGGATCCGTCATCAAAAACCTCAAAACTGGAACGGAATTTGAAATGACCAAAGCTGGAGAAAAAATATTGGTCGTCAAAGGCGGCCAGGGAGGAAGAGGAAACTTCTATTTTCGATCATCAAAGAACACCAGTCCGCAGGAATATGAAGAAGGAAGTTTGGGAGAAGAATTTGAATTTTTCATCGAACTCAGGCTCATTGCCGATATCGGGCTCATCGGGCTCCCGAATGCCGGAAAATCGAGTCTTTTGAATGAGATCACCAATGCCAACGCGAAAGTGGCCAATTATGCCTTCACGACGCTCGAGCCGAATCTCGGAGTTCTGGACAGTCTCGTCATCGCCGACATCCCGGGACTCATTGAAGGCGCTTCGAAAGGAAAAGGGCTGGGTATCAAATTTTTGAAACACATCCAGAGAACAAAGGTTCTGGTCCACTGCATTTCCCTTGAATCCGATGATCTCAAGAAAGATTATAAAACCGTGCGAAAAGAACTCGTTGGATATTCAAAGGAATTGACGCAGAAAAAAGAGATCATCCTTCTCACGAAATCGGATCTCGTACCGAAAGAAAAAATCGCCGAGAGTATGAAACTGATGAAAAAAATCAATCCGGAAGCTCATTCCATTTCGATCCATGATTGGGATAGTCTGCAAAAACTCCTGAAAATATTATCCGGCACCCAGGCCAGTTGACATAATCTTGTTTCTCTTATATACTATACAGACGTAACTAAATCTCTTTGTTTTATATCTCTTAGTTAACCCCCTCACCCATAATAACGCAACGGTATCGATCTCTCTTTATGCGGGTTTTATATGGGTGTGGGGGCAAATCCTTCTAAGAACTTCAAAGCCTTCGGGCTTTATCTAAAACTTACGAGACAAACTCGTCACTTTTTTTAACAGCGGCGAGAAGTTATCAGAGCTTATCTCAAAATTCGCTTTCGCGACGAAAATTTTGGATTGCGGGCGAAAATTTTGAAAAATGAGGAGGAATATCGGTGATATTTCGACGAGTTTTGAAAAATTTGCAGCCGAAATCCTGAATTTGCAGTAGAAATGGAATTTTGAGATAAGCTCCAGATAAATCTATGAATACAAGAACACCCAACAGAAGAGGACCAAGAAGATCTTTTTCCCGATCAACGATGTCTCGAAAACCCTACGGCGGTTCGCGTTTTGGATCAAATCAAAGGAAACGCCAAGGCGGCGAACGGATCGATTTTTCAAGATTCATCAATAAAGCGGTGATAACCGAGGAAGTCGACCATTTTGTTGCGGAACACAGATTCCAGGATTTTGACATTGACCAGCAGCTCAAGCGCGCCATTTCCGCGAGAGGTTTCAACGATCCGACCCCGATCCAGGACCGGACCATCCCTCATATTCTCCGCGGTTCTGATCTCGTCGGCATAGCTAACACCGGTACCGGAAAAACGGCCGCCTTTCTCATTCCACTCATCAACAAAGTCCGGATCCAAACGCAAAATATCGTTCTGATCATCGTACCAACCCGCGAGCTGGCAATTCAAATCGACCAGGAACTGAAAAATCTGACTGGAGGAATGAAAATATTTTCCGCCTGTTGCGTGGGAGGAATGAATATCCGCCCCCAGATACAGGCGCTCCGCTACCGGCATAATTTCATCATCGGAACGCCGGGTCGGCTCAAGGACCTCATCGCGAGAAAAATGATCCATCTCTCTGACATACGGACGGTCGTGCTTGATGAAGCTGATCGGATGCTTGATATGGGCTTCATCGGCGATATGCGCTTCGTGATGGCGGGAATGCCAAAAGAGAGGCAAACGCTTTTCTTCGCGGCCACTTTTTCTTCGGAAGTCGAAAAGGTCATTAAGGAATTTTTGCGGGATCCGGTGAGAATTTCCGTCAAAACCCGGGATACTTCAAAAAATGTCGATCAAGACGTGGTCCGGATCGGCCGTGATCAAGTAAAAATCGAAGTACTTCACGATCTTCTCAATCAGAAAGAATTGAGCAAAGTGCTTATTTTCGGACGGACGAAGCATGGAGTGGAAAAACTCTCAAAGGTTCTCATCCAAAGAGGATTCCAGGCAGAGTCGATTCACGGCAACAAAAACCATGCCAAGCGGCAAAAGGCGCTCAGCCTTTTCAAAACCGACCGAATCAAAATTTTGGTGGCCACTGATGTTGCAGCCCGCGGAATCGATATCGCGGACGTGAGCCATGTCATCAACTATGACCTTCCGGAAACATACGACGATTATATCCACCGCATCGGCCGGACCGGGCGGGGCGACAAAAAAGGCAAAGCCCTGACATTTGTCGGATAAAGAAACAAATGGCGCTTTATCAAAGGATTATTTTATGCGAAAATAGGTATATATAATTATACGCCTTGCCAAATGACGGAAATCCAGATCAAGCAAATATACAAAAAAGCCGAATCTTTGATGAGAGAAACGCTCGACCCTCAGCACGATTTTTCTCACGTCTCAAGAGTTGTCAAAAATGCGCTCCAAATCGCTGACCTAGTGGATCACAAAAAAGAAGTCGATAAAAATATTCTCCAGATCGCATGCCTCTTTCATGACATAACTTTCATCCGTCACAAGCCCTCCATAAAGACGTGGCTTTTTGAAGGAAGGATGGCTGTTAGGATCCTGAGAGAGCTGGAAATCCTCGATTTCTTAAGTCAAGAGGATCTTTTGAAAATCGAAATTTCCATCCGCCACCATGGATTATCATTTCCCTTGAGAAAACTCAATAAGAAAAGGGATCTTTATTGCCGGATACTCCAAGACGCCGATACATTCGATTTATTCCACGAAGAACGGATTGGAAATCTAAAAAAATCAAAAAAGAAGACTCTTTTTTATAAGATAATTTATATCTTTCATAAGCCAGCGGCGAAATTTGGAAAAAAGAAAATTTGTTATTTCTTGAATTTCCCTCATCTGGCAGAAAAAATCGATAGGGTTGGAACATGATAGTTTTAGCCTGTCTCAACACTCAATACTCAGGAAGGATGCCCGCGTAAAAAGCCCTTATTTGCCCAATTTTCCGCTTTATTATATACTTTCAAAAAGGCTTTCCCGCCTTTATTTATTTTTTATGTTTCGCCCTGAAATGGAAAATGAAAAGAAAAAAACTGAAATATCGAACAGTTTCGACATGAAGGGATTTTGGAAAAGGCTTTGGAAGCTGCTTTCTCCTTCCCACAGGCAAATCAAATATTTGCTCCTTTTCATCGTGGCAGGTGAATTATTGCGACTGGTAAGCCCGTATATCTTGAAGCTGATTGTCGACGCCCTCACAAATTTCCGGGCAGAAGATATGAAGAAGATCGGCTTTCTTATAATTTTCATGCTCCTTGTGAACCAGTTTTATTCCCTCGTGTCGTTCTTCACTGACCAGAGAATATTCAGGCTTTTGACCGGCATTGGAGAATATCTCTCAAATAACGCCCACAAAAAAATGGTGCATCTGAGCCTGAGTTATCACGAAAAGGAAAATACCGGTAGCAAAATCATGAAAATCCAAAGAGGCGCGGACAAAATAAACGACCTCATGTCGAATTTTTCCTGGGAGGTGGTGCCTACTGTTTTTCAAATAATCTTTACCACCGTGGTCCTTTTTGTCGTAGATTGGCGTTTCGGAATCATCATTCTAATCTTCGTCCCAATGTTCATCTTCCTCACTTTCAGAGTTAACAAAAAAGCCTTTCCTTTCCGCAAGATAAGATATGACGAGCAGGAAGTATCGTCCGGACTGATGGCACAGTCGATCATCAACATCAACACGGTGAAATCCTTTTCCCAGGAAAAAAACGAATGCAGCCGATTCGAAAAAATTACGCGGACAATCAAGGATCTCGTGCTGAAGGAATACGGGCTTGTAATGAGATATAATCTCAAAAGAAATCTTGTGATTGATTTCGGCCGAACTTCCATTCTTTTGTTCGGTGCTTACCTAACTTGGAAACAAAACATCACGGTCGGAAGCCTGATTTTCGTCATCACTATTTCCGAAAAAGCGCTGATTTCATTGTTCCGAATTTCCCGCCTATATGACCGGATTATGGAATCCGGAGAAGCTGTCGAAAGGTTATATACTCTGTCCCTCGAAAAATCGGAAATCATAAATCCCAAAAACGGAATAAATCCCGGTAATATCGACGGGGTGATAAAATTTGAGGATGTGACATATACTTATGCCGAAAGCAAGATCAAGGCTCTGAATAACGTGAATGTGACCATCCAGGCAGGATGCACTACGGCTCTTGTGGGTCCGTCCGGCGGAGGAAAAACAACCTTGGCACGCATGATTTACCGCCATTATGATCCCGAAAAAGGAGAAGTGAAACTAGACGGGAAAAACCTGAAAGATTATGATCTTTACGCTTTTCGAAAGTTTATTGCCATTGTCCCCCAGGAAGTCGAAATTTTCAGCACTAGCGTCAAAGAAAATATTGCCTACGCCAAACCCAGGACAAGTTTTTCTGAAATCCAGGCAGCTGCCCGTATCGCTAATGCTGAAGAATTCATCAGCCAACTCAGCGAAGGATATGATACGAAAGTGGGAGAACGCGGCGTGAAATTATCCGGCGGCCAGCGGCAAAGAATAGGAATTGCAAGGGCTATTTTGGCCAATCCGAAGATCCTCATTTTCGATGAAGCAACCAGCAGCTTGGATTCCTATTCGGAAAGACTGATTCAGAATGCCATGGACAAGATCAGCCGGGGACGCACGGTTATCATAATCGCCCACCGCCTGAGCACCATCAAAAAAGCCGATAAGATTGTCGTTCTCGAAAAAGGAAAAGTTGTCGAAGAAGGAAGCCATTTCGAACTGGCAAAATCCGACGGCGGCCTGTACAAAAAACTTTTGGAACTTCAGGAAATGGGAGATGTCGAATAATATGATAATAGATAGTCCTAAGCTTGACAAAATTGTGATTATCTGCCATATTATTTTGATGGCAACGACCATTTTGCTCCCACAGGACTAAGGAGGGATTATGCAGTTTCTTTTCAATAGAAATAAGGCATTTCTCAGGGAAATCCGATCCCACTTTGGACCCGTACGGGTCGAGATTATGGAGATCGGTGACGGCCTGTTGGCCATCAAAACCGAGAATGATTTCGATGTCGTCTTCGATACCGGACGGTGGAAGCTGACCATCACAGTCAAGGAAAGCCACCAGGCCGTCATTTTCCCGCCCACCCTTGCCCATGCGGGCATCCTGCCCGGGAAATTGATGGGCGGTGTAGTCGACCGGGAAAAAATCATGCGGATTGTCCGACAGAAGCTGGGTCGCCAGTCCGAACATTATCAACTGGTCGAGGAGAAATGGGATGAGGTCAAAAAAAAGGACTCGAAAGACAGACCTTTCGGCGACCCGTTCGGTTTCTCCGTTTTCGAAGATTTATTCAAAGCGTTCGGCGGAGATAACAATCCCTTAGGAGATTTTTTCAAAAAACGCTAAACCCAAGTCCCTCTCGGGAAAGGAGAAATGGTTATGCTGATTTTTTTGATGGTAATCGCGGTAGCTTTTCTTATCGGCCTTAACAGATACTCCAGTAAAGGCGAGGCATTGTTAGCAGCCTCCGTCTGCGCTACCCTTTCCGCCTGCATCTATATCCTGCTCATGCTCCCGGTGATGAAATTTTCCACCGCGGTCACGAAATATGCGGAAAACGGAAAGATTGAGATCATCTCCCTGAAAAACGTTCTCGCTCTCGAGGGCGACTTCTTTATCGGCACCGGAACCCTCGATTCGAAGCTCTATTACATATACTACTATAAAACGGAGAGGGGCGGATCGAAATTGACGAAAGCCGAGGCAGAGAAAACAGAACTTTTCGAGGAAAACCGGACGGATGCCTATATCGCCAAGGTGTATAAAAAAACCACCTATCCCGGACTCGAAAAATGGGATTGGCTCTTCGTGCCCAGCTTCATCGCCAGCGGATCCCATGAATTCGGCCACGCGCTCCATATCCCTCGAGGAACCATTAAGAGGGAGATAAATCTTGATCTCAAGGATATAAAGTAGCAGCCGGAAGTAAAGAAAAATATCAGCCTCGATCTCAAAAATCTGAAACCCTAATCATCCGCAAAGACAAGGAGAAACTCTTTGAAAAAAGCTGCTTTGATTGAAAACGGAAAATTGACGATGCGGGAACTCAGGAATCTTGAATCCGACCTCGACATCTTCCTTGCTGACCCCGTGAGCATCATACGTTCCGACAGCCAACAATTCGGGGTTTACGACCAAGATGAAAACCATATCGGGGACATCGTCGCCGACGCTAAGTTTTTCACTTCCCAGGAAATTCGGGAAAAAGTGAAGAGTCTCATTAACCTCCGGGCATAAGCCTCGGAATTCGAAACCTATAGCTGCCAGTGAGCGCACCCGCGCCCTGGCAGTTTTTTTGATTATTATAAATTATGCGCCAACCTCACAATCCGTACTTCTTGATCAACTTTTTATATGCTTTGGCTTGTTTCTTTGTATATGTTCCGGCATCAATGCTGTTCATGATTTCCCAATATTTCCTTGAATCCTTATAATCGCCTTTGGCATTGAAAGTTTTTCCGTTCGACATAATCGTGATTTGATCCGGATCATCGTCTTTCTGCGAGCCTTCGAAAGTTATCATTTTTCGAAAATTCGGCTGGATGATGCAATATCCGGTATCGCGGAAATCATACTCGGGAGCGCATTTCACGGCTGCCACCCGGTGGAGAGGCGAAAAGAAAACCATGGTCGCCGTCCCGTAACCGAGTTCTTTCAGAAGATAGACAATCAGAAACGATTTCTCCCCGCAGATTCCCGAATTTTCAAAAATCGTTTCATACGGGTACCGAGTGCCATGTCCCCTGCCGGTCGATACCTCTTCGTCCCCAGTAGATTTGTTATAATCATACGGTATATATTGGGCCAGACTCGCAGCCGCCCGCACCCGGTCTCCGGATTTTTTGACTTTTTTGTTGATCCAATTCACCAGCGGTTTCATTGCCTCTTTCTGGTCGGCGCGCCCCAAAAGAACCGTATTATAACAATCGGCCAAGGTGGCATAATTGTTGCACGTATAATCAGGCAGGCCGAAAAGAGTGTTATAGAGGGACGAATCCGTCGGCATATTGTAATTCTTCTTTTTCCCGTTAACCACCGCTTTCACCTGCTGTTTTCCATCAAAAGCGGCTCCGGCCGGAAAAGCGAAGAAAAAAACCAGGATAGCGGCAACGATTTTTTTTATTCCCATTTTTATGTTTTTATATTTAGGTTTGTTTTATTATACCAAAAAATGATATAATCACCTAAAGCTTTGAAAAAACATATGGAGCCGAATATATCGGAAAAATTAGATAAATTAGAGTTGAAAATCGAGGAAACCCGGGTGTTGGCGCAAAAAACATACAGAATATTCCTTTGGACGATGATTGCAACCGCAATTGCGTTTTTCCTTCCGCTCATTGGATTGCTTTTCGCCATCCCCTTCTTTCTCAGAACCCTTTCAAGTATCGGCGGATTATGATTTAGACAAAAAAGTTTCCTTGAGGAAACTTTTTTCTTTTTGGTCTTAATATCAGCTGACTTGGTAATTCGGCGATTCTTTTGTGATTGTCACATCATGGACATGGCTTTCTTTGAGTCCCGCGTTGGATATACGGATAAATTTTCCTTTTTCGTGAAGTTCCTTGATGTTTTTGCATCCGGAATATCCCATACCCGACCGGACGCCGCCCACAAGCTGGTGGATGCTCTGGGAAAGCGGTCCTTTATACGGAACACGCCCTTCAATCCCTTCGGGAACAAGTTTCGAAGCTTCCACTTTCGCCTGGCCGTAACGGTCAGCCGATCCCTCAAGCATAGCCCCCAGCGACCCCATCCCGCGGTATAACTTATAGTGACGCCCTTGGTATAAGATTGTTTCCCCTGGGGATTCGTCCGTTCCGGCAAACAGGCTCCCGATCATCACGGCATTGGCACCGGCCGCCAGGGCCTTTGTAATATCGCCGGAGAATTTTATTCCGCCATCAGCTATGACCGGAACGCCGTATTTTTTAGCTACTTTAACAACGTCAAAAATGGCTGTAAGCTGCGGCATTCCCGCCCCGGAAACAATCCGGGTCGTGCAAATTGACCCTGGTCCGACTCCTACCTTGAGGGCATCCGCCCCGGCTTTGATGAGATCTTCGGCCGCTGCAGAAGTGACAATGTTCCCGGCCGTCACCGGGATATCAAAATTCTTCTTGATGTCTTTCAGTGTTTTCAAGACAACTTCCGAATGTCCATGAGCTCTGTCTATCGAAACCAAGTCGACATTGGCTTCGACAAGCAATTTCACCCTTTCGAGCACATCAGCGCTGGTGCCGACCGCTGCCCCGACGCGAAGCCTCCCGGCGCTGTCTTTGGCGGCATTGGGACATTTCCTCCTTTTTTCGATATCTTTTATCGTGATAAGCCCCTTTAGGACAAATTGCTTGTCCACGATGGGAAGTTTTTCAATTTTGTACTTATGGAGGACTTTTTTAGCCTGATCGAATGTAGTTTTTTCCGGTCCGGTTACAAGATTGTTTTTTGACATCACGTTCTTTACCAACTTGTCGGTGTTTGTTTCGAAACGTAGATCGCGATTGGTTATTATGCCGACCAGCTTGTTGCTTTTGTCCGTAACCGGGATGCCGGAAATCTGATAATGATCCATCAGTTTTTTCACTTCCCCAATCGTCGCACTCGGCCGCACCGTCACCGGGTCGATGATTATTCCGCTTTCCGATTTTTTGACCTTTTCCACTTCGGCTGCTTGCTGGCGGGGCGTCAGATTGCGATGGATGACACCAATCCCCCCTTCCTGCGCCAGGGCAATTGCAAGCCCAGATTCGGTCACGGTATCCATAGCCGCAGAAATGATCGGGATATTGAGCTTTATGTCTTTTGTTATTTGTGCGCTGACATCGATTGTTCTTGTCGAAATTTCCGCCTTTTGCGGGACAAGAAGGACATCGTCAAAAGTAAGGCCGGTTTCAATATTTTCTTTTTGTGCAGGCATAATTTTTTATTTATTGTTTATAAAAAGAAAGCCCCTCTGCGAGAGCCCGTATTCTTTTTATAATTTTAATATTTTCCGAAAATCATGTCAAAGCAGGCAAGGCTAGCTAAACATCCGTGAAGTTGCTATAATCATCGGGGAAATAATTTATCCCGGACTGCGTATTAATCAAAGTCTAAATGCTAAATAGTTAACTTACATCTATGGAAGACAAATGCCCAAATTGCGGTAAGCCTATGGCAGAATGTGTCTGCAAGTCGGATGAAGAAAATGTCAGCTGCGATTGCTCTTGTTGCGGACATTCGTGCGGACCAGAAGAATAATATCCGAGCACAAATCACTAAACAGCCCCGAAGTATCGTCGGAGCTGTTTTTTATCATTAGACACGAGCCGGGATTGAATATAGAATAATGGCTGAAAGGAAGGGGGGTGATAAAAATGAAGAAAATGAGCTCGCTCGACTGGATTGCAATCATACTTGTGATTGTGGGCGGTTTGAATTGGGGATTGGTCGGATTTTTCAAATTTGATCTCGTAGCCAGTATCTTTGGAAATATGTCGACCCTATCGAGGATTGTTTATGACCTAGTGGGACTGGCGGCTCTCTATATGATATTCATGAAATTCTCGATGAGCGCCGAGAAAACTGACTAAAAAAATCTTATAGGTATTTTTATATTTCTCTACTATCGGTTGAGCTGGTTGTGTTTTTGGCGAAAAAAGAGATTATGGCAAAAAAAATAAAAAAAGTCACAACCCTTTGCATGGTCCATCAGCATCCGCGCGTGCTTCTCGGGATGAAAAAACGCGGTTTTGGAGCCGGCCGATGGAACGGCTTCGGAGGAAAAGTCAATCCGGACGAAACGCTTGAGGAAAATGTCGTCCGCGAACTTGAGGAAGAATGCGGGATAACAGCCAAAGACATCCGCAAGAAAGCCGTTCTGAATTTTTTCTTCGAGCATGAGCCTTCGGAATATATCGAGGTGAATGTTTTCGGGATATATGATTTCAAAGGAGAACCGGCGGAATCCGAAGAAATGAGGCCGAAATGGTTCCAGATTGACGAAATCCCCTACGACCTGATGTGGCCGGATGACATTTACTGGCATAACCTTTTTTTCGAAGGAAAAAAATTCAAAGGGAATTTTTATTTCAAGGATTTCAATACGATAATCCGGCATAAACTTCAGGAAACAGATGCAATATAATTTTGATCTATTCAAAAAATATCCGAATTTATTTATCGCATTTTCGGAGAAAAAAGACGGGTCCATGAAAATACCAGGAGACAATCCCGGACTTCTTGAAGCAAATTTGAAAAACAGGGAAATTTTTTTCAAAAAATTCGGCTTAGATTCGAAAATGGTCGCAAACGGAGAGCTGGTCCATGGTGAAAATATCGGCCTGATTACGAAAGAAAATGCCGGCGAAAGGATTTCTGGCGCAGACGGCTTGGTTTCCCGAGAAAAAAAAGTTTTTCTTTCATTTACAGCCGCCGACTGCCTGCCGATTTTTTTATTCGATCCCAAAACGGAAATCGTCGGCATTGTCCATGCCGGCTGGCGGAGTTTGGAAAAAGGAATTTTATCTAATGCCATTAAAATAATAAAAGATCTTGGCGGTACGCCGGAAAATATCCTGACTGGAATCGGTCCGGCCATTTGCCAGAAACATTATGAGGTCGGTCAGGAAATGGCTGAAAAATTCGCGAAATATCCGGAAGTAATCAAAAAAGACGGGAATAAAATATTTTTAGATATCAAAAAAACAGCCCGGCTTCAGCTTTTGGAAACGGGAATTAGAGAAAAAAACATAGAAATAAGCCCCGAATGCACTTTTGAGATGCCAAAAAAATATTTTTCCGCTAGAAGAGATAATCCCGCGGAAATTGAAGCGATGGTCGCGGTGATTGGAATGAAAAAGTGAAACTGGATCAGGCCAGTTCGAATAGTTAAACTGGATTCGGTCAGATTTTCCCTATCTCACCCTAATGTTTGTTTTCTTTATTGCCTTATTTTCCGCCCGGTCGAAGGCTGTCACCTTAAATATTGAGATGCCTGATCGGGCATTTCCAGGAATCTGGAAACTTGCATCGTTCGTGTTAGATTTTTTTCCCTGAAAGATCACCTGGTAGTATTTGATCTGATCGTTGTCAGTGGCGGTCCAGGTGATGAAATCGCCGCGGGAAATGGCCGTGGAGTCGGGAAAATCGGTGAATTTAGGATTTATCCTGTCTATGAAAATATCATATTCGGGGGTATCAGCAACTTCTTCTTTTGTCCAACCATCAAGATAGCGAAATTTATAGGAGGAAGTCGTGATTCTTCTTTGCCTGGTCCGATATCTCCATCTTTTTTGCTTATTGATTTTGACATTCTTGAGCAGAACCCCATCTCGAAAAATTTGGACGATGTCACCTTTTTTGAGATTTGGCACACGGCCTCTGAAAACAAAGCTTTGAGATTTCAAAAAATTAGTTCCGCTTGAAGAAAGTAGGCTATTCTTTTTTCCTACCGCGACATTAGGAATATAACTATCACTCAAACATTCTTCAACAGCGAACTTTGTGGCATGATCTGTGGTAAACGTGCAATTCCCATCTGCCACTGTGCAGCTGGTCTGGGGATACCATTCAGTTTCGCCCTCATTTTGATACAAAACATCCATAGTAGTCCCGTTGTAGGCTTCTCCAACGTCAATTATGAGCGTTACGGGCTGAGAAAAAGATAGGCTTGTCCCTGAAATTCCAACCCTAATGGCTGCTATGCTTTCAGGAAACTCCTGAACGACAGTTGCGGAAATATTTTCCGTGGTAAAATTTTCAAAATTATAACTGCCTGAATTGGCATTAATAATTTGGGTTTGAGCTGGAATATTCATTTGCACGTTGTCAGATTCCATGATGATGTCTGTATTCATAGTGACTTGAAGGGCTTCTGTCACAGTGCCAGAATCAATATTGACATAATTTGAGGAAACTAAATCGTTTATGTCGTCCGCATCAGGATTATCAATAGTGACAGAATCGGGTATTGCTTGCAAAAATATTCTGGCAATATGCGGAGCGGAATTGCCGTCATAATTATGGAAATATCCACCAATAATTATATCGCCATCGGGTTGAATATCGACCGTATTAACCATATCATCAGGTCCGGAGCCAGTATTGAAATCACTATCCAAAGTTCCATCCGTATTAAGCCGGGCCACATATTTTCTACTAACGCCGTTATATGAATTGAAATTTCCAGCCACAACAATTTTTCCATCGGACTGGATCTTTATTGCATCGAAATTGATGATGCTATCGAATCCCGATCCGGGATCGAAAGTCGGATCCAAAGCAGCGTCGGGGTTGAGCCGGGCAATCCTGTTGCGTTCAGTTCCGTCAAAATCAGTAAAATCCCCGCCGATGAGAATTTTCCCGTCGGATTGAAGGGCGGTCGCCCATACGCTGTTATCAGCGCCTACGCTGGTGTCAAAGCCTGTGTCGAGGCTTCCATTGGAATTGAGCCGAGCAATTCCACCTCGATCGACATTATTAAAGGTTACGAAGTCTCCCGCAATTATTATTTTTCCGTCGGGTTGGACGGAAATAGACCAAACTGTACTATCAGTTCCGTCTCCGGGATCAAAACTCGTATCAAGAGTTCCATCCGAATTCAGACGCGCTATGCCGCTTCTTGATACCCCTGAATAACTCCAAAAATCTCCGCCTATGAGAATTTTTCCGTCGGATTGAACAGCTATGGCATACACAGAGCTGCTGGGGCCAATTCCGGTGTTAAAGCTAGAATCTACCGTTCCGTCAGTGTTTAGGCGAACAATATTTTTTATGGTTGTTCCGTTGTAATCAAAAAAATCTCCGCCGACCAAAATTTTTCCGTCGGGTTGGATTGCAATATTACTATTTAGCCCGATATCAGCCCCAGTTCCGGAAGTGAAAGAAGCATCTAGCATACCGCTTGAGTCGAGTCGCGCGATATTTTTCCGGCTAGTTCCGTTATAACTAGTAAATGGTCCCAGGATAAGTATTTTTCCATCAGATTGGATGGTACTGGAATGCACATAATCGCTTGGTCCCGTACCTGGATTGAAAGAAGGATCCACTTCTCTGTTTGCCGACGCTGAATTACAAATTCCCAAAAATATGGCAGTAACTGCCCAAAATATAAATCGCTTTTTCCAGATTGCTGTTTTCATATTTATCCCAAATTTTTTTATTTTAAGAGAATGTAAGCTTATTCTATCATAAAAAGTTCTAGCGTCATACTCAAGTAAAAAAATAACCCTTTCTATTAGGATTATTTTTCCTGTGCCCTCGACAGCCCCGACGCAAGCGGTCGGGGTAAAGAATCTCACCTATCGGAAATCTAATATGCGTCCTCAGAAGGAGTCGAACCTTCATTTCAGGCTTCGGAGGCCTGTGCTCTATCCATTGAACTATGAGGACAAAAATTTTAACTACCGACGCTCCCCGCCCAACTCGCTTCGCGATTCAAAGCGGGCAGGTATCCGTTGCTTGTCCGCCGATGAGGCGGAAATACAAAGGCATTGATAATATTTTAGTACAGTATACTGTATTACTGTACTTAATATTTCTATTTACTTTTCCAGTTATCCTTTCTCAGTTTCTTATGATAGCTTATCGCGAAACGATGGGCTTCGTTGCGGATTCTTTCGATCAGCCTGTCATCGCTCAGGACGGCATTATACCTTTTCCTTATTTCCTCATTTCGGCCGAGATATGTCAAGAGGAATTTGGACTGAAAAATATCCAGTTTTTTCCGAGTCGGCCCTTTGGCAACCGCAACGGCGGGAATTTCCAGCTTCATACCGTTCAAAATGCCTTGTGCCATATTGAGATGCCCCTTTCCTCCGTCCAGAAGAATAAGATTCGGTTTCGGCCAACTGTTTTTGAATCTCCGGCACAAGACTTCGCGCATCATCCCAACATCGTCAATTCCTTTGACGGTTTTTATTTTGAATTTCCGGTATTCGTTTTTATCTGCCTTTCCATCCTCAAAAACAACCATCGAACCAACGGCATAATCCCCTCCTATGTTCGAGATATCATACCCTTCGATACGCATTTTTTGGAATTTGGAATCTGGCAGATGGAAACTTTCGTCACTTGTGATAAGCGCCACATCCCGGATATGTTCCAGGGCAAAAACGCGATTGCGGGCTTCGGCCGCTTTTTCAAATTCATCTTTTTTCGCGTATTCCTTCATTTCTTTTTTGAGGGTGCTGACAAGCCGCTTTTTTTCGCCTTTCAAAATCAATTCGATGTTTCGAATATTTTTGAGATAATCCGCGCGGGATATGGCTCCGGCGTGCGGCCCCGGACACCGGCCGATCTGGAAATCAAGACACCCCTTTTCCGTCGGTTGCTTGTTCGAATGGAACGGAAATATTTTCCGAATAATTTTCAAAGCCACATTCATTTGATGCTTTGAAAGATACGGACCGTAAATTTTTTTGGCCGGAACCTTTCCCAACTCCGTTTTCCAAAGAATCACGATACGCGGAAATTCTTCTTTTGTGATCACAAAATAGCCGAAGCTTTTATCGTCTTTTGCCATCGCGTTATATTTCGGCTGGTGTTTCTTGATGAGGTTCGATTCGAGTATCAGAGCTTCCAAAACCGAATCGGTTTCATGGATTTTCACCTTGGCAATCTGCCCGATCATCGGCGAAATGTTCGGCCGGTCCAGGTGAGCGTTTTTCAGAAAATAACTCCCTACCCTGTCCCGGAGAGATGTCGCTTTTCCGATATAAAGAATTTTCCCTTGCTTATCAAGAAATTCGTACACGCCGGGAGATCTGGAGAATTTGGAAATTTTGGATTTGAGAGACATTATTGACATTTTACGGTAAATATGATAAAATGAACAATCCTGGTCAATTTCGACTGGGCAAACCAAACGAGGTGGAAAAATTAAAAAAATATGTTCTTTGTATCGCAATGTTGTCCTGTTTGATCCTCGGCGGATTTGGCTGGGCAGAAGCTGCCGACCAGGATACGCTGACGATCGGCAACAATTCATACGTTCCGATCAATGAATATGCCATTCCGGGGAAAAATCCGGCGCTGATCCTCAATACAGTGAAGCACTTTGAGAACACCCACCCTCAACTGGAAATTATATCCTGGAGCATCGACAAGGAGCAAAGGGCTTATGTCACTGCTAGGTTCGTCTACGGCATTTTCATCCACCATCGCCCGAAAAAGTAGGCTCGGACATTTCATAGGGAGGAATGAGATTATGGGAGACTTCGTGATGATTATTGGCGCTATCGTGGCTTTGATTGGGGCTTTAGATTTTATGAATGCCGAGAAGATGAAGGACATCAAGGTGACCCTGGCCAAAGTCATCAGTGGCGGCATTGTGGCAGGCGTGGGCTACGCCCTAAGCCGCTTCGGCGTCTAGACTACTCATGCGGGAGAGCAAAGTGTATAAGCCAAAGCGTATTCATACCATCGAAGCTGGAAAGAGCCACGCCGTAGGCGCGAGAATCATTACGGGCTGCGGCAAGGAAATTCCTTACGTTCCCTTCGACCATCTGGAATCCGGGCACCAAAAGGGCGATATCTGCGAAAATTGCCCCCAGGGTCCGAACCGGAAACAGGTCGTCGAGTACCTGGGATAACCGGCGTAAGTTTCGCAACAGGCAGGGCTGCCTCATTGAGGCCCCTGCTTTTTTTTCAAAACATCTTTGAGAAACTTCCCGGTATAACTTTCCTTATGATATTTCATCACCTCTTCCGGCGGACCGGTAACAACGATACGGCCACCGTTGTCTCCCCCTTCGGGTCCGAGATCGATTATCCAGTCGGCCGTTTTGATAACATCCATATTGTGCTCGATCACAATAACAGTATTGCCCGCTTCAACCAAGCGGTTCAGAACATTCAGAAGTTTCTTGATGTCTTCAAAATGCAGTCCTGTTGTCGGCTCGTCTAAGATATAGAGAGTATCGCCCGATGATCGCCGCGAAAGTTCCGTCGCCAATTTGATTCTCTGCGCTTCCCCGCCGGAAAGAGTCGTTGCCGATTGGCCAAGATTGATATATCCGAGTCCCACATCTTCCAAGACCTTGAGCGCCTCATGAACCGCCGGAAAATTTTCAAAAAAGTCCTTGGCTTCGCTCACCGTCATTCCGAGAACTTCGGCGATGGTTTTTCCCTTGTATTTCACCTGCAAGGTTTCGCTATTATATCTTTTTCCGGAGCAGACATCGCAAGGAAGATAAACGTCCGGCATGAACTGCATTTCGATCTTGAGAAACCCTTCTCCGGCACAATTGTCGCAACGCCCACCATTCACATTGAAAGAAAATCTTCCCGGGCCGTAACCGCGCTGTTTAGCTTCTCTTGTCATGGCAAACAAAGTCCGGATCGGCGTGAAAAGTCCCGTATAAGTCGCGGGATTCGACCGCGGCGTGCGCCCGATCGGAGACTGGTCGACCATGATCACTTTTTTCACATACTGCATTCCGGAAATTTCCCGGTGACGGCCGGGACGCTCTAGAGAACGCATGATTTTTGAAGAAAGCGCTTTAAATAAGACATCTTCGACAAGAGTAGATTTTCCGCTCCCGGAAACCCCCGTCACGCAAGTGAAGGTTTTGAGGGGAAATTCGACCGTGACACTTTTCAGATTATGTTCGCTCGCCCCTTTCACTGCGAGCCATTTTTTATTTCTGATCGGCCGCCTCATTTTTGGAATTTCTATTCCGGAGTCTCCCCGCAGATACTTCGCAGTAATTGACTTCTCAATTTTCATGACTTCTTTCGGCAAGCCTTCCGCCACTATTTCTCCTCCGAGCCTCCCCGCCCCCGGACCGATGTCAACCAAATAATCCGCCGCCCGGATTGTTTCTTCATCGTGCTCAATAACAATGACCGTATTCCCCAGATCCCGAAGCTTGAGCAATGTTTCCAGCAGTTTTTTGTTATCCCGCGCATGAAGACCGACCGACGGTTCGTCGAGGATATAAAGGACCCCGACGAGTTGCGATCCGATCTGGGAAGCCAGACGGATCCTTTGCGTTTCTCCGCCGGCAAGGGTATTGGCCGAACGGGCCAAGGTCAGATATCCAAGCCCCACATCCTCCAAAAATCTCAGGCGGTTTTTCACTTCTTTCAGTATTTTGTCCGCAATTATCAGTTCTCTTTCATTGAGTTTCAAATTTTCAAAAAATTTCAGTGTTTCATCCACGCTTATGGTTGAAATTTCAGATATATTCCTTTCACCGACGGTCACAAGCAGTGCCTCGGGCTTATATCTTGAACCCCGACAAGCACCGCAAGGGCTTTGGGACATATATTTTTCGATATTCTCCCGAATAGCCTCCGAATCGGTTTTGAAATACCGGTCCCGCAAAAATCCGACGACTCCCTTCCATTCGAGCTCCCACTTCCAGACTGATCCGGTTTTCGAATGGAATCGCACCGGAATTTCATCGGCCGGATCATCCCCATTCAAAAGAATATCCTGATGGCGCGGCGAAAGATCCCGGAAACGGACGTTGTCGGGAATGGAATAATAGTTCGTCACCGCCCGCAGAATTGTGCCGTAATAATTGTTGCGTTTATACGTCCAGGGAATGATCGCTCCTTCGGCAATCGTTTTTGTTTTGTCGGGAATAACCATGTCGGAATCGATTTCTTTTTTCGTCCCGAGGCCTTCACAGGAAGGACAGGCCCCTTGCGGGCTGTTGAAAGAAAAAAGTCGCGGTTCCAGTTCCGGAAAAACAACTTCTTCATGTTCCGGACAAGCCAAGTTTTTGTTATAAATCTGCTCTGATTTTCCGTTTCGCACCTTTACAAATCCCTGTGACAATTTCAGCGCGCTTTCCGCACTTTCAAAGATCCGGCTGATATTTTTGTCGTTCACTTCGATCGTATCGATCAAAATATCGATGCTGTGCTTTTTGTATCGGGCCAGCACTTTTCCTTTTCTGGCCTCTTCCTCAAGAACCACTTTTTCTCCATCCACATATGCCTCGGAAAAGCCGCGCTTCCACATTTCAGCGAGCAACGTCGCATAATCCCCTTTTCTTTCGCGGACTACGGGTGACAATATCTCGATTTTTGCCCCGCTTCTCGCTTCGAGAATACGGTCCACTATCTCGTCGATGGAAAGTTTCGTGATTTCTTTTCCGCAAATCGGGCAATGCGGCCGGCCTATTTTCGCGTATAAAAGGCGCAGATAATCATGGATTTCCGTCACTGTCCCGACTGTCGAGCGCGGATTGTGGGATGCCGCTTTTTGGTCAATCGAAATTGCCGGACTCAAACCCTCAATCGAATCCACATCCGGCTTTTCCATCTGACCCAAAAACTGGCGGGCATAGCTGGAAAGGCTCTCAAGATATCTCCTCTGCCCTTCGGCAAAAATGGTATCAAAAGCCAGCGTGCTTTTCCCCGATCCGCTGATCCCGGTAAACACGATAAACTTCCCCCGCGGAAGTTCGAGGTTTATATTTTTTAGGTTATGCTCCCTTGCTCCACGGATTATTAACTTATCCATAGATTATCTTATCTTCACCCTGCTAAATGACGTCCTCCCCGCACTCCCTTTGGTCGTACGGGGTTTCCTTTGCTCCGCGACTCATGAGAATTCTTTAGTGATATCGAATCCTTTGTCGAATTTACTTTGCCGTTCAATGTATTTTTT
>Ga0172375_10001809_pt1 | contig 34058 bp, 25 predicted proteins | sample LakKiv1m_FD_114537 | JGI IMG/M metagenome (GOLD analysis project Ga0172375, IMG submission 114537) | Freshwater microbial communities from Kabuno Bay, South-Kivu, Congo - kab_092012_11.1m | ecosystem: Environmental > Aquatic > Freshwater > Lake | place: Democratic Republic of the Congo... | reverse complement strand
GAGGACGTTCTCGGTACCGGCCCGTCGTCCCCCCTCCTGGATACCTCCATCCAGAAGAGGATCTATCCTGACTCCTTTGCGGACGTATAGCGCGCCGGCTCCCAGAGGCCCGTAGAACGGATTGGCGGCCAGGGAGAGCAGGTCCACGTGCAATTCGTTCACGTCAACCGGGACAACACCGGCGGTCGCCACTGCATCGGTGTGGAACGGGATACCTCGATCTCTGGCGATCTTCCCGATCTCTGCGATGGGCTGGATGCTGCCGACTTCATTGTTGGCGTGCATCACCGATATGAGGACGGTGCCCAGTGTTATGGCCCGCTCAACGTCTTTGGGATCCACGATTCCGTGGTTGTCCACGGGAAGCCGGGTAACCTCGACGCCCTGTCTTTCCAGTGCCTTTATGGCGTGCATTATGGAGAAATGCTCGATTGAGGAAGTAATCAGATGATTCCCGCGGGAACGATTGGCCTGGATCACGCCTTTGAGCGCCCAATTGTTGGCCTCGGTGCCCCCTGATGTAAAGGATATTTCGGAGTCTTTCGCTCCTATGAGCGCGGCGACGGTTGCTCTTGACTGTTCAAGTGCATCAGTGACCTCTTCTCCCAGGCTGTGCATACTCGACGGGTTCCCGAATTTCTCAGTCAAAAAGGGCGTCATGGACTCCACCACTTCGGGGAGAAGGCGGCCGGCCGCCACATGGTCCATATTTATAGTCCTCATAAAATCACTCCCTTATGCTCAGGGGCCCGAAGGCATTGGTCTCTGAAAGCAGGATTTTCTGTCCTAAGTTATTAATCTGGACTCTGGATGTCAACTATTGCAGAGCGCGCAGGATTGACGCGTTCCCCGGGGTTGTTGGGAATGCGAGGTTGTGATAAGCAATTATCAATACCGTTTCTTGTTCAAGACAGTAAGGCCGGCGAGATGCCTGCTCCGTTGCGAAGGGAGGAACCGACCGCGCTCCGGATGAGCCTCATACCAGTACGCTTTCGAGCCAGTGAAACCGTCGGGGCACCTCCTCCGCTTAGAACGGAGGACCTGACTTCGCTCCGGAGGCGCCCCGCCGGCAAGAGAAAGTCACTCGTTTGAACGCGAAATGGTATCAGTCCGCTGCCCGGCGTGCTTTTCCCGGCGAAATGGTACAGGTCGCCGCCCCGAATTCCCAACCTATGGAAGGATAACGACGTGAACTCCGAACCTTGGGGGATCTCCCGCGAAGAAGCGCTCGCGCTCGTGGAGCATTATCTGGATGCGGACAACATGCGAAAGCACTGCCTGGCCTCGGAGGCGATCATGAGAGCCCTTGCCCCGAGGTTTGGTGCGGATCCCGAAATGTGGGGATTGGCCGGGCTGCTTCACGACCTTGATTACAACGAAACGCGCGAAAGAATGGATCAGCACACGCTGGTTACCGAGAAAACGCTCCTTGAACGCGGGGTAAACCGTGAAATAATCGAAGCCATAAAGCGCCACAACGCGGAAAACCTCGGCCTGACGCGCAGCGAGCCCATACACTTCGCATTGACGGCGGCCGAGACCATCACCGGGATGATAGTAGCCGCTGCTTTGGTGAACCCGGAAAAGAAAGTGGCTGCGGTGAAAACATCTTCCATCAAGAAGAGGATGAAGGCAAAGGAGTTCGCGCGTTCAGTTAACCGGGACCATATCCGTCTATGCGACCAGATCGGGATCAGTCTTGACGATTTTATCACGGTCAGTCTTCAGGCCATGTCCGGAATAAGCAGCGAGCTGGGATTGTAAACGCCTTTGCGTTCCGCCATAACGCGGCGGGGAACGAGGAAGGACGAAAACCTCAGTCGGACAAGTATCTTGCCGGTCCTGCGAGGTCGTTTTCATACAAACGATTGGCGTTCCACGTCACAACCTTTCGTTTTCTTGTATGTGTCCTCTTTATCTCTGCAGTGGACAGTTACAAAAATTGTTTGGAAGCAAAACGCAGATGGTGTAAACTAATCGGTAAATGACGGCTTGTACTCTTGTCGGCCGTAGTTTCACATGTTCGAACCCCTTTGTTGTGGCGATGCCCGTGAACGCTCGTTCCGGTCTTGACGGAGGCCCCATTGAGGCCCGAGGGATTCCCCGTCCCATATGTCCCATGGATTTCATACCAGCGACTGCGCTCATACTCCCTGCCCCGGGGTTGCCGGGGAAGGCCGGTTCCCTCACCGAAACATGACTCGATCACAACAGGTTATGTCCACCCTAATCCGACAGAGGAGCATATCCATGAACGTCAAGTATTCGGTATGTGTGGTGCTGCTGTGTGCCGTTGCGGCTGCTTGTGGCATCCAGCAGGGCTTCTGCCAGGCAACTGAGAAGACCTTGGTCCGGCTCAAGGGATCCAATGCCATGGCCAATCTCACGGACAAGATTGCCTCGGAATTCCGAACGGCCAATCCCAACGTAACGGTCCTGGTCACCGGTGGAGGTACCGACGCGGGTTTCGACGCGCTTTTCGAGAAAGGGGCCGAGCTGGTGATGGCTTCGAGAAAGATCACCGCCAAGGAGATTCAGGCGGCCGCAGTCCACGGGGTCGCACCTGTGGAGGTGGAGGTGGGCGCGGATGCAATCGCAGTGATAACCAGCCCCGAAAACAGCATTATGGAGCTGACACTTGAACAGCTAGGGAAGATCTTCACGGGCGAGATAGCCAACTGGAGCGAAGTCGGCGGCAGAAACGAGCCGATAATCCTCCTCACCTCGGAACAGATCACGGGCACGGCTCTGTATCTGAGATCACAGCTGATGCAGGACGGTCAATTCTCTGCTGACGCCAGGCAGAAGAAACACTACTCCGAAATGATGAAGGAGATGTCTGCGAGAAAAGGGTTATGTATAGGCTATGCCGGACTGCCGGATGCGGAGAGGGGCGTCAAGCAGAAGATGGTTAAGATTATGGCTCTCAGGAAGGATCCTCTCGATCCAGCGATCTTTCCATCCCGCGAGACGATCAGGAATAGATCATATCCCCTCGTGAGGCCTTTCTTTCTTTACATGGACGGGAATACCGCGAACCAGCCAGTCAAAAAGTTTGCGGAGTTTCTCAAGGCCAAGGGAGGCAACCTCTATTAGAAAGAGGGATGATACGATTTGCAGACGACTCCATGCCCGTTAGTGCTCTGCGGCATAAGTTCGGTCTCGTATTCGGGTGCCACTGCTAGCTTGCTAGCAGTGTTTTCCCGAGGGCACTGCTGGACAAGCCGGCAGTGGCACCCAAGATGTGACGCACCCGATTCTGATGTGACCGTATTTAGTCGGGCCGCGTGCGGCGGACGCACCTCGCGGAAGGCCAGGCTGATGACGCTTGACACCTGTGTTCCGTTCTCATATTCTCCTCAATGAGTTCCAACGTCTTGCATACAGTAAGGAATTGACACATGCGGATTTTTGTTTCAGGATCGCTGGCCTACGACAGGATCATGGACTTTCCGGAACGCTTCTCAGACCACATTCTTCCAGACAAAATCCATGTCCTGAACGTTTGCTTCATGGTGAACGGCCTGATCGAGCGCTTCGGCGGTACGGCAGGCAACATAGCCTATAATCTGGCTCTCCTGGATGAAAAACCGATTATTCTTGCCTGTGCGGGAAAAGACTTCGACGGGTACGAGAAGTGGCTGTCCGACCTTGGACTCCCTCTCACCGGGATAAGGAGAGTTTCGGACGAGTTCACCGCCGGCGCGTACATAACCACGGACAAGGCCGACAATCAGATCACGGGATTCAACCCCGGCGCCATGAAGTATTCCTGTCAGTATTCCATTGACGGGGCCGATCCTGCGGACAGTCTCGCGATAATCGCGCCCGGCAATCTGGACGATATGTTGGAGCATTCGCTGGCGTGCAAGGCTCGGGGGCTCGCCTACATCTTCGATCCCGGGCAGTCCATACCCGCTCAAAAGCCTGAGCGACTGGTGGAGATGATCACCGGGTCCAAGATCTTGATCTCAAACGATTACGAGCTTGAGTTGATTATTCGTGCGACAGGACTCCCAAAAAGTGACCTGATGGACCGAACCGGTGCAATCATAACAACCCTCGGTGACAAAGGAGCTATTGTCGCCACTAAAGGAGGCGAGGTGCCTATCCCGGCCGCGGTTGCGAACAGGGTTCTGGACCCCACCGGTGCAGGGGACGCGTTCCGGGCCGGCCTGATAAAGGGCCTTGTGATGGGCAAGGACGTGGTGCAAGCTGCTCGCATGGGTGCTGTATCCGCGAGCTTCGGGGTCGAGTGCCAGGGCACGCAATGCCACAGGTTCACCTTGGAGGAGTTCTGGGCTCGGCACAGAGCCAATTTCCAGTAATCCGGTTTGTGCCGCGCTATTCTTCACAAGCAACGCAAAGAGATTCTTAGTACTTATGGCGCAAATATAGTGCCGCATTGCGATCAGCGTAGGCTATCTGGTAGGGTGCTGGTGAGCGCGGCCCTAGCGTGCGAACCGCACCGCTCGCGGCGTCGGTTCCCGGATTTGTGGCCGGGAAGACCTCGACAGATGCGGTTCGCTTCGTTCACCACATCCTACGCGACCGCATTTATGCCGCCCAGTACTTGGTCCGGTTTTTCCCCTTTGGCGACGAAGATTTAACAATAGGCCGGAGGCCCCCATGACTCGCGATCAAGACGACCTTTCTTCGGCGGACTCCGCCCCGGAGGTGGAAAGATCACCTCGGGTAATGTTCCTGCGCATTCGCGAAACCTTTTCCGAGCTGGGGCTGCTTGGCCGCACATTATCAGTGGAACTTGAAGGAATATGTTACAGGGTCTCCTGCGATGAAAAGGCATTCATGGTTTACAGGGTCAACAGCATCACCGGTCCGAGGCACCATGTGCCGGGTTGGCCCGTTTGCCTCGTGAGTCCCGATATGATCTTCGAGGAATGCTGCGCTCCGGGGCTTGGAGCCGATCATTACTCTTGCGGCCTGGATATTGACAAGTGGCTCGAAGTGATACACAGCCGCTGTCGAGCCACCGGAGACTACTGAGGGGGCAGTCGGAAAACACTTCTCCGGGGAAGGAGGATGATTCCGGGAAGAGACTTTTTGCCAAAAAGCCCCTCCCCGGCTCATTCATACTGAGGATCTCCCCGCGGCATTCAAAACCGATGGCTGATGAACATTCCCAAAACCAGAGCCGCTCCAACGATGCGCGAAGCGGAATGCCGGCACCGGCGGATTTCTCCTTGCAGGCGGTGAGGAGATTCGTCCGTAATGAAGCGATCACTCATCCGGCAACTCTGTATCCGGGGGTTTTTGCGGTTCTGGGCGGCCTGGCGTGGGTTCTTTTCGGGTCGCCTCTTTTTATCCTTGGGGCTTTTGGCGCCTTCCTGGCCGGTGCCGCGGGGTTCACGGTGAACTATTTCTTCCGTGACGAGACTCTCGCGAAAAGATATCTTGAAGGCCTGAAAGAAAAGATGACAGCCGAAGATGAACGGCGGCTGGCGGATCTCCACGAAGAGCTCAAGAACGGTGTTCAGATTCCGGGTGCGGAACAGGTAGCAACGACGGCCGTCGAACAGTTCGTGAAGGTGAAGCTGAAATACGACAACCTCAACCAGCTCCTCGAACAAAAACTCGGGAGCGGAGAGATAAACGTGGGAGGCCTCTGGGCCGCGGGAGAGCAAGTCTATCTGGGGGTGCTCGACAATCTGAGGGACGTGGCCGCGATACTCCGAAGCGTCTCCACCATTGATTCTGATTATATTCACGGTCGGCTCAAGGAACTGTCCAGGAACTCTCACCGTGGCGAGTCGGACCCGAGAGAAAGGGAGACCCTCCGCAAGCGGATGAAACTCCGTGAACAACAACTGGGCAAGATCAGCGAGTTGCTCACTCGTAACGAGGAAGCCCTTACACATCTTGAAGAGGCCTCTGCCGCTGTGGCCGAGGCCGAGGCTTCGGATGACTTAGCTTCGGTGAACCCTGAAATCTCGACGACTCGGCTCAAGGAACTGGCAGCCGCCATCCGCGGCAAAAACGAGAGAATCGAAAGTTGAAGGAGGTTAGTCCGATGAGGCGCGTAGCCATCATACTGGTTTTGCTTACAGCGTCCCTGCTGATCGCGTGCCCCGCGGCGGATTGCGCAGACACCTATCGCATCGCCTGGTCCCACTATACGGGATGGGAGCCCTGGGAGCTGGCCAATTACAAAGGCATTATCAAGAAATGGGCTGACAAGTACGGCATCAAAATCGAGCTGGTGCTTGTGAACGACTACATAGAGTCCATAAATCTGTTCACGGGCGGAGGCTTCCACGGCTGTACCATGACAAACATGGACGCGCTGACTATTCCGGCTGCGGGAGGCGTAGATTCCACAGCTCTGATCATAGGTGATTTTTCCAACGGGAACGACGGCATAGTCATGAAAGAGGGTTCCAAGGTTACTGATCTCAAGGGCCGCGAGGTCAAGCTTGTTCAGCTCTCCGTGTCGCACTATCTTCTCGCCAGGGCCCTGGAACTCAACGGAATGGCCGAGAAAGACCTGAAGCTAATCAATACTTCCGATTCGGACATAGCCGCGGTGTTCGCTTCGGATCCCAAAGGCGCGGCCGTCACTTGGAACCCGCCTCTCATGCAGTGCAGAAGCGTCAAAGGCGCCAACCTGGTCTTCGATTCCAGCCGGATACCTGGCGAGATCATTGATCTGCTGGTGGTCCGCTCGGACCTCCCCGACAAAGCAAAGAAGGCTTTGACGGGAGCGTGGTACGAAACCATGAAGCTCATGGCAGGCAAGGGCAACGAAGCCAGAGACGCAGTGGCGTACATGGCGAAATTCGCCGGTGGCACCGAGGCTGAATTCAAGGGCCAGTTGCTTACCACCAGGATGTTCTACGAGGCCCCGGAGGCGGCCCAGTTTGCCACCGGAGAGCAACTCAAGAAGACCATGGATTACGTCCGGAACTTCTGTTTCAGCCACGGTCTATATCCCAAGGACGCAACCTCACGGGATTTCGTGGGGATACAGTTTCCAGACGGCGCCGTGATGGGTGACAATAAGAATGTGAAGTTTCGTTTCGACGGGACCTACATGCAAATGGCCGCTGACGGCAAACTATAGTGCGGATTTGTTTTCAAAGTGATTCTAGTTCTCAGTGGCACCTTGTGCCATGGGAGTTGGTATGAGACGCGACCCCGCGTTCAAGCTTCCCCGGATTCTCGGAATCCACGCGAATCCCTCGAGGGCTTTGCGGGTTATTCTTGGTTTGGTGCCGCTTGCGATACTCATAGTAGCGTATATGGTCGCTTCTCATGTGCGCCTTTCCGAGAATCCCCGGGACAAGCTCACGCCGTCGGTCACTCAGATGGCCGAGTCGGTGAAGAGAATAGCATTCACGAGAGATGACCGGTCGGGCGAATACGTCATGCTGAGGGATACGGTATCGAGCCTGAAGCGGATGATCGTCGGTCTGGGATCGGCAGCGGTGGTGGGGCTGTTTCTCGGGCTCAACATGGGGATGCTTCCCGGCGCGGGCGTCACGTTGTTTCCTGTGGTGACTTTTCTTTCCATAATTCCGCCACTGGCAATACTTCCAATCCTTTTCATAGTGTTCGGCGTGGGCGAGCTCGGCAAGATCATGCTTATATTCCTTGGCGGGGTCTTCATTATAACGCGGGACATCTGCTATCAGACCCAGAAGATTCCCAGGGAACAGGTGGTCAAGGCCCTGACCCTTGGAGCATCTCAGCTTCAAGTGATTTACGAGGTCATTCTTCCACAGATCATGCCGCGGTTGTTGGTCACGGTGAGGCTTTGTCTAGGAGCCGCGTGGTTGTTTCTGATAGCGTCGGAGGCCATAGCTTCCACCGACGGACTGGGGTATAGAATATTCCTGATGCGGCGCTATCTTTCCATGGATGTAATAATACCTTACGTGCTTTGGATAACATTGCTGGGCTTTGTGATGGACGCGATTCTTCGCCTTGCTCTCCGGTGGAAATACCCATGGTACGCAGCTAATGAACAGTAAAGGAGTCAACGATGCAAAATGCATCGGGCAGAGGCATTCTGCTGTTCACGGAGAATCTTTACAAAGTTTACGGTGAAAAAGTCGTCCTGGAAAACATTGACCTGGCGGTAACGGAAGGCGAACTCTGTACCCTCGTGGGGCCCAGCGGTTGCGGCAAGTCCACCCTGCTCAGGTTGGTCCTGGGTCAGGAACAGCCGACCGTAGGCACAATCCTGGTTCACGGAGGGCCCGTGGGAGACCCGAGTAGTGAACGCGGGATCGTGTACCAAAAATATTCCTTGTTCCCGCATTTGACGGTCTTGGAGAACGTGATGCTGGGAAAGAAGCTCAGCTCGGGCCTCGCCGACAGATTCCGGCGCCGGAAGGAATTCAGCGATGAAGCCATGTTCTTCCTTGACAAGATGCGGCTCTCGGAGCATTGGCAGAAATACCCTCACGAACTTTCCGGCGGAATGCAACAAAGAGTGGCTCTGGCTCAATCGTTGATAATGAAGCCCAAGATACTCCTGATGGATGAGCCCTTCGGAGCCCTGGATCCCGGAACGCGTGAAGACATGCAGGTGTTTCTCATGGAACTCTGGGAGGATTTTCACATGACCGTGTTCTTCGTGACCCACGATCTGGAGGAGGCGGTGTATGTGGGAACACGCATCCTGGTGTTGTCCCAGTATTATACCGACGATCGCGGAGAAGTCTTCAACAATCGAGGGGCCCGTATTATCGCTGACTATCCTCTGGCGCACAAGGCAACATCAACCATGGTGAAGGCCAGGAAGGAATTCGGCGAGCTCATCCAACAGATCAGGCACGAAGGGTTCGAGCCGCAGTTTCGCAAGCACGTGACCAAGTTCAATCTGCGTCACGACGACTCGTTCCAGACTCTCACCGAAGAGGAATCCAACGGCTCAGGGAGACCCCATGGACAGGTCAATCTACAAGGAACCGACGACGTTTAGACACGATCCGGAAGATCAGCGTTCGGTCCTTGCGGTCTTCCAGGACGATGAGTTGACTGCGGAGGTTGTGGCACTCCTGGAGTCTCACTCCATCCGGGTAGTTCCCTGCGGAACAGGACTGCCGGGCAGTGAGTTCCTGCGCCTGTTGAGTCCCGGTCTGGCGCTGGTGGAATTTGAAGCAGTCAGTGGGGACGTGTCCCCAGTTGTCCGCGTGTTCAAAGAAGCCGATGAAACTGTGCCCTTGATTGTCCTGGCGGACCCCGCTGATCGAGTCTCAGCCGGTAGAGCACTGGCAGACGGGGCGTACGAAGTGGCGGCGAGGCCGGTTGTGCCCGAACTCCTTCTCAATGCTGTACGCAGGGGACTTGAATACGCGAATCTTCTGAGGTTCAAGCGGGACGCCAAGCGTGTGATGGAAGAAGAAATAGCGGAAAGAACCATCGAAATTGCACGAACAAACGATTTTCTCGCTGGCATTCTGGACAGCTCCACTCTGGTTTCAGTCATTCTCACCGATCTCGACCAAAACGTGCTCTTCTGGAACAGCGGGGCACGGAACATCTTCGGCTACACACCGGACGAAATGAAAGGCGAGAAAATTACTAAGCTCTACCCGCCCGATTCCATGACACGAGAAACCGTCGAAAAATTGAGGAAGATGGTAGCGACCAAGACAGGAACGGTTCATGGCAAGATGCAGCAAGTCTCCAAGGACGGTCGTATTCTAACTATTTCATTGGCTCTTTCACCCATGCTGGACGCCCGCGGCGAGGTCAGCGGAATTCTGGGTGTGGGCCTCGACGTCACCGAGGAGGTACGCCAGCACAAGGAAATCCTAAACCTGTTGGAGCAGGTAAAGAAGACTCAGGATGTAACCATCTTTTCTCTCGCGAAACTGGCCGAATCGCGGGATCACGAGACAGGTCAACACCTGAACCGTATTCAGGCGTACTCGAAGGTTCTCTGCGAAAGGATGGCCCGCAAGGAGGGCATGAAGGACGCGGTCACGCAGAGGTTCATTGACGATTTGGTGCGGTCCTGCGTGCTCCATGACATCGGGAAGGTTGCAATATCCGATGAGATCCTGCTCTCGCGGGAGAAATTCGGAGCGAGAGAGCGAAAGATAATGGAGGAACACACGATTGCCGGAGGAGAGGCATTGAAAGAGGCAGTGGAGAAACTGGGCAAGGAGAGCTTCCTCACCCTGGGAATGGAAGTCGCCTATTTTCATCACGAACACTGGGACGGCAACGGTTATCCTCAAGGCCTGAAAGGGGAAGCGATCCCTCTGTCCGCCAGAATAGTGGCCATCGCCGACGTGTACGACGCCCTCACCACCGAAAGGCGCTATAAGAAGGCCTTTTCCCACGAGGAGGCCGGCCGGCTGATAGTGGAAAGGAGGGGCAGCCAATTTGACCCTGAAATCGTGGACGTCTTCCTGGAAGTGGAAGCCGAGTTCCAGAGGATAAGGGGCACTGTGTCGCCGTGTTGACAGGGGTCCGGGACAAGTATATATCAAGCCTTCGGCAACCGGGAGGACACTTGCCAACCTTTTGTCGGTTTGTCTGTCTATTGGTCCTGTTCGGATGGAGCGCGAGCGTGAACGCAGAATCCAGACAAACAGTAGGCTGGGTGGAAAATGTCCGCCTGCTGCCTGAAAATCTTCTGATCGAAGCCAAGCTGGACACGGGCGCGGACAGCTCGTCTCTCAACGTGCCACAGCTTACCGAGTTCCACCGTGAAGCCGAAAGATGGGTGAGATTTGAAGTGACGAACTCGGAAGGTAAGATGGCAGTCTTTGAAAGAAAAATAATACGCAAGACCAAGGTCAAACGTCACGACGGTCCAGGCCGTGAGCGGCTAGTGGTCGAGATGGGGATTTGTCTCGGGAAATGCTTCAGGACTACGGAAGTGAATCTCGTCGATCGCAGCCGTTTCGATTACCAACTCCTCATTGGTCGTCGCTTTCTTTGCGGCCCGCTGGTAGTTGATCCCTCCATGACCTTCACCGTGGAACCACATTGCCCGGGAGCCGACCATCAGTGAACAGGCTTCACCTATATTTGCTGGCCGCGGTTCTCGCGCTGACGGGAATTGCCTTGTTCGCGTACAAGGTTTCTGTTTTGGGCTTTCCCCTGAGACCCGGTACGGTGGCCCAGGATTGGGTGGTCGAGGCCCGGATCAGTTTTATTGCCCAGGAAAAGCCCGTCAAGGTCTCGATGTTTATTCCGGCAAGCTCCAGGCGTTACGCGATAGTTGACGAGCACTTCATATCCAGCGGTTACGGTTTGATGGCGGCCACCGAGGGGGACAATCGCAGAGCGGTGTGGTCCATCCGCAAGGCCCGGGGCAGGCAGAGCCTCTATTACCAGGCTGTTGTGAGGAGGGTCAAGGCGCGGGCGCCGAAGACGGAAGTCCCCGAAGAACCGGAGTTGGTGGCCGCTGTCTTCCAAGGTGCAAATCTCGAGGCTGCGAGGGCCTTGTTAAAGGAGGTCCGACAAAGATCCGCGGATACCCCCGGCCTGGTGGCTGAGCTGATTAAGAGGCTGAACCAATCACCCGCGGATGACAACGTCGGTCTGTTGCTCGGTGAGAAGCCTTCTGTTGCCAAGAAGATGGAGACAGCGGCTCAGCTTCTTCGTCACGCGGGAATCCCTGCGAGGGTGGTCCAGGGAATCCGTCTCCAGGAAGAGAAATACGATTTTTCCAAGAACGTTCCTTTGTTGTACTGGCTGGAGGCCTACGACAACAAGCAATGGCGTACTTTTGACCCATTGAGAGGCAAGTCACCCGTTCCCGACGACTGGCTTGGCTGGTGGCGGGGCCGCCAGAACATGGTTAGCCTGGAAGGCGGCGGCAAGCTCAACGTAATCGTGTCCATGAGCCCGAAACTTGAGCAAGGGATCAGCGCTGCGGTCCACAGAGGCGAGATTTCCAGGCCGTTGCTGTTGAAGTTCTCTTTGTTCAGCCTTCCGGTGAACACTCAAGCGGTGTACCGGGTGATGCTGCTGGTTCCCATCGGCGCGTTCCTGCTGGTTATACTCCGAAACATAGTGGGAATAAAAACGTTCGGCACATTCATGCCGGTGCTGATCGGTCTCGCGTTCCGAGAGACCGGTCTTCTCTGGGGAATCTTCTTGTTCACGGTTCTGATTGCTATGGGCCTGAGCATCAGGTTCTATCTGGAGCGTCTCAAGCTCCTGGTGGTTCCCCGGCTGGCCGCGGTGCTCATAGTGGTGGTGCTGCTCATGGCCGCGTTGAGTATTCTGACTCACAGTCTGGGGATCCATCGAGGTCTGTCCGTGGCTTTGTTCCCCATGGTAATACTCACCATGACTATTGAGCGCATGTCCATCCTCTGGGAAGAGCGCGGTTCCGCGGAAGCTCTGATCTCAGGTCTGGGGAGCCTGGCCACGGCGTCCCTTTCGTTCATCGTAATGAACGCGAAGCAGGTGGAGCATCTTGTTTTCGTGTTTCCGGAACTGCTTCTGGTCGTTCTGGCGGCTACATTGCTTCTTGGCCGTTATTCCGGGTACCGGCTGATGGATCTTTACCGTTTCCGCGAGCTGGCAAGGGGTGTGAAATGATCTTCCAGCTTGCACGGGCCCTCAAGAAGAAGGGCGTAATGGCCATAAACAGGCGTAATGCGGAATATATCCTTCCTCATAATCCGAGGCGCCTCTACCCGTTGGTTGACGACAAGCTGCGTACCAAAGAGATCGCCCAGAAGAGCGGAATCGCAGTTCCCGAACTTTACGGGGTCATCGAAGTGGAGGGACAGGTACGGGACCTTCCCGAAATGATCAAGAACCATCAGGCCTTCGTAATAAAACCCGCCCACGGCAGCGGCGGAGAGGGAATACTGGTCATTGACGGGAAGATAGGCGGGAAATACCGCAAGCATGACGGCCTCATCATAACCGGTGACGAAGTAAGCCACTACATTTTCAATCTGTTGAGCGGCCTTTACAGCCTCGGCGGGCAGCCGGACCGGGCCCTGGTGGAGTACCGGGTAAGGCATGATCCGATCTTTGAGCCCGTAAGCTACCGGGGAGTCCCTGACATACGAATAATCCTCTTTCTGGGCGTGCCTGTGATGTCAATGGTGAGGCTTCCGACGCGTATGTCCGACGGCAAGGCCAATCTGCACCAGGGAGCGATAGGCGCGGGAGTGGACATGGCCACTGGGGTCACTCTGAGCGGTGTCTGGAAGAACGAGTTGGTACACGAGCACCCGGATACGGGCAACCCCGTAACGGGAATTGCCATTCCCGGGTGGGACGGCCTCCTGGAACTGGCCGCCCGATGCTACGAGCTGACGGGGCTGGGATACCTGGGGGTGGACATAGTCCTGGACAGGGACAAGGGACCGCTGATCCTGGAACTGAATGCCAGGCCAGGCCTCAGCATTCAGATCGCGAACAAGGCAGGGATTCTGCTGAGGCTCGACCTGGTCGAAGAAAACATTCAAGATCTTGATACAATAGCCGGGAGAGTGGCCTTCGCTAAAGAGAACTTCCGCGCGGACCGAGGTTGTTGATACGGATTCGAAGTCAAATGATCAACCCTCACCCAGCGCGTCTCTCTCGGAGACACGACTGTGGTGAGGGTCCGAGAAATTTAGTGTTCCGAAGCGAATTCCGTATGAGTTATACCCTTTCGCGTTCAATCGAGTGACTTTGTCGTGCTGGCGGGGTACCTCCGGAGCGAAGTCAGGTCGTCCGTTCGAAGCGGAGGAGGTGCCCCTCCGGTTTCACTGATCCGAAAGAGCACTGGTATTACTTCAGAGCAACCGAATTTCCCGCGGCGGTTATCTGTTTCTTCCAGAATTCCTCGACCAGCTTGTAAACCTTTGGAGGCATCGGAACATAGTGGAGTTCCGTGGCCATTTCGGAGCCGTTTCTGAAGCACCAGTCGAAAAACTTGAGCATAGCCTTGGTCTTTGCAGGGTCGGGCTGATCCTTGTGAACAAGAATGTAAGAGACGCCGACTATGGGCCAGGTCTTCTCGCCGGGCTGGTCGTTAATTTCCACCAGAAAGGCGGCTGCGTTCTCCCAGTCCGCGCTCTGAGCTGCTTCCTGGAACGTCTGGATAGTGGGCATCACGAACTTCCCGTCCCTGTTTTGTAGTTGTGCGTACTTGAGCTTCTCTTTGAGAGCATAAGCGAACTCCACGTAGCCAATGGACCCCGATGTCTTCTTCACCAGCGCGGCCACGCCCGGATTGCCCTTCCCGCCTACTCCCGTGGGCCAGGAGACCGATTTTCCCGTCCCGATTTTTTCCTTCCACTCGGCAGACACCTTGCTCAGGTAATCCGTGAATATCCAAGTCGTGCCTGAACCGTCAGCCCTGTGTACGATGGTGATGTCTTCTTCCGGAAGCTTAAGGTCAGGATTCACCGCCATAATCTTCCTGTCGTTCCATTTCGTTATCTTGCCCAGGAAGATGTCCGCGAGGAGTTCGGGAGTCAGCTTGAGTCGTCCCTTGCGGATTTCCGTAAGATTGAAGACGGGAACCACGCCCCCCATTATCATAGGAAACTGTGCCAGTCCCTCCTTGTCCAGCACATCCGATTTCAGTGGCTCATCGGAAGCCCCGAAATCCACTGTCTTGGCCTTGATCTGCGCGATACCTCCCCCTGAGCCGATTCCCTGGTAATTGATCTTCAGGCCGGAAAACTTGTTATAGCCGGCTGCCCAGCTTGAATAGATCGGCATGGGAAAAGTGGCTCCCGCTCCGTTGATGCTTTCTACGTCCGCTGCCAGGGAGCTGACGACAAAAGGATCGCCGGCGAGGAAAACAACGGCCGTCAGGACAATGGCCCAGATCACGAGGGCGGCCCGGTTCCCGGGACCGTGTGCCGGATTGGCGATAGGTTTCTTCATGTTGCCTCTCCTTGTGTGGACTATGGTTAACGTTCCGGTGCAACATCATGTTGCACCTAGTTGTTGGCTGGAGCTTGGTACTTTATGCTGCAAATACGGTTGCGTATTCTCGCCCGATGAGATTGCTTCGCTTTGCTCGCAACGGCAGGTCCCGGGCATATCATTTCGAGGAAGCGGAGCGACGAAGCAATCCCCGGGGGCGCAAATTGCGTTATCGTATCTATGCCGCCCATTACTCGGAACTGCCCGAGAACCGTGCGGGGGACGCCGAGGATCTTGTCCGGTTGCTGGGAACCACCCGGAAAGATGTCCCCGGGGAAGACTTTCCCGCGGAACTGTCTCCCCCGGGAGCATTTCCATGAAAGGACGGGCTTTCATCAAGTGTCCGGTTCGAACAATTGCCCCGTCACACGGGCCCTGAAAGCTTCATTATTTAACTTCCGAATACCAGGGCCCCAACCCCTGGACCGCACAAAATTCTACGAATTTCTTCAGTTGATCCAGTTGACTATTCTGGTCGTAATACATAACCAGGGGACCGGAAATGGGATACGACTTGTTGGCAACGGTCTGTTCGGTCGGCAGGACAGACGCCGAGTCGGGAGATTCCTTTATGGCAATGATTTTGACCATGCCTCTGGAACTTCCTCTTATGGCCTCCGAGATGCGGGCATCGGCTATGGTGCCTTTCTGCTTTCTGACGCACCGGACTATGTCGTGGTCGGACGTTCGCACCGTTTTCTGTGAAACGGGAAAGCCCTGCAGCACGACCTCTTTGAAGATCTGTTCCGTTCCCGACAAGGCTTCGTCCCTGGTTATGGTTTCCACGGGCTCGTCGTTGCCGCCCACCTGGCTCCAATTGGTGATTTCACCAACAAAGATCTTGCGGAGTTGCTCTAAGCTAAGCTCCGTAACCGGATTGGAGATGTTGGTGATAACGGCAACGGCGCCGTAGCCTATGACCTTTTCGGCTATGTTGATCCCGCGGTCTTTGGCTTCCTGTTTTTCATCCTCGTCGAGCTTTCGGAAACTCATCCCCGCGTCCAGGGACTTCTCCAGAACCTTCTTCAAGCCCGTGTCCGAGTCTCCGGGGGCGACCACGATGTTGAGGTCGGTGTGTTTTTTCATGTAGCTAGTGGCGAGGTCGGTGACGATGTAAAACATGTACTTTGAGCCGCCGAGCCGAACCGCGCCCGAATTTTGGGCGTCGCAATCAATTGCCCACGAGAACGCGGCAATGATTGTCGCCGAAAGAATCGCCAAGGTGCCTTTGAATCTGTCCATAGGATCCACTCCTTTGTTGTCCGATTGAAGCGTATCGCTGAATTGTCCCGTCGAGGCCCATCAGTGGGACCGAAGTGAAGGAAGGTTGACCTCCTCCCCGGACCCCTGCGCCGTCATACAAATGTCTTTACGAAGCCACTCAACCCAGACCAATCGCATTCGGCCGCTCCCCCCAGATTGTAATAGCTGCAATAGCGGTGTACAGGCGGAGAGTTAGGGTGGTATTAGGCGTCCACTAATTATCAGTTACGATGAGATGGGGGTTAAAATGATTTCTATGGAACTGTGTCTTTCGAACGTGGTGCGTTGCATAGCCTTATTGCAATAACTGTAGTAATTACCGAGGCAATGTCGCGATCGAACGTTCTAAATCTGTTCCACTCACTCCATGTTAACCCATACCGGGGTTAGGAATGTGATCGGGACATATCCTGAGGCATTGCCCATATATTCGATGATTCAGTTTTGGTGACTGTTTATCACCATGTCCAGAATCCGGCTCATCTCCTCGGCGTTGTAGGGCTTGCACAGCACGCCGCTGAACCCGTGTTTCCTGAAGTCGGACATCACCGGGTCATTGCAATACCCGCTGGAGACAATGGCTTTGACATGCGGGTCCAGATCCCGGAGGCGGCCGATGGCTTCTCTACCGCCCATGCCTCCCGGTATGGTCAAGTCCATGATCACTGCATCAAAAGGCCGGCCCCTCCTTTTTGATTCCAGGTACAATTCCATTGCCTCTCGCCCGTCCCGGGAAAGGCCCACGGAGTAGCCGAGAAACCTGAGCAGCTCTGAGGCCAGATCCCTGACCAACTGCTCGTCGTCCATCACCAGAACGCGGCCCTTCCCCTTTCGCAAAGTCACGGGAGTATCCCCCAAGAAGTCAGCCTCGTGATCCGCCGCAGGAAGATACACGTCGAAGGTGGTTCCTACCCCAGGCTGGGAGGCCGCGGCAATGTGGCCGTTATGACGTTTCACAACGGAGTACGAAGTGGTGAGACCGAGCCCCGTTCCCTTTTCCTTGGTGGTGAAGTACGGATCGAAGATCTTCTGCAAATGAATGGGAGACATTCCCATTCCCTCGTCACGAACTGTGATCCGCACGTACCTTCCCGAAGCAAGCGGAAGGGCTGAGTTTTCCGCTACCACCAGGTTCCGGGCTGAAACGTAAACCGTTCCACCACCGGGCATGGCCTGATCAGCGTTGATTATCAGATTGTTGACGACGCGACTTATTTGGCCAAGATCTATCTCCAGTTGCCACAGGTCCGGATCAACTTTGAACCGGCAATTGACATTTGAACCTCGCAGCGGAAAAGTGGTCCAGTCCACCAGGAGTTCGGCGATGGAAGACACCTCTTTGATGGGGGCACCCCCCCGCGCGAATGTCAGAAGCTGATCTGTGAGATCTTTGGCTCTGAATGCCGCTTTCTCGGCTGCGGCCAAGAGTTCGTTGGGCTTGCCGTTGCCGTCGAGTTCCAGTCTCAATAGCGAAACATTGCCGAGAATTGCTGTCAGTATGTTGTTAAAATCGTGCGCCAGGCCTCCGGCGAGTAGCCCCAGGGACTCCAGTTTCTCGGCCTTGAGGAGTTCGTCTTCCATGTTTTGCCTCTCTGTCACGTCTCTGAACACCAAGACAACCCCGATGACGTTGCCGGCCTCGTCCTTCAACGGCGCGCCGCTGTCTGCAATGGCGCGTTGAGTGCCGTCCCGTGCTATGAGCACCGTGTGGTTGGCCAGACCGCAAATTGTTCCTGTGGCCAGCACCCTGGATACGGGGTTTTCACATCGTTGCCGGGACCTCTCATTGACTATGACGAAAACATCGTCCAGAGGCTTGCCCAACGCGTCCGATTCGGCCCATCCCGTGAGGCTTTCCGCCACCGGGTTCATCATGATTACCTTTCCGTCCGTATCGCTGGTTATCACGCCGTCGCCTATAGATCGGAGCGTTACCGCCAGTCGTTCCTTTTCATGAAACAGCGCCTTTTCCGCACGCCTGCGCCTCTGGAGATCCTGCCTAACCAGAAGAGAGACGCCGAACCACGCTGACAGCAGTACCGTGAGACCTACCAATCCCAGCACCGCGGCCGAGAGCATCCGGCGCCGGAAAGTCCGGATCTCACCGGAGATCCTGGTTTCTACCGCTTCGGTCATACGTGCCAGGCTCTGAGAATAGAGATCCTTTTGTATCGTATACTCGGGGCTGAAAAGTATCGTCACAGCCTCGTCGGGGCGTCCTTTTCTCACCAGCGCAAAGGCCAGATATTCCATTTCGATGAGTTTCGTGTAAGCCAGCTTGGTTTGGGACGCGTAGTTTTTTTCGTACTCACGTCTTGACAGGATGGCTGTTTCCGCCAAAGCGTCATCCAGTTTGGGTTCCACTGTCCTGTAATGAGCTTCCCACGAGGAATCGCCAGTGGCCGCGGCCATGCGAGCGGACATTGTGAGCACCTCGTTGAGGTGCGCAATGGTTCCCACCAGCCGCTGGAGTTTGAACTCATGCCCGGCCACCTTGGACAGCGAATCGTACATGCTCCAGACGATCCAGCCAACAACGGGCAGGATGATTACGCTAAGCACCAGCCCAACGGTAAGAAGCTTCAGCGGATGCGGGTATCTGTTCATAGGGTTCATTCTAGCCGTCCGGTACAACTTCATGTTGAAGCAACCAGGGTAGTCGAACTTAGAGGCAATACCTTTTCTTGTAGGGGATATTTGTTTGGGAAAGGTTAGTTCGAAATTAATGATACGTTCGATTCCGTACCTTCAAGGCGTTTGCCCAGATTCGTGTCTCTCGGCATACGGCCCCACGAAGCTGACGGCCACTGCCGCAGCATATCAGTCCAATCCTATCAATCTGGCTCCGTTGTCCCACAAGATGGCCTCGATGGTTTCTTGACTGTAAGGGAATCTTTTCACCGCCAAGACCAGATCGGCTATGGAAGGCAGGTTGGGCCAGTCGCTGCCGAAAATGAAACGATCCCGGAACCTCTCGAGTTTCGGGAATATGTGGGGCACCTGCTTGATGGGAATTCCGGATAGGTCAATGTAGACGTTCTCATGGCGCCGGAGCATCCATTCGGATTCCTTGTACCAGAAAGGCCGGCCTGCGTGGCACATGACTATCTTAAGGTTAGGAAAGTCCTCGGCCACGTCGTCCAGGAGCAAGGGATGCGCGTAACGGATCCTAGACCCCGGGAACAGCGATGTCCCCGTGTGAAACATCACGGGTATTCCCAGCGAACCGGCCGCCTCGTATGCGGGAAGTATCCTCGGATCATTCGGATAGAAATAACTGTAAGACGGGAGAAGCTTCAAGCCTCGGCACCCCATCTCTTTGAAGCACCGTTCGGTCTGGGAACCCGCGTCGAGCGGAGAATCGAGGTCTATGGAACCAAAAGCCACCAGTCGTTCAGTGTCTTTGCAGAAATCGGCAACGAACTCATTCGGAATCACCCCAGTGGTGTGGGGTGAATATTCGGCGAGAAGAACCGCCTTGTGAACCTCCTGCAGATCGAGAAACGACACCAGGCTCTCCGGGGTCATTCCCAACACCATATCAATCGTACCCGGGCCAAGCAGATTCGCGAAGTAATCTATCACCCGCGGGTTCACGTACTCGATTTTCCCAACATGAACATGAATATCCAGAACCTTCATTGATCCACATCCTAAGCCGGAGAATCACATATGGAACTCGCCGCGCTTCCTGGAAATGAGCCCGGCCCCTCGGCTTAGGAGCACGTTGACCACTTCGCGCTGGCCCGCCCGGTGGGCTACCATGAGAGGGGTATAACCCTTGGAGTTCGGAGCATTCACGTCAACCCCGCACTCCAGCAACACCCCGCATACGTCGGCCTTCCCTGCCGCGCAGGCACCGAGGAGCGCAGTGTAGCCCTCGTCGGCTTCCACGCGCGCGTCGGCACCGTTCTCTAACAGTATCTCCACAACATCTCTATGCCCTCTGAAACACGCCATCATGAGCGGGCTGCGGCCTATGTCGTCAACAGTGTTTACGTCCGCACCGTGCTCCACCAGCAGGTCTACGGCTTCGCAATCGCCGCACCCGGCCGCGAGGAAAAGGGCCGTCCGTCCGGATTTGTCGCGTGCTTCAACGTTTGCCCCGGCCGACAGGAAGATCTGTGCAATGGAGGGATTGCCAGAACGGCACGCCACCATCAGGGGTGTTCTTCCCATTCGGTCGCCTGTTTCAAGCCGCGCTCCGTAGCCCAGCAGCATTTTCACTATCTCGGAACGTCCCTCAAAAGTGGCCCAATAGAGGGCTGTCCACCCGATGCGGTCCGCAGCCTCAACATTCGCGCCCAAATCGAGAAGCATTCTAACGAATTCATCCCGGCCTTCGATGCAACCCAGCATAAGTGGCCTGCGTCCCATTTCATCCTCGGCTTCCAGGTCGGCCCCAGCCTCGATGAGAAGCCTACCCACCTCTGGGTTGCCTATTCGGGACGCCTCCATGAGGGGGGTCTTGCCAAAATAATCCCTGGCGCTGACGTCCGCTCCGTTCACCAGGAGGAGCGTCACCACCTGGCCGAGGCCCCTGAAAGACGCCTCCATGAGAGCGGTCCTGCTGTGCCTGTTCGTAGCGTTGGGGTCCGCCCCCCATTCCAGGAGCAGTCTCACTACCTCGAAGCGGCCGGCTGTGGCACTGTAAATAAGGGCGCTGCCGCCGAAAACATCGTCCCGGTGGTCCACAGGGATGCCTTCTTCAAGGAAAAGGCGGACCTTTTCAACGTTTCCTTCCTGGGCAGCGTGCAAAAATTCCAATTCCATGATTCTTACTCTCAGAGGCGGGAAAACCCTGCAAATCATTATATCAATCTTCGGCGCGGCCATCAATTATTGAGGCGTTGCTCCCGCATACCAGTGCGCTTTCGAGCCGGTGAAAGCGGCAGGGCACTTCCTCCGCTTCGAACGGACGACCTGACTTCGCTCCGGAGGTACCCCGCCGCCAAGATAGAGTCACCCGTTTGATCGCGAAACAGTATCAGTCTGCCGCGACGCATGGTACTCACGGGCGAAATCAAGGAAATTTCGATAAGCTGAGTCCAGATCGTATCCCAAACGATGGGAGTGAGTAGCCATACCCTGATGAAACCACCTGTACCAGCGGTCAATCTTCATTGGGTCTTCTTCGATGAGTTTTTGAAAAATATCCGTTCCAGGGTACGGCGTGACCATGTTGATCTCCACGTGATCCGGCTGAGCTTCGAGGATGAGCTTCTTGGAAAGCTCCATATCTTCGGGGGTCTCTCCCGGTAGTCCTATCATGAAGAACGCGTGAGAATGTATCCCTGCGACCCTGAGAAGCCTCAGGGCCCTCTTGACGTCTTCGTTCGTCTCACCCTTGCGGATCATCTTGAGTATCCGGGGGCTGCCGCTTTCCACTCCAAGGGTGACGCGCCGGAAATTGGCTTCCCTCATCTTGACGACAAGTTCCTCGTCCAGCGTGTCGGCCCTGACCCCGCCGGTGAACTCGAAGCAAGTCAAACCTTCCGAGATAATGGCCTCCAGCAGTTGCACCGTGCGTTTCTTGTTGACCGTGAATGTGTCGTCAATGACTTTGACCACCCAGCGCCCAGGCCGCGGTTCGGGTGACCGGGCTTCTTCCCTGAGTAACGAAAGCTCCCGGATCAGCGAGGTAATGCTCCTAAGCCTCACCCTGCGGCCCCAGATGTTGCGGGAAGCGCAGTAGGCGCAATCAAAGGGACATCCCCTGCCGGTGAGTATCACCTCGCCGAAGTAATCGGGTCGTGAAACAAGATGCCGGTCGGGGACGGGAAGTTCGTCCACAGACTCGATCAAAGATCCCCTGGGATTGACCTGAACGCGATCGCCGTCTTTCCATGCAAGAGACGGGATGTCTTGAAACGATTCCCCACGGTCCAGGGCGTCCAGAACTCGGACCAGGACGAGCTCCCCTTCTCCCATGGCGGCCATGTCGGCGCCGGTGTAGCGGATGCTCTGCTCGGGCAAAACGGACGGATGGCTCCCACCTAGGATTACGGGCAAACCATGATGCTTCAAACGCCCAACGAGAATCCTTGCCGCGTCCATGTTCCCGGAGTTGCAAGTGATTCCTACCACATCCGGCCGGGGAGCGAGGATGAGCCGCTCCATTTCGTTCCACAGTTCATGCCGCGGGTCCTCCAATATCCTGATCATGTCCGGGATGCGTTCATTCATGATCAGTTCAGGATCCCCTGTCCCCCCGGCGAGAGGAGCGATACCCGGAACATTGACGTTCTCGCCGTCCACGACCGCAACCTCGTGGCCGCTGCGGTGACGAGTATAGGTGGCGAGGTAGAGAAGATTCATAGGATAGGTCTTCATTTTGGGAGTGGTGACCCCGAAGAGAGCGTAAAACGGCGGTCGTACAAGGACTATTCTCATGCTTACTCCGTCAGATGGTTTCTCTCTTGACCCGGAAGTCTGAATCCTTATAATGCAGCCCTCGGCGCGAGTGGCCGGAATTGCGATGGAACCGGCACGCCGATTCTGAATCGGACTCTAGGTGCGCTCCAGATGATTTCTGTGCTTCCACGGTATATTTGTGTTCACGGCCATTTCTACCAACCGCCGCGGGAAAACCCGTGGCTGGAAGCAATCGAGACACAGGAATCCGCCCATCCTTTCCACGACTGGAACGAACGGATAGCCGAAGAATGCTACACTCCGAACGTCGAGGCCCGGGTCCTGGACGAAAAGGGCCGGCTGCAAGACATAGTAAACAATTATGAGTACATGAGCTACGATTTCGGCCCCACTCTGCTCTCATGGATGGAGAAACACTCACAGGAGACCTACCAGGCGATTCTTGACGCAGACGCGGTGAGCCGCCGGCTTCGCTCCGGGCACGGCAACGCGGTAGCTCAGGCATACAACCATATGATAATGCCCCTGGCGTCGCGACGAGACAAGGTCACCCAGGTGATATGGGGAATCGAGGACTTTATAAAGCGGTTCGGAAGGGACCCTGAAGGGATGTGGCTGCCGGAAGCCGCTGTGGATCGAGAAACCCTGGAGATCATGGCCCAGCAAGGGATAAAATACACCATTCTGGCGCCGAGGCAGGCGAAACGATTTCGCGCGTCACCCAAGTCCGAATGGGTGACCCTGAATCCCGGCACAATAGATCCCTCCCGACCCTACCGCTGTGCACTTCCCCACGGTCGCTCGATTGTCCTGTTTTTCTATGATGCGCCGATCTCGCATTCCATTGCTTTCGAGCACCTTCTCAACAGCGGCGAGGATTTTAGGAGCCGGCTCTTGGCAGCGTTCTCCGCATCGAGGACATGGCCTCAGTTGGTCCACATAGCCACCGACGGCGAGTCTTACGGACATCACCATCGTTTCGGAGAAATGGCCCTGGCGTATGCCTTGGAGAAATTCCGGAGTGACTCCGCTGTCAGCCTCACCAATTACGGGGAGTACCTGGAGAAGCATCCGCCCACCGCGGAGGCCGAGTTTTTCGAAAATAGTTCCTGGAGCTGCGTTCACGGCGTGGGACGGTGGTCGGAGGACTGTAGCTGCTCGCTGTCCCAGAGGCCCGACTGGAATCAAGAATGGCGCGTTCCACTCCGCAGGGCCATGGACCTGGTGAGGGACCGGTGCGACGCGATTTTCGAGGAACACGCGTTCCCCATCCTTGCAGACCCGTGGGATGCCAGAAATGCCTATGTACGGGTGATCCTGCAAGATCACTCCAATGTGGACGCATTCCTGAAAGTCCACGGAACGCGTCCGGTGAAGCCCGAAGAGCGGGTGAAGATCCTCAACCTGCTGGAAATGGAAAGAAACAGAATGCTTTCCTACACCAGTTGCGGTTGGTTCTTCGACGACATATCCGGTCTGGAGACCACCCAGATTCTCAAGTACGCGGCCAGGGCTCTCCAGCTCGCGTATCCCTTCGATCCTCGATTGGTGAATGACTTTCGAGACGAGTTGTCGGCAGCGGTGAGCAACGTGAAGCCCCAGCTTCGGGGCAACGAGATTTTCGAGCAGAAAATAATGCCGCAGATAGCCGATCTGGCTCAGGTAGCGGCTCACGTGGCTATTGACGCGGGGTTCAAGGGGGCCTCGATCCAGGAACGGCTCTACTGCTACGACATAAGGGTGAAGGACTTTTCGAGAGAAAAATCCGGCAAGAGGATTCTCATCATCGGTAGGGTCAGCGTCACGAGCCTGGTCACCACGGAGACGAGGGAGTTCATGCTGGCCCTCTTGTACCTGGGCGAGGTGGATCTGAGATGCTCGGTGGAGGAATTCCCGGGCCAGGAAAAATACGAGGCCATGAAGCGAGACGTTACGGGAATGGCTTACCGCCACTCGTCAACTGAACTGGTACGCAAACTGGACAAGTATTTTCCGGAAAGGTACTTCTCTATGAAAGACCTTTTCGCCGAACAGCGGATACAGATCATCGAAGCTGCCACCACAGCCATGTACGAAGAACAGGCTGCTCTGTTTGAGTCTTTCTACGAACAGAACAAGGACCTGGCAAGGATTATAGTTCTCCACGAGGCCCGTCTGCCCGACACCTTTCTGGCTTCCGCAAGCTTCGCCCTGAACAGAGACTTTCTCGGGGAACTGGAGAAGCTCTCCCGGGGCTTCTATCCCGACGAACTGGTTAGCATTCAGGAAGAAGCCCGCTTCTGGAAAATCTCCCTGGACTTCACCGCAGCGGAGAAACTCGTCCGCGGCTGCATCGTTGATCTCTTGAAACAACTCGAGAAAAGCCCGGAAGACGAACGCTCGGCTTCGGAGATATTCAAGTTTCTGGAGCTGGGCCGCAATCTCGATATCACTCTGCAACTGGGCGAGGCCCAGATCATTTTCTACCGTACTGCCAGAGCCATAGAAGCAGACCCTAGGAGACAGTTACCGCCCGTGTTCGTTGATCTGGCGGACAAGCTGGCAGTGAGGCTGAATCATTTTCCGTAGGAATTATAGCGGGTGCCAAGATAAGTGTCCGATGATGACAATGGTCTGGCGGGTTGCGGATCTGAGACTGTCTCAGAATTCGCCCTGGAGGCTGAATCGTGCCACGCATACCCCTCACCCCGCCCTCTCCCGTAGGGAGAGGATTATAGGCGGTCGTCTCCAAGAGCTCCCTCTCCCTCCTGGGAGAGAGATGGGGTGAGGGCTCTCCGATGCACCTCCTGCCGCATGGTGGCACGATCTCGACTGTTACCAGAGTTTTGAGACAGTTTCATCTTGCCCGCCATTTCGGAAATTATTTCAATCTTGAGGAGACTCCCTTATGACCATACACAAAGTGGCCTTAGTAAACTACGATACCCCATTGGAATCGGTGCGCAAAGCAGTCGAACTATGCAACGGACTGGACGATCTGAGAGCCGGAGCCAGGGTCTTCATAAAACCCAATGTGGTCTTCTGGACCAAAAGCGTAGACTTCCCGAAGTGGGGAGTAATAACAACTTCCCGGGTCATGGAAGATGCCGTGACCCTGCTCAAGGAACGAGGCATTGACGACATTACCATCGCAGAGGGAATGGTCCTTGCCAACCCCAAGGACACGGAAACGCCGGCCCATGCGTTCGAATACCTGGGTTACAACAAACTGAAGAAGCGGTACGGGGTGAAGGTGTACAACACCTTCGAGCGTCCGTTCGAAAAAGTGGATCTTGGAGACGGAGTCCAACTGAAGTTCAACACCGATATTCTCCACAGCGATTTCGTTGTGAACCTGCCGGTGATGAAGACGCACGCGCAGACGGTGGTCAGCCTTGGAATCAAGAACATCAAGGGAACCATAGACGTCAACTCGCGCAAGAAGTGCCATTCGGCAAGCCCGGAAAAGGATCTGCATTTCATGGTGGCAAAACTGGCGAAGATTCTGCCTCCTTCGCTGACCATCCTGGACGGGATCTACACCAGCGAACGCGGCCCCGCTTTCGACGGAAAGATGAGAAGGAACAACATACTTGTGGCCTCTTCGGACGTCCTGTCCGCGGACAAAGTGGGCGCAAGAATTCTTGGTTTCGAGCCCTCACAGGTCCCTCATCTGGTCCATGCCGCGGCCGAGGCCGGCAGGCCCACGGACCTTTCCGACGTGGAACTCGTCGGTGAACAACTGGAATCCGTCCGGATGAGTCTCAAGTACGCGTTCGATTACAACGAGTCCGGCACCCTGCCGTTACCAATGGAGAAGCAGGGCATCAAGGGCCTGTCCTATCCCAAATATGACACGACCATTTGCACCTATTGCTCGCTTCTCACCGGAATAGTCCTCACTTCCATAGCGTTTGCCTGGAAGGGGGAGCCCTGGGACGACGTGGAAGTGCTCACCGGAAAGGTCATGAAGCCCGCGGCGGGACGCAAGCACACTATTCTGCTGGGCAAGTGCATGTACGAGGCGAATAAGAACGACCCCAACATACAGGATTTGATAGCGGTCAAAACCTGTCCCCCTGACCCCATGGCCGTGGTTCAAGCCCTTCACAAGGCAGGTGTGGACGTCAACCCGGCGATTTTCGAAAACATGGACAAGGCGCCTGCCTTTTTCTCGCGCAGGTACGAGGGGAAGCCGGAGTTCGATGACAACCTCTTCAGGATAAATTGAAGGAATCAGGGCGGCTCAACCCGGAGGGGACGTAGTTCAAGAGACTGTCTCAGAATTCAAACCAGAGGCTGAATCGTGCCACGAACACCCCTCACCCTGCCCTCTCTCTGAGGGAGAGGTTTATGAGCAGTCGGCTCCAAAAGCTCCCTCTCCCTGTGGGAGAGGGTTGGGGTGAGGGTTCATCGAGGCGACCTTCTGCGTAGTCGTGCCACGATCGTGACCATTACCCGGGTTTTGAGACAGTCTCTCAAATCCTGTCCTTCACCACATGGAAGGACATTGTGGACGCGGTTACCGTGCTCCGACCCGTAAAAAGGAATATTCCCGCGCCCAGAAACAGCAGCACGAGAATGATCAAGGGGTCCGAAAGCGCGACGATGCCTGTTTTCAGGTCCGGTGCGGGCAATTGCTCCACGGGTGCAATCAATGGAATGACCGGCCCGAAAGCGGCAGTAGCCAGCGCCATCAACTGATACGCGCTGAGCCTGCCGTGGCCGCGATAATCGGCCCGTAAGAACTCGGAAAGAGCTCGCCAGACCTGGGTTACCACCAGTGTAACCGTAAAGGCACAAATGTACCAGGACTTCAGATACAGAAGCATTCCAAGGAGCCCGACTCCCACGTAACATACCGAAGTCATGGCCTGAATCGGGACTACCTCTTTTTCGTCAAGAGCGGCTTCGTAAGCTATTTTCTTGGTCTTACCGCGGAATACGAAGCTGTAGCGGCCGATGATCCTTCGCAGCACGGGATGAATCTCGGAAAAGGCCTTACCGTAACAGCAACCGAAACTTATGCACGCCAGACGGCCTGTGCCTTCGCCGATGGCATAGGCTATGGTCATAGCTGCAAGTGCGGGAAGAAACGGAATCCCCGAATAGAACTCGGGCCCCCACACTGCGGCCACGATCCACACGATCACCGGAGTGACCAATGTCGCAACAAAATTCGCCCCAGCCACAGTAAAGGTGTGGCGCTTCTTCTCCACCACCCTGGCCACCAACCTGGACGCGGGCACACAGACCGCGAGGATCAGCCCCGCCAGTGAAAGGGTCTTCCTCGGATCAGCCCCCACCGCGGCAAGAAGAACCAACCCCGCCGCAACGGCAAGAACAGTCGCAACGGCAACCAGCAGCCCGTAATATGTCAGATTCACCCCTTGCCAAACGCCAGGAGCGTCCTCAAGCCTTGGAACGGAGGCAATGATCTGCCAGCCGTCTCCGGGAAGAGTTCGGAAGGCCCATCGTAGAAAGACACCTAGAGCGAGAGCCAAAAACAAAACGAATGAAGTCTCCCACATCAAACAACTCCTCAAGTTTTAGCCCATCCGATTATCGAGCGTACCTTAAGGTCCGTCTCGGCGAGGCCTCTTCCGAATCCCTCGGAAAAGCGGCTCCGAACATCCCGGCGATTCATGTTTCGCACCAGATCCGAAGAGAACTCCACTCGGTCCTTCTGGAAAAGAAGGACATCCGTGCTGCTCCCCGGCCTGAAGAGGCTCTTTGGGGAGCCTTTCTTGACGAACATACCTTCAGTCAGAGGACGCGGGTCATTGTACTTTTCATCGCTGTAACACTGGACCACGTCCCCGATCATCAGAGCCGCCACTTCTATCATGGCAACAAGACCGCAATGCGCTCCTCCGGTGACGTCGGTATCCATCACTGTGACCACGCGCCGGTTGGTGGAATAGGGCGAAACCAGGGCCACAACCGCGCTCGGATTGCACGAGTGGTAAGTACCCGGTATGTCGTATATCCCGAGTACTGTGCCTGAGACCGGAACGTGATTGTAGTGATACTTGTCCGGCGTCAGCCTGAAGACCGCAAAATCCCCATCTTGAAAAGCCTTGTGTAGTACTTCACGGTCAGTGCCGAGCAACTCCTCGTAATGGAACAGCTTCCCTTTGAGGAACATCCCGGAAGACTTGGCGAGAGACCCCACGATGACCTTTGAATCCGCAGGCGAGACCACAGAGGACGCATCTTGAGGCATTGGTCTGCACTCCCAGTAACGAATTTTTCTCTCGAAGAGTCTGCGAGCCGTGTTCAGAATTTCCGGTGCGTCCAGGCACTCCGAGAGGTCGGCTCCGCATTTGGAGAGATGACGCCGCGTCGAAGCTTTGACCGGGATGTCGTAAACCATGAAAGCCAGCAGATCGGACATGCGCTTGCCGGTGAGGGCACGAAACAGTAGCGGAGCCTTTTCCCTGGCATCGGAATAGATCATTCTCACGACGCGGTCCCCAAAAAGCCGCTCGGTGACAACTCTACCCGTGCTGCGCTCTATGAATTGATGCTGAATCACCATTGTTGACACTTTCTCGAATCAGGATTGAGCGCGCTCTTTCAGCATTGTCGTGAACGGTTGCCAGGACTATTTTGAGAAGCCCGGACAAGTCCTCGGGTGAAATCGTGTCCTTCAACAAATCATCCTGGACCGAATCAACAAAGCGGATCGAAGCCCCGTCCCCTGAAGATAGAAGCTCAGAGCAACGGGAACGATCCGCGGCGAGACTTCCGTTGACGGAAAACTGTTCAAGGTCCTCCCTGACAAATTCCAGGGCTTCGGCAATATGCCTCCGCTTCAGATCTTCACGGTAGAATTTCTCTGCGGCGAGGTTGAAGTCATCCGCCCGGACCTTCATTGCTTCTTTCTGTCCCATGGAGTCGAGTATCGCCCTCGTGAGGCGGCCGGCCGTCGAGTGCTTCGCCTGGTCTTCGAGGCGAAGCCTAAGGTCCCGGATCGTCTCCTTGAGGTCCAGCAGTTCAATGAGGTCCGCCGCGTCGGAAACCATCAGGTCCACGAGAGCCAACTTGTACTGCCGGTTGTAGACCCTGAGATAGCCGGGATAGCGGCGGCTGTATCGCACAGCGCCGGTGCGCTCCAGTATTGTTTTCATAAACAGATTACGCGTCTCCCTGCGCACGAAGAACGTAGGGAGCCCGATGGCCGCACCGAAGAATATCTGTCGCCGCTCACTCTCTGTTTGGGGGTCGTCGGGAATGTGGCCGTGGGTGAACCTCCCCTGAAGGGCATACTTGTATGCCAGGGCCGTAATCAGGATCTGAAGATTCACAGAGTGGGAAACGTCACTGTCCAGGCTCTCGAAGAGGCTGTAATAGCGGCCCTCAAACCCCGAAAAGCCAACCTGGGCGAATTCCCGAAGCCGGTAAAGAAAATAAAGAGACATCCTGGGATCAAAGATCCCGAGGTCCGAAAGATCTTTTTTCAGGCGCTCGCCATTCCCGAGAGTTCCGTCCATGGCCGGGCTGCTGTCTGTACCCATAAGGCTGACCAGGTAGTCTACAAGTCTGAAATCAGGAACGAAATCACCCTTCAGTCGAAAGACCAGGCTTATAACGCGATCCACAGACTTGACACCGAAAGGAGTTAAGGGCCGTCCGAATACTTTCACGCCGGCCTTCCTTTTCCATCGCCGCCAGATCATCCGAAGGTGAGTGAAGTCAAGTTCGTGCGGAAGAAAACCCAGTACCCTCTCGGGGTGGAAGTCCGAGAAATCAATCCTGTACGGTGCGGCACTGTAAGTCCCTACGAACAAAGGCAGAAAGTGTTCCACAATCTTGATCACGAGATCACCCAGATGCTTTTCATGAGCCCTTGTGAATCCCGAAGCGTCATCGGCGAGCAGACCGGTGAGCTTGCGGCTCCCAAGGCTTATGTGGGTGCCGTTGTTTGCCAGGCTGATGTTGGAAAGATTGGGAAGCACCACCAGGTTCCTGGTTATGATGCCCGCGTCCCGGAGCTTGGCCGTTGCGTTGAGCTGACTGCGGCTGAGCACCTGATGGCAAAGGCACATATAGTCGTGTTTTTCCTCGCCGTTGTCCCATCCGGAGAGACACGGGCTCATGAACAATTGACGATAAAAGGAATCGGATATGAATTCGTTCAACTGCTTCTGGCGTACCGGCGGATGAGGCGACAAATACAGCAGAGCCTTCTGACCACCGTCCTTCAGACCGAATGCATTGTTGGCAAAGGTTACCAGAAGTTGAGTGAGGAGATATCTCTTGGCTGTTTCTTTGGCCAAGGCACGTCCCGATCCCGTTTCCCGGCTTATGGGAACCACGTGAAAAGAAAATGTCTCAGGCGAGGTATTGTCGCTTAGCAAATGATCCATGAGCCTGCGACCGGTGACGTGAAGCGCGGCGGGCAGGTTTTCGCAGGTCCCCAGAAATTCAGCCAGCGAAAGCTTGAGTAAATAGCTTACCGGGATCCTCAGGTGTTCCCTCCCGGATTGCCGGAAGAAGAATTTGCCCGCGTCGTTCCTCCGCCCGCTGCCTGGGTCCTTTCGGTCCGCTCGAAGGTCGGCCTCCAGTATCTGTTTGGTTAGGGGGCTCAATCTGTCCACGGGAAGTCTCACCCAGCTGTTTTCCCAGACGTCCCGGTTGGGTGCGTTCAGGTACTTTTCCAGGTCTGTTATGGCCTGCTGAGATGAGTCGCCACTCGCAGCCCTTTTGATTATGTTGGAGTAGTAATTGGAGGTTTCTATGGTAATCGGCAGATCCACGCGGCGCCTTTCACCCTGGACTGCGGCTTGCAGTTCGGTTTCCGATCCGGCCGTGGTGTCGTCGAGCGAGAAGGGTAGGGCCTCGACGAAAGTGCCGCTTCTGATGCCGGAGATGCCTAGCAGCTGCCTGATGGTTTCCAGGGAGTCGGCGCAAGGGCCGGCCGGTCCTTTGAATTGTCTCGACTCAAGGCTGAGTACCATTGTGGATTCTCTCGCAAAGGTTTGGAGCGTCCTCGACGAGGACCCGGGGGAGCAACTCCACCGGAACTTGCAATGATATAAGCCACTAACGGTGTTAACAGTTAATTAGAATTGGAACAGTTTTTGGTGATGGCCGTCAGGATCTTAAAGAGAGCGATGTACTCACCGCCTTGAATTACCTTGCGCGGGTCCTGAGCTTCCGCTAAAATAATTGATAATGTTTATGCCGGCCTCTTGGGGGGGCTCGCAACGAGTATCAGGGGGAAGAACATGAAGAAAAGCGGTAAAGGCCTGTTGACGATCTTAGTGTTTTTGCTCGGCCTGACCATCATGGCGGCTCCCGCCGTATTGGCGGCAGAAGAAGGAAACGCGGGACCGGCCAAGGCATTGTTGAATCTGGGAACAGTGGGGCCGGACGCCGTCAATCTCAAGGTCTGGACGGACCAGCCTGAAGACAAGAAGCTCAAGCCGGGCGACAAGGTCGCTGTTAACTTCAAAGCGGACAAAGACTGCTATCTGGTTGTGTTGAACGTCTCATCCAAGGGGGGAGTAACAGTTGTCTTCCCCAATAAGGAACAAAAGGACAACCGCATTGTGGGCGGAAAGGATTATACGATCTTTGGGCCGGGATCGCGTTTGAGGCTGGTACTCGGCAAGAAAGTCCCGGAGGCCAAGCTGGTCTTTTTCGTTAGCCCCGAGCCCGTTGATCTGGCTTCTTTCAAGATTCCCGACGATGAGATGGTCTTCCGCATTCCTCCAGGTGCCCGGGATCGCCTTAAGGCGTTCAGGGAGAAGCTTGAGCAGGCAGGCCAGAAAAAGGGTTTCAACCGCGTGCTGCTCTCCATCAAGAGCGACCAGAATGGTGAAGCCGACCTGAAGCTGATGGGCGGAAAGTTCAAGAAGGGGCTTCCCAGCAAGGATTCCAGCGAAGGTCCCGAAACAATAACCGGCACCGCAGGTCGGAAAGAGGGTCTGTAAAGGACGGGCTGCATGGCCGGAATTAGGGCCAAATCCCTGCCTGCGGGCCTTTTGACGTCGCTGATTCTAAGCATATTGGCGCCGGTGGTCGTCTATTTGTTGGCTTGGCCACTGGAGGGCATTGACTGCAAGCTTTATGATTTCAAGTTTTCCTACTCCAAGAAAGGTCCCACAAATCCTCAGATAGTTCACCTCGACGTTGACGACAAGTCCATCAAGGAGTTCGGTCCATGGCCCTGGGATCGCGAAATCAGCGGCAGGATAGTGGACAGGTTGACCAAACTGGGTGCGGGGGTCATTGTTTTTGACATACTCTTCGCGTCGCAAGGTCGCAGCAAAGAGGGCAACGAAGCATTCTTCAAATCAATCGCCAACTCGGGAAGGGTAGTCTCCGCAACCGCGTTCGGGGTCACCCGATCAACGGATTTCAGGATCGAGGTCGAAGGGGAAAGGAACAGGGGCGACGCTCTATACGACGTAGCCTGGCCTTTGAAGGTGCCACCTGACGCCGATTATTACAGGGTCAGGCGACTCTCGGACGCGTATGTGCCCTTAGTGCCCATCATTGAGAACTCCAAAGCAATCGGCCATATAAAATCTACCCCTGACCCCGACGGTGTTCACCGCCGAATACCTATGATCGTCGGATTAGAAGACCGCTGCGTGCCCAGCCTCAGTCTGGCCGCTCTCTTGGTACACCTCAATATCAGTCCCGGATCCGTGGACATTTCCACGCCCGGTGAAATCATCGTGAAACACGACGGGGGAGCCTTCAGGATTCCCGTGGATCCGTCCGGCAGCATGTGCATCAACTGGGTTGGAGCCAAAGAGTTTCCGAAGTTTCCCGTGAGTGACCTGTTCACGGAAGACTATGAAGCAAAAGCGCCGCGGTACAAAGACAAAATGGTGATAGTTGCGGTGACATTCACCGGCGCGGGAGACATAGGCGTGAGCCCCGTCTCCAATGAGAGCTTGCTGAGCAGGATTCATTCCAGCGCGTTGCAGACTATTCTTATGGACCGTCACATCCATGTCATGCCTCTGTTTCCGTGGGCGGCAACCGCGGCCACGATGCTCGCGATTGCGTTCTCATTTCTGTGCGTGAGAATGCGTCTCGTTCATGCAATCGCGACTGCCCTTGGTATTGTAGTATTCTTCGCAGTGCTGTCGGTCGTGTCGTTCAGCCGCTGGTCGTGGGAGATTCCCTTCGCTGCTCCGCTGATAATATTCGCAGTGCCCGCGGCGGCAGGTCTGATCCATCGAGGGGTCTACATCGAGGCCAAGGCCCGGCGCAGCAGCAGCGCACTCCAGCGATATCTGTCGCCGGAGATGCTCGAGATGATAGTCAGTGAAGAAAGGGAAGTTGACCTCTCCACCAAAAGAAAAGAACTCAGCATTCTGTTTGTGGACGTCAGGGGATTCTCCACGATCTCGGAGAGAGTGGAAGTGGAATACCTTGAAGAATTCCTCAACGATTTCTTCGAGGCCATGACGTTGGCCGTATTCGAGAACCATGGCACTGTGGACAAATTCCTGGGCGACGGCTTGTTGGCTTTCTTCGGGGATCCCGTAAAGATTGAAAACCACGCTCTGGCAGCGGTGAAGGCGGGGCTGAAGATGCACAGG
>Ga0172375_10001807_pt1 | contig 34095 bp, 27 predicted proteins | sample LakKiv1m_FD_114537 | JGI IMG/M metagenome (GOLD analysis project Ga0172375, IMG submission 114537) | Freshwater microbial communities from Kabuno Bay, South-Kivu, Congo - kab_092012_11.1m | ecosystem: Environmental > Aquatic > Freshwater > Lake | place: Democratic Republic of the Congo... | reverse complement strand
GGCCAAAACGGTCAAAAGCGCCATCGCGAGATAGCTCAGCAGCAGCTTGCGGTAGATCGTCAGCTTCATCCCGTTTTCCCGAAAAGGCTTCAGGCCCGTCCTGTATTAGATTTTTCAGTAGCATATCCGCCCCTTTCTTTGCAAAGGAGATTTGGGGAAGGGACTGTCCCCCTTGCGTAAAATCTCTCCGGCTGATAAGGAAGAGGCCCTTTCGCCGGCTCCCTTTCCATTTCGAAAACGCGGCCGGGGGACAGCGGGAGATCACGGAGATTGGGGGAGGGTCAGGATCTGGTGAACGGCGTTTTCGGAAGCAAACAGGTACAACGGATGAACAACCAAACGGATTTTAAATCCAAACTCAAAGAGGGCGGAAGCGCCGGGCTGAAGAAGGGATGGAGCGGCTTTGCGTGGATGATGAAGATCGTCCTGCCCGTCTCGCTTTTCACGGCGGTCCTGGACTGGAGCGGCCTCCTGGCCCGCCTCGATTTTCTTCTCAAGCCTCTGATGGGGATCTTCAGCCTCCCGCCCGCCGCCGCCCTCCCGCTCGTCATCGGGATGCTCAGCTCCGTCTACGGGGGGCTTGCCGCGATGTCCGTCCTTCCCTTCAGCACGGCCCAGATGACGCTGATGGCCGTCTTCATCCTGACGGCCCACGCCCTCATCCAGGAGGGGATAATCCAGGGAAACTCCGGCATCCACCCCCTGAAGGCCACGGCGATCCGCCTCATAGCCGCCGTCGTCACCTTGCTGCTGATGGTCCCCTGGGTGGGGAGCACCCCCGTCATGCCCGCGGCGGAGGGCGCCCTTGACGTCGCCCCCGCCTTTTGGGAGATGATCCGCCACTGGGCCGGGACGACACTGGCGCTCACGGCGAAGATCTTCGTCATCATCATGGTCCTCCTGACGCTCCTGGAGATGATGAAGTCCTTCGGCTGGATCCACCCTTTCGTCCGGGCGCTCGGCCCTTTTCTCGGGATCATGGGGATCGACCGGAAGGTCGGCTTTCTCTGGATGACCGCGGTAGTCTTCGGCCTCTCCTACGGCGGGGCGATCATCGTGGAGGAGGCCAAAAGCGGGCACTTGAGCAGGGAAGACCTGGAGATACTCCATCTCTCCATCGGGATGAACCACTCGATGGTCGAGGACCCGCCCCTCTTTCTGCCGCTGGGCATCCACCCCTTCTGGCTCTACGTCCCCCGGCTGGCGATGGCAATCCTGACGGTCCGGCTGACCCGCCTGTGGCAGCGCTACGCCCGATAATTAGGGACAGCGCCCTATTAATTTAAAAGCCGCGAAAATGGGACGGCTTCGTAAAAAGGCCGCAGGCAAGGTGTAAATAATCATCCTTTGATGCAGCCGAGGGAGCTTAGCCGAGCCACCTTGCGGGAGATGCCCGCCTGGTGGACGACCTCGACAACCTCGTCGAGGTCCTTGTAGGCCTCGGGGATCTCCTCCTGGAGGGTCCCGCGTCCGGACGCCATGACGATGACGCCGCGCTCGGCCAGCTCGCGGGGGATCGACCGGCCCCGGCTGGCCTTCTTCGCCTGGGTGCGGCTCATAACCCGCCCGGCGCCGTGACAGGTGCTCCCGAAGGTCTCCGTATAGGCCCGCTCCGTTCCCGCCAGGACGTACGACCCCGTCCCCATGTCCCCGGGGATGAGGACCGGCTGCCCCGCATTCCTGTAGGCCGGCGGCAGGGCCTTGTGTCCCGGCGGAAAGGCCCGGGTCGCCCCCTTCCGATGCACGCAGAGCCGCACTTCCTTCCCCGAAACCGGCAGGTCCTCGATCTTGGCGATGTTGTGGCACACGTCGTAGAGCAGCCTCATCCCTAGCTCGCGGGGGCCCATCCCCAGCGCCTTTTCAAAGGTCTCCCGCGTGCGGTGCATCAGCAACTGGCGGTTGGCCCAGGCGTAGTTGGCCGCGCAGGCCATCGCCGCGAGATAGTCCCGGCCCCGCTCGGACGCGAGGCGGGCGCAGGCGAGTTGGCGGTCGGGGAGCTCGATCCCGATCTCCCGGACATGCTTGACCATCCGCGCCAGATAATCGTCGCAGATCTGATAACCCAGCCCCCGGGAGCCGCTGTGGATCATCACGCAGATCTGGCCCGCCTCAAGACTGAAGGCCGCGGCGGCGGTTTCGTCGTATATCTCCACCACGACCTCGATCTCGAGGAAATGGTTTCCCGAGCCGAGCGTCCCTAACTGGTCCCGGCCCCGCTCCAGCGCCCGGTCGCTCACCTTCTCCGGATCGGCCCCCGCCATCGCCCCCCCGTCCTCGGTCGTCTCGAGGTCCGCCTGACTGCCGTACCCGTGCCGGACCGCCCAGGCCGAACCCTCCGTAAGGACCTCTCTCAGCTCTTTGGCGGAGAGCTTCAAGGGCCCCCGGGAGCCGACGCCGGAGGGGATGTGCCGATAAAGGGCCGTGACGAGGGCGCCGAGGCGATCGCCGATGTCCTCCCGGCGCAGGCGGGTGGTCAGCAGGCGGCAGCCGCAGTTGATGTCATAACCGACGCCGCCGGGAGAGACGATCCCCTCCTCCATTTCGAAGGCCGCCACCCCGCCGATGGGAAAGCCGTAACCCCAGTGCATATCGGGCATCGCGAGGGAGGCCGTCACTATCCCCGGCAGGTGGGCGACGTTGGCCACCTGCCTGGGCCCCTCGTCGGCGCCCATCCCCTTCATGAGCCTTTCGCCGGTGTAAATGATCCCGGGGACTCTCATCCCCCCCTCCCGGGGTATCTCCCACCGCCAGTCGTCGATCTTGCGCATCTTTATTTCAGACATCGAAAACAATCCGTCCCTGCCAGCCTTCCGCCGTTTGGCGGAGGGAGGCCTCGTGGTAGGTGACCGCCTTGATCTCCGTCTTGATCCGGTGCCGGGCGGGGTCGTACGGCTCCCCCCGGAGAACGGCCGCCAACTGCCGGGGCGAGACCTCCCGGACGTCGCACTCCTTCACGAGAAATCCTTTTCCGTTCCAGGCGTAGAGGACCTCCCGGAGAAAATTGACCAGGAGATCAGTCTCGTCCTCCCCCTCGACGGCCACCTGCCTCTCTTCGGCCGGCCGGATTGCCGCGGCATCCGCCACCAGGTCGAACAGGGCCAGCGCCGCCCCCGTATAGACCTCGGCCGCCGTCCCTCCGGAAACCTCGATCCCCAGATCGGCGGTATGATCAAATACGCGATAGCCCACTCTTGAGACTCTCGTAAAAACCATGAAATGTTATCATTGCGAGCATAAGCGAAGCAATCCAGCGCTATGCATTTTCTTGAATTCGGGGGATTGCTTCGTCACCGTGTTACCCGCAATGATCGAAAATTCTAAGCGTTATGACATCGTCATTTCATCCTGCGGATCCGGACCTCCACGTTCTTATCGTCCTTAAGGAGCGCAGTGATTTTGGCAGTGTCCGTCTCGCCCGTGTGGTAGGGATACAGGATCGCCGGCTTCAGCATCCGCGCCGCGCCGGCGACCATCTCCGGCGTCATCGTGAAGGGGAGATTCATCGGCAGGAAGGCGACGTCGATCCTTCCGAATCCCTTCATCTCCGGGATGTTCTCCGTGTCCCCCGCCACGTAGATCCGCTTGTCGCCGAAGGTCAGGATGTAGCCGTTCCCGTCCCCCTTCGGGTGATAGGGCGTGCCGGGAGAGCGCATGTGAACGAGGTTGTAAGCCGGAACCGCCTCGATCCTGATCCCGTCCACATCCCGGACGTCCCCGTTTTTCATGACGATCCCGCTGCCGAGCTTTCCGGCGCAGATGGCGGTCAGAACCAGCTTCGTCTTCTCCGTGCTCAACAGCTCGATCGTCTTGGCATCCAGGTGGTCTCCGTGTTCGTGGGTGACCAGGATCAGATCGGCCTTCGGCAGGGTTGCATAGTCCGCGTAGCGGCTGACGGGATCCACGTGGATCACCTTCCCCCCGAAGGTGAAGTACAGCGAGCCGTGGCCGACGAAGGCGATCTTCAGCTCCCCGGCCGAGGTCTTGAAGGCGTCGGTTTCCAGCGGCACCGCGGCGCAGACCGGAGCGGCCGCCAGCAGGACGGCCAAAACAAATCCCCATCTCGTTTTCATGTCCCCCTCCCTTCGCTGCGCGCGTCTTTTTTGTTAACATTTTCACATTTTCGGAATCCTTCCGCTTTACGGCAGGCGGCCTTCCTGGCGGAGGCGGTCGAGGATCTGCCGGATCTGCGGCATGGCCTGGGCGGCGGCCTTTTCTCCCTCGAGGATCGCCTCGTGGCGCCGGTCGAAGTCGCCCGCGCCGATCCGGCCCGCCCGGGGGCGGATGACCACGTCGGCGTTTCTGAGCTGGACGGCCGCTATGTTCGCATACATAACGCCGATCGTTTGGAGGAGCGTGTCGATGATCCCCTGGGGGAGAACGCCCGACACGCCGGCGGAGATGTCCACGGCGATCACGACGTCCGCGCCGGCCTTCCGGGCCGCATCCACGGGGACGGGGCTGACCACGCCGCCGTCCACGTAGCTCTTGTCCCCGATCCGGACCGGCTGGAAGATCCCGGGGATCGAACAGCTCGCCCGGACCGCCATGCCGGTGTTCCCGGTAGCGAAGACCGTCTCCTCGCCGGTCTGGAGGTTCGTGGCCACCGCCCGGAAGGGGATCTTGAGTTTTTCGATGGCCGTCTGGCGGACGTTCCGGTTGACGAAATTCTCCAGCCTCTCCCCGCGGACGAAGCCGTTGTCGGGGATGGTCAGGTCGGCAATATCGTCCCGCTGGAGGGCGAGGGCCATCTTCTGGAGCTCGAAGGCGTCGTAGCCGTAGGCGTAGAGACTCCCGACGAAGCTCCCCGCGCTAGTCCCGACAATCAGGTGAATCGGGACCTTCTGCGCCTCGAGGGCCTTTAGAACGCCGACATGGGCGAATCCCCGCGCGGCGCCTGCCCCGAGGACGACGGCGATCTTCGCCGGCGGCGGGGCGGGCGGGGGCGGGGCAATCTCCTTGGGCAGGCAGGCAGCCAGGAGAAGCAAACCCAGTCCCAATGTGAACCAGCGGAGTATTTTCACTAGAAATTACCTTTTGAGAGCTTTGAATTACTTCTGAAGTTCGGCAAATCGTCTTATTGATCTTCTCCCTCCGCCGGGCCGAAATCCAGGCCGAGCTCCGACGCCTCCTCCGGCACATCCTCTTCCGTCGCGCCGTTTTCCCGCTCCTCCTCCCGCTCGGCGCGGGCGACGCCGACGAGCTTCTCGTTTTCGTCGAGATCGATCAGGCGCACCCCCTGGGTGCTCCGGTGGATGACGCGCACCTCTTCCGCGCGCATGCGGACGATCTTTCCCGAGTCGCTGATCAGCATGATGTCTTCGCTGCCGGTGACCTGGAGGATCCCGGAGACGTCGCCTATCTTGGGAACGGTCCGGAGATTGATCGTCCCCTTCCCGCCGCGGGACTGGAGGCGGTACTCGGCGATCTCGGTCCGCTTCCCATAGCCCTTTTCGGAGACGGTGAGGATCGTATTCCCTTCCGTGGGGATCTCCATCCCGACGACCCGGTCGTCCGCGCTCATCATGATGCCCCTGACGCCGCGGGCGGTCCGGCCCATGTCGCGGACGTCGTCCTCCTTGAAGCGGATCGCCTTGCCCTTGCGGGTCCCCAGGAAGATGTCCTGCCCTCCGAGGGTTAGCTGGACGTCGATCAACTCGTCCCCCTCGTCGACGCTCACCGCGATGATCCCGCCCGCGCGGGGATTGGAGAAGGCGGTGAGCTCCGTCTTCTTGATCGTCCCCCGGCGGGTGACCATGACCACCGACTTCTCGCCGGTGAACTCCCGGACGGGGAGGACCGCGGCGACCCGCTCGCCTTCCGTCAGGTTGATCAGGTTGACGATCGCCTTCCCCTTGGCGGCCCGGCCCGCCTGCGGGATCTGATAGACCTTCAGCCAGTAGACGCGGCCCCGGCTCGTGAATACCAGGACGTAGTGGTGGGTGGAGGCGATGAAGATGCGCTCGACGAAATCCTCCTCCTTCGTCCCCATCCCGATCTTGCCCTTGCCGCCGCGGCGCTGGCTCTTGTAGAGGCTCACCGCGTTGCGCTTGATGTAGCCGGCGTGGGACACGGTGACGACCATGTCCTCCTCGACGATCAAATCCTCGATATCGATGTCTTCGGAGCTGAAGACGATTTCGGTCCGCCGCTCGTCCCCGTAGCGCGCCCGGATCTCCTCGAGCTCCGCGATGATGACATCGAGAACCTTTTGAGGATCGTCGAGGATGCCCTGCAGGGTGCGGATCTGCGCGGAGACCTCGGCGTATTCGGCGTCGATCTTGTCCCGCTCCAGTCCCGTCAGGCGCTGGAGGCGCATCTCCAGGATCGCCCGGGCCTGGACCTCGCTCAGGCCGAAGCGGGAGCAGAGGGCTTCGGCCGCCTCCTGCGGGTTTGCGGAGGCCTTGATCACGGCAATCACCTCGTCGATGCGGTCCAGCGCGATGATCAGACCTTCCAGGATATGGGCCCGCTCGCGGGCCTTCATGAGTTCGAAGGTCGTCCGGCGGACGACGACCTGCTTGCGGAACTCGACGAAGCTCCGGAGGACCTCCTTGAGATTGAAGACCCGGGGCTGGCCGTTGTCGATGGCCAGCATGATGATCCCGAAGGTCGACTCCATCTGGGTGTGCTTGTAGAGCTGGTTGAGGACCACCGCGGAGGCCTCGTCCCGCTTCAGGTCCAGAACGACGCGGATCCCCTCCCGGTCCGATTCGTCGCGGAGGTCGGCGATCCCGCCGATCTTCTTCTCCTTGACGAGCTCCGATATCTTCTCGAGGAGGTTCGCCTTGTTGACCTGGTAGGGGAGCTCCGTGACGACGATGCTCTCCCGGTCGTTGCGGGGGTTCTTTTCGATCAGGGCGCGCGCGCGCACGCGGATGATCCCCCGGCCGGTCCGGTAGGCGGAAAGGATCCCCTCCCGGCCGTTGATGAAGCCGGCCGTCGGAAAATCCGGCCCCTGGATGTAGTGGATCAACCCGTCGATGCTGATCTCGGGATCCCTGATCAGGGCGATCGTCCCGTCGATGACCTCGCGCAGATTGTGGGGCGGGATGTTGGTGGCGACGCCGACGGCGATGCCGGCCGAGCCGTTGAGGAGCAGCAGCGGTATCTTCGCCGGCAGGACGGTCGGCTCCTCCAGGGACTCGTCGTAGTTGGGCGTGAAATCGACGGTGTTCTTCTCCAGGTCCCCGAGCAGCTCTTCGGAGATCCTTGCCATCCGGACCTCCGTGTACCGCATGGCGGCGGGCGGATCGCCGTCGATGGAGCCGAAATTCCCCTGGCCGTCGACGAGCAGGTAGCGCATCGAGAAATCCTGCGCCATCCGGACGATCGTGTCGTAAGCCGCGGCGTCCCCGTGGGGATGGTACTTGCCGATGATATCCCCGACGATGCGCGCCGATTTCTTGTAAGGTTTGTTCCAGCGGTTCCCCATCTCGTTCATGGCGAACAGGACCCGGCGATGGACCGGCTTCAGGCCGTCCCGGCAATCGGGGATGGCCCGGCCGATGATGACGCTCATCGCGTAGTCCATGTAGGACTTCTTCATCTCGTCTTCGATATTGATGGCAATATTCTTTTCGAAAAGCTGCTCCATTGATTCTCCTTAAAAAATTAGGGACAGCGCCCTATTTTCCAAATTCTTGCATCTGCGAAGCAGGTCTTCGCGTCAGGCGCATTGTAGATTTTTCGGGGCACCCTGTGCGCGCAGCGGAGCGCCCGCCGGGAAAACTGTCTGAGCGCAAAGCGCGAGTTTTTTCCCGGCAGCGCAGCGAGCAGCCACTGGGTCGAAAAATGTACAGCGCCCAAGCGAAGGCCTGCTTCGCAAACATAGAAAATAGGGCGCTGTCCCTAATTATACGCCCGCTCACACGTCGAGATTTGAGGCGTACAGGGCGTTTCTGTAGATGAAGTCGCGCCGGGGCTCCACCTGGTCCCCCATGAGGGTGGTGAAGATCTCGTCGGCCGCCACCGCGTCCTCGATGCGCACCTGCAGCAGCGTCCGCTTTTCGGGATCCATCGTCGTCTGCCAGAGCTGCTCCGGGTTCATCTCGCCGAGGCCCTTGTAGCGCTGGACGGTTATCCCCTTCTTCCCGGCGCCGATCACGTACTCGATGAGGGCGGACATGCTCTCGACCGTGTCTGATCCCTTCCCGGCCGCCCCGCCTTCCGCCTCCGCCATGCTCACCCGGTAGGGAGGCTCTCCGAGGATCGCGACCTGGTTGAGAAGGGCCTTGATCTCGGTGAACTTCGGCAGCTTGAGCACCTCCCGGTCGATACAGGTGGTATGTGTCCGGCCGTTTTTCCGGATGCGGAAGACCATCTTCCAGCGCCCGTGCTCCTGGTCCATCTCCGTGCTTACGTCCTCCAGGACCTCGCCCAGGGCCATCGCTGTTCTTTTGGCCACCCTGGCCAGGGCCTCCTCGGTCCGGAAATCATCTTCCGAGAGGGCCGGGTCGCCCGCCAGGATCCGGATGACGTCCCGGTTCCTCTCCTCCCTTTCAAACTTGTCGAGGATCTTCTCCAGCCGCATCACCTTGCGGATGATCCCGAGGAGGCGGCTTCCGGTTATCGTGGGGACGCCTTGCCGCAAGGGGTCCCCCTCGCCGTTGGCCGGCGTGAGCCGGACGCGGCTCACGCCGCTGTCGAGGACGTGGTTCTTCATCGTCTCCTCGTTATTGATATAGATATCCTGCTTGCGGTCGCTTATCTTGAAAAGCGGCGGCTGGGCGATGTAGAGATGCCCGCGCTCGATGAGTTCCTTCATCTGCCTGAAGAAGAAGGTCAGAAGGAGCGTCCGGATGTGCAGGCCGTCCACGTCGGCGTCGGTCATGATGATCACCTTGTGGTATCTGAGCCGGCTGATGTCCTGGTCTTCCTCGCCGATCCCCGCGCCGAGGGCGGTGATGATCACCTTGAGCTCCTCGTTCTGGAGCATCTTGTCGAAACGGGCCTTTTCAACGTTGAGGACCTTGCCGCGCAGCGGCAGGATCGCCTGGTTCTTCCGGTCCCGTCCCTGTTTGGCGGAACCGCCGGCCGAATCCCCCTCGACCAGATACAGCTCGCTGCGGGCCGGGTCCCGTTCCTGGCAGTCGGCCAGCTTTCCCGGCAGGGCCCCGACCTCGAGCGCGGTCTTGCGCCTGGTCAGCTCGCGGGCGCGCCTGGCCGCCTCGCGCGCCCGGGCCGCGTCGAGACACTTCCCGAGGAGCTGCTTGGCGACGGGTGGATTTTCTTCCAGATAGCTGCTGATCTTGTCGTAGACGATCCCCTCCACAAGGCCCTTGACCTCGCTGTTGCCGAGCTTGGTCTTGGTCTGCCCCTCGAACTGCGGGTTTCTGATCTTGACGCTGATCACGCAGGCCAGACCCTCGCGCAGGTCTTCGCCCTTGAGCGATTCCTTCCCGTTCTTGAGAATGTTGTTGCCCACGGCGTAATTGTTGAAGGCTCTCGTCAGGGCCGAGCGAAAGCCGATCAGGTGCGTTCCCCCCTCCGTGGTGTTGATGCTGTTGGCGAAGGAGAAGATGTTTTCCGCGTAGGTGTCGTTGTACTGGAGCGCCACCTCCACCTGGCAGTCTTCCCGGCTCCCGGTGATGAAGATCGGGTTCTTGTGGAGGACCTTCTTGCTCCGGTTGATGTATTCGACGAAGGAGACGATCCCGCCCTTGTAGAAATATTCGCCCTTGCGGTCGCTGCGTTCGTCGATCAGGGTGATCCTCACCCCGGAGTTCAGGAACGCCAGCTCCCGGAAGCGGTTGGAGAGTGTCTCGTAGCTGAACTCCAGGTCCTCGAAAACCGTCTCGTCCGGCTTGAAGGTGATCTTGGTCCCCCGGCCCCGCGTCTTGCCGACCTGCTCCAGAGGGGCTGCCGGCACGCCGCGGACGTAGGACTGCGTATAGACGCCCCCGTCGCGCCTGACCTCCAGCTCCAGATAAGAGGAGAGGGCGTTTACGACCGAGACGCCGACACCGTGGAGGCCGCCGGATATCTTGTAGGTGTCGTTGGAAAACTTCGCGCCGGCGTGAAGCTTCGTAAGGGCCACCTCGGCCGCCGAAACCCCTTCCGTCTTGTGCATGTCGACCGGTATCCCGCGGCCGTTGTCGTCCACCACGATGCTGTTGTCCACCCGAATATTGACGGCGATATTGTCGCAGAAACCGGCCGACGCCTCGTCGATGCTGTTGTCCACAACTTCATACACGAGATGGTGGAGACCATCTTTCCCGGTGCTCCCGATATACATGGCCGGGCGCTTCCGGACCGCCTCCAGCCCCTCGAGCACCCTGATGCTGTCGGCGCCGTAGCTCTCTTTTGCCTCCCCGTTTTCTCTTGTTTCTTTATCTATTTCCATCTATTCTCTCTTCCCATCTATAGTTTGAGCGGCATTACGATGCAGAAGTAATTTTCGTTTCCAACCGCCCTGATCACCCCCGGCTTCATCCCCGCGCCGATCTCGAATTCCACATCGGTCTCGTCGATCACCTCCACCGCGTCCGCCAGATAATTTACATTATAGCCGGTGCTCCTCTCTTCCCCGAAGTAGGACACCTCTATCTCATCATTGGCCTCCCCTACGTCGGGGTTGGTGGAGTTCAATACTACCTTGCCCTCGGAGATGGTGACTATCACTCCATTATAACGATCCGAAGAGATGACGCTCATCCGGCGCAGTGCATGGAGAAACTTTTCCTTGTCGATAGTTACCGTCAAACCTCTTTCTGCCGGGATAACCCGGCGGTAATCGGGATATTCGCCGTCGATGAGACTGACTTTAAGCATGGTATGATCGGTCTTTACTACCAACAACCCCGGGCGAATCCCCAGAAACACCTCCCCGACGCCGTCATCCAAAAGCCTTCTAACCTCCGCCAGTCCCTTTCGAGGTATAATAACCCCCTTCTCCAACTGAAGGAATTCCTTCTCCCCTATGTCCATCTTTATCAGGGAAAGACGGTGGCCGTCCGTCGCCACCATCCTGATCATGGACTTCTCTCCCGCTTTATCCGTCTCCAAAAGCACCCCGTTGAGGGTCTTTCTCGTCTCATCCGTCGACATGGCAAATGTGGTCTTGCGGATCAATTCCTTCAGGATGCCAATCTGAATCCTGTACAGGGGAATTTCCTCCTGGAGAACCACCACCGGATAATCATCCGCCGGTATCCCCGGCATCCTATAAACCGCTTTATTGCTGGTTAAAATAACCACATCCCGCTCGTCTTTTTGAACATGGACCTTGTCTCCCTGTATCTCCCTGATCATTTCAAAGAGCTTTCTCGCCGAGAGGGTAATCGCCCCTTCTCGGGCGACCTCCGCCTCGTATTCCGCCACAAGACCTATCTCCCGATCCGTAGCCATGATCGTGATGTGGTTGCCCTCCGCCTTAAGCAGGAGGTTGTTCAAGATCGGCATCATGGTTTTTTTCTCCACAATGCCGAGCGTCTTTTGAACACCGTTCAGAAAGATATCCTTCTTGATATTGAATTCCATAGTTGCGCCACCCTTTCCCCTTTCTCAACAGGTCATTGTTTTAAAGTGAAACTCTTTAAATAAAAAAACAAGTAATAGTAGTAGGGCGTGTTAGTGCTGTTCATAACCGGATATTCCTTTTCCCTTCACTGACTTTTCCACTTTTTCTTTGTAGACAGACATGACAGGCCGGGTCTTAAGTAGTGTTGAGAAGCATCTCCTGGATTTCCTCCATAGCACTCCGGAGGTTCTTGTCCACCGCGATCATTTTTCTGATTTTGTTATGGGCATAGATTACCGTCGAGTGATCCCTCCCCCCGATCCTCTCTCCGATATCCGGGAAGGAGGAGGAGGTAAGCTCTCGCGCCAGAAACATCGATATCTGACGACCCAGAACAAGATTCTTGTTTTTCTTGTGCGACTTGAGGTCGGAGATCTTGATATTCATCTTTGTGGCCACGCCTTTGATGATCTCGTCGATCGTGATCTCTTTTTTCTCTTCCTGATGGATTATCTTTTTGAGGACTTCCTTGACCAGGTCGAGGTTTATCTTGCGGTTGGTCAGAGAGGAGTAGGCGGCTATTCTAACCAGGTATCCTTCCAGCTCCCGGATATTGGATTTGGATTGAGAGGCAAGATAGTGGGAGATGTTTCCCGGCAGGACAATATTGTTTTCCTGCGCCTTCTTTTCGATGATGGCAATCTTTGTCTCGATCTCCGGCTGCTGGATGTCCGCGATCAGTCCCCACTCGAAACGCGATCGAAGTCTTCCCTCCAGGTTTGGTATATCCTTTGGAAATTTATCACTGGTTACGACGATCTGTTTTCCTGCGTCGTGCAGGGTGTTGAAGGTGTGGAAGAATTCCTCCTGCGTCCGCTCCTTGCCGGCGATGAACTGGATGTCATCAATAAGCAGGCAGTCGATATTCCTGAATTTTTCCCTGAACTTCGGCATCTTGTCGTAGCGGATCGAATTGATCAGCTCGTTCATGAAGACCTCCGCCGAGACATAGACCACATTCATGTCCGCAAAGAGATTCAGGGTCTTCAGGCCGATGGCGTTGAGCAAGTGGGTCTTTCCCAGCCCCACCCCTCCGTAGATGAAAAGCGGATTGTAGTTCTTTGCGGGCTGTTCGGCGACGGCGACCGAGGCGGCATGGGCGAACTGGTTGCACGACCCCACGACAAACCGGTCGAAGCTGTAGTGCTGGTTAAGCGACGCAGAAGACCGCGGCCGGGGCGGCTTCCGGGAAGCAGTCTTCTCGATGGCCTTTGTTTCCGCGCCTCCGGGCGGCGCGTGATCGGCGAAATTATCCTGTTCGACCATGAAGTCTACGGTAAAGGGAAAGCCGGCCGCCACTCTCAGGGAATCGTTGATTACGGCAATATAGTTCTCAACCAGCCAGTCGCGGAAGAACCGGTTGGGCACGGCCAGCCGCACCTGGTTTCCGTCCAGGAAGGTGATGCGGATCGGGCGTATCCAGGTCTCGAAGTTCTGCTGGCTTACCTTTTCCTTAATTATATTGACCGTTTTATTCCAGAGGATTTCCAACTTTCACAACCTTGTAAACAGTCTTATCAACATCTGTTGACAACTTCCCTTTACCGCCGCCTTATAACCCTTCCAATAACATGTGCGCCAGGCGGTTCAGCTCCTCGTTGCCGGCGTAGCGGATCTCAATCGTCCCCGATCTTTTCCCCGCCCGGATCCGGACAGGGGCGAGCAGCCGGGAGGATATCTCCCGCTCCAGATCGGCCAGGAAGGGGTCCTTCCGCCCGGATTTCTTCTTTACGGGCGCCTTTTTCAGGGACTGGATCAGGCGCTCCGCGTCCCGCACGTTTAGTCCCCGCTTCCGGATCACCTTCAGGGCGCCGATCTGTTCGCCGGGCATCTCCAGGGAAAGCAGCGCCCGGGCGTGTCCGGCCGTTATCGCCTTTTCGGTCAGGGCCTGCTTGACCGCATCGGGTAGCTTGAGCAGGCGGACCGTGTTGGCTACGGTGGAGCGGTCCTTGCCGACGCGGGCGGAGATCTCCTCCTGGGAGAGGGAAAAACGGGTCATCAGCGTTTGATAGGCGTCCGCCTCCTCTATAGGATTGAGTGCCTCGCGCTGGATGTTCTCGATCAGGGAGAGTTCCGCCAGTTCTCTGTCCTCCGCGGTGCGGATGATGACGGGGACCTCCGTCAGGCCTGCCGCCTGCGCCGCCCGCCACCGCCGCTCCCCGGCGATGATCTCATAGCCGTTTTCGGCTTTCCTTACGATGAGCGGCTGGATGATCCCGCTCTTTTTCACGGAGACTACAAGCTCCCGCTGGTCATCATCGTCGAACGCGCGCCGGGGCTGAAACCGGTTCGGGGAGAGCTCCTCGATCCCGCACATGACGAACGAGGGCTTATCGCCGATATTTTTCAGCAGATCGGGGAACATCGCCCCCAGGCCTCTGCCGAGCGAATTCTTTGGCGGCATTATAACCTCCCGTTGCTCATGATCTCTCTGGCCAGCTCCATGTAAGAGAGAGCGCCGCGCGATTTGATATCATAAAGTATGATCGGCAGCCCGTGGCTCGGGCTTTCCGAGAGTCGCACGTTCCGCGGGATGACCGTCTGGAAGACCCGGTCTCCGAAGTTGCCGCGCACGTCCTCGCTGACCCGGCGCGACAGTAGGTTCCGCGAATCGTACATGGTCAGGAGTATTCCCCCCAGGGCCAGGGTGGGGTTCAGCCTGGTCTTCACCAGCCGCATCGTGTTGAGAAGGTTTCCCAGCCCTTCCAGCGCGAAATATTCGCATTGGAGGGGAACGATCAGGAAGTCCGAGGCGACCAGGGCGTTCACCGTCAGAAAGCCGAGGGAGGGAGGACAGTCGATGATAACATACTCATAGGCTGTCTCCAGATTGCGGAGCAGGTCCCTTAGTTTTTTCTCCCGCTGCGCAAGGGAAACGAATTCCACCTCGATTCCGATGAGGTCCTGATTGGCGGGGACCAGATCCAGATGGGGGATCTGGGTCCCGACGATGACCTCCCCCACGGGGATCTGGCCGATCAGGCTGTGATAGAGGTTCTTCTCGCGGATCGCCTCCTGGTCGATCCCCATGCCGCTGGTGGCATTGCCCTGGGAGTCGCAATCGATCAGCAGGGTCCTCTTTTCGGCCGCCGCCAGAGAGGCCGCAAGATTGATGGCCGTCGTGGTTTTGCCCACCCCCCCTTTTTGATTGGCCATGCATATGATTTTACGCATCATTTAACAGAACGGCCCCTGCAAGATGGTGATTCCCGATCCGGCGATGAAGGTAGCACAAAAAAGCCTTTTTTAAAAGTTTTTTTAATTAATTTTTCAACGGGAGAGCCGCTCATAAATAATTATATTTCTTGATAAATTTAATTCGGGCAGGGAGACGTCGCGGCCGGCGGCCTGGATCATCCCGGCGGCCGCCAGAATTTTCTCCGCATCTTCCTGCTCTTCCCGGCAATCGGGACCCTTCATCGCCAGCAATTGTCCGCCGGTGGCGAGGAAAAAAGAGGCCATCCGGACCAGTTCCGGAAGTTTGAAGGCGGCCCGCGAGAGGACCGTGTCGAAGCGGCCGGCCAGGACCTGCTGGCCGATCAGGGCCTCGATGCGCTCCCGGACCACCGTGACCCCCTTGAGATCGAGCGTCCGGACGATATGGGAGAGAAAGGAGGTCTTTTTCCGCGACGCCTCGACGAGAAACACCTGCAGTTCGGAAAGCGCTATCGCCAGCGGGATCCCCGGAAAGCCGGCCCCGCTCCCGAGATCGATCAACAGGCCGTAGGCCCGGGCGATCGACGGCGCCGGCGTCAGGGAGTCGATGAAATGGCGGATCACGATCTCCCGGGCGGAGCTCTCCGAAACGAGGTTGATCCGCCGGTTCCAGAGGAGCAGCTCCCGGTGATAGGCCGCAAAGAGGTCCAGTTGTTTCCGTCCGAGAGTAAGGCCGATCGCCTGCGCCCCATCGGACAGGGTCCTGAGCAGGTTCTTTTCCATCGATATCTTCTGACAGAGCGCCGCGCTCCTGTCAAGCCCGCTCTTTTCCCGTTGCAAAGGCATTGCGAACAATTTATAAATTAGGAGGGCAAGAGCCTGCCCCGTACGGGATACGGGGGTGGGGGTAAAACGTTTTTTTCCTGCGCCGCCCGGCGCCATACAGGGAACGGGTGCGGATGGCAGCAAAGCAGCTCTTCGACGATTGGCCGGACAGATACGACCGCTGGTTCGAGACCCCTCTGGGCAGGACGGTCCTGAGGTACGAAAGCGAACTGGTTCTCGAGATGCTCAGGCCGGCGCCGGGCGAGCTCATCCTTGACGCCGGCAGTGGAACCGGCCTCTTCACCCGCGAGTTTATGGAGCGGGGGGCGAGAGTCGCCGGGATAGACATCTCAGGGGCGATGCTCCGCCGGGCCAAAGAGCGAAGTGCGTCCTATCCCGGTCTTTGGGCGGCGGCCGACATGATCCGCCTTCCCTTTGCCGACGGCGCTTTCGACAAGACCGTCTCCGTCGCGGCCCTGGAGTTCATCGCCGACGCGCGGCAGGCCGTCGCCGAGCTATTCCGGGTGACGCGGCCGGGCGGGATCGTGGTCGTCGCGACACTCAACAGTCTGAGCCCCTGGGCCGACCGGCGCCTCGCGGAAGCCGGGCGGGACCCGGAATCCATCTTCCGGCGGGTCGTTTTCCGCTCCCCTGCCCAGCTCCTCGAGCTGGCGCCCGTCGCGGGCCTCGTCCGGACGGCGATCCATTTCGGGAAAGAGGACGACCCCGGACGTTTCGACCGGATCGAGCGGGAGGGGCGGGGAAGGGAGACGGGGGCTTTCGTCGCAGCCCGCTGGGGGAAAAGATGAAAGCAAAACTCGACAACGTTTCCATCATCCTGAAGGGGCCGAAATACCCAGGCAACATCGGTTCCACCGCCCGCTGCGCCAAGAACATGGGGATAGGGAAGATGATCGTCGTGGGGCGCGACGGATTCGAAAGAGAGGCAATTCTGCAGATGGCCACCCACGAGGCCCGCGACGTCGTCGAGGCGATCCGGTATTGCGACACGCTGGAAGAGGCCCTGGCGGGGTTCACCTGGGTCGTCGGGACGACGGCGAGAAGAGGTTCGGGGAGGGGGCCGGCCGTCTCGCCACGCCGGATGGCCGAGTCCCTCGCGGGGCTGTCGCAGGAAAACGAGATCGCCCTTCTGTTCGGCCCGGAAGACACGGGGCTTTTCAACGACGACCTCCGCTTCTGCCAGACCGTCGTGACGATCCCGACGGCGGGCTTCAAATCCCTCAATCTCTCCCACGCGGCGATGATCGTCTGCTACGAGCTTTTCGTTGCCAGGACGGCAGAGGATCTCCCGGCGGCGCCGAAGCTGGCCGGCGTCCGGGAGCTGGAGGCCATGTACGCCAAGCTCAAGGAGGTCCTCCTGGCGATAGGGTTCTTCCTTCCGGAGAACCCCGACTACTGGATGATGCACATCCGCCGTTTCTTCGCCCGGACGACCCTCCAGGCCCGGGAGGTCAAGATCATCAGGGGGATCTGCCGGCAGATCGAGTGGTATGGGGACCACAAGCAGCGCAATAATCCTTGACGAATCCGCGGAAAAATCTTAAAAGTCGCGAAAATCGAACGGCAATTAGAGACCTTTGAAAATCATGCTCCCTCCGCGCGCTGTACATTTTTCGTTCCGAAAAATCTACAATGCGCGCTTCCGGGAGATGATTTTCAGGTTGTGCAAAGGTCTAAATTTACAAATGGAGAATACGCCATGAAAACATTTTCCTTCACCGGCGCGAAGAAGATCGTCTTCGGCAGGGGGAGCTTCGCTGCCCTGGCCGGGCACCTCGCCGAGCACAAGGTTTCCCGGCCCCTGATCGTCCTCGACAGAAACCTGGCCGAGACGGGATTGCGGGAGAAGGCGGCGGGCCTTTTGGATGCGGCCGGGATCGAGCCCGTCGTCTACGACAAAACCGAACCGGAGCCCCCGCTGGAGCTGGCCGACGAGGGGACGAAAATCGCCCTCCGGAAGAAATGCGACGGGGTCGTCGGCATCGGCGGCGGGAGCGCCATGGACCTCGCCAAGGCGATCGCCGTTTTGGCCGCCAATCGCGGGAAGGCCGAGGATTACCTGGGACTAAACCGGGTCCCCGGCCCGGGGCTCCCCAAGATCATGGTCCCCACGACCGCCGGGACGGGGAGCGAGGTGACCTTCACCTCCGTGTTCATCCGGAAAAAACTGAAAAAGAAGGAGGGGATGAACAGCCCCCACCTCTATCCGGAGCTGGCCCTCCTCGATCCGGAGCTGACGCTGACGCTCCCGCCCCATCCCACGGCGGCGACGGGGATCGACGCCCTGTGCCACGCGATCGAGTCCTACACCTCGCTCAACGCCTCCCCGCTGAGCGAGCTGATCTCGCTGGAGGCGATCGGCCTGATCTCCGACAATCTGCGGACGGCGGTCCACGAAGGGGCCAACTGCGAGGCAAGGGAGGCGATGCTGTTAGGGAGCCTCTATGCCGGGATGGGGCTGGCCAACGCGGGCGTGACGGCGGTGCACTCCCTCTCCTACCCGCTCGGCGGGAAATACGGGATCTCCCACGGCCTGGCCAACACGGTCATGCTCCCCCGGGTGATGGCCTTCAACCTCCCCGGCGCCCTGGAGAAGTTTGTCGATATCGCGGAGGCGATGGGGGAGAGCGTGGACGACATGCCGTCCAGGGAGGCGGCCTGGCTCGCCGTGGAGGCGGTGGAGGCCCTGATCGAGGACTGCGGCGTCATGACGACCCTCGAGGAGCTGAAGATCCCGGAGGGCGATTTCCCCGAACTGGCGAAGACGGCAATGACCGTCGCCCGGCCGCTGGCCAACAACCCCTGCAAGATGACGCTGGAAGACATGATCGAAATCTACCAGGAGGCGTATTCGTAGAATTTAGGAGGAAAGGATTATGGCCGGTGCGGAACTCATCGGAAAAGAGGAGATCAAGGAGGTCATGGACGTCCTCGGGACGGGCGTCCTGGCCAGATACGCCTTCGACAGGGAGCGACAGGGGATCTGGAAGGTCCGGGACTTCGAGAAGGCCTTCGCGAAATATACCGGGGCGAAGTACGCCCTGGGGGTGACCTCCGGTTCGGCCGCGCTCAAGATCGCGCTCACCGCCCTCGACGTGGGCCCGGGCGACGAGGTGATCTGCCCGGCCTTCACCTTCATGGCCACCTACGAGGCGGTCCTGGAGGTGGGCGGCATCCCCGTCATGGCGGACATCGACGACACCCTCAACCTCGATCCGGACGACATCCCGAACAAGATTACGCCGCGGACGAAGGCGGTCATCCCGGTCCACATGTGCGGGGCGCCGGCCAGGATCGACCGGATCGTAAAGGTCGCCAGGAAGCACAAGCTCCTGGTCCTCGAGGACAACGCCCAGGGATGCGGGGCGAGCTTCAAGGGCAGGCAGCTCGGCACCTTCGGACACATGGGGATCTTCAGCTTCGACCATTACAAGACGATCACCACCGGCGAAGGCGGCATGGTCATAACCAGCGATCTTGCTCTCTACCACCGCGCCGAATGGTATCACGACCACGGCCACGACCACCTCTCCCCGGTGAGTCGGGCGCTCGACGGGCGGACGATCCTGGGCTTCAACTACCGGATGAACGAGCTCCAGGGGGCGCTCGGCCTCGCCCAGCTTCGGAAACTCGGCCGGGTCATCGCCGCCCAGCGGAAGAACAAGGCGGCCATAAAGGAGGCGCTCGCGGCCATTCCCGGCGTGAAGTTCCGCCTGCTGGCCGATCCCGAAGGGGATTCGGCGACCTTCCTCGCCTTCAACCTCCCCGCTGAGGAGCGGACGATGGCCTTCCAGAAGGCACTCAAGGCCGAGGGGATCGACACGGTGCGCTTCAAGGACAACTTCTGGCACTACGTCCCCAACTGGGAGCATTTTCTGGCCAAGTCCACCGCCAATTCGAAGCAACACCCGTTTTCCGATCCGCGCAACCGCAAGGTAGCCTACAGCCGCAAGGCGATCCCCCGCGCGGAGGATCTCCTCGGCCGGACGCTGATCATGGGGATCAACGTGAAGATGTCCGCCGCGCGGCTCCGGGCGATAAAGAAGGGGATCGAAAAGGCGGCCGCGACATTATAGTTTAATGCGGGTTTTCGCTCGGGCGCTGTACACTTTTCGACCATGAAAACTAGGGACAGCTCCCGATTTTTTCGATTTTTTCTGAGGAGGCAAATAATTTCCCCTTCCCCTTGAGGGGGGAGGGTCAGGGTGGGGGTGAAAAAGGGGGGAATTCCCTTTTAACGAGCGCATCGACATTTGATGGAGCGGGAACAATGATCGTAGTCACCGGCGGCGCCGGGTTCATCGGGAGCGCCTTTGTCGCGAAACTAAACGCCGAGGGGCGCGAAGACATCGTCATCGTCGATGAGTTAGGTTCGACCGAGAAATGGAAAAACCTCGTCAAGCGGCGTTACGAGGACTACCTCGACAAGGGCGTCTTCCTGGCCCTGGTGGACCGGGACAAGGTCCCCTTCCCCGTCGAGGCCGTCGTCCACATGGGCGCCTGCTCCTCGACGACGGAACGGGACGCAGGCTACCTCATGGAGAACAATTTCCACTACACCTGCCGCCTGGCCGCCTGGGCGCTGGCGCACGGCGCGCGCTTCGTTTACGCGAGCTCCGCGGCGACCTACGGCGACGGCGCGCAGGGTTTCTCCGACGCGGACGAAACGACTCGCATCCTGAGGCCCATCAACATGTACGGCTACTCCAAGCAGCTCTTCGACCTGCGCGTCCTCCGGCTGGGGATGGCGGGCAGGATGGCCGGGGTGAAGTTCTTCAACGTCTTCGGGCCGAACGAGTACCACAAGGAAGACATGACGAGCGTCGTCTTCAAGGCCTTTCACCAGATCCGCGCGACCGGCCGGGTCCGGCTCTTCAAGTCGTACAAGCCCGAATACGCCGACGGCGGCCAGATGAGAGATTTCGTCTATGTGAAGGACTGCGTGGAGGTCCTCTGGCGGCTGCTTGCAAACGGGGAGGCCAACGGGCTCTTCAACCTCGGGACGGGGACGGCCAGGACCTGGAACGACCTGATCGGGGCGGTCTTCGCCGCGCTGGACCTCCCGCCCCAAATCGACTACATCGAGATGCCGGAGACGATCAGGGGGCAATACCAGTACTTCACCGAGGCGAAGATGGACAAGCTCCACGCCGCGGGCTGCGCCGCCGCCTTCCGGCCGCTGGAGGAGGCGGTCTTAGATTACGTCAAAAACCACCTCCTGTGCGAGGACCCGTATTTGTAGGGCGCAGGGCGCGGTCGGGAGACCTGCGCCCTGCGTGGCGCCGGAGGCCTTTTTACGAGGTCGTCAGGAATTGAGGATGAGGTAAACATAAACAGTGGGCCAGGTAGTCTGCATCATTCCTTCGCGATACGAATCGACCCGATTTCCCGGTAAGCCGCTCGCCGACCTCTGCGGGAAGCCGATGCTCCGGCACGTCTATGAGCGGGTCCTCCGGGCGAAGGCCGTCTCCTTTGCCGCCGTGGCGACCGACGACGAGCGGATCTTCAGGGCGGTTGAGGCCTTCGGCGGCCGCGCGGTCATGACCTCCCCCCGCCACCGCTCCGGGACGGACCGGATCGCGGAGGCCGTGGAGAGCCTCGCCCTTGATGAAAATGCTGTCATCGTCAACATCCAGGGGGATCAGCCCCTCTTCGAGCCGGTTCAGGTGGACGAGGTGGTCAGGCCGCTGTTGGAGGACGCCTCCATCCCTATGTCCACGCTGATCTACCGGATCGTCCGGGAGGAGGAGATCACCCATCCCAACGCCGTCAAGGTCGTCTTCGACGCCGCGGGATTCGCCCTCTACTTCTCCCGCGCCGCGATCCCCTTCGTCCGCGATCCGGGGAACAAGGCCGACTACTACAAGCATCACGGGATCTACGCCTACCGCCGCGAATTTCTGCGCGCCTTTACCGCCCTTCCCGAAGGCGTCCTGGAGCGCCTCGAGGCCCTCGAACAGCTCCGCGCGCTCGAACACGGCTACCGGATCAAGGTAGTCGTCACGGCCCACGACTCCGTCGAGGTGGACACCCCCGCCGAACTCGAGCGCGTCCGCCGCCTGTTGACAGGAGAAAAATGATATCAATTGAAAGACGCGGGTTGAGACGCCCGCAGGAGGGAAAAGGTACGAGAATGATCGACATTGAATATCTGAAAAAAATACGGCTGACGTCCCGGCCGCTCGGGCAGAGGATCGTGGCGAATTTTCTGCTGCTGCCCAATTACCGCCTCTTCGCGAAGGTGGACATCCAGATCGAGAACGTCGAGCGGATCCCCCGCGGCGAGAATGTGATCTTCGCCATGAACCACACGGACCGCTTCAACTACTGGCCGTTCCAGTACAAGCTCTTCAAGATGAAGGAGTTTCCCTTCACGACGGTCTGGGTGAAGGCCAAGTACTACAAGAACGCCATGCTTGCAAAAGGGCTCGATCTGTGCAACCTCATCCCCGTCCCGTCGATGGGATATTTCATCGAGGAGTTCTACCGGAAGAAGTTCAACCGGAGGATGGACAAGGGGCTCTACCGCGCCGTCAAGGACCTGATCGACGGCCGGATTGCGGAGGCGGGACCGAACGAGCGGGCCGCTCTCGAGGCGCTCCAGGCGATGGGAGACCAGTTTGCCGATTTCATCCGGGGCTACTACGAGTCGGTCATGGAGAAGGTGGCGGATCTCAGCCGCGCAGCCCTCTGCGAGCAGGGGATCAATCTGATCATCTTCCCGGAAGGCACCCGCTCCGTGAAGCTGGCCGAGGGGAGGACGGGCCTCGCCCAGCTTGCCCTCCACACGGAGAAGAAGATCGTCCCCGTCGCCTGCAACAACTCCGAGGAGGTTTATACGGGCAGCCTCCCCTTCGCCCGGAGCGGCCGGATCACCTACCGGATCGGCGAACCGCTCTCGGTCCACGACCGGCTCAAGGAGTTTCGCATCCCCGAGCCGTTCAACCCCCTGTCGCGGGAGGCGCAGCAGCGCTACCGGGAGCAGTTCGAGGGCGTGACCAGGATCGTGATGGAGAGCATCGAGAGGATGCTCGACGACAAATACCGCCGCAGCTTCGCCGGGACCTGAACGAAGGTATTTTCAGATGAAATTTTTACTCAAACTGTCAGGCCTGTTCGACGCGCTCAACGAACGCGTCGGCCGGGCCGTCATGTGGCTGATCCTGGCGGCGGTCCTCATCAGCGCCGGCAATGCCGTCGCCCGCAAGGCCTTTCACATGGGCTCCAACGCGCTCATCGACCTGCAGTGGTATCTGTACTCCGGGGTGTTCCTGCTGGGCGGCGGCTACGCCTTTCTGAAGAACGTCCACGTGCGCATCGACTTCGTCTCGAGCCGTCTGTCGGCCCGGGGACGGTCCTGGATCGACATCGCCGGCATCCTTGTCTTCCTGGCGCCCTTCTGCTGGATGCTGATCCGGATGTCCTGGCCGCTGTTCGTCAAGGCCTGGCAAAGCGGAGAGATGTCGCAAAACGCCGGGGGACTCATCCGCTGGCCGGTGTATCTCCTGATCCCGTCGGGCATGGCCCTGCTGCTGCTGCAAAGCGTCTCCGAGCTCATCAAGCGCTTCGCTTTCCTGCGCGGCCTAATCCCCGACCCGCTCGCCCACGTCCCTGCCGGCAACGGCGCCTCCGCGGCAACGCCGGCCGGTGATCCGGAGGCGTGTTGAATGGAGTTTATCGCGGCCAACTTCGTCCCGCTGCTGTTTGCCGGACTGCTGCTGTTTTTGCTCACCGGCTTCCCGGTCGCCTTCAGCCTGGCGGCCACCGGCCTGACCTTCGGCCTCATCGGCATGGAGGTCGGGCTGTTTCCCCCGACGCTTTTCCAGGCCCTTCCGCTTAGGGTTTTCGGCATCATGCAGAACGAGACGCTGCTGGCCGTTCCCTTCTTCACCTTCATGGGGATCGTCCTCGAACGCAGCGGCATGGCCGAGGATCTGCTGGAGACGGTCGGACAGATGTTCGGCCCGCTGCGCGGGGGACTCGCCCTGGCGACTATTTTCGTCGGCGCGCTGCTGGCGGCGACCACCGGTGTGATAGCGGCGGCGGTGATCTCGATGGGCCTGATCTCTCTTCCCATCATGTTGCGCTACGGATACAACCGGAGCATCGCCACCGGCGTCATCACCGCCTCCGGCACGCTGGCCCAGGCGATCCCGCCCTCGCTGGTGTTGATCGTCATGGCCGACCAACTGGGCCGCTCCGTGGGCGACATGTACGCCGGCGCCATCGTCCCCGGGCTGCTGCTGGTCGGCCTGTTTGCCCTGTTCATCGTCATCCTGGCCTTCGTTCGGCCGGGTTGGGTGCCGGCCCTGCCGCCGGAAGCGCGCATCTACAGGGAAGCGAACGGCGCCAGCGGGCACCGCTCCCTGCTGGCGGTGGCGATGATTGCGGCGGCCGCCGCCTTCGCCTGGGCCGCCCTGCACGACGGCATCGTCAACCCGCTGGCGGGCCGCGAGGGCAGGGCGCCGGCGGACGAGGTCCTCACCCTGGCGATAACCGCGGCCGCCTTCGTTGCGCTGGCGCTGGCGCTCGCCAACCGGCTGCTCGGCCTCGGACTGCTGTCGAGGCTTACCGAGCGCGTTGTCTTCGTGCTCCTCCCGCCCCTGGTCCTGATCTTTCTCGTATTGGGCACCATCTTCATCGGCGTCGCCACGCCGACGGAAGGCGGGGCGATGGGCGCCACGGGCGCCCTCGTCATGGCCGTCGCACGCCGCCGGTTGAATTTTAATCTGCTGATGCAGGCGTTGGACAACACGGCGAAGCTCTCCTGCTTCGTGATGTTCATCCTGATCGGGGCGACCGTGTTCAGCTTCACCTTCAACGCCGCCGACGGCCACCTCTGGGTGGAAGGCCTCTTCAACAAGTTGCCGGGAGGCCAACTGGGTTTCCTGATCGCGGTGAACCTGCTGGTGTTCGTGCTCGGTTGTTTCATCGACTTCTTCGAGATCGCCTTTATCGTCATCCCGCTGCTGGTGGCGGTCGCCGACAAACTGGGCATCGATATGATCTGGTTCGGCGTGATCATTGCCATGAACCTGCAAACATCGTTTTTAACGCCCCCCTTCGGCTTTGCCCTGTTCTATCTGAGAAGCGTCGCGGCGAGGACGGCTTACGTCGATCGCGTCACGAACAAGCGGATCCCGGCGGTGGCGACGGCGGAGATCTACAAGGGTTCGTTTGTTTTCATCGTCCTCCAGCTCGCGATGCTGGCCGCGGTGATCGCCTTTCCGAATCTCGTCACCGACAGGCTCGCCAAGGCCCCGGTCGTGAATATCGAGAGCATCAAACTCGAGGCCGAGACCGGCGGTTACGGCGCCGTGGAAGAGGACCCGCTCAAGATGATCGCGCCGCAGCCGGCCGGCGAGAAGGGCGAGCCGCAGGCCGCCGGGGCCGCCCGTGAAGAAGACCCGATGGAGGCGGTCAGGCGCGCGCTCGAACAGGACGCCAAGAAGAAGTAGTCCCGGCTGAAGCTCGCCTTCCGAGAGTCCTGTGAAAGAAGAAGCCCCCCCGCGCGGCGCAAGCCGCGGGGGGGGCTTCTTTACGAAAAGCGCAGTCGGATACCTACAGCTTCTGCGTCTGCATGAAGTCGTCGAAACCGGCCTCGGCGAAGCGGAACCACATGTTCTGGTCGGTGCGGAACTTGATGTAATCCTCGTACACCTTCTTCCAGCGGGGGTTCTTCGCGGACAGTTCGCCGTACAAGGCCGCGGATTCCTTGAAGGCGGCCTCCATGACGTCCTTGGGGAAGCGGTGCAGCTTCGCGCCGCCGGCCACGAGTTGCTTCAGGGCGGCGGGGTTCTTGGCGTCGTATGTGGCCTGCATCAGCACGTGCGAACGGGTCGCCGCCGCCTCGATGATGGCCTTGTACTCGGCCGGCAGAGCTTCATAGGCCTTGATGTTGACGTAGAGGTCGGTCTGCGCGCTTCCCTCCCACCAGCCGGGATAGTAATAGTTGGGCGCCACCTTGTAGAAGCCCAGTTTCTGGTCGTCGTAGGGACCGACAAACTCGACGGCGTCGATCGTGCCTTTCTCCAGCGACGTATAGATCTCGCCGGCGGGGATGCTCTGCGTCACGACGCCGAGCCTCTCCATCACCTTTCCGGCGATGCCGGCGGTGCGCATCTTGAGGCCCTTCATGTCGGCCATCGACCTTATTTCCTTGCGGTACCAGCCGCCCATCTGGGCGCCGGTGTTGCCCATCGGAAAGTTGATGATGTTGTAGTTCTTCATGAACTCGCGCAACAGCGCCAAACCGTTGCCCTCGAACAACCAGGCCGTCATCTGGCGCGAATTGAGGCCGAAGGGGATGGCCGTGCCCAGGGCGAAGGTGTCGTCCTTGCCGAAGAAATAGTAGGGCGCGGTATGGCAGCATTCGACGGTGGCATTCTGCACCGCGTCAAGCACGCCGAAGGCAGGGACGAGTTCGCCCGCCGGGTGCACCGTGATCGTGAACTTCCCGCCGGACATCGCCCCTACCATCTTGGCGAACGCCTCGGCGGGGCCGATGAGCGCGTCCAGCGACTTGGGGAAGCTGGAAACGAGACGCCAGCGGATGGCGGTCTGGGCATGCGCCGGCGGCGCCGCGGCGCCCATGCCCGCGGCGAGGCCCACGCCGGCGGCGAGGCCCGCCCCGGCATTTTTCAGAAACGAACGTCTGGGCAGGGATGTCTCCTTGGTCATTTTCTTCATCGTTTATTCTCCTCCTTAATTAGCGGATAGCCCTTTTTCCGGATTGATTCCGGTCCGTGTGCCGCCCCGCCCATCGGGACAGCCAGCCAATTATTTCCGCCGCTTTTCCCTTATCTTCTTCGCGGAGTCAAGCAAAATATGGCTTACCGCCGGCGGTTCTCGGGCCGGAGGGCGCGGACGGCGGCGCCGGCCTGCCACATCTCCGTGTTTCTCATCGCATCGAGCTCGGCGTTGAGCTTCTCGCGGTAGTCGGGGGCGTTGTTCACCGCCAGGACGATCCGCGTCTCCTCGCCGCTCCGGACGCTCTCGTAGAGCCTGTCGAATACCGGGGCGACGGCGTCCCGGAAGGGACCCTTCCAGTCGAGCGCCCCGCGCTGGGCGGTCGTGCTGCAGTTTGCGTACATCCAGTCCATCCCGTTTTCCGCCACGAGGCGGATCAGGCTCTGGGTCAGCTCCTCGACGGTCTCGTTGAAGGCCTCGCTGGGACTGTGGCCGTGCCTGCGCAGGACGTTGTACTGCGCCTCCATGACGCCCGCCAGGGCGCCCATCAGGATCCCCCGCTCGCCGGTCAGATCGCTGAAGACCTCCTTCTCGAAGGTCGTCGGGAAGAGATAACCCGAGCCGATGGCGACGCCCAGGGCGAGGGTCTTCTCGGTCGCCTTCCCCGTGTAATCCTGGAAGATCGCATAGCTGGAGTTGATGCCGCTCCCGTCCAGGAAGTTGGTCCTGAGCGACCTGCCCGAGCCCTTGGGGGCGACGAGGACGACATCGATGTCCGCGGGCGGGATCACGTTGGTCTGTTCGCGGTAGGTAATGGAAAAGCCGTGCGAGAAGTAGAGGGTCTTGCCCGTCGTCAGGTAAGGTTTGATGGTCGGCCACAACTGCGTCTGTCCCGCGTCGGACAGGAGGTACTGGATAATAGTCCCCCTTTTTGCCGCCTCCTCGACCGGGAAGAGGGTCTTGCCCGGCACGAAGCCGTCCTGGACGGCCTTCGCCCAGGTGGCGCCGCCCTCCCTCTGGCCCACGATCACCCGAAAGCCGTTGTCCCTCATGTTGAGGGCCTGTCCCGGCCCCTGCACCCCGTAGCCCAGGACGGCGATCGTTTCACCCTCCAGGACTTCCTGCGCTTTGCTAAGGGGGAATTCCTCGGAGGTCACGACCTCTTCCCAAACGCCGCCGAAATTTATTCTTGCCATGTTCTTCTCCTTTTCTATTTCTATTTTTTCCGGAAGACGGCGATGGCGCCGGTCCGGTTCATCTCCTCCACGCCGAAAGATTCGAAATATTTGAGGATCGCCGCCGTCTTGTCCTTGTTGGCGGTGGTCTCGATGATGAGGTAGTCCTCGCTCATCGCGGCGACCCGGCAGCCGAAGACGTCGATCGCCCGGAGGACCTCCCTGCGGTTTTCCTCCGTCAGGCGAAGGCCGATGAGCATCATCTCCCGCTGGACGGCGGGGGCGCCGGTGAAATCGGTCACGGAGACGACGTCGACAAGCTTGTCGAGCTGCTTTTTGATCTTCTCCGTGAAGTCGCTTTCCGCCTTGCTGGTCAGGGTGATCCGGGAGATCTCCGGATTCGTCGTTTCGGCGACGCAGAGGCTCAGGATGTTGTAACCCCGGCTGCTGAAGACCCCGGCGACCCGCGAGAGGACGCCCGGCTGGTTGTTGACGAGCATCGAGATCGTATGTTCCTGGATGGCCATGTCCGTTTCCTTTCTTTTTAACCCACTTTCTCTACAAAGCGTAGAGTTGGCTTCGCGGCAGGCGCATTGGAGATTTTTCGGGCACCATGACACCGCAGCGGAGCATTTTTATTTCCCGCAGATCATCTCCACGTTCGAGCGGCCGGGCGGGATGATCGGATAGACGTAGTTGTTCTGATCGACCACCGCCTCGATCATGTAGGGCCCCTCCGCGGCGCTCATCCGGGCGATCGCCTCCGCCGGGTCCTCGCCTGCTGCGACCCGCTCGGCCGGGACGCCGAACCCCTTCGCCACCGCCGTCAGATCCACCCTGTCCCCCAGGTTGCATTCCGCGAACCGCGCCTCGTAGAAGAGGTCCTGGATCTGCCGGATCATCCCCAGATGGCCGTTGTTGATCACGCAGATCTTGATCGGCAGCCCGTAGGAGCTGATCGTGGCCAGCTCCTGGATGTTCATGTAGAAGCCCCCGTCGCCGCAGATGACGACCACCTCCCTCTCCGGGGCGCCCACCTTGGCGCCGATCGCCGCCGGGACGGAGAAGCCCATCGTCCCCATCCCGCCGCTCGTCAGCAGGCTCCGGGGGGAATAGGTCTGCCAGGTGCGGACGGTCCAGATCTGGTTGAGGCCCACGTCGGGGACGACTATCGTCTCTCTGGGCAGGGCGGCCTGGATCTGCCGGATGAGGGCGCCCGCCCGGCCGCAGCCGCCGTCGACTAATTTCTCCTCCTGGGCCCGGCGCTCCGCCCTGATCCGCTCCGTCCATTCGGTCCTCTCCCGGGGCGCGACCAGCTCGCAGAGCACCGCGAGGGCCTCGCCGATGTCCCCGATGTAGGCGAGATCGACGCCGACGTTCTTGCCGATCGAGGTCGGATCGATGTCGATCTGGGCAATCGTGGCCAGCGGGGCGAACTCGGAGACGACCGAGGTGCTCCGCTCCGTGAAACGGGTGCCCAGGGCGAGGATGAAATCGGAATGGTGGACCATCCGGTTGGCGATCTCGTTGCCGTGCGTGCCGATGAAGCCGAGATTGTAGCCGTTGGGGGAGGCGACCGAGCCGATCCCCATCATCGTCGTCACGAAGGGGATCTTCGCCTTCCGCACAAATTCGCCCATCCGGTCGCAGGCGTCCCCCAGCCTGATCCCGCCGCCGATGATGATAATCGGCCGTTCGCTGCGGTTGAGGGCCTGGGCGATTCGCTCCAACTGTTCGCGGCCGGCGCGGCCCTTCGGCGCGGCCGACTGCGGCGGCGCCTTTCTCGGCTGCGGGCCGCAGCGGGCGCTCAGGATGTCCTTGGGGATGTCCACGAGGACGGGACCGGTCCGGCCGCTGCCGGCAAGCTGGAAGGCCTGGCGCAGCGACGAGGCGATCTGGTTGGGATCGCGGATCATGAAGCTGTGCTTGGTGATGGGCATCGTGATCCCGATGATGTCGGTCTCCTGGAAGGCGTCCCGCCCCCAGAGGTCGCTGTTGACCTGGGCGGTGATCGCGACCATGGGCGTCGAATCCATGTAGGCGGTGGCTATCCCCGTGACGAGGTTCGTCGCGCCCGGCCCCGAGGTGGACAGGCAGACCCCCACCTTGCCCGTCGCCCGCGCGTAGCCGTCGGCGGCGTGGGCCGCCGCCTGTTCGTGCCGCATCAGGTAGTGGCGGATGGGGCCGCCCGCCATCCGGTCGTTGAGCGGCAGGGTGTTGGCGCCTGGGTAGCCGAAGATGACCTCCACCCCTTCCTCCCGGAGCGTTTGCAGGACTATGTCCGCGCCGATGGTATCCATTTTTTGTACCTTCTCCTTTCGCAAAGGTAAGAAAGCCGCCGATTCTCCCGAACCGCGGCCTTTTGCGAAAAAAGAAAAGCCGCGGTATCTGGGGCCCCGCGGCTTTCTGCGTTTTTCAGGTCGATCCGTCAAAGACGCAGAGCGGCAGCCCCCGTGCGCACGAGTACTACTACGCCGAGTACGAGAAGCAGGCTGCCGGAAAACGACTGACGAATCATGATGGTTCCTTCCGAATTCAATGCTTGATTGCGCATCTATAACAAAGCGGCGGCGTTGTCAAGAGGATTTCTTTTCCCTTGACAGGAGCGGGGCGTCGGTTACAATCGGCATCCTGTTACGCAAGCAAGGATGCCGAGATGCCTGAACTGCCCGAAGTCGAAACCCTCTGCCGCCAGTTGAATGCTATCATTTCCGGCAAGAAAATCATCAAGGTCGAGGTCCTCGATCGCCGCCTGGGGGACATCGAGGGCGTGGCCGGCGGCAGGGTTGCGGCGGTCGTCCGCCGGGGAAAGACAATCGAGATCCGGCTGGACGAGACGACGTTCGAGATCCACCTCCGGATGACCGGCCGGCTCCTCTGGCAGGACGAGACCGGGCCGCCGCCTCCCCATACGCGCCTGGTCGTCTCATTTTCCGCCGGGCGCCTGCTCCTGATCGACCCGCGGCGGTTCGCGACCTGCCGCGTCCGGACGGAGGCGCCCCCCGCCGCGCTCATCGAAAACCCGCTGGCGGGCCTTCCCGCCGGGCGGCTCCGGGAGATCGCCCGCGGCAGGCGGCTCCCGGTGAAGAACTTTCTGATGGACCAGCGGCTCGTCGCCGGGATCGGCAACATCTACGCCTGCGAGATCCTCCACGAGGCGGCCGTTGATCCCCGCCGGCCCGCGTGCAGCCTGGCGCAGGCTCAATGGCGGCGGATGGAGAAGGCGGCCGCGATTATTCTCCCCAGGGCCGTGGAGTGCCGGGGAACGACGGTCTCCGACTGGCGCGACCTGTTCGGCGCAGGCGGCACGAATCAGGATCACCTGCGCGTTTACGCGCGGGAAGGCAGCGCCTGCCCGCGCTGCGGCGGCAGGATCGAGCGCGCGAAACTGGCGGGGCGGGGGACCTGGTTCTGCCCGGCCTGCCAGAAATAGATGCAGGCGATGGGGAAGGATCATTCAATAAAGCCGGCGGCGATGGGATATGTTGGGTTATGTTCTTGAAATGATTTGAAATAGGAAATAAAACTGTTGACATTCTGAAATGATTCGAGATATGAATTTACAGTTTTCTCTTTTGATGACAGGGCATTTCGGGGCCGGCTTTTCACGGGCGTCCCCGGCGGTTTATGAGGCGACAGCGAAACGATCATAAAAAATCATCATCGATTGCCTCCGGCAAGACAGGCCCGATGTAATCGAGAAAGCGGAGCATTATGCAGAAAGACCCAAAATTGCCCGACGATCCGCAAAACCCATTGCCGCCCAAGGAAATTATCGCAGAGGACTCGGCCGGCTCTCCCGTCGGAGAGGCGCAGGACAAGCGATCGGGACAGGGGAAAGGAGATTCGCCGGAGAACCGCCGGTGTGCGAGCAACGGTCGGCAGCCGGAACCGGCGGGTGGAACCCTTGCGGGCGGCCCCGCGCCGGCGGCTTCCGGCGACTATGCCGCGGGCGTTGCGGCAGACCCGCGCATTGCGGCCGCGGGCGTCTGGGGGCCATATGCCCAGGGCATTCCCGAGGAGGACGAGATCAACCTCCTGGATCTGTTCATCGTCCTGCTCAAGCACAAATGGATGATCTTTTGGGTCGTCTTCCTGACGGGGATCGCCGCCGTCGTCATCAGCCTGCAGATGCCCAACATCTACCGCTCCGAGGCCACCATCGCCCCCACCACCCAGGAAAAGGTGAGCGGAGGGCTTTCCGCCCTGGGCGCCCTCGGCGGCTTCGGCGCCATGGTTGCCTCCGAGATGGGGATCGGCGCGACCGGCTCCCTGGAGCAGTTCGACGTAGTCCTCAAGAGCCGGGAACTGACCTCCGCCATCGTCCGGGAACACAATCTCCTGCCCGTCATTTTCGACGAGGGCTGGGATCCCCAGACGAAGAGCTGGAAGGAGAGACCCCCTTCCTTTATTGAAAAGATGTCCGCGACCCTGGCGGAGAAGTTCGGAACGAACCCCGTCGAAAAGGGGGAGTTTTCGAAGCACCCCACCGTCCAGGAGGCGTATAAGCCCGTGCAGGAAAAAATGCTCAAGGTAACGTCGGACAAGAAACAGAACGTCGTGAAGGTGAGCTTCGAGGCGAAGGATCCCAAAATCGCACAGGCGGTCCTGAATCATTACATCGTGGGCCTGAGCGAATTCCTCCGCCGCCAGACCCTCGAGGATGCGAAGGCCCAGCAGGTCCACCTCGGCCAGCAGCTCGCCAGGACGACCGACCCCCTCCTCAAGAACCGCCTCTACGAGCTGATCGCCAAGCAGATCGAGAAGGAGGCCCTGGCGAAGATCCAGAAGTACTTCAGCTTCACCGTGATCGACCCGCCCTACGTCCCGGAGAAGAAGTTCAAGCCCAAGCGGGCCCAGATCTGCATCCTGTCGGTGGTCGTGGCATTTTTCATCGCTATCTTTCTGGCCTTTTTCCTGGAATACGTGCATAATCTGAAAACTCGCGAGGCCCCGGAGCGCCTGGCGAACCTCCGCGCCTCGCTGCGTCTGCGGAATAAATAGGGACAGCGCCCTATTATTTCGCTTGCGCTCCTCGCAAGGGAAGACAATTTTTTAAAAGGTCTCATAAATAATAGGGCGCTGTCCCTATTTATTCCCAACAAGGGGGTTTTGCTTGCAATGAGGATCATTGATACATCTTTGAAAAAGAGGATACCGGCTCTATTGACGGCACTGTTGCTTTTACTGTTGTGTTTGCTTGCATTTTCTGACTCTGCCCCGGCCCAGCAGCTCACGAGAGAGCAGATCGAGGAATTGCAGCGCCGTTTCCCCAACCAGAAACTAACGCCGGAGCAGATCGAGACCTATCGGCGCCAGTTGCCGCCGCAGATTTCTCCCCAGCAGAGCGAGTCATTCAAGCGTCTGACGCCGGAACAGCAGAACGCCATCAACGAGGAGATCGCCAAGACGGGCGGAAGCCTCACCCCGGAGGCGCTGGAGGCCCTCAAGAACAGGCCCGAATTTCAGGGACTGTCGCCCGCCGATATCGTCAGGGGGAAGGAAATCCTGGAAAAACAAGAAATAGTCAAACAGGAAACCCTCAAAAAGGAAGCCGAAAGGGCAAAGCGCCTGGGACTGCCGATTCCGGAGAAGAAACCGATTGAAAGGCCGGCCGAACTGAGGATCGAAAGGGCCTTCGAGCCGGAAAAGGCGGAACCGGAAAAGAAGGTCATCGGAGAGGAGGTCCGCTATCCGTCCCTTTATGAAAGATCCCGGGAGATACGCAAATATCAGGATATCGTCCTTGATCTCAAACCCTTCGGCTATGACTTCTTTCGCGAGGCTGCGGTTCGGCTCCTGACCGAACGCAAGGACATCCCGGTGCCCCTGAAGTACGTAGTCGGCCCCGGCGACGAGGTCCGGATCTCCCTCTGGGGGCGGGTCAACGCCTCCTATACCCTCACCGTCGATCGGGACGGCAAGATCACCATCCCCAGCATCGGCCCCCTGACGGTAGCCGGTATGACCTATGAGCAGATGTCCGCCCAACTGATCAAGCAGGCGGAGCAGATCACGGGGACGAATGTGGATGTCTCGATGGGCGCCCTCCGGACGATCCCCGTCTTCATCCTGGGCGACGTCCGCCGCCCCGGCGCCTACACGATCGGCGCCTTCGCCACGATCACCGACGCCCTGCTGCTGGCCGGCGGGCCGTCCGAGATCGGCACGATGCGCAACATCCAGCTCAAGCGCAAGGACAAGGTCATCCAAAACCTCGACCTCTACGACCTGCTCTTGAAAGGAGACAAATCCCGCGACGTCATCCTCCAGGGGGGCGACATCGTCTTCGTCCCGGTGATCGGACCGTACGTCGGCGTGGCCGGGAACGTCAAGCGCCCCGCCCTTTATGAACTCAAGGACAACTTCTCGCTGGAGCATCTCTTCGACCTGGCGGGAGGGCTGATCCCCGCGGCCTACACCCAGCAGATCCAGGTGGAGCGGACGATCAGAAACGAAAAGCAGGTCGTCATCGACATCGACGACAAGCATCTCAGCAGCGTGGGCGCCTTTCCCCTCCAGGACGCGGACCTCGTCAAGGTCTTCTCCATCGTGGAGAAGGACGTAAACGTCGTCACCCTGCAGGGGAACGTGAAAAAGGGCGGCAAATACGCCTTGAAGCCGGGGATGCGTCTGGGAGACATCCTCAAGGACCCCCTGCTCGACCTCCTCCCGGAGACCTATTTCGACTACGCCCTGATCAAGAGG
>Ga0172375_10001806_pt1 | contig 34095 bp, 30 predicted proteins | sample LakKiv1m_FD_114537 | JGI IMG/M metagenome (GOLD analysis project Ga0172375, IMG submission 114537) | Freshwater microbial communities from Kabuno Bay, South-Kivu, Congo - kab_092012_11.1m | ecosystem: Environmental > Aquatic > Freshwater > Lake | place: Democratic Republic of the Congo... | reverse complement strand
TGATCGAGGATAGTCATTTCTTTGTCGGGATTGGGGTCTCTTTTCGCCATGGTGCCGGATTGCTTCAGGCTTTCTTGCTGTCGTCGGAAGAAGAATCGCTCTTTTTCGCCTCTTCCTTTCCTTCAAAACCTTCTTTTGTGCCTTTGTCGAATTCTTTCTTTGCCTGTCCGAGCGAACGCGCGAACTTCGGAATGGCGCTCGCGCCAAAGAGGACAAGAATTACCAGCGCGATGATGAGCAACTCGTTTGTTCCAATCATGATTGCACCTCCCATTGCCCCTTGAGCAACGCCGTCAGTGTATGACATCGGCAGGCTTATTGCAAGGAGTCTATAGTTTTTTATCTTATTGCGCCGACGCGGCGCCATGCGAGTCTTCAAGCGAATGAGGCGCGATGGCGGCCTGTAATCCGAAGGCAATCCTCTGCGGGTCGCGGCGCGCCCAGCGGCGCGCGAGATCCGGAGCGCGCATCGTTGCCCGCGAATATATGTAAATCGTTTCTCATAAATTGCATAAATATTTATTTACTTGACCCGCAACCCATGAGATAATTGAGTTATGTGGCTCATATTAAAATATATATAATATTTAATATGAGTTAAACAGAATATTCAAGGCGCGAATTCCGCAGTGCGTTCGCAGCTTTGATTATTATGCATTCTTAGAGGAGGATGAGTATGGTTGCGCGGAAGAAAGCGATTCTGTTGCTCTCTCTCGGTCTCTTGGTTGTCTCGTTTGTCGCGGCCGATATCAAAGGCGATATCGCGGCAACCGTCGACCAGATAAAACCCCAGCTCATCCAGATGTCAGATTATATCCACGATAATCCTGAGTTGGGAAATCAGGAATTCAAGGCGGTCGACACGCTGACGAGTTATCTCGCCGCCAACGGCTTCGCGATCGAGCGTGGCGTGGCGGGCCTTGAGACAGCCTTTATCGCGACGTATGTCAACGCTGGCGGAAACGGACCAGCTATTTCCTTCCTCGCGGAATACGACGCGCTTGCGGGCATCGGGCACGCCTGCGGCCACAATATCATCGGTACTTCCTGCGTGGGCGCGGCGGTCGCGCTCTCGAAAAATCTTGGCGCGGCGCCGGCGAAAGTAATCGTATTCGGCTGCCCCGCCGAAGAGACCACGAGCGGCAAACTGCCGATGGCCGCGGCAGGCCTCTTCAAGCGCGCCGACATCGCGATGCAGATGCACCCAGGTTCGGGCACGCCCTCGATCGGCATGAAAACTCTCGCGCTCAATCTTGTCGACTTCGTGTACGACGGCAAGGCGAGCCACGCGGCGGCGAGCCCCGAGCTCGGTCGCAGCGCCCTCGATGGCGTCATGCTGATGTTCATGGGAACGGAGTTCCTGCGCGAGCATGTGCGGTCGGATATCCGCATCCACGGCATTGTTACGAATGGTGGAGCTGCGGCCAACATCGTTCCGGAAAAGGCCTCCGCGCGCTTTTATGTGCGCGGCCTCGAACGGCCCTATCTCAACACCGTGGTGGAGCGCGTATACAACATCGCGCGCGGCGCGGCGCTGATGACCGAAACGAAACTCACCATCACCGAAATCAAGCAGTACGACAATGTCGTCAATGTGCCGAGCTTCATGGAACTCGGCATGGACGCCATGAAAACCTTCGGCATACCCGATGCCAAGATGGTGCAGCCCTGGGACACCGCAGGCGGCTCGACCGACTTTGGAACCGCCTCGTCGCAGATTCCCTCCTTCATTTTTGGTCTGCCCGTAGCGCCTGAGAGCGTGGCAGGCCACTCGAGAGAGTACGCAGTTGCCACCAAGAGCGACGCTGGCAACACAGCGCTCATCGAAGCCTCCGAAGTGATGGCCTACCTGGGCTACAGGCTCATCAATGAGCCCGCGCTCCTCAACCAGGTTCGCGCGGATTGGCAGAAGACCGTTGCGGGAAATTGAGCGCGGTTGACAGTTTTGCACGAATTTTAGAACAAAATGAGGGCGCCTCGGTTATCGGGGCGCCCTCATTATTGCTATGAATATATACGATAATGGTTGCGCTGCCGCGGGCGTACACGCACGAGACGCTCACTTCCCCTGCGCGACCTTCACCACGCCGACGGTGAGAAGGAGATTCGCGAAACGGCGGGTGTCGCCGGTGAGGATCACGAGGGTCGTGTTGGGTGAGCTCACCGCGTCGTAGAAGGCATAGCGTTCGAGGTATTGCACGGGGATGCCGGAAGGCAGCATGCGCACGTAGGTGTCCTGCACCGGCGCCTCCTCTCCCGGCGGGAGCTGCATCATGGCGGCTTCCTGGACGACGATGGTGTCGAGCAGCGCCTCGAGGACTTCGGTGGTTTGCACGACGCCGGGCATGAGGTTGAGGAAGACCTTCGCGGAGGCAGGATTCGAGCGCGATGCGGCGGGGTAGTTTCCATCGGCGATCAACACTTGGGAGAAGTGGCCCGAGCGGGCGAGCGCCGCGAGAATGTCGGGGTGCAGCAGTTTGGTTTTAAGCATGTGTTCCTCCTTGACGATGCGCGGACTGGGTGAATAAGGCCGGTCAGGCCATGTAGATGCCGCCGTTGATATCCAGTGTGGCGCCGGTGATGAAACCGTCGTACTCGCTCGCGAAAAAAGCCACCGCGCGCGCGACATCTTCGCAGGTGCCCGCCCTGTGTAGCGGAATGTCGCGGATGGTCGCCTGCTTCGATTCTTCGGTGGTGTGCGTGGCGTGGAAGGCGGATCCAAGGATCAGGCCGGGCGCGACGGCGTTGACCCGTATGCCGTAGGGCGCGAGCTCGGAGGAAAGCGAGCGGGTCAGCGTGAGGATGGCGCCTTTGGCGGTGGAGTAGATGATGGAGCCCGCATGTCCGCCCTTGCGGCCCGCGAGCGAAGCGAGATTGACGATGGAAGACGCTCTGGATTTTTTCAGAAGAGGGATCATTGCCCGCGTGACGAGCACATTCGAGTCAAGATTGATCGATATCACGCTGCGGTAAAACTCCATATCCATCTCTTCGAGCTTGCGTCGCGCGACGAGGTCGCCGGCGTTGTTCACGAGCACATCGAGATTGCTCCACTTTTTCGCGACAGCGGCCGCAAGCGCGCCGGCTCCCGCTTCGGTCGAGAGATCGGCTTGCACGATATCCGCGTCGACGCCCAGCGCACGGATTTCCTCGGCGAGCGCCACAGCGGAATCTTTACTGTGGTGGTAATGGATGAGCACATTCGCGCCGAGGCCCGCGAGTTCGCGCACGATGGCCCTTCCGATTCCTGACGCGCCCCCGGTGACTAACGTATTTTTATTCTTCAGTGAATTCATAATTATTTTCCCCTAAATTTTCAATTTGTTTTCTACAAAGGAGTATAGTGCCCGTATAGAAGTGCGGCAAGGGCGAATTCCACCGCAAAATCGCGTTTTTATTGACAGTAGCGGAAACCTGACTTACACTTCCATAGCATAGAATTTCAAAAGGAGGCATTTCCACAATGAACAAGAAGCTTGTATCAATCGCCATGATCCTGCTTGTCGCGGTCATGTTCGCGGGCGCCGCTCCCAAATACAACTGGAAGCTCGCGTCGGTGCTCCCGGATACGCACCCCGTGCACCAGGCGCTCGTCTATTTCGCCGACGAGCTCGCCAGGAAGAGCAATGGGGACATCAAGATCACGCTGTTCCCCGCGGGACAGCTTGGCCAGGAGAAGGACTACATCGAAGCAATCAAGGTCGGCTCGCTCGAGTTCGCCAAAGTCTCTTCGGGTCCTGTGGGGCAATACGCCCCGACCTTCCAGGTCATCTCGCTCCCCTTCATCTGGAGAAACCTTGACCACCAGCACCATGTGCTTCAGGGCGCCATTGGGGCTCGGCTCATGTCCGACCTCGACAAGGCTGGATTCAAGGGCCTGGCGTTCATGGACGCAGGTTTCCGCTCCATCACCGCGACGAAACCGATCTATGTCCCCGCCGATCTCAAGGGAATGAAGATCCGCGTCATGCAGTCCAAACCGCTCATCGATACGATCAACGCCCTCGGCGGAAATGCGGTGCCGATGGGTCAGTCTGAAGTCTACAGCGCGCTTCAGACCAGAGTGATCGACGGATGGGAAAACAATGAGCCCACGGTGCTGTCCTTCAATATGCAGGAAGTCGCCAAGTACTACAGCTACACCCGGCATTCGTCGATTCCCGACTTCCTCATGATGAACAAGAAGCTTTTCGACGGCCTTCCCAAGAACATCAAGACCATGATCGAAGAAACCGCCAAGGCCGCGATGGAAAAGCACAACAAGCTCTGGGGCGACATGATCGATCAGACTGTAATCGATCTGAAGGCGAAGGGCATGATTTTCAATGAAGTAACGGACATCACGCAGTTCCAGAAGGCTGTCGGCGGCGTGTGGAAGGAATTCGAGCCAATGGTCGGGAAGGACCTGATCGACGCGATCGTCGCGGCGAAATAATCGGGGACCATTCGCTTCATTTTCACCGTCATTGATATGCTGAGCGGCGGCCTTCGTGCCGCCGCTCGTCGTATGCAAGGGACGCATGGCAGCTCGATTGGGAGGTTTTATGCACCACACCATCACAAAGATCGTCAACCGAATGGAGCGCATACTCACCGCGATCTCCGCAGCCTTCATGGCAATCCTTTCCATAATCGTGTGCTGGCAGGTTTTTGCCCGCTATGTGCTTCAGAAAAGTCCCATCTGGGTTGAGGAATTCTCGGTTACCGCAATCATGTGGGTCGGGCTTCTCGGCGCCGCGTCCGCAGTGTGGACCGGCGACCACATGCGTCTGAAATTTGTGACGAATCTGCTTCCAAAAAAATTCGGTATCGCGCTGGAAATACTCATCGACGCGGCAATCGGCTACTTTGCCGTATTTTTGTTTCAGCAAGGCATTGTGCTGACCGAGGCCATGTGGACGAGCCGCATGTCCACGATTCCGCTGCCGATCGGTCTCACCTATCTCGTACTCCCCATTTCGGCTGGTTTTATGATTCTTTTCGCGTTTTTCAGGATTGTTGACAAGATTCTCAGTTCCGCAAAGGGATCCGGCGAAGCGCAAGGAGAAGACCATGCATACTGAACTCATACTCCTCGGATCCTTTGCGGTCTTGATTCTGGTAGGCATCCCGATATCCTTCAGCCTGGGCATTTCCGCGCTCCTCGCAGCGCTCTCGGCAGGCATGGGGCCGGCCATCATCGCGCAGCGCGTCGCCGCCAGCATGCAGGCCTTTCCTCTGCTCGCGATTCCGCTCTTCATCCTCGCCGGGTCGATCATGGCCCGAGGGGGTGTCGCGCGGCGCCTTGTCGATTTCGCGTATGTGCTCGTAGGGCCGCTGCCCGGCGGTCTGGCGATTGTGAACTGCATCGAATCGATGTTCTTCGGCGGCGTGTCGGGTTCCGCAGTGGCCGATGTATCATCGACTGGCTGCATCATGATCCCGATGATGGTCCAAAAGGGCTACGACAAGGACTTTTCGGTGGCGGTGACCATCGCCTCGGCGAGTCAGGGAATCATCATACCGCCCTCGCACAATATGGTGATCTACGCGATGGTCGCTGGCGGTGTATCGGTAGGGAAACTCTTTCTCGCGGGATACATCCCCGGGATTTTGCTGGGACTCGCGCTCTCGGTGGCATGCTTTATCATAGCGCTTAAGCGCAAGTATCCCTGCGAGAAGCGACCTCCTCTCCGACAGAGCCTCAAGATCGCCCTCGATGGCGTGGTGGCGCTCGTCGCGGCGTTGATTATCGTGGTTGGCATCGCCGCGGGCATCTTTACGGCCACCGAGGCGTCTGCCGTATCCGTGATGTACGCGGCGCTCCTGGGCTTTGTGGTGTACCGCGAACTGTCATGGAAAGACATGATTCCCATTTTGATGGAATCGGTGAAAACAACCGCGATAGTGTTATTCCTGATCGGCTGTGCCTCCGCGTTCGGCTGGATGATGACCTATCTCCAGATCCCCACCGCGGTGATGAAGTTCTTTCTCGGTCTGACGCATAATAAATACCTTATTCTCCTATTGGTGAATGTATTGCTGCTCATGCTCGGCATGGTGATGGACGTGGCGCCTCTCATCGTCATCGTGACGCCGGTACTGCTGCCTGTCGTGAAGGCGGCGGGGATGAGCGAGATCACCTTCGGAATCATGCTTATGCTGAATCTTGGAATCGGCCTGACGACCCCACCGGTCGGCGCGAGCCTCTTCGTGGGCTGCATGGTCGGGAAAACTTCGATAGAAAAGGTGAGCAAGGCGATGCTTCCTTTGTGGCCGGCGATGTTTTTCGTGTTGCTGCTCATCACCTATATTCCGTGGTTCACCGAGGTGCTTCCGAATACGTTCATGAAATGAACGATCTTGAGGGCATGGGCGCCGGGCGCTCTTTTTGATATTCTTTCGCCCATGCTCAAGAATGAACTGATTGTCGTGCACGGCGGCGATATCGCCTCAATGACGCGCGAAGCGCTCGCCGCCGCCCGCATCGAGGCACTGATACCCCCCGCCGCGCGTATCGCGCTCAAACCCAATCTCGTCGTGGCGAAACCCGCCTCCTCGGGCGCGACGACCCATCCTGAAATCGTCCGCGCAGTCATCGAGTATCTGCGCGAGCGAGGATTCAATCGCATCTCGATTATGGAGGGCTCGTGGGTCGGCGACAGCACTTCGCGCGCGTTCATCGCGGCGGGATACCAGACACTTTCCACTGATCTGAGTGTGCCGCTCATCGACCTCCAGCGAGATTCCTGGAAGCGCTACGATGCGGGCGGCGGGCTCAAGATTGCCGTGTGCGATCAGGCTATGGCCGCCGACTTCATCATCAACCTGCCCGTGGTGAAGGGACACTGCCAAACCACCGTTACCTGCGCGCTCAAGAACCTCAAAGGCTGCATGCCCGACGACGAGAAATCGAGGTTCCACGAGCTTGGGCTTCACGAGCCCATCGCGCGGCTGAACCGCGTGCTCAAATCCGGCTTTATCCTCGCCGACGGCATCTGTGGCGACCTCGACTTCGAGGAGGGTGGCAATCCCGTACCGATGCATCGCCTCGTGGCGGGCATCGACCCGGTGCTCCTCGACGCGTACGCCTGCAGGCTCATGGGACACGATCCCGAGGAGGTGGCGTACATCGGGTTGGCGGAAGAATATGGCGTCGGTTCGGCGAACCTCGAAGCGGCGCGCATCATCGAGCTCGGCGACAAAGAGGCCGCCCCGAACCTTCCCGCGCGCAGCGGGCGCGTGAGGGCGCTTGCGGCGCGGATCGAGGAGCGCTCGGCCTGTTCCGCTTGCTACGCGGCTCTCGTACATGGACTCGCCCGCATGGAAGAGCGCGGCCTTTTAAAAAAGCTCGATGCCGCGCGCGCAGACGCCGCACCCAAAACCTTCGTACTCCTGGCCCTTGAAGCCCCTGCCGATCGCCACGCGCGGGGCGTCGGCGTCTGCGCGCGCGGGGCACGCGACTGGGTGCGGGGATGCCCGCCTGACGGCGCGGCGGTCACCGCCTTTCTTGAAAAAATCGCGCGCGGCATGTGAGCAGCACGGCATACGCCATGCTCGTTGGCCGCATGAAGTGCCCAGCGCACAAGGGCCTGACACCCCAGAGGCGCCAGCCGCGCCAGCCGCGCTGAATTTTCAGTACCGAAGGAACAGATACATGGAACTCACCACAATCGACGCGAACATAAAGATGAGCCCGTATTTCGTGAAATCCCAGAAACTTACAGGATGACCGCTCTTGGTGGCGAGACCAGCCGACACGACATTCGCGGACGCGCCGATGAGCGTGCCATTGCCGCCAAGGCAAGCGCCCAAAGAGAGCGCCCACCAGAGCGGCTGCACCGCTTGGGCTCCGAAGTGAGTGCCTACCCCTTGAATGAGCGGGATCATGGTCGCCACGAAGGGAATATTGTTCACCACTGAAGAAAGAATCGCGGAAATCCAAAGAATCGCGAGCTGCGCGAATTTGAGCCGATTGCCTATCATCGAAATGAGCCAGTTTGAAACGAGCGTCATGAGCCCAGCGTCCACAAGCGCTCCGACAACCACAAACAGCCCAACGAAAAAGAAGATCGTGCTCCATTCGAGCTCCGCGAAAAGCCGTTCGAGATCCTTGGCGCCCGACAGAATCATGAGCAGCACCGCACCCGCCATGGCGATGGTCGCGGGTTCGAGATTCAGCACCCCGTGAAAGAGAAACGCGGCGATGACAAGGCCCATGACGACCAGCGATTTTATGAGCAGCGGTTTGTTCTCGATCGCCTTCGACTCGTCAAAGTTCATGATGCGCGCTTTTCGCTCATTGGTGACCTGAAGCTTTTTTCTGAAAATGAGAATGACGAACAGGGTATTCACGCCAAGAATTATCAGGATCACGGGGGCGAGATTGGTTAGGAAATCCATAAAAGTGAGGTGCGCGGCGCTGCCGATCATGATATTGGGCGGGTCGCCGATAAGGGTTGCGGTGCCTCCGACATTGGACGCGATGGCCTGCATGATGATGAACGGAGTAGGCGAGAGGCCCAGTTCGACCGCGATGAGGATGGTGATTGGAACAATGATGAGCACCGTCGTCACGTTATCCAGGAATGCGGAGATAACCGCGGTGGTCAGCGACAGCAGGATGATGATCGAGACCGGCTCGCCTCTCGCGAACTTGGCGATTTTGATGGCCAGGAATTGAAAGACGCCTGTCTGTTTCGTGATGCCCATGATGATCATCATGCCGATCAGAAGGAAAATCACGCTGAGGTCGATGTGGGCGAAGGCCTGCGCCTGCGAGCTTATCCCGAGAACGATGATCAGCATGGCCGCGAAGAGCGCCACCGCCGTCTCGTTTATGATCGCCAGGGTGATGAGCACGTACATTGCCCCGAACACGACGAGGGAAAGTATCATTTGGGTATTCATTGCCGCTCCTGTTACGCGTTGCTCTCAGGCGCGCAGTATTTTATTGAGAATATCCATCGCCGACACAACACCGACGATCTTCCCAGAATCCAACACCGCGAAGTGACGCTTGATGTTCTTCGTCATGAGAAACGCGGCTTCGATGACGGAGGTCGAAGGCGAAAGGCTGGGCGGATTCTTGCTCATCAGCGTTTCAACCTTGATGATGTTTTCCCTGGACAATAATTCAGTCATTGGCTCAAGTTCCGAGAGGAAACTGAGGCTTCCAATCCTGAACGCGTAATCTGGTATGCCCGCTTTGATGAGATCGATGATGCCCACTTCGCCGACAAAACGCCCCTTTTCATCCACAATGGGGATATATCGCAGACTGTGCGAGTACATGAGATCGATGAGTTCCTTGAGACAGGCATCTTTGCGGATCGAGATGACATCTTTCGACATGATGTCGGCGATGGTCAGTTCCTTTTTCACATTGAATCCGGCCTTGTCGAAGAGCTCGATGAATCGGGCGGCTGTTTCTGCCGATACGAGCTTATTCATGAATTCTTGGTCTTGAGATGATTCGATCAGCTTCGCGAGCGTGTTGAGGTAGAGCGTCGAGACAGTGTTCGAGATCAGAATGACGTAGATGACTTTAATCTGTATCTGCTTATCGTCGATATGCTCCACAATGGGCTTTTTCGGTATGACCACCGCAATGAGGAAGTCGTTGAACGAGGGGATTCTGGCATGCGGAATCGCGACCCCCGATTCGTAACTGGTTCCCCCGAGGTTCTGCCGTTCGCGGATTCTCGCGAGAATGTCGTCGCGATGGATCTCGTGGGAATACACCTTCGAGATGATATCCATGGCTGACACAATGGCGGCGTCGATGGAGTCCGCTTCGGCGCCAAGCTGAATAAGTCTAGGATCGATAAGACTCGATAGATTCATGGCAGCGCACCTCTTTTACTAGTGAAAATTCTAGTTGCTTCGCAGTTGAAGCACAAGAGTACATCCCTGGGTGTCAGCGCGTTTCCGCACCTTTCCTTCTTGGCGTGCACCAGACTAGGCTCCGCTTTCGTGCCTGCGCGCAATCTGCTAAAATTGCTATATATCTAGTGTCGCAAATCGAGGTGATTCCATGAAAATCAAACAGATCAACATCGTACTCGAGAACACCGCGGGCCAGCTCTACGAACTCGCCTCGCTCCTCCACCGTGCCGATATCGACATCCGGAGCCTCTTCGTTACCGAAGGGCGAGAATTCAGCACGATCCATCTCCTCGTCGACAAATTCGACGTCGCGATGAAACTCCTCGAGGAGCATGGATACTTCGTGAACTGCGCCGACGTGTTCGCGCTCAAGGCCGAAGATAAACCCGGCGGCTTCATGAAAGTGCTCGAAGTGCTCCGCGCCAACGGCCTCAACATCGAGTACGTCTACGGCTTCGGCGAAAAGAGCGACAACCACGCCGTCTTCATTTTCCGCATCACCGAGATCGACAAGGCGATCGAGCTGCTCGAAAAGGGCACCGTCGGCTACCTCTCCACGGAAAACATCGAGGGCAAGCACAGCACCTCGGCATGGGAGCTGATCGAGGATTTTTAAAAAAGGCGTTGGAGACGAGAGCAAAGTGGAAATCTGAAGGAGTGAATGCTGCGATTGATAGCTTATATTTTTACAATTTGTTAATCCAATTGACAAATTGTAAAAAAGGCACCACGATATTGCTATGATTCCTAGAACTGCGGCAGGTACTCTCAAACGGCTCGCCAGAGGCTTCCCTGTAGTGTGCGTAACAGGGCCACGGCAATCGGGAAAAACAACGCTCGCACGAGCCACATTCGGCGATAAACCGTACCTCTCACTTGAAGATCCGGATATTGCCCGACTCGCGAGCGACGATCCTCGCGGCTTACTTGAAAATTATCGCGATGGCCTCATTCTCGATGAGGTGCAGACTGTACCCGAGATTCTTACATATCTCAAAACAGCGGTGGATGCCGATCCACAGCCCGGGAAGTATATTGTTACAGGTTCGCGTCAATTTGACCTGCTCGCGGGAGTCTCTGAATCACTTGCGGGTCGGGCCGCATTCGTTTCCCTTCTTCCCTTTTCAGCTGAAGAGCTTAAGGGAGCGGGCCAACTTTTATCCGATCCTTTCGCGGCGATACAGAGAGGATTTTATCCGCCGATGTATGATCGCGACATCAGTCCCTACGACTGGTACACCAACTACATCGCTTCTTATGTCGAGCGGGATGTGCGATCGATACTCAATGTAAAAGATCTTGGCTTGTTTCAGACCTTCGTGAAAATGTGCGCGGCACGAATAGGGCAAATACTCAATGTTAATGCTCTGGCTCTTGATTGTGGATTATCGCACAATACCGCTCGCGCTTGGCTTTCTGTACTGGAGACGAGCGGGATAGTTTATCTTCTGAAACCATATCATCGGAATTTCGGTAAACGCCTTACGAAGAGCCCAAAACTCTATTTTATCGATACTGGGCTGGCATGTAGGATCATCGGTATCAGAACCGCTGAAGAGCTTTTTATACACCCACATCGCGGGAACATTTTTGAATCGTTCGTCGTGTCAGAACTGTTAAAAAAGAGAAACAATCAGGGTCATGAGTCCGATCTGTACTATTGGCGCGATAATGTTGGCACTGAAGTTGATATAGTATATGAAGACGGGCTGAGGGTGAAAGGCATTGAAATAAAATCAGGGAAAACTGTTGCGCTGGAATTCTTCAAGGGGCTCGATATGTGGATGCGGTACTCAGGATCCAAACCTGAGGATTGCGCGCTTATCTATGCAGGGAACCAAGAATTGAAATGGAAGGGAACACAACTTGTACCGTGGGCATCAGCGGGAGAAGTGCTGGTTTCGTAAAGAATATTTTGTATTCTTGAATATAGAGCCGTAAAATCGCCTGATGGCTGTAGCAAATATAGCCTTGTTTTAAAAAACGCTTTGTAAGCGACCGACGGGAGTCGAACCCGCTTCTCGAGCTTGGGAAGCTCGGGTAATACCGGTATACGACGGTCGCGTTTCTATGTTCGTCGCTTCTCGCGACGCTTTTCAAATGGAAACCGTCGTGCTGCTTCGGCTTTTGGTCGATGGCAGCCTGCGGTCTCTCGGGATCGCGCCGTCGCGGTACGACGGTCGCGTTTCAATGTTCGTCGCTTCTCGCGACGTTTTCAAAAGGAAACCGTCGTGCTGCTTCGGCTTTTGGTCGATGGCAGCCTGCGGTCTCTCGGGATCGCGCCGTCGCGGTACGACGGTCGCGTTTCAATAGCCGTCGCTTCTCGCGGCGTTTTCACATGGAAACCGTCGCGAAAAGCGGTGCCGCCGTGAGGCGGCGTGTGAAAAACTATAGCGGGCAGGCCGGGGCTTGGTCAAGAGCGGACAGGCGCGAAACTGAACGTGCTCGACATTGAACCTGCCGCGCGACAAGGAACCGCGCAGGTCTTCAATCGCCAAGACGCAAAAACGCCTGCCTTCTTGATCTTCAACCTGGTCGCATTTCAGAACGAAGTGATGACCTTGATGCCCGTGCCGGGGAATTGGTCCATTTTTTGGAGGAATTCGATGCCGTCGGCGAGGCTGAGGCGGCCAGTGATGAGGCGCTCGGGGTGGAGTTTGCCGGCGGCGACCATGCCGAGGAGGGTGCCGTAACGGTGCGCCTGGATGCCGTGGCTGCCGTAGATTTCGAGTTCGCGGGCAACGACGAGGTCCATGGGCACTTCGGGGTGGGCTTGATCGGCGAGCATGAGGCCTACCTGGACATGGCGGCCGCGCTTGGCGAGGCAGGCGATGGAATTGAAGCATGTTTGTCGGCTGCCGAGCGCGTCCATCGAGACCTGGGCGCCTCCTCTAGTGGCATCGCGGATAGTACCGACAAGGTCGGGGACTTCGCGGGAGTTGATGGTAATGTCGGCGCCGAGCTGTTTGGCCATTTCGAGTTTATCGGCCTGAATGTCAACGGCGATGACACGCGCGCCCATCGCGGTGGCGATCATGATGGCGGAGAGGCCGACGCCGCCGCAGCCGTGGATGGCGACCCATTCGCCGGCCCGGACTTTTGCCTGGGCTTCCAGTGCGCGGAAGGCTGTGGCGAAGCGGCAGCCAAGGCTCGCGGCGCTCACTGAGTCCATGGCGTCGGGGAGCCGCACGAGGTTCATGTCGGCATAGTGGATCGCTACATATTCGGCGAAAGAGCCCCAGTGGGTGAAGCCGGGCTGGAACTGATGGTCGCAGACTTGCTGGTTGCCGGTGAGGCAGGGTTCGCAGTGGCCGCAGCCCGCGACGAAGGGCATGGTGACGCGGTCGCCGCGCTTCCAATTGTGGATATTTTTCCCTACTTCGACGATGGTGCCGGCGAGCTCGTGTCCGGGCACGTGGGGGAGTCTGATGTCGGGATCGTGGCCCTTCCACCCATGCCAGTCGCTGCGGCAGATACCGGTGGCGCCGACCGCGAGGACGACACCACCGTCGGGAGGCACGGGGTCGGAGACACGGGTTATTTCGATCGGAGCGCCGAATTCGGTGAATACTGCGGCTTTCATGGTGATTCCTTTGTATCAGAGTTCGTTGGCACGGAGGAAGGTGTGCGCGTCGTCCTCCGAAAAGAACACGAAGTAGATGGTGCCGGGCGCGCGCGGCGCGCGCTGTGAAGCAATGCCGGTGCTTGCGCGCTTAGGTGCGGAGTCGGCGCCTGCACGATCGAGGTTTCCTCCACGCGCCTCTATATATTCCCGAACGGCGCTCCACGCGATGCGCGCGGCGCGCTCTTTGGGGAAACCGTAGACGCCGGTCGAGATGGCCGGAAATGCGATCGACGCGAGGTTTTCGCGGGATGCGAGGGCGAGGCACTCGCGGTAGCAAGAGGCGAGGGTTGCGTCTTCGCCGTGCGAGCCGCCGTACCAGATCGGGCCTACGGTGTGGATGACGCGTGTCGCGGGGAGATGGCCGGCGCTGGTCGCGACGGCATGTCCTGGCGGAAGGCCATCGGGCAGGGGACCGGCTCTGAGCGCGCGGCACTCGGCGAGTATCGCGGGGCCGCCCGCGCGGTGTATCGCGCCGTCGACGCCGCCTCCGCCGAGGAGACTTGAGTTCGCCGCGTTTACTATGGCATCGCAGGCGAGAGTCGTGATGTCGCCAATCGCGACACGGTATCGCCCGTCGTTGCTGCGATAGAGCTCTTTCATGATTCTGGATTTTCCTCGCGCGAGGGATTTTCGCGTTCGTCGATGAGGATGCGGATCTTCGAGAGAAGAGCTTCGAAATTGAGAGGTTTGGCGAAGAAGGCATTGGCGCCGGCGTTCATCATCTGTGGTCTGGCTTCTTCCTCCGATACGCCGGTGATCGCGATGACATCGGGCTGGCCTAAGGATTCATCCGACCGAATTTTCTTGCAGAGCGAGATTCCGTCGAGCCCCGGCATGTTGAGGTCCAGCACGACAATCGCCGGATGCCGCTCCGCGATGATTCTGCCGGCTTCGAAACCGTCGAAGGCCTGCGCGGCGCGTATAGATTCAAGCTTGCGCTCTAGAAGACGCTTGAGGATGGTGTTGAGGTCTTTGTCGTCGTCAACGATGAGAATGAGCCCTGAGTCCACGGGTATTGTGAGATCGTCGTGGAGTTCCTCGGGCACGCGCATGCCGCGCGATTTGAGGAAGGTGACGAGATCCTCCGCGTAGACTCGATATTGGCCGCCCGGGGTGGTGAATGCCTTGAGATGTTCCGCGCGGATCCAATTGATCGCGGTCTGGTTGACGACGCCACAGAGCTTGGCGACTTCAAGCGCCGAGAACGTGCGAACCTTATTGCTGAGTTTGGCCATTTAGCGCCTCTTTTCACATATTAAATTATTCTGGATAAATCCGGTAGTGTTTTAGCAAGGATATTCGATGCACCATGAAAAATCCAGAGCGCGGCTGCGGCGCCGGGCGCTGGGCAGGCGAAGTTTCGCCGCTTCCTCATTCTTGCAATTTTTCGCGTCTTCCCGTAACGTTACGGGCTATGGATTCAACAACGATTTTTGACGCGGGCGCCATCGAGGCGCTTTCGATCGATGAGCTTGCGATTGGCCAGAGGATCGCGGCGGAGCTCAGCGTACGGCTCTCGCAGGTGCAGGCGGTGCTGAGCCTCGCGGCCGAGGGCTGCACGGTTCCCTTTATCAGCAGGTATCGCAAGGAGCGGACGGGCAATCTCGATGAGGTGCAGGTCCGCGACTCCATTCAGAAATTCGAGAGCTACAAGAATCTCGAGGAGCGGCGGATCGAGGTGCTCAAGGGCATCGCGGCTCTCGGGAAGCTCGACGCCTTCCTCTACGAGAATATCAAGAGCGCCAAGACGTTGACGGAGCTTGAGGATCTCTGGGCTCCCTATAAAAAGAAGAAAAAAACGCGAGGCATGCTCGCGCAGGAGAAAGGTTTAGGGCCGCTCGCCGATCTCATGGCGAGCGCGGCGGTCGAGAAGGTTGTGGCGGCGGCGCCATCCTACATCCGCAGCGACGCCGAGCACCCGGAACTCTCGGTAGACAGCGGCGAGGACGCGCTGGCGGGCGCTCGCGACATTCTGGCGGAGCGCCTGTCGCAGGACTCGGAAATGCGCGCCTACGTGAAGCAGGTGGTGCTGAAGAGCGGCGAACTCGCGGTGAAGGGCGTGGGCGGCGATGAAAAGCGCGAGCAGTCGACCTACCAGATGTACTGGGACTACCGCGAGCCGCTCGCGACGCTGAAGCACCACAGGGTGCTGGCGGTGAACCGCGGCGAGCGTGAGGGCGAGCTCGATGTCTCGATCGATGTTTCGGACGAGCTTGTGGAAGAGCGCGTGGTTGAGCGGGCGAGGCCCGCGAACGCGCAGCACAGGGAAGCCGTGGCGGATGGCCTCGCGCGCCTGCTCTTGCCAGCGGTGCGGCGCGAGATCCGCTCGGATCTCACGGAGGATGCCGAAAGCCACGCGATCGAAGTGTTCAGCACGAATCTGCGGAACCTTCTCATGCAGCCGCCGCTGCGCGGCACGAGGGTGTTGGGCATCGACCCGGGCATTCGAACCGGAACGAAGTGCGCCGCCCTCGACGAGACGGGCAAGTTCCTCGACTACTTTGTGATCAACCAGGAGACGAAGCCCGAGCAAGGAAAGCGGGACGTCGCGGCTGCCGTGACGAAGCACAGGCTCGCGGTGGTCGCGGTGGGCAACGGCACGGGTAGCCATGAAGTGCAAAAGCTCGTCGCGGAGACAATCGCGGACAACAGGCTCGAGTGCCGCTTCGCGGTAGTCGACGAAGACGGCGCTTCGGTGTACTCGGCGAGCGATCTCGCGCGCGAAGAGTTTCCCGAGCTCGACCTCACGATCCGAGGCGCGATTTCGATCGGCCGCCGGCTCCAGGATCCACTCGCGGAGCTCGTTAAAATCGACCCGAAGAGCATTGGCGTGGGCCTCTATCAGCACGACGTGAACCAGAAGGAACTCGCCGAGCAGCTCGACCAGGTGGTCGGCTCTGTGGTGAACCAGGTTGGTGTCAATCTCAACACCGCGAGCTCCTCGCTGCTGCGCTACGTATCGGGCATCAACGCGAGCCTCGCGAAAAAGATCGTTAAATTCCGCGACGCGAGCGGGGTGATCCGCAACCGCTCGCTCCTGATGGAGATTCCAGGCTTGGGCGAAAAGACCTACGAGCAGTGCGCCGGCTTTCTCAAGATCCCCGAGAGCGAGAACGCCCTCGACAACAGCTGGGTTCACCCCGAGAACTATGCGCTCGCGGCGGAAGTGCAGCCGATCGTGAAGACCGGTCGCGATCCGACGCGCGAGGAGCGCACCGCGCTCAAAGAGAAGTACGGCGTCGGCGACATCACGCTCGACGACATCATCGTCGAGCTCAAGAAGCCGAACCGCGACCCGCGCGAAGACCTGCCGCCGCCGCTCCTGCAGCAGGGAGTGCTCTCGTTCGAAGACCTCCAGCCCGGCATGAAGGTGAAGGGCAAGGTGAAGAACGTGGTGGATTTCGGCGCTTTCGTCGATATCGGCATCAAGGAAAGCGCGCTCATCCACGTGTCCGAGATGAGCGATCGTTTTGTGAAGAATCCAATGGAGGCTCTGAAAGTCGGCGACCTCAAGGAGTTCACGATCATCAGCGTGGACCCTTCGCGCAAGCGCATCGGGCTGTCGCTGAAGTCGCAGGCGGGTGCGGGGCTCGGCGCCGCGGCTGGAAATTCAGCTGGCGGAAGCGCGCGCCAGAGCATGACCTGGAGCTCGGAGGACGCGGGGCGGCAGGGCTCGATGCAAGATGGCAGCTCGCGCCCGGCTCCCGGCGGCCAGCGCCCCGACCAGCGAGGACGGCCGACTCCCGCCAACCGCCCCGCTTCGGCCGCGCGCCCTGCCCCCGCGGCGCGACCCTCGCGCGACGACGATGGCATGACCTACAATCCCTTCGCCGATCTGCTCAAGAAAAAGCGCTGATCGCAAGGTGTCGCGCAGGGCTATGCATGGCCTTGAAGCCGCGCTGGCCCTTTGATATACTGAATATTGCCCTCGTGCGATAGTTCGGTGTCGGTTTTTGTGCCGCTATTCCCCCCAACCCCAGCGGCCAACCCTACCCCCCGATGCCGACTTTTGCACGGGGGTTTTTTATGCGCGGCAAGCAGCGCGGGCTGAGGTGTTCAGCGGGGTGTCCCGCTCCTGCCCATTCGCGCGATCCGCGCGCAGGAGGCTTGCATGTCTGCTCTTCTGATTCGAAGCGCCAGGCTCGACGACAGCCCCGCGCTCGCCGCGCTCTCTGAACAGCTTGGATATGCCACCAGTGCCGCCAATGTTGCGTCGCGGCTTCCGCGCTATATCGACGCATCCGAACGCCGCGTCATTGTCGCGGAGCTCGATGGCCAGGTAATCGGCTGGACGAGCATCGAGATCGTCGATCACTTTTATATCGAAATATTCGCTGAAATCTCAGGTTTTGTCGTGGATTCGGCGCACCGAGGCCAGGGTGTCGGGCACGCGCTCATGGCTGAGGCAGAGCTCTGGACTTCCGAGATGGGGCTCGCAGGCCTAAGGCTCAAGACGAATGTCGTCAGAATCGAGGCGCATCGCTTCTACGAAGGCCTGGGCTTCGAGCGCACGAAGACGCAGTACACCTATGTGAAGAAACTTGCGCCCGCCGTCGGTTCGCGGTAACAATAGACTATGGCCATCAACTTTGAGCGACTCACGGAGAACACTTTTATCGCGCGCGGTCCGACCAACCTCGGGCTCTATGCTTTCGGTGAGGGCGCGGGCGCCTTCGCGCTGGCGATCGACTCGGGAGGCGATGAGGACGCGGGCAGACGCGTGGTGCGCGAGGCTGAGCGCTTGGGCCTGCGCCTCACCGCGCTGCTCAACACCCACTCCAACGCGGACCACTGCGGAGGAAACGCCTTCGTGCGCCGGCGCACGGGCTGCGCGATCGCCGCGACGGAGATCGAGGCGGCTTTTCTTCAGTTTCCCAGGCTTGAGCCTTCATTCTTGGCGGGTGGCTTTCCGCAGAAGGCGATTCGCAACAAATTTCTGATGGCGCCACCCTCGAACGCGACGCATCTCATCGAACCGCCCTGTTTTTTCGGGATCGATGAGCGCGGCGCGCCACAGATATCCGCGCCGCAATCGATTGCGACGCCGATGTCCGCGGCCGAAGCGAAGGGAGCCGCCCAGATCCAGCCCGCACCTCTGCCCGCACGCGCCGACGCGCTCAGCATCGTGGCGCTTCCGGGCCATTATTTCGGAATGGTCGGCGCCATGACGCCCGACGGTGTGTTTTTTATCGCGGATGCCCTCGCGGGCGCCCCCATCATAGAAAAATACGGTGTGTACTTCTTCTACGATCTGGCGGCGGAGCTTGAGACGCTCTCGATGCTCGAGCGCGCCGAGGCTGCGTGGTTCGTCCCCTCGCACGCCGAGCCGGTTCGCGACATCAAACCGCTCGTCGCGTTGAATCGCGACAAGATTTTCGAGATCGCGGACTGGATTGTGAAGCTCGCCTCGGAGGGGAAGGTTTGGGCCGCCACGGAGGCGGCCATCGGCGGGCCGCGCGAGGATTCCGCGGCAAGAGCTTCCCTCGAGGATATCGTGGCGGGCGTGTGCGCGCGCTACAGTATCGCGCTCAACGCCGATCAGCACGTGCTTGTCGGATCGACCATCCGCTCATACCTCTCGTGGCTCTGCGATCAGGGCAGGCTCGAGTATGGATTCGAACGCAATAGAATGATATTCAGGAAACCACAATGAAAAAAACGCCTAGAACGCCGCTTCGCGCGGCGCTCGTGTTGGTCGCGCTGTGCGCGCTGTTCGTGAGCGCTCCCGCCCCCCTCGTGGCGCAGGGGCACCTGGCGGTGGAGCTGGGGCACCCCGTGTACTCTGTCATCGAGACGGCGGAGCTGCGCGGCGTCGTGACGCGGCTCTCTTCGGTAAAGCCCTACACCAGCCAGCAGGTCGCCGAACTCCTCGCGACGATGATGGGCCACATGGACGCCTTTTCGCCTGCGGAGCAGACCCTGATCCGCCAGTACGCGAAGGAGTTCGCGGCGGGGAAGGGCGTCGAGACCTCGCTCTGGAAAGACCCGAAGGGTACCGCGCAAGTAGGCATCCGCGTCGAGGCGACAGCCAAGCTCGACGCTGGCGGTATCTATGATCTGCTCGAGGGTTCGAGCTCGAAGTCGCTCAAGGATATGTGGCAACTTAATTCACGGTGGGTGCCCTATCTTGAAGGCAATCCGCTTCCCTGGCTTTCTCTCAAGGGAGAGGCTGGCTTTACCTTCGATAAGATCGAGAAGAGCTTATATCTACCTTATCAGTTCACGAAGGAGTGGGATACCACACATATCTGGTTTGGAAACCCGCGCAACTCCGATGGTACACTCGACTATCCCACCGCGAGTTATGATATTCGAGAGGATATTGCTGCAGAGTCTGAAAACGGTTCGATGATGATTAGACTTTCGCGTGTAAGGCGTGACTGGGGCATCGGTTCCGGTTCATTCTCGCTGTCGGAAACAGCGCGGCCCTTCGTCGGGCTCGAGACAGTATTCCGACCTTCGAAATTCTTTGCGATATCGGGAGTGGTGGGTTCACTCACAAATTGGGAAGAGGGTAGCAACGAGAAGAGCACCGCGAAGGATTCATCGGGCAACTACACCGCCCTCTCATATCAGAAAATGCTCGGCCTCCAGCGCATGGAACTTTTTCCATTTGATTGGCTTACCATTTCTGCCTCAAGTACGCTGATAGGTGCGAAGCGTTTCGAACTTGGCTATTTTTCGCCTCTTCTCTTCTCTGTAATGTATCAGAATCAGCTCGCAGACATCGATAACCTCGGGGTACAGGTGGATGGACAAATTGTTGTTCCGAAAATCGGAAAGTTCTATGGATCTTTCTACACCGATGAGATGGATATGACAAACTTTTCGGAACTCTTTACCAAGGCGCGAAACATGTTCGCGCTGCAGGGTGGAGCTAAGATTTCACTGCCTGGACTCGCCTTCGCAACGCTCACAGCTCAATACACCAAGATTGAGCCTTTCGTTTACTCGCACTACGCCACTTGGTACCCCGATTACCGACTCAAAGTAGACACATCATATACACAAGATGGTGAGAATCTTGGCTATTACCTGCCGCCGAACTCCGACGAGTTCCTCGTCAAGCTCGACATGATACCCGCACCAGGCTGGCGTTTGGGTTTGAAATACAGCTTTGTGCGCCATGGTGACAACCCGCAGATCGACTGGGTAGCTAAACTCCCCGAGATTTTTGGGAATGTCAACGACTATATGGATTATGGGCAACTCTATTCTTACAACAAAGACTTTCTTCACGATGGCATCTACGATTTCAACCATATTGGGTCGATCAATGTCGCTTGGCGTCCGCTTGTTGCCCCGAGGCTTTTCGGTGTCGAAATGCCAATGGAACTCGGAGCGAGTTATGGCATTTCGTACACATGGTCAGTCGATGAAACTGGTGCCAGTCGCGCGGCTCTCGTTTCTACTGGGTGGAAGAATACTCTCGCACTATCGATTAAGCTCTTTCTCTGAACACACGCATGCGGTGGTGAACCCCGCCGCATGCTTTCATTCCAGAAAAAAATGCTTGAATGATATTGAATCTCAGTCGTTGACACCTCGTATTCTCGGCATTGGGCCTTGATAGAGCGAAGGATCGCCACCTGCGCGCTCGATTTCAGATTGCATCAGATCGTGAATCTGATGTGAAAAATGGATTGATCCCGCGAGTTGAGTGTGTGCGTTTTTCCCTGGGGAGGGAGGTGAAAGCGGTTGTAGTACACGCACACATACGCTGATTAATTTCGAGCGCGATCCATGGGCCCTCTTCAGCACTGTAACGATAGGCACCACAGGTACACCGAACTTGATCGCGAAATATGCAGCTCCAGCTTTGAACGGCAAAATTTTCTGATTGCCAAGAAAACATTCACCTTCTGGATAGAAGTGTACGAGGCCTCGTGTGCTTAATGCGTATTTTACAGCATGCTCAATATCTTCGAGGCGACTTTCGGTGCGTGGGAGTGGTATTCCTCCAAGTGTTCTTACAAAGGTACCTAGGACTGGTGTCTCGCATGTTTCTTCGAGCAATGTATAAAAAGTGCGTCTCGGGAAAATAGTCATACCATGAAAGAGCGGGTCGAGGGGCATGCAGTGGTTGCTCACGAGAATCGCGCGGTGAGGTAGGCGTCTGCTATTCAAGGTTGAGCCGAACTTCCGAACTCTGATATTATAAAGAGCCCTGCAGAGTGGCCATCCAATTATTGAAATAATTGAAACAAGAATATCTCCGATCATTCTCTCCAGGAATGAATGTGCCACTAGAGGTGCGCCTTTCTTATATCTCATTTTACTTTTCGACCTTTCCACTCAATCCCGCCTTCTCTATTCATAAGACTGAAACCCCTCCAGAGCGCTGAGAGGGTGTTTACCAATATGAGTGGATAGATGAAGGGGATGTACCAAGGCAAACGTCGATCGATAGTTTCCAATAGCCATGTATAAAAAGCAATAATTGTTGATGCCTTAAGAAATGAATGTGCGGTGCTGAGCCAAGGCAGGGGAAGTATCCAAGTCAGAACTGGTATAAAGAAAATGAGTGGTACCGCAAAGGTTCCAAGAAGTAAAAAAATAAAATTTTTTCCTAAATAATCGAACGCGTTTTTTGCGATTCCTTGAATGGATTCATGATAATTAGAGTACATTCGACACTCGACAGTGTCCTTTAAGTCAATAAACGCAATTTTTCCGCCATATTTCTTGACTACTCTAGCCATCTTCACATCTTCGGTTGCTTGATGTCGTACCTCTTCATATCCTCCGATTTTTTCGAAAAATTCTCGCTTAAAGCACATGAATTGGCCAATAGCGTGGCTTAATGCGCGTGATCTCGTAAAAGGGATGAGGTACAGAGGAAGCCCAAACATAGTAAGAATGTAGATTGAAGGTTCAACTGAAGCCTCTGCGAAACTAGGCATGAGATGGTGGACATACCCGGTCACAAGATCTGCTTCATATTTCTTGGCAGCGGCTACGGCTTTCCCTATCGAATCAGGTTTGTGCGTGGTGTCGGCATCTGTACACAGGAGGTAGTCTTCTTCAACATGATGCGAGAGTTCTTGCAAGGCATGAGGCTTGCCATACCAGCCAACAGGAAGAGGTTCAGCTTTAAAAGCTTTGAGCTTACGTGGATATCTCAGCATGTATTCCTTGAGGATATTCCATGTCTCATCCGTTGAGTTGTCGTCGATCACGTAGATTTGATAAGGCGCGTAATCCTGTCTTAAAAGCGAATCAAGACAAGGTTTAATACGTTGTGCTTCATTGCGTGCGGGGATGAGTACAGCCACAGAAGGCCCAGATTTTTTTCGATCAGACGTAAGAGTGTGTTCAAGCCATATAATGTTTGTAATAGTAATTAGAAAAAAAAGAAGAGATGCTGCGAGTACGACTATTCCGTAGATATAAAAAAGTGTGTCCATCATTTTTTAAGTTTCCTCAATTCTTCCGCCGCGTAGATATTGCCTGGATAGAGCTCGCGTGCGGAATCAAACCACCAACGCGCCAATTCAGGGTATTTCAGATTTGTATATGCTGTGGCTATTCCTGCTCTGAGGTCGAAAAGTGTATCAGGCAAAAAACCAGATGAAGGTATTGCACTTAAGATATGCGCATAAGCTTCTAATGCCTTTGCATAATTTCCGCCCCAGATAGGTGGAGGATATGCAAAAGCACTTGCCTGGAGCAAAAGAGCTTTTATATTGTTGGGGTCAGATTTCAGAGCTTTTGTCGCGCTCTGACCGACTTTTGGTCCATTCATCACAAGAAATGCTACATCTTTCAGAATGCTAAGTTCTCCAAGAGGTTCCGCGTAGGCAATTAGCGCCGTTGGCGCGTCTCCATCTAGCTTCAGGAGCTCCTGTGCTGCTGCAACCGCTTCTTCGAACCATGGTATGGCCTTTTTCTTGTTCTTATGGTCATTCCATGCTCGTCCTACGTAATACGCAATTCGTGAATGAAGTAGATACTCTTCGCTTGTAGGACCAGAAAACTTCTCTAATTTTAAAAGGAGGAACTGAGCTTGAGTTTCCAGAGCCTCAACCGGCGCGCCATTGTACACGCCATCACGCAATTGCAGGAAGATATCTCTGTCAGAGGAGTTGAAGTGTTGAGGAAAGGGCACTCCTTGAAGCACTTGAAGTGCATTTGAGACAGTTCCTGCAGTAGAGAATTGAATATAGTCGAGTGGGTTGGGGTTTTGGGGAGGTGGAGTTTGCGAATATATAGGTATAGTGATACCTGCCAGAGAGAAAAAAAGAATCAGCTCAAAGGCAATTTTAGATCTTTCATGCATTATTCCCCATAGGATACCAGAGTTTTTCGCTTGCGTGAATATTCATGCGTGATATACCATGAGAGGGATGACTCGCGGCGGGATAAATCTCCCGAGGAGGTGCGCAAGCCATGTGCGATACTCTGATCCTGCATGATACTTCGGGCAAGCCGCTCGTGTTCGGCAAGAATTCGGACCGACATCCCGAAGAGCCCCAGACACTGGTGTACTGCGCGCCACGAAACCCCGGAACCGCCAAAATCCGCGAATCCGTCGAATATGCCGACAAGGGATATGCCTTTCTCCTCTCAAAACCGTCGTGGATAGCGGGAGGCGAGATGGGAATCAACAGCCAGGGGCTCGCGATCGGCAACGAAGCGGTATTCTCGCGCTTCAAAGCCGATGAGTCCGGCGTGCTCGGGATGGACATCCTCCGCGCCGCGCTTTCGGCTTGCTCGGGCGCGAAAGAGGCTGTCGATTTCATCACCTCCTTCGTCGAGAAGCACGCGCAAGGCGGGAATGGCGCCTACAAGGGCAAGCTCGTCTACAGCAACAGTTTTCTCGCCGCCGATTACGAGGAAGCCTACGTCATCGAGACCGCGGGGAACCGCTGGGCTTGGCGCAAGGCGATGGTCGCGGACGCCATATCGAACACCTACTGCATCGAGGACGACTATAAACGCCTCGACAATCAGACCCGCAAGGAGATCGCGCCGGTCAACGAACGCGCCGCCTGCTCGGACGAGTCTGATCCAGGCCGCAAAGGCGCGCGCAACTCCTGGAAGAAGCATGTCGAAGACCGCAAGTATCTCCTGTTCACGAAGGGCGAACAGCGGCGCTCATCCTCGCTCGCTGGGCTCATGAGGGCAGCGGCGCTCGCCTCTGGCGGAGGGCTCTCGGCCCCCGCGCAGAGTTCCTCAGAAGCGGCGCTCGCGTCGCTCGTGGCGATTCTGAGGTCGCACGAGGGTGGCGCGAAGCCTGGCGCTCTCCTGGGAGGCATGAAGAATCTCTGCATGCATTCTGGAATCTACCCGAAGAGCGCCACCACCGCGTCCATGGCCGTGGAGTATCTGCCGGGCGGCGCAATCGTGTGGTACACCGGCGCTCCCTACCCCTGCGTCGCACTCTATAAACCGGCGCTGCTCTGGGGCGGCCGTTTCTACTCGATCTGGAAGCCCCTCGCGGATGAGTCGAAGGCAGAAGCGGGCTACGGCTATTGGAAGACGCGAGCGACCTGGGCGGGGCGTCCCCGTGCCCGATCGCTCCCGAGCCAGGATGCCTTTGTGCATTCGCGCGATGAGGCGCAGAAATCGATCCTCACCATCGCGCGGCAGGCGTTCGACGCGCTCTCGAAAGACAAAGCCCCTCCAGAGAGGGTGCTCTCGGTGTATGCCGGGGAAGTCAGCGCGATTGTCGGCGAATGGGAAGAACGCTGGGCGGAATAGCGCATGGATCGCCCGAAACTCTCCGCTCCGGTTCTCATCCTTTTCGTGGTGATGCTCGTGCTCGCCGTCGCGGCGGTGGTGACCGTGCAGGTGCTGGCGATATCGCGGCCATCCGTGCAGGAACGCTTTTCTATCTACCTCGAGAAGCTCGCCCCGCAGTCGATGATCGTGGCGGCGACGACGCAGCAGCGCTACGAGGCTTCCAAGGAGTTCACCGCGAAACTCCTCGCCATTTTCAACCTGAAAGCGAAAATTCACCTTTCGGCGATCGCCGACGTGACCTACGTGCTTCCCGCGGCGGACACCTCCGAGTGGTCCGTCTCGTGGAATTCCCGGACGCGCGCGCTTGCGGTGACAACGCCGACGCCCGACTGCCTCCTGCCCGCCGTGCGCACGGACACGATTGAAATAGTTGCAGAAAATTCGAATATTCTTACAAACATGGTCTTCCGTCTCAAAGAGGAAGCCGCGCGCATGCAATCCGAACTTTCGGACGACCTGCTCTCAAGGGCTCGGGCGACACTGCAGACTCTCGAAGTGCGTAACGCCATTGAAGCTGGCCTTCGAAAATTTTCGGTCAGTTTCTGCCAGGCGGCGCGTCTCGGTACTCCGGCCACGATCCAGATTGAGATTCGCTAGATCCTTGGGCGTGAATTTTCTGGATGCCGCCAAGGCAAAATGATAAAAAATACCTGAATTTGTGCATTGACAGCTCGCGGATTGTATACGAAAATTTAGCCTTACAAAAATTTTCATAAGAAAACCAAATGGAGGTGCTCATGAAAAAGCTCACACTCGCGCTTGTGCTGACTGTCGCGCTCATCGGCGCGGTATCGGCGCAGCTGCCGGTCAATCTGTACGGCCGTGCCGCCGTCGGTGCGAACGGCGTGGTCGCCGCCGCAAAGCCCGAAGCTTCGCAGGTCGGCATCGATATTCTGAAGAAGGGCGGCAACGCGGTCGACGCGGCGGTCGCGACGGGCTTCGCGCTCGGCGTGCTCGAGCCCAACGCCAACGGCGTGGGCGGCGGCGGCTTTATGATCATCAAGATGAAAGACATGGCCGATCCGGTCGTCATCGATTTCCGTGAAATGGCTCCCGGCAAGTCGACGCCTACGATGTATCTCGGCGCTGACGGTAAAGTGGTGCCGAAATCGACCTATGAAGGCGGACTCTCGGTCGGTGTCCCTGGTGACGCGATGGGACTCCTGTACGCGCTCGAGCACTACGGCTCAGGCAAGCTCACCCGCGCCGACGTGATCCAGCCGGCGATCCAGTGGGCGCTCCAGGGCATTCCCGTCACCGTCAACCTCGAGTCGATCATCAAGAACAACTTCGGCAAGCTCGTGCAGTACGAGAACGGCGCGCAGATCTACCTCAAGGACGGACTTCCCTACGAGACCGGCGATGTCATCTTCAATCCCGACTACGCCAAAACTCTCGCGAAGATCGCGAAAGAGGGCTCCGACGCGATTTACAAGGGCGACATCGCCCAAGCGATCGTCAACGAAGTGCAGAAGCGCGGCGGCATCATGACCCTGGACGATCTCGCGAACTACCAGGTGAAGATCCGCAAGGCGGTCGAGGGTGATTACCGTGGCTACAAAGTGTACTCAGTGCCTCCCGCCTCGTCCGGCGGCACGCATCTCATCGAGATCCTCAACATTCTCGAAAACTTCGATGTGAAGAAAGTCGGATTCGACACCACGCAGGCCGCGCACCTCTGGTCCGAAATCCTCAAGCTGACCTTCGCCGACCGCTCCAAGTACATGGGGGACACGGATTTCGTGAAGGTGCCGCTCGACGGGCTCACCAGCAAGGACTACGCGAAGGCGCAGGCTGCCCGCATCGATATGAACGCCTCGATGAACAATCCTCCTCCGGGAGATCCGTACAAGTATGAGTCCGGTTCGACCACCCACTTCTCCGTTATGGACAAAGAGGGCAACATGGTCGCCGTCACCAAGACGATCAACTACTTCTTCGGTTCCGGCGTGGTGGTTCCGGGATGGGGCATCATCATGAACGATGAGATGGACGACTTCGTGGCGACCCCGGGCTCCGTGAACTCCGTGCAGCCCGGAAAGCGCCCGCTCTCCAGCATGAGTCCGACCCTCGTGCTCGACTCGCAGGGCCGCTCGTTCATGGCGATCGGTTCTCCTGGCGCGACCCGCATTTTCCCGACGGTCGCTCAGGTCATCTCCAATGTGATCGATTTCGGTTTCCCGATCCAGGAAGCGATCCTCGCGCCGCGCGTGTACCAGGCGGCGTCGGGCGATCTGCACCTCGAGGGACGCTACCCCGTGAGCGCGCTCGACGGCATCAAGAAACTCGGCCACAATGTGTCGATCCATCTTGATTGGGATGCCTACTTCGGCGGCGTGCACGCGGTTGTGTACGACTACGACAAGGGCCTTCTCTATGGTGGCGCCGACCCGCGCCGCGATGGACAGGCTGCGGCATTCTAAGTCTCGACTAGGGCAGGCCGTGCGCGGCCTGCCGCATCTCAGCGTAGAATCGTTGCCGGCCGCCGCACGTGTGGCCGGCTTTTTTCAATGAAAGGGGTTTGTATGAAACGCACCAGGAATATCTTCGTTGTGGCGGCCATGCTCATGGCGATCTGCACGCCGCTCTCGCTCGCGGCCTTCAATCTCAAGGCGCCCTTCGCGACGCAGCCGGCCCTTCTCACCTCGATCGGCCAGAGCGCCGATGTCGAGATGGCAAAGGCTATCATGACGAGGGCGAAACTCGGCTTCACGATGGATTCGCTCTTGAAGGCCCAGGGTCTTGCCGCCTTAAACGCGAAGACGCTGATCATCGTGATCGGTGGCTCCTCGAAGGGATTGGGCGCGGCGGGTATCTCGGCGGACGCGGAACTCGATCGCACGAAGGCGCTCCTCAATGAGGCGAAAAAGCGCGGCATGAAGATCATCGGCATGCACATCGGCGGCGAAGCGCGGCGCGGCGAGCTCTCCGACCGCTTCATCAACGCGGCCGTTCCCTTCTGCGATTACGTGATTGTCGTGACCGAGGGCAATGGCGACGGGATCTTCACCAAGCTCTGCGGAACAAAGATTCCGCTGGACAATGTCGATAAGATTTCTCAGCTCGGCGCGCCGCTGGCAGCCGCGTTTCTGAAATAGCGAGGCGCAACGTGTCACAGGAATTCTGGCTCTTTATTCTGATGGTCGGTGTGTTTGCCGCCGGCTGTTTCGCGCTCAAGTGGCCCGTGTCGGTTTCGATGCTCCTCGCGTCGGTAGCTGGCGCGCTCGCAGGCGGGGTGCAGGACCCGATCCGCCACCTGGTCGAGGGTACCTTCGGCTATGTCGATACGATTCTGACCATCGCCACCGCGATGATGTTCATGACCGGCTTCCGCGACTCCGGCGCCCTCGAAGCGCTGACCTCGGCGGTGATAAAAAAATTCCACAAGCGGCCCGGCCTGCTCACCGTGCTTCTGACCTTCGTCATCATGGTGCCTGGCATGATCACGGGCAGCTCGACTGCATCAGTATTGACGTCGGGCGCGGTAGTCGCGCCGATGTTCATATCGATGGGAATGTCGGTAGTCGATACGGGCGCGCTGATTTCGATTGCCGCCATCCTGGGCATGATCGCGCCACCGGTCAACATCCCTGTGATGATCATCGGCGGCGGCATCGATATGCCCTACGTCGGCTTTGAACTGCCACTCCTTCTCCTCACTTTCCCGCTCGCGATCGTGTTTGCTCTTTGGTTTGGATCAAGAAAGGTAAAAAAGGGCGATCACTCGGCGATGCTCTCCAAGCTCGATTTTTCCGCGCTGAATACCTACGGCGGGTTGAGGCTCTTCTCTCCCCTCGTCTTCATATTCGTACTCATGATTTTGGATAAGCTTGTACCGCGGATCTTCAGTCTGGGCATGCCGCTCATCTTTATCCTGGGCACCGCGCTCACCTGGATTACGGGCAAGCGTTTCAACGTGCTGCGTTCAGCCAAAAAATCGGTCGAGGATGTACTCCCTGTGCTCGGAATTCTGGTGGGTGTGGGCATGTTCATTCAGATCATGACCGCGACAGGCGTCCGAGGCTTTATCGTGGTGAACGCGCTTTCGGTGCCACCCGCGCTGCTCTACCTCATGATGGCGGTATCGATACCGCTCTTTGGCGCGATTTCAGCCTTTGGGTCGGCGAGCGTGCTCGGCGTGCCCTTCATGCTGGCGCTGCTGAGCCAGGACCAGATCATCGCGGCAGCGGCGCTTTCGCTGATCGCCTCGCTGGGCGACTTCATGCCGCCGACAGCGCTCGCCGCGATCTTCGCCGCGAAAGTAGTTGGCTTGGAGAAGTACAGTCCGGTGCTCAAGAAGCTGGTGGTGCCAGGCCTCATCATTGTGGTCTACGCCATTCTCTTCATCGTGTTCTCGAAGCAGATCAGGGCGATTCTTTAGGAGGGTGATCATGTTCTTCATTTATCTTGCGATTCTTGCGGTCGTGCTCGCCCTCACGGTCTGGGTGCTCTTCGACACGAAGAAGCTCTCTCTGCAGGTGACGGCGGCCATGGTGATTGTGCCGCTTCTCCTCAGGCTTTTGATGATTAAATGAGGTCGGCGAACATGCAGAAACATACGATTACAGCGATTATTTGTCTGGCGGGCGCGCTCGCGGCCGCCGCCATCGCCGGAGCTTCATTCCTCTCGATGCGCACGCCCGACGTCATTGTGCGCGGCCCCGGCGTCACTGAGGTAAAGATGCTCTCGGACTGGTTCCCCGGCATCAAGGGAACCGCGGGCGATACCGAAGTCTATGTGATGGCGGGCGCCGACGACGGCCAGTCGATGCTCGTACTCGGAGGGACGCATCCCAACGAGCCTTCGGGCCACCTCTCGGCCATCATGCTCATAGAAAACGCGATTCCGAAGACGGGCACACTCTATGTGATTCCGCGCGCGAACAACTCTGGCTTTACAGCGAACGATCCCCAGGAGGGCGCGCCGCAGAGTTTCACGATCCAGACTCCGAGCGGGCCCCGATGGTTCCGCTACGGTTCACGGGCAACCAACCCGATCGATCAGTGGCCCGACCCCAACGTCTACATCCACGCCTCGTCCGGGCAGACGCTGTCCGGCAGCGAGACGCGGAATCTCAACCGAGGTTACCCGGGCCGGCCCGATGGCACGCTCACCGAAAAAGTGTGCTACGGCATTGTCCAGCTCATCAAGAAGCAGAATGTGACGATCACCGTGGACCTCCACGAAGCTTCGCCCGAGTACCCCGTCATCAACGCGATCGTGGCGCACCCCAAGGCCATGCAGCTCGCGTCGGACACGGTGCTGGGCCTCGAGATGCAGGACATCAAGATCAGCCTCGAGCCATCGCCCGTGAACCTTCGCGGCCTCTCGCACCGAGAGCTCGGCGACTTCACCGATACGCTTCCTCTCCTGATGGAGACCGCGAACGCATCGCAGGGCCGCCTCCGCGGGCGAACCGACGCGGCACTCGTGCTGACCGGCAAGGACAAGTGGTACGTGCGGGCCGCGAAGCTCGGACGCCTCTATGTCCCCTACGACGAAAAGGGGCACCCGATTGAGGAGCGCGTTGGCCGCCACGTGACGGCGATCGGCGAGATTCTCAATTCGTGGAACCTCGAGAATCCCGACAAACCCATCGAGATCGAGAATCTGCCGGGATACGAGGATATTCAGACGAATGGAGTGGGCGCGTATCTGCTGCCGCTTCCGGCGAAATAAAGGAGAGTGTGGGGCGCGATTAAGGCGCGAGGCGGTCTGCGGATCGAAGCCGCACGGGCGGTATCCCGCCATGGCCGCAACCCATTTTGAGCTTTTTCTGGCGCGAGGCGCATAATGCGCCTCGCGCTTTTTTTTATTCAATCTTGAACAATCTGAAAAAGAGCCGCTTGGGGCAGTCGAGTATCGCCGTGAACAGAAGCGAGTAGGCGATCGCGATCGCGGTTTCCTTGGCGCCCAGGCTCGGGATTATGAAGCCGATCGCGCCCATCGCGAAGAAGAGGGCGATGGTTCCGGCCGTGCTCAAGAGCAGCGCTTTGCCCGGCATCGAGTCCCACGCGCAGCGCCGCTCGCGCACGATGAGCACGCGGAACTGGCTCGTGAAGACGAGAGTCAGCAGCACGAAAGTCTGGACATGCGCGTAGTCGAGGGCGAGCCCGTTCTTGGAGAGGAAAATCGCCCCAATTCCCTGCGCGATCAGCAGCACTCCGATGCCCAGCGACGCGAGCGTGATGTTTTTCACCTTCCAGGTGTTGGGCGCCTGAGCATCGCGCGCGTTGTCCGTCGCGAGCGACATGGTGACAAAGTCGTTTGCGAACACAAGGAGGCTCATGCCCAGCATTGAGAGGATCATGTCCTTGAACATGAAGAATCCCGCCACCAGCAGTCCCAGCACCTGCACGACCTTGGTCACCTTGTTGATGACCCAGGTGAGCATGCGCTGGTAGGTGCGCCGCGAGAGCCTGATCGCCTGGACGATGACGCCGACGCCCTCGCGGGTCAGCACCACGCTCGCCGAGGCCTTGGCGACATCGGTGGCGTTGCTCACCGCGATGCCCATCTCGGCCTGCTTGAGGGCGGGCGCGTCGTTTACACCGTCGCCGGTCATGCCGACCATGAGGCCGTTCTTCTGAAGGAGGCTGACGATGCGGAACTTGTCTTCGGGAAAGATTTCGGCGAAGCCGTCGACCTGCGCGACTTTTTTCGCCTGGTCGGACTCGCTGAGCCCGTCCAGTTCCTTGATGCTCATGATGGCGGGCCCGATGCCCGCCTCGATCGAGATCTGGCGCGCGATGGCGAGGCTGTCCCCGGTCAGCATGATGGGTTTGACGCCGAGGGCGCGGAGGTCGGCGATCATGGAGGTGGAGTCGGGGCGGATGGGGTCGGCGAGGGCGAGTATGCCGACGAAGGAGAGGGCGGGCGCGGACGCCTCAACCGCCGCAGCCGCATCGGTCTTGGAGGCTGCATCTACCGGCGTGCGCGCCACGGCGAGGGTGCGGTACCCTTTGCTCGCGAACTCCGCGACGCTCCTCTCGGCGGAGGCGCGGACTTCGGGACCATCCCCGGCGCACAGCGCGAGAATCTCCGGCACAGCGCCCTTCACCACCCGATAGTGCCGGCCGTCGCACAGAATGAGGGCCTCGGTGCGCCGGGTTTCGGGCGAGAACGGGGTGTAGGATTTTTGGGCACAGTCCCCTGAGAGCAAATTTCGGGATGCCGCCGCCGCGATCGCCGCGCTGTCAATGAGGTCGGAGTTCTGCGCGTTGGACGCGAGCGCGGCGGTGCGGAGCACGTCGTCGTCGCGGTAGCCCGAGGCGGCGGCCGTAGCCACGACGCTGAGCTTGTTCTGCGTGATGGTGCCGGTCTTGTCGAAGCAGACCACGCTGATCGAGGCCGCGTCCTCGATGGCGTCGAGGCGCGTCACGAGGGCGCCCTGCTCGGCCATCTGCGAGCCTGTGGCTGCCTGTACGATCGTCAGCACTGCGGGAAGCGCCACCGGCACCGCGCCAATCAGAAAGGTGACGATGAAGGTCAACATTATCAAGAACGAGATGTGGAGCGCGATGGCGTAGATTCCGACAAAGAGCGAAGCGGCCAAACCGAGGTACATCATGTAGCGCACGATGGTGAGCATGACCTGTTCCTGGTGCGAGGCAGGTTTCGCGGCGCTGACGAGCCCGGCGGTCTTGCCGAAGAAGGTGGCGGAACCAGTGTTCAGCACGAGACAGGTCGCCTCGCCCCGCCTCGCGATCGAGCTCGCGTGCAGTGTGCCGCCCTCACCAAGCTCCGCAGGCAGCGACTCGCCGGTGAGCGCCGATTCGTCCACCGAGAGGGATCCTGAGAGAATCTGCGCGTCGGCCGGAATGATATCGCCGAGCTTTACGAGAATGATGTCGCCCGGCACGAGAAGCGCGGCATCCACAGCTTGCCAGGCGCCGTCGCGCAGCGCGCGCGCGTTCATCGCGAGCCGCTTTTTCAAGAGCTCGAGCGCTTTCGCCGAACCCTCCTGATGCAGAAAGCCGATCACCGCGTTCACGCTGAGGAGAAGCAGTATGATGATTGCTTCCGTGAGATGGCCAAGAAATGCAGCGAGCGCGATCGCGATCTCAAGGAGCCAGGGCATAGGCCCCCAGAACCGCTTCAGGAAATCCAGAATTGGCGAGGCCTTTTTTTCTTCGAGGGCATTGCGGCCGTAGGTCGCGAGGCGGGACTCGGCTTCCGCCGAGCTGAGGCCCTCTCGGCTCACCTTGAGCTTCGCGAGGTTTTCCGAAGGAGAGGTGTTTTCAGTATTCATATATACGTGCTATCGCAGAAAGGGCGATCGCGCAAGGCGCGCAATAGAGGCGCACCTTTGGTACGCCTCGAAGCCTTAGGAATCTTGTGTCTCCGTCTCGTTGTGGGCCTGGATCCAAATGTCGGTGTGCCTCGCCACTTCGTCGATCGCCCGGGCCTCATCCTTGGCCATGATGGCCGCCTGCAGGTCGCGGTGCACTTCGTACACGCCGGTGTGGATTGGATTGATGGTCGAGGTGAAGAGAATGATGATGAAATCGTAAATATTTTCGATGATGGGGTTGTGCGAGAGCTTGCCAAGCATCTTGTGGTACTGGATGTCGAACTGTTTGGCGCGCTCGGGCGACGTTTCGGAACGCGAGAGCTCCTCCAGGAATCGCGAAGCGGCGCCGTCGAGCTGCCGCAGGTCGTCTTCGGTGGCAGACTGAATGACAAGCTTGACGATGCCCTCTTCGAGAATGCGGCGCACCTGTGTGAGAATGCTGTAGTCCCGCTCCTGCACGAGAATCTGGAACAGAGACGAGTCGAAAATGCGCCGGTTCGAGGCGCTTGAGATGTAGGTTCCCTTTCCCCGGTGAATCTCGATGACGCCATAGGCTGAAAGAAT
>Ga0172375_10001805_pt1 | contig 34097 bp, 25 predicted proteins | sample LakKiv1m_FD_114537 | JGI IMG/M metagenome (GOLD analysis project Ga0172375, IMG submission 114537) | Freshwater microbial communities from Kabuno Bay, South-Kivu, Congo - kab_092012_11.1m | ecosystem: Environmental > Aquatic > Freshwater > Lake | place: Democratic Republic of the Congo... | reverse complement strand
CGGTCGGTCCGTGCGGATCCGCCCGCGGCCACCAGCCGTCGCCGGCACCGCCGGCCGATCTTGCACGCGTCTCGCGTTAACGATTCAATCCGCTCCGCGCCGCGCCGTGCCGCGCCGCGTCGGCGCAACCGACGTCGTGGCGGGCTCGCGAGGGGCGGCTGCCGAGTAGGGCGGAAGAAGCATGCGCGAGCCGTTGATGTTCGTCATTACCCTGGATACCGAACCCGACAACGAGTGGGCTCGGCCTAGTAATCCGGCCACCGAGAACGTTCACTTCGTGCCGCGGTTTCACGAACTGTGCCGCCGCTACGGTCTCAAGATCACTTATCTGCTGACCATCGAGATGGCCGAGGACCGTTTCCTCGGTGAGTTTCTGCGACCGCGGCTGGCCGCCGGCGAGTGCGAGGTCGGCGCGCATCTGCACCCGTGGAACACCGCGCCTCTGGAGCCGGTCACCGACGACGACTTCCGCTACCACCCGTATCCGTTCGAGTATCCCGAAGAGGTCCAACTGCGAAAACTCGAGACGCTGGTGGCGGCAATCGAGCGCAACTACGCGGTGCGCCCGGTATCGTACAAAGCCGGGCGTTGGGGGCTCGACGCAGTGCACGCGCGTCTGCTCGAGCGGCTCGGCTTCGTGGTCGATACCTCGGTGTGCCCGGGCGTGAACTGGGGTCCGAGCAAAGGACATCCTGGCCGCAGCGGCGGCCCGAACTACAACAGCGCACCGACTTTGCCCTACCGTCTGTCTTCGAACGACGTGTGCCGGCCCGGTACGCTCGCGTTGTGGGAGGTGTCGCCGACCATCGTCTTCTACAGCGCGCTCGGCCGTTACGTTCCGGGCATCAGAGCGCTCTATGGGCGCTATCGCAAGGTGCGGCGTGCGTTCGACCGCTGGCACCTGGGTGCGCAATGGTTGCGACCGTATCCGTACATGACCGCCGCGCGACTGGCGCGGGTGGCCGAACTTGCCGGCAAGGCCGGCGCTCCGGTACTCAACCTCACCTTCCACTCGAGCGAACTGATGCCCGGCGGCAGCCCTTACAATCCCACTGCGGAGTCGATCGAGGATCTGTATCGCCGGCTCGAAGGTTTCTTTGCCTGGCTCGCCGACCGCGGCGTCGAGGGTGTTACGCTGACCGAAGCGCGCAATCGCATCGCTGCGGCCGGCTCCGTCTCAAGCGGCGGCAAAGGCAAAGGAGCGTAGCGGGTGCCGATCGAGGTCTTCGACGCGTCCGCACCGGGTGCCGTGTTCGACTTTCTCACCGATCGCATCGGCGAGCGCGGGCGCGACCACTGGGCCTGGAAGTATCGCTTCGGGCGCGGCGGCGAGCCCAATGCCTTCTACTGGCGCGCCGACGACGGTGTGGTGCTGGGTTTCATCGGTCTGATGCGCACCTCGCTGCACGTGCCCGGCGGTCCGTGGCGCGCTGCGTGGTTCGTGGACTGGCAAGTGGTACCGGGCGATCGTGGGGTTGGGGTCGGAGTCGGACTGCTGCGCAAGGCCGAGGCGGCGGCCGGCATCCTGCTCACGCTGCAGGGCTCGCCCGACACGCGCAACATTCTACCGCGGCTCGGCTGGAAGGAGTCGAGGCGGCCGGCCACTTGGCTGCGGCCGCTGAGCGGACGCTTCGTGGCGGCGTGGGCGAGCAGGCGCTGTCCGGACTGGGTTGCGGCGCCGGTCGCGGCTGCGGCCGACGCCGCTCTGGCGTTGCTGGCGCTTAGCAGGCCGGCTGCTCGCGGCCTCAGCGTCGGCGATGTCGATTCGTTGCCGGCCCGGCACGACGACGTGTGGCAGCGGCGCTGCGACGAGCTCGCGCCGCTGATGACGCGCGACAGCGCATATCTCGGTTGGTTTTGCGGCGACTATCCGGGCGGCGGCTACCGCAGCGCGCTGCTCGACGGCGACGCAGACGGCGCGGGGCATCTGATCACGAGGGTCGATCGTGATCGGCGCGGTCTGCTACGCGGTCGCATCGTCGATCTGTTGTGGCCGAGTGCGAAAGGACGGTGGCTCGAGCACGCCGTTGCAGTGGCTTGCCGGAGACTGAGGGCGCAGGGCGCCGACTACGTGCAGTGCCTGTCGTCGCGGCCCGAGCTGGATGCGGCGCTGGAGAGGCAGCGTTTCCGGCGTCGCGCAACTGTGCCGCTCTGGTATCATCGGCTGCCGGCTGAGGCGCCGCATCCCGATGCCTGGTTGGTGAGCCTGCTCGACTGTGACCGCGCGTATCGTTGAGAGAGAAGTCGCACCGGGGTGCAGCGGTTAGCCGCGCACTCGGCGCCGGCGGCGATGATTGTGAGTCAGAAGCGTGACGAGGAGCGTGAGCCGAACGTGAGAGAGCGTATCGTGAAGGTCTTTTCAGAGGTGTTCGGCATGCCTGCCGAAGCAGTGGCCGCCGGAGTGGCGCCCGACACCGTCAAAGGGTGGGACTCGGCCAAACACGTCGAACTGGTGGTTGCGCTCGAGGAGCACTTCGGCTGCTTCTTCGAGCCCGAGGACGTACCCGAGTTGGTTTCGCTCGAACGTATGGAAGAGATTCTTGCCGCGCGCTGCGGTGCGAACTGATCGGGACGGCCGACGCATGACTCGCTTCGATTCTTCCGTGACCCAAGCAGCCGGCAGCCAGCTCGCGGTGCTCGACGCCGAAGAAGCGCTGGCGAAGATGTCGTTGATCCGCGAGGTCGAGGAGCGGCTGCTCGAGCTGTTCTCGGCGGGCCGGCTGTTCGGCACCACGCACACTTGCATAGGCCAGGAGACCTGTGCGGTGGGAGTGGTCGGCGCGCTCGACCGCGCGCGCGACGTGATCTTCTCCAACCACCGCTGTCACGGTCACTTCCTGGCCTACACCGACGATCCCGAGCTGTTGCTTGCCGAGATCATGGGACGCATCACCGGCGCTTCGGGCGGGCGCGGCGGCAGCCAACACCTGTGCGTGCGCAACTTCTATTCGAACGGCATTCAGGGCGGCATCGTGCCGGTCGCCACCGGCATCGCGCTGGCCGAGCAACGCAAGCGCAGCGGAGCGGTGACCGCGTGTTTCATCGGTGACGGCACGCTCGGTCAGGGCGTGGTATACGAGTCGCTCAACATGGCATCGCTGTGGAAGCTGCCGGTGGTGTACGTGCTCGAACACAATCACTACGCGCAGTCGACGCCGACGGCGCGCACCACCGCGGGCGAGGTCGAAGCGCGCGCGGCCGCTTTCGGTATCGCGACCGACCGGCGCGCAGCCGACGACCCGGTGGCGCTGGCCGTGCACATGCGAGCCGTAGTCGAACGTGTGCGAGCCGGTCACGGGCCGTTCTTCCAGGTGCTCGATACCTACCGGCTGGCGGCGCACAGCAAAGGCGACGACGATCGCGACGTCGAGGAGATCGAAGAACACCGCCGCCGCGATCCGCTGGTGCGTTTGCAGCAGAGTGTCGGTGACGAGACGACGGTGGCGCTGGCCGCCGCCGCGCGGCTGCGCGTGGATGCCGCACTGGCACGTGCCGAAGCCGCGGACGTGGCCGGCGTGGATCCCGAGGCCGAGACCGCCGCCTTCGGCCTGCGTGCGCGTGCGTTGCCGGGGCTCGGCGCGTTCCCCGGCCCCGAAGCCGCGACCACGCTGGTGGTGCAGAATCTCAACGCCGCGTTGCACGAACTGATGGCGCGCCACGACGACGTGATGCTGCTCGGCGAGGACATCGTCGATCCCTACGGCGGTGCGTTCAAGGTGAGCCGCGGCCTCTCCACGCGTTTCCCCGATCGTGTGCTGTCCACGCCGATCAGCGAAGCCGCCATCGTCGGTATGGGCGGCGGCCTGTCGCTGCGCGGAGTGCGCCCCGTGGTCGAGATCATGTTCGGTGACTTCCTCACTCTCGGTGCCGACCAGATCGTCAATCACATCTCGAAGTTCCACTGGATGTACAACGCGCAGGCCGATACGCCGCTGGTGATTCGCGCACCGGTCGGTGGCCACCGCGGCTACGGTCCGACTCACAGCCAGAGCATCGAGAAGATGTTCTTCGGCGTGCCGGGGCTGGTGGTGGTGGCGATCAGCGGGCGTCACGACCCGGGCGAACTGCTGCGCCGGGCGGTGGTCGAAGATTCGCGGCCGGTACTGTTCCTCGAGCAGAAGATCCTGTACGCGAAACGTCTGCAGCCCGATCCTCCTGCCGGCACGGTGCTCGAACTCCACGACAGGGAACGCGACGCGCTGTATCCCACCGGCGTGTGGCGCACACCCGGCGCGGCAGCCGACGTAACAGTTGTCACCTACGGCGGCCTTACCGCGATGGTCGAAGAAGCGCTCGCGGCGAGTTTCGAGGAAGACGAATTGGTCGCTGACTACCTGGTGGTGGCCCAACTCGCGCCTCTCGGTCTGGCGCCGATCCTCGAGTCGGTGCGGCGTACGGGACGCCTCGTGGTGGTGGAGGAAGGTACCATGCCGTGGGGCTTCGGCGCCGAGGTGCTGGCACGCGTGGCCGAGGAACTCGGCGGCGGACTGCAGCGCGCGCTGCGCGTGGCGGCTCACCACCTGCCGATTCCCAACGCGCGACCGGCCGAGCAGCAGGTGCTGCCCGACGTGGCGCGCATCCGTGAGGCTGTGCGGAGAGCTTGCCGATGACGGATCCGATTCTCGAACTTCCCGCTGGCGTGCATGCCGTAGAAGTGCCGCGCGAGGTGGTCAACGCCGATAGCGTCTACGTGGTCGGTTGGGCGGTGTCCGAAGGCGACTACGTGGAGCCGAGCACTGCGCTGTGCGACATCGAGACGTCGAAGGCGGTGGTGACCGTAGAAGCTGAGGTCGCCGGCTACGTGCGGCCGCTAGCCGCAGTCGGCGAAGAAGTGACGGTCGGAGGTCTGCTCGGTTACGTGACCGATCGGCCCGACACGCCGTTGCCGCTCGAAGTCGGGAGTCGCGAAGTCTCGTCGTCGGCCGCTGCGGTGAAGGCCCTCGACGCCGCTTCGGCGCAAGGTGCGGCGGCTGCAACGCGCATCAGTGCCAAGGCCCAGCGCAAGATCGCCGAACTGGGACTCGACGCCGCGTTGTTCGCCGGGCGCGGTGTGGTGCGCGAGGAAGACGTGATCGCGGTGGCCGCCGAGCAGCAGGCCGCGCGCGCGGAGGGTCGCGGCGCCGTGTCGGGCGCGGCGCGGCCTAACGTTTCCGCACCGCGCTCCGACGATGCACGCGGTCCGTCGCAGCAGACGCCGATGGGCGCGATACAGCGGCGCGTGGCGCGCGTGATGGAGCAGAGCGTGGCGGCGATTCCCGCTTCGTCGCTCGAGCGTACGGTGGACTTGGCGCCGGTGCGCCAGCGTGCACTCGCGCTCGGTGCCGAGAGCAAATGCGTGGTGACCGAGGTCGATCTGCTGGTACACGCGGTGGCCTCGGCGTGTCGCGACTTTCCCGAATTCAACGGATACGCCACCGCCGACCACTGCCTGCGTGTGTTCGAACAGGTGAACGTAGGAGTGGCGGTGGACGCGGCTGGCGATCTCTACGTGGTGGTGGTGCGCGACGTTGGCGCCAAGCGCCCCGAAGCGGTGGCGAAGGAACTGCGCGGCTTGCAGTATCTGGCCGCGCGGCAGCGGCTCGGGGTCGAGCACCTGAGCGGCGGTACCGTCACGGTCACTTCGATGCTGGGGCGCGGAGTGCAGCGCTTCGTGCCGATCCCGTATCCCGAGCAGGCAGCGATCGTCGGCCTGTCCGATGTCGAGCCCGGCTCGACCAAGGCGGCGCTGGTGTTGGTGTTCGATCACCGTGTGGCCAACGGCGGACGCGCTGCCGCTTTTCTGGCGGCGGTCGCGGCTGCAATGTAGCTGCAACGTAGGTGAGTCGTGGGTCTCGCCCGGGCTTGGCGAGTTGCACCAGTCCCGTACGCGAATCCGGATGCAACGTAGGTGAGTCGTGGGTCTTGCCCGGGCTTTTCGTGAAACCCTCTGCTACGATCGCCAGTGCACGTCATCTCGGGCCGTGCTCGCTCTTCGCTCCTCGACGTACCGCAAGTACGCCTGCGTCGCTCATCGCTGCGCGCGGCCCGAGCTGGCGCACCTTTGGCGGTCTCGCGACGAGCGTTCATGGATAGTCCGGGCTCGCGGGCGGCGATCGGTTGCGCAGGAGTTCAGGTACGCAGAGCGAGTAATCCGCCGATCAGCACGAACAAGACGTTGGCCGCCCACGCGGCGACCAGCGGCGGCAGCGCGTCGGCGTGTCCGGCCGAGACGGTGAGAGCCTGGGTCAACCAGTAGGCGAAACAGGCCGTCAAACCGGTACCCAGGTATTGCGCCATGCCTCCGCGGCGCGAGCCGCGCAGCGCCAGCGGTACGCCGAGCAAGACCGTTATCACTCCCGACAGCGGCATTGCGAGTTTGAACTGCAGGTCGACCTGGTACTCGGCCGGATCCAGCCCCTTCGACTTCAGAACGCGGATTCGCTCGGCGAGTTCGCGTGCATTGAACTCGTCGGCGCGCGGCGTCCTCTTGCTGAACTCGGCCGGAGTTCCAGACAGAGTCAGATCGGCGGGAACCAGCGGGCGAAAGTCGAAAGCGCCGGCGTCGCCGAAGATCCTGACGGTGCCCTGTGACAGTTTCCAGTGATCGCGCTGCCAGGTCGCCTGCGGGACTTCCACGACGCGCCGCAGCTGGAAATTAGGATCTATCGCGTGCAGGGTCACACCGTGGAGAATCTCGCGGGCGGCGTCGAAGTACTCGATGTTGAGGAAGCCTTCGGGTACCTGGAACCACAGAGAACTGGCGTCGAGCAGTCCGCGTTCGCGCAGACCCTTGATGCCGATGTTCTTGACGGTGCGCGCGCGTGCTGCCATCGGCGGCACGACCGTTTCGTTCCACAGCAGTGCGATCACGCTGATGCAGACGCTGGTAACGACCAGCGGTCGCGCGATCTGGAAAACCGAAATGCCGCACGCGTGCATCGCCTGTACTTCGCTGGTGCGCACCAGCGAGCCGATACTGAGCAGCGCGGCGAACAGCGCTGCGGCTGGGTATACGTCGGCGAGCATCTTGGGAATGCGCATCGCGAAGTATGCGGCCACCAGCGATGCGTCGGCGTCGTAGGTGGCGAAATCGCCGATGCGTTGGAAGAAATCGACGACCAGCAGCAGGCCCACGGCTCCGGCCAGGCACAGCACGAACGCGCGCAGGTAGAACCCCACCAGGTAGCGGCCGAGGATGCTCACTGCGCGGGTTTCCTGCGGCCGGGCCACGGCAGGCCAAGCACCAGCGGCCTTTCGGTGGCGGAGCGTCGGAACAGCCACAGTCCCAGCCCGCCGAGCAAGAGGTCGGGCAACCAGATCGACAACGCCGTCGGCACCGTCTGTTGCCGCGCCAGCGTCACGGCGCCGGTCAGCAGCAGGTAGTAGATCAGCACGACGACGATCCCGACCACCATGCCGCGCGAACGCGCCCCACGGCGTCCGGCCGCGCCGAGCGGAACCCCGATGAACGGGAGCAGGATCGCGGCCGCCGGCAGCACGAACTTGCGGTTCAACTCGATGGTTTCCTCGATCGCGCTTTCGCCGCGAGACAGTTTCGCGTTGCGCTCACTGACGAGGTCTCTCCAGGTCATCGCGCCGGGACCGCCGAGTGTACGCAGATCGACGCCGGTGTCTTCGGTGAGGTCGAGATTGAGTTCCATCGACGCGAAGTCGGTCTTGTCGTGGTATTTCCCGGACGCGTGATAGGTCAGCAGACTTCCGTCGCGCAGTTCCAGGTGCGCCGTGCGCGCGTCCTGGTCGGATTGGAGATGCCCTTGGGCGGCGAAGATGGTCTTGCGGCCGTATTCTTCGCGTTCTTCGGCGAGCATCACCGAACGCATGTCACCGGACTTCTGGTCGAGCTGGCCGACATAGAGGATGACGCCTCCGAACCAGTCGTTGAACACTCCCGGGCGCAGCGCCGCGGTAAGTCGCGTCCTTGCCATCTCGTAGGTGGTGTTCTCGATTCCGCGGTTGGCCCAAGGCCGCGCCCAGATTCCGAGCAGCAGGCTGAGCGTCGCTACCGCCAGACCGAAGGCGAGCAGCGGACGCATCAGATTCGTGAGGCTGATGCCGGACGCGCGCAGCGCCACCAACTCGCCGTCGGTGCTGAGCCGCGCGAATGCGACGACGATTCCGAGCAGCGCGGCCATCGGGACTGCGGTTTCGAGGAACGACGGGACGATGTAGCCCGATAGTGCGAGCACCAGACGGCCGGGCACACCACGCGCGAACGCGAGGTCGACGAGTTCGACCAGGCGCAGTACGAAGAGGACGGAAACGGCCGAAACGATGCCGACGGCGAATGCGCCGCCGATTTCGCTGAGCACGTAGCGTTCCAGCGTTTGCCCCGTGCGCCTCGAGGGAGGCCTCGCTTCGGTCACGTTCACGGGTTTACGTTGATCTTTTCGTAGGCTGCGTGGCCGTCGTTGGTGTGTCCGTAGAGCTCGATGTAACGGACCTCGGGAAGGAAGAAGCCTTCGTCAGCGAACACGAACACTTTGTCGAGGTAGGCTTCCTTGCCGTCGATGGTGACGAAGGTTTCGGTCTTGCACCCGTCGGTTACCGGCGCGGCACGAATGGTGAACAGCCGCTCGGGCAGCGCCCTGAGCCTCAATTCGACGCGGCCGTCGCCGCGTACCCGCTGGGTCTGGAAGCCGTAAGCCATTTGTTGAAGGAAACTGAGCGGCCGTGTGGTGTTGGCTGCGCCGGCCTGTCCGAGCCGCACCCAGTAGTTGTAGGCCGGCTCTTCACCGCTGGGGCGGCACTGAGGGTCGGTGTGGACGCCGTAGTGCACCTGGTGGCGGCTACGGTTGCTGTCGACGTGGAACGCGGATTCGGGTTTGCCGCCCGCGCAGGCGAGCCCGCTCCACACCAGGGCGGCCGCGACGATGGCCGCGACCAAAGATATCCTGCCGGGCTTGGCGGTGGCTCCGCCGGTGGATTCCCTGCCTGTCGCCCCTGTTGCCGTGTTCCTCGCGCGCATGGCGCCACCCTACAGGACGAACGCCGGGACGTCACACGAGTGCAGGGTGTGGGGCGCTGCCGATTGGGTCGCGGCGCAGACCTACGGGACGAACGCCGGGACTTCACACGAGTGCAGTGCTCGGCCTGGGCGAGAAGCTGCCCAGGGGGATCGCTAAACGCAGAGCACTCGTAACTTCGATGCGGGCGGGCTGACTGTTCGAGCGACCTGGGTGCCATCGCGTTCGCGTGGCGCGGGACCACGTCCGCTTGGTGCTCCGAACGCCTGCTCTCCACCAACAGCTGATTGCCTCATTTCAGCAGGGTGGTCATAATGGTCATATGCGAAAGGCTTCGCTCGCTCATGCCAAGGCACATCTTTCCGAGATCGTAGACGCTGCCGAGCACCACGGCAGGACCATCGTGATCCTCCGTCACGGCAAGCCTTCCGCGGCGATCGTACCCGTGGCAGTCGCGCTGCCGCCGAAACCGACGCGCGGGCGAGGGCAGAACCTCGCGAGCGCTCAGCGCAGCGTTCGCGCGTTCGTCCAGGAGTTCAGCGTTGCCGATCGGGACGTCTCTGCGGTCGAGGATCTGTTGCGAGGTCGACGTTGATTTACGTGCTCGATGCGTCGGTTGCGGTCGCAGCACTGCGCGATGGGGAGCCTGGCCACGCCGCAGCTTTGAAGCGCTGTATGCCGCTTTTCGCGGGCCGCGACGAGATCGTCGTCCCGAGCATCTTTGACATCGAAGTCACTTCGGCACTGGTTCGTCGCGGGGTTGACCCAGATCGGATTGCGGCGTTCTTGGATCGTCATCTCGTATCTCGCCGGCTCGTCAACATTGGACCGCGCGTGGTTCGAGCAGCGCTGGCGGTCGTCAACGCCACTCGGCTGCGCGCAGCGGATGCCCTGTATGTATGGCTGGCCGCGCGCGAGAATATTCCGCTGGTGACCGCGGATAGCGAAGTTATTCGGCGCGCGCCGCTCGTCGGCGCGAGAACGCTGGCGCCGTGAACCCTTCGCGCTGACAATGAACCGCTCGGCCAACGGGCACTGAGTATCAACGCGCGGATGGAGCGCGAAGAGCATGGATGCGAAGCGAGCGACGACCACTTTTCGGACCACATGCAAAGTAGGCGCCTGCGAGCCGTTTTGCGGCCTGGAGGTAGACGTCGAAGACGGTGTGCTCGCGCGAGTGCGCCCGGACCGTGCCCATCCGATCACGCGCGGCTATGTCTGCATCAAAGGTATGCAGGTGCCGGCCTATCAGAACGATCCCGACCGGCTGCTGTATCCCGAGCGTCGCGTGACCAACGGCAGCGGCGTGCCCCGTTGGGAGCGCATCGACTGGAACCGCGCTAACGGCGAGATCGGCGCCAAGCTGCGCGCGATTCGCGACAGACACGGCCCGCGTTCGATAGCGACCTACTGGGGCAACGCCTCCGATAGCATCACGATCACGGCAGCCAACAACTTCTGTCACGCTTTCGGCTCACCCAACTCGTTCAACGTGCTGTCGCTCGAGTACACCGACCGCGGCGCGGTGGCCCGGCGCATGCTCGGCGACGAGAACCTGACCTTGCAACCCGACGTCGCGCGGGCGCGCTACGCACTGCTGCTCGGCACCAATCCGCTGGTCACGCAGGGCCTGACGTTGCTGCAGCGACGTCCCCACCTGGCCAAGGAGCTGAAAGCGATCCAGCATTGCGGCGGCAAGGTGGTGGTGGTTGATCCGCGGCGAACCGAGACGGTACGCATCGCCGACCATCACGTCGCGATCCGACCCGGTACCGATCTGTTTCTGCTGCTGGCGATGCTCCGGCACATCGTCGAGTGCGGCATTTATGATCGTACTTTCGTGCAGCAGCACTGCTGCGGCTTCGAGGACCTCGCCACTGCGGCCCGTTCGCTGACGTTGGCTCGAGCCGCGGAGATCACGACGGTGGAGCGCGGCGTAATCGAAACCATGGCCGAGGAATTTGCCGCGGCCGGAGCCGCTTTCGCGACCACGCGGGTGGGCGTGCAGACGGGGTGGAACACCACGCTCACAGAGTGGGCGGTGCAGTGCCTGAACGCCATCACCGGTAACGTCGACCGAGCGGGTGGCGTCTACTTCAATCGCGGCGCCATCGACGTGCCGGCGCTGATCCAACAGTTTTCCAAGCGGCGTAACGACGCTCCCTCGCGGATCGGCGGCTACCCGCAAATCTTCGGCGGACCACCTGCCAGTGTGTTTGCCGACGACGTGCTGTCGAACGATCCCGAGCGTATTCGAGCGCTGGTGGTGGTAGCCGGCAACCCGGTGATCACGTTTCCCGACACGGCCAGGATCGAGGCGGCGCTGCGGCGCCTGGAACTGCTGGTCTGCATCGACATCTATCGTTCCGACACCGGCGCATTCGCGCACTACAACCTGCCGGCCGCGACGATGTACGAGAAGGGCTCGTTCCACTTCCTGGTTTCGACGTTCGAACCGTATCCGTACATGGAGTGGAAGCCGAAGGTTGTCGAACCGCGCGGCGAGGCCAGAGGCGAATGGAAGATATTCAAGGATCTGTCGCGTGCGGCGCGTATCCCGTTCCTGAACGACCCCGCCGTAGACCTGCTGGTACGCGCGCTCGGACGTTGCGGGATCGAGGTGACGGAGTCGCTGCTGTATCGCTTCTTGCTGCTCGGCAAAGGTGGACTCGGACGCCTGCAGCGCGCGTGCGGCGGCACCAAGACCGGCGATGTGGAGTGGGGGCGTTTCCTCGCAAGCGGCCTGAAGACCGCCGACAAACGCATCGCCCTGGCTCCGGCGGATTTCGTCGCCGCCCTCGGCGAAGCGTTGGCCAAGGCGCCGCTTCCGACCAGCGAGTACCCGATGCTGCTCGTCTCGGGTGCGCGCCGCGCCGGTAGCTACAACACCTGGACGCACAACCTTCCGGAACTGATGAAGAGGCTCGGCGGCAACCACGCGACCATTCATCCCGCCGATGCCGCGCGGCTCGGCGTCGAAGACGGAGGCCGCGTGCGCATCGTCACCGCCACCGGCGAACTGACGATCGAGGCGAAACTGTCTGCCGATGTGCGTGAAGGCGTGGTGGCAGTGCATCAGTTCTGGGGGCATCACTACGACAGTTCCACGAGCACGAGTCGCAGCCGGCCCGGTGTCAACGTGAACCTCGTTCACGGGGACGGAGACCGCGACCGTTTCACCGGTATGCCGCTCTTCAACGGCCGCCCGTGTCGGATCGAGGCGGCGTGACGGCGTTCGATGATCCAGACTTTCGGCGCCACGGCCGCGCTCGCGCCGGTCGGCAGGCCCCGAAAGGAATCGGTTCGGCAACTCTCGTCGAGGAAGATCAGGTCACAAGTCCCGCTTCCACGACAGTAGGGTCTTGACGTAGTTCGCCCGCTCGTAGGCGCGCGGGTCCGGGCAGCGGTCGAGGCTCATGTTGCCGCGCATCTGCTCGAACGATTCGTATTCGTGCGCCTCGAGCCAGTCGCGGAAGCCGTCGATCAGCGTGCGCAGGTGCCCGGGGCCGTGGCGCAGCAGCGCCGACACGACCTGGATCGCGTTGGCTCCGCACATCCCGGCCTTCACCGCGTCGATTACCGTGTGCACGCCGCCGGTCACCGCCAGCGAGCAGCGCAGGCGCCCGGTCAGCGCCGCCACCCAGCGCAGTCGCGGCAGTAACTCGACGGAAGATGAAAGCTGCAGCGAGTGACGGATCTCGAGTTCCTCGACGTCTATGTCGGGTTGATAAAATCGATTGAACAGGACCAGACCATCGACACCGGCCGCGTCGAGTCTCGTCGCAACGTTGGCCGTCGAAGTGAAGAACGACGAGAGCTTGATGGCTACCGGTATTCTCAGGCTCGCCTTCACTTCGGCGAGCATGGCCACGATGTTGTCCTCGATCTCGCCAGCAGCAGTGTTCGGATCGCTCTTGACGTCGTAGACGTTGAGTTCGAGGGCGTCGGATCCGGCTTCTTCGATCAGCTTGGCGTAGCGCAGCCAACCGCCGCGGGTGGTGCCGTTGAGCGACGCGATCACCGGCACGCCCACCGCCAAGTGCACGCGTGATACCAATTCGAGGTACTCGTCGGGGCCGAAGCGAAAACGCTCGTGAAGCGGGAAGTACGATTGTGCTTCGGCCGTCGACTCTCTGTGCATTTCCATGTGCAGAAGGGTGCCGACTTCTTCCTGCGTGATCTGTTCTTCGAACAACGAGTGCAGAACGATCGCAGCAGCGCCAGCGTCTTCCATGCGGCGCACCGCGTGGTCGTCATCGACCAGCGGCGAGGCGCCCGGAAGGATAGGGTGGTCGAGCTTGAGGCCGAGGTAGGTGGTCGATAGATCGATGCTCACGCCTTTCCCTCCTCCGTGCGCGGTACGGTGATTCCCGCCAGTTGCTTGTAGACGGCGAAGCGCTGCCGGGCCTCGTGCTCGGCCGCTTTTTGCAGTTCATGGAAGCGGACCGGGTTGATCATTTCGGCCATGCGGAAGCGGGTCTCGCCCTTCATGTAGTCGCGCAGCGGAGTCTTGGGTTCAGCCGAGTCGAGCGACAACGGCGGCTTGCCTTCGGCGATGCGCCGCGGGTCGTAGCGGTAGAGCGGCCAGGTTCCCGAACTCACCGCGAGTTTCTGCTGTTCGGCGCCGAATGCGAGATCGAAGCCGTGCGCGATGCAGTGGCTGTAAGCGATGATGATCGAGGGACCGGGGTAGGATTCCGCTTCGAGGAACGTATCGAGGGTCTGGCTCGGCCGCGCCCCGAACGCGATGCGCGCGACGTACACGTTGCCGAAGCTCATCGCCTCCATGCCCAGGTCTTTCTTCGCGCTGGCCTTGCCCGATACCGCGAATTTGGCCGAAGCCCCCAGCGGCGTGGCCTTGGAGGCCTGGCCGCCGGTGTTCGAGTACACCTCGGTGTCGAGCACCAGCACGTTGACGTTGCGTCCGCTCGACAGCACGTGATCGAGTCCGCCGTAGCCGATGTCGTAGGCCCAGCCGTCGCCGCCCACCAGCCACACGCTCTTGGGCACCAGGTAGTCGGCGAGCGTGTCGAGCAGAGCCGGTTCTCCGCCGCCGAGCCTCTTCAGGCGCCGACGCATTTCCTCGATGTCGTTGCGCAGCACTTCGATCGCAGGGCTGTGCACCAGCGCTGCGACCGGCGGATCCTGGCCGGGGCCGTCCACCGTCGTGGAGACGTTGCCGAGCGCGGCGTTGGCGGTGAGGATGCGCGCGGCCAACTCGTCGCCGATCCGCGGTGCCAACCTTTCGACCAAGCGCCGTGCCTGCCGCGCCTGGCTTTCGACTGCCAGCCGTATGCCGAGCCCGAACTCGGCGTTGTCCTCGAACAGCGAGTTCGACCAGGTCGGGCCGCGGCCGTCGGCACCGGTGGTGTAAGGAGTCGTCGGCAGGTTGCCGCCGTAGATCGACGAACAGCCGGTGGCGTTGGCGATCAGCAGACGGTCGCCGAACAGCTGGGTCAGGAGCCTGAGGTAAGGCGTCTCACCGCAGCCGGCGCAGGCCCCCGAGTACTCGAACAGCGGCGCGAGGTACTGCGACGTGCGCACGTCGATCTTCTTGAGCGCGTCGCGGTCGAGGTCGGGCAGTCCCAGGAAGAAGTCGTAACTCTTGCGCTGGTGCTCTCGGACCGGCGCCAGCGGTGCCATGTTGATCGCCTTGTGACGAGGGTTGGCCTTGTCTTTGGCCGGGCACACGTTGACGCACAGCACGCAGCCGGTGCAGTCCTCCGGCGCGACGTGCAACACGTAGGAGAGGCCTTCGAGTTCACCGGAACGAGTCGGTGCGCTCGCAAAGCCTTCGGGCGCCGACGCCAGCGCCGCCGGCTGCACGGCTTTGACGCGGATCGCGGCGTGCGGGCACACGAACGCGCACAGGTTGCACTGGATGCAGATCTTCTCGTCCCAGGCCGGGATATCCTGGGCTACCGCGCGCTTTTCCCACTTGGCGGTGCCGAGCGGCCAGGTGCCGTCGATCGGAAATGCGCTGACCGGAAGCGAGTCGCCCTTCCCCGCCATCAGCACAGCGGTGACTTTTTGCACGAAGTCGGGGGCTTGCTTCGGTACCACAGGCGGACGTCCGTGCTCGGCGGTGGCCTGCTCGGGCAGCGGCACCTCGTGCAATTGCGCGAGCGCCATGTCGATGGCCGCGATGTTGCGCCGTACGATTTCGGTACCGCGCTTGCCGTAGGTGGCCTCGACCGTGCCTTTGATCTTGGCCAACGCTTCGTCGATCGGCAACAGTTTCGCCAGTGCGAAGAAGCAGACCTGCATGATCGTGTTCATGCGCGGCCCCAGTCCGGCTTCGCGCGCCAACTTGTAGGCGTCGATGGTGAACAGGCGCACGTGCTTGGCGATGGCTTCTTCCTGGGCCTCACGCGGCAGGGCGTCCCACACCTGGTCGGGCGGCAGCGGCGCGTTCAGCAGCACTACCGCGCCCGGCGCGGCAAACCCCATCACGTCGTGCAGTTCGAGCAGACCGAAACTGTGACAGGCGACGAAGTGCGCCTGGCTCAGCAGGTACGACGAGCGGATCGGCGCCTCACTGAAGCGCAGGTGCGAAACCGTGATCGACCCAGACTTCTTCGAGTCGTAGACGAAGTATCCCTGCACGTAGCGGTCGGTGTGTTCGCCGACGATCTTGAGCGTGTTCTTGTTGGCACCGACGGTGCCGTCGGCGCCGAGCCCGAAGAACACTGCGCGATAGACGTCGTCGCCTTCGACGTCGAGGTCGGGGTTCCACGCCAGCGAGGTGCTGCTCACGTCGTCGCGGATACCGATGGTGAAGTGGTTCTTGGGCGCGGCTGCGTCGAGTTCGGCAAGTACCGCGTGCACCATCGCGGGCGTGAACTCTTTGGATGCGAGTCCGTAGCGCCCACCGAGCACGCGCGGGCGTGATGCGAACGGCGAAGTGCCGTCGACTTCGGCTTCGGCCAGTGCGGTGATGACGTCCTGGTACAGAGGCTCGCCGACGCTGCCCGGCTCCTTGGTGCGGTCGAGCACCGCGATTGCGCGAGTGGTGGCCGGCACCGCCGCCATGAAGTGCCCGATCGAGAACGGACGAAAGAGCCTGACCTTGACGACCCCGATGCGCTCCCCACGCGCCACGGCCTGCTCGACCGCTTCGTGCACGGTTTCGGCTCCCGACCCCATCACGACGATCACGCGTTCTGCCTGCGGGTGGCCGACGTAGTCGAACAGATTGAAGCGGCGGCCTGTGCGTTCGGCGAAACGCTTCATCGCGTCTTCGACGTGGCCGGCGCACGCGGTGTAGAACCCGTTGGCGGCCTCGCGCGCCTGAAAGAAGGTGTCGGGGTTTTGCGCCGTGCCGCGCACTACCGGGTGGTCCGGTGACAGCGAACGTGTGCGGTGGGCCGCGATCAACTCGTCGCTGAGCATGAAGCGCAGGTCGTCGTCGTCGAGCATCTTGATCTTGGCGATTTCGTGCGAAGTGCGGAAGCCGTCGAAGAAGTGCAGGAACGGAATCCGCGAACTGAGCGTTGCCGCGTGCGCGATCGCCGCCATGTCGTGGGCTTCCTGCACCGAACCGGACGCGAGCATCGCCAGTCCGATCTGGCGGCAGGCCATGACGTCGGAGTGATCGCCGAAGATCGACAGTGCGTGCGTGGCCAGTGCACGTGCAGCCACGTGGATGCAGAACGGGGTGAGTTCCCCGGCGATTTTGTAGAGGTTGGGGATCATGAGCAGCAGGCCCTGCGAGGACGTGAAGGTCGTCGCCAACGCCCCTCCTTGCAGTGCGCCGTGGACGGCGCCCGCGGCGCCCCCCTCCGACTGCATCTCCATCACGTCCGGCACGGCGCCCCACAGGTTGGGGGTATCATCCGAGCCCCAGGCGTCGGAGAATTCGCCCATCGTCGAGGACGGGGTGATGGGATAGATCGCGATGACTTCGCTTGCGCGGTACGCCACCGACGCGACGGCTTCGTTGCCGTCGAGCGTTGCCAGCCCTGTTGTCTTCTTCATTGTTCTAGTGATCCTCGTCTTAGGGTCGGGATTCCCGGCCGCGACCGCCTGCGGGGCCGGCGCGTTCGGGAGTGCGGAGCCACGGCCTCACTTAGCAAAAAACAGGAAAGGAGCCAGAGCAGCGGCCGGAGAGGGCTAGTTTCGCACCGGGCATCCTGGGGGTGAGGCCGTGCGCAGCGTGGCGGGCGCGCGCTTCACTGCCCGTTTGCGCGGCCGGGAACCGCTCGGGCCGCTCTTCCCACAACTGACAACAGAGAACCCTTTTTGACGCCATTGGCCCTGGCACGGAATTCGCTATGTCTTTTCACCGCCCAAGAGTCCCCCTCGTCATTTTGTTGGGGAGCCCCGTGGAGCGGACCATTCGAGACGGAGCGATACCATGAAGCTGACCGACATCCTGCGTGCCGAGCACCAGATCATCGGGAATGCTCTAGGGGCACTCGAGGGTATGGTGCGGGCGGCGAAGGCTGCTAAGCCGGTTCCAACCGAGGATCTGCGGGACTTCGTCCGCTTCAGCCGCTCTTACACCGACGGCCTGCATCACGTCAAAGAAGAAGAGTTGCTCTTTCCAGCCCTGATCGAGGCCGGTCTTCCGCGCGATACCGGTCCCATCGACAGCGTGTTCCACGAGCACGATCGCGCCCGCGAACTGGTGCGCCAACTCGACCAACTCGCGCTCGGCGTAGGAGCTGGAGAAGCGGTCGCATTCGAAGCCTTCGTCAGGACCGGAACGACGCTCAGCGATCTGTTGCGCGCCCACATGCAGAAAGAGAACGGGGTGTTCTACCAGATGGCCGAGCAGGCGCTCGGTGAAGAGCGCAACCAGAGCCTGATTTCGGGCCTCGCCTTCGAGCAGACCCGCGAGCGGCGTGCGCGCGACGCAGCGCGTGCGGAGGTCCTCGTGCGCAAGTGGTCCGCCGAGCAGGATCCTCCGGCATCCGTTTCCGCTACACAGGCGGCGGCTCTGGCGTTCGCTACCGGCAAGTGAGATCCCGAACCGCGGCGTACGACATGCGGTGCGCCGGGCACGGGCCCAGACGCCGGACAGCGTCGCAATGGGCTTGGGTTCCATAGCCTTTGTGGCGTGAAAATCCGTAGCCGGGGTACTTCGCGTCCAACTCTTCCATCAGTCCGTCACGGGTGGTCTTGGCGATGATCGACGCGGCGGCGATCGAAGCACTGCGCGAGTCGCCTTTGATGTAGGCGCTCTGAGCGACGTCCACTCCCGGGATGCGGCGGGCATCGACCAAGACGTGGCAGGGGCGGCTACTCAGGCCCTCGACGGCTTTGCGCATCGACAACAGCCCGGCGTGGTAGACGTTGAGTCGATCGACGTCTTCGACTGCTGCGATGCCCACCGAAACCGCCACGGCGCTCGCGCGGATCTCGCCTGCCAGGCGCTGCCGGGTCTTTTCGTCGAGCTTCTTGGAGTCGTCGATGCCGAGCGGTATGGAATTGCGGTCCAGGATCACTGCTGCCGCAACGACCGGTCCGGCCAGCGGCCCGAGCCCGGCTTCGTCGACGCCGGCAACGTGCGTGGCGCCGCGTGCCCACTGCTCGCGTTCGAGTTCGAGCAGGCCGTGCAGGTGGGCGACCAGATCGGCTTCGCGCTCGCGTCGTCTTCGAAACCGCGCGAGCAGCGCCGCGACCCCGGCACGCGGATCGCGGGCCAGCCGGGTGAGCAGGATCTCATCGACATTGCCGGCTTCCAAACGTTCGGCGATGCGTCGCAGTGTGGTGTCGGCGAATTCCCCGTCCAAGGCATGGCTCCGGGGCCGATCCTCAGCGTCCCGTAGTGGTTTCGCAAGCGGGCGACAAAGAGGCCGTGGGGTTCTCGATCTCGGCAATCGCAACTTCGCGGCCCTGGTCGGCACTGAGCCCGGCGGCCAACGCGAAGGCCAGCGTCCTTCGCGCCTCGGCCAGTGTCTGTGACGGTTGCCTTCCTTCCCGCAGGCTGGCGACGAAGTCCTCCCCGCCCAGCCTGAACGAGGCCGCCCAGTCGGTCTCGAGATCGTGAAACGCTCTAGTCTCGCCGTCACAGTAGACCACCAGGGCGGGCTCGTCGAGGAGCTTGCCGGTGCAGCGGTTCACCCACAGGATACCCTCCGAGCCGTGCACTTCGATGCGGTCGTCGCTGACGTAGTAGTTTGAGCGGATCTTCATGCCGACCGAGGTGATGGTTTCCCAGCAACCGTAGCGTGCCGGCGCATCGCCGGCATACTTCCACGAGACCAGCGAAGGGCCGTCGAGCCAGGCCCCGTCGCCTATTTGCGCCCAATGGATGAACGCGTGGACCCGCTCGATCTCGCAGGGAAAAAAGAACTGTCCCATGTGGAAGCAGTGATAGCCGTGATCGAAGGTCAGCGCCCCACCGCCGCAACGGCCGCGATCGACCCGCCATGCCTGCGCCTGCATTGGCACGTCCCAGCCGTCGCTTGGTCTTCCCAGTGCAGTCTTGATGCGCACCGATAGCGGGGTGCCGATCGCGCCCGCCTCGATCAGTTCGCGAGCCTTGCGGTGCGGGGGGTAGTGCGCGAAGTTTTCGAATACTCGCACCACCCGGCCGCTTGCGCTCGCCGCATCGGCAATCCGGTCGAGTTCGGCGAGCGAATGGGTCGGCGGCTTTTGCAACGAAACGTGCTTGCCGGCCGCCAGTGCAGCCACAGCTTGATCGGCGTGCAGGTCGTGGGGCGTCAGGATTTCTACTGCGTCGACTCGTGGGTCGGCCAGCAGGTCGTCGAAGCGAATGTAGGCGCGCTCGGCCTTCCATTGTACGCGGCGCCGTTCGGCGAGGTCGCCGTCGAGGTCACAGGTGGCGACGATGCGCGAATCGTCGCGATCGAGATAGCCCAGACTCTGCAGGTCGGCGATGCGCCCACAACCGACCATGCCGATTCCGATGGAGTTTGCTCCCCGCATCTGTTTCTCCGCCGCGGCTGCGGCCGGCTGTTACTGTGCGACCGTCGCAGCGGCCACTGCCGCGTCGCGGAGCTTGGCGAGGTTGATGCGGTCGCTGCACGACGGCAACACGTGGTGGTCGAGTACGCGTAGCAGGCGGACGATCTGGGTCCTGCCGAGTTCGAGCAGGCCTCGGTAGATGGAGCCGTGATCGGCAGCTTCTATCATCTGCGCCAGCTCGACTGCGGGCAGCGGTGCGACGCAGTCGTTAGCGGCGCGGTAGGCGTCTTCGACTACCTTTCGCAGCTGCGCCAGTTGCAGCGGGACGTTGACGAGGAACGGGCCGTCGTCGTCTGCGACTCCCTGGGCCGCGACGATGGCTTGCAGCACACGAGCGCGCCGACGCTCGCGTCTGGCCATTTCGCTCCAGCCTCTGGCCAGTTCGGTGCCGGATTCGTGCCGAGATGCGATTTGCGCGTAGAGGTTCGCGATCGCTTCCTCGATCTCGGCATCGCGGCAAATGGCTTCCCGCATAAACATCTCGATGTCGATGCGAGCATGAAGCGTGCCACCGGCGCGCACGCTGTCGTCTCCATCAGTGTTCCTTCGGGTCGTCGATCCTGCTAGAGCCCGGGCTCGTCACAATGCCGGTAACTTAACGCGATCGTGGTGCCGACGCAGAATGCGCCCGTGGCAAACTTGTTGAAGAATCTTGGCTCGACGCAAGACTCCTGCCCCTGCCGAGCCTCTCGAGTTACTGGCATTGGGACCAGTCATGAACTCTCAAAGCGAGACCGCCAAAGGCGGGCCAGTTCGGGCCGCGCGCAGCGATGAGCGACGCAGGCGTACTTGCAGTACCTCGAGGCGCGAACAGTGGGCACGGCAGGAGATGGCGTGCATTTGGCGGTCGTAGTAGAGGATTTCATGAATAGTCCGGGCTGGAGCCCGGGCTATTCATGAACGCCCGTAGCGAGACCGCCAAAGGTGCGCCAGCTCGGGCCGTATCGCCGTGATGATCCCGTACTCGCCAGCGATTCGTTCTCGCGTAGCGGCTTCGAGTGCCGCGCCGGCCGCCGGGCCGAAACGCGGCCGAATCGCCGCCGATCGCGGTGGGAGTGAGCCGGTTCGTGGGTGAGCGCGCCGAGCGGCAGCCGGTTGGGGCTGGGGGCTGCCACTCGTCGCCGGCCGGTGCGACGCTGACGCTGCTGCGTCACGACCAGAGCGAGTGGAACCGCGATCGGCGCTTCGCCGGTTGGGCGGACGTAGACCTGAGCGACACTGGCCGCGCCGAGGCCCAACGCGCCGGCCGCTTGCTGCGGCGCGGCGGCTACACGTTCGATTGCTGTTTCACGTCGGTGCTGAGACGTGCCACTCACACGGGCGAAATAGTGTTGCGCTCGATGGGCCTCGAGAAAATTCCGGTGCAGCGTAGCTGGCGACTCAACGAGCGCCACTACGGCGCGCTGCAAGGTATGGGGCTGTGGCCGTCGCTGTGGCGCTACGGCGTGTCGCCGGTGCTTCGCTGCCGCCGGTTCGACGGCCGCCCGCCGCAACTCGAAGCCGACGACTGGCGATTCCCGGGGCGCGATCCGCTCTACGCTTCGCTGTCCGAGCAAGAGCTTCCGCGCGGTGAAAGTCTTGCCGACACGCAGGCGCGAGTGCTGCCGTACTGGACCGAGAACGTCGTTCCGCAGCTGGCGCGCGGGCGCCGAGTCCTCGTCGTTTCTCACAAGAACACGTTGAGGGTCATCGTCAAGCTGCTCGAAGATCGCGACGACGCGCAGATGCCGCAGACTCGCGTTCCCACCGCCGTGCCGATCGTATTGTCGCTCGATGCGTCGTTGAAGATCAGCGAGCGACGCGTGCTCGAAGACGGTGACAGCTAGATCGGCAGTCGTGCCGACGAGTCGCGGTGAGGCGACGAAGGAAAGAACCGTCGTGGCCCACCTGCCGGGCGGTGTTTGTTTCGAGGTCCGTGCCGTAGAGCGGGAAGCGGCCGCCGATCAACCGCTTCCTTCGCTTTGCGGATGGTGATAGTGGCGCGCAGTTCGTAGAGACCGGAGCAGGAGCACTGGTGAAAGCGATCATTCTCAGCGCGGGACAAGGGCGCCGGCTCATGCCGTTGACGGCGGAATTGCCCAAGTGCCTGCTTCCGATCAAAGGGCACAGCGTGCTGGCCTGGCAGTTGCGAGCGCTGCGGGCTGCGGGGGTGGAGCGGGCGAGTGTCGTAGTCGGCTTCGGTGCCGACGAGGTAGAGCAGCATCTCGACGAATTCCCGCTTGCCGGCTTGAAGACGCGCACCCTGCTCAATCCGATCTTCGATAGCACGGACAATCTGGTCAGTTGCCTGGCCGCACGCGCGGAGATGGACGAAGACTTTCTGCTGCTCAACGGCGATACGCTGTTGGAGCCCGGTGTGATCGCGCGCTTGCTCACGAGCGACCCGTGGCCGGTTTCGGTGGCGGTGGTACGCAAGGCTGCGTACGACGCGGACGACATGAAAGTCAGCGGCAGCCAGGCGCTGCTCACCCGCATCGGCAAGGATCTGCAGGCCGGTGAGATCGACGGTGAAGCGATCGGTGTTTCGATCTTCCGCGGGACCGGACCGCGTGCGTTCGTCGAAACCCTCGAGGAAGTGCACGGCCAACCGGATGGAAATCACCGCTGGTATCTCTCGGCGGTGGACCTGATGGCGAAGCGCGGCTTGGTGCGAGCGACCTGGGTCGACGGGCTTGGTTATGCGGAGATCGATTATCCCGAAGACGTAGCGCGCGCCGAGACGCTGGTGTCGGAGTGGGGAACGCGACTCCAATCGCTCTTCGCGCCGTCGGGCGCAGCCGCGACCAAATAGACGCAGCGACCACTGGCTTCGGCATTTGCAGCGTTGCGCCTGCCCGCATACTGGAGCCGTATGCGCCGCAACCGGTTCCTTCGCGCAGCGCTCGTGCTGGCGGCAGCTGTGGTCTCGGCCTCGAGCGGCGGCGCGGCGATTGCCGCAGAACCGCTGGCCGATGCGCCGCAAAAAGTCACCGCGGGACTCGAACTGACGGTCGATTCGCTCGAGGCGCGGGTAAGGAAGGTAGAGGCTTCGCAGATCGATCCCGACTCGCGGGCCGAGGCGGTTGCTCAGTACCAGGCGGCGATCGACCAACTCCACCGCGCGTCCGAGTGGCAGGCCCGCAGCGAGGCCTTGCGGCGTCTGCAGCGCGAGGCGCCGAGCATTCTCGATTCGGCTCGCAGGCAGACAGACAATCTGGCCAAACAGGCGGTCGCGGAAATCCCCGGGGACTTGTCGATCCCCGATCTCGAACTCGATCTTTCGGAGGCCGAGGCTGCGTTGGGGGTGGTCCGCAAGGCGCTTGCCGACGTCGACTCGGAGCAGAAGCTGCTGTCGGAAAGACGCCTGGCAGTGCCGACCGAACTTGCGCAAGCCGGCGGTTACAACCTGCTCGGTGACGTCGAGCTTCCGCCGTTGCCGACCGGCTCGGTCGAGACTCTGGTGGCCCAGCAGGCCCGTCGCCGCGCGGACGAAAGGGTGGTATCGCGACAGGCCGAGGCCCTCGAACTCGAACTGGCCACCTACGAGATCCATCGCGAGGTGCTGGCTGCCAGGCGCGACTTGTACAAGCGCCAGCTCGAATTGCGCACCGCCGCCGTGAGCGCGATTCAGAAAGCGATAAGCGACCGCCGCGCCGACGAGGCGCAACGTGCGCTCGCACAGGCTCGTGCCGTTCAGGGCGTGCTTGCACGGGCCCATCCGGTACTGGGCCGGCTGGCCGAAGAGAGCGCGAGGCTGGCCGCCGAGCGTTCGGGCCCCGAAGGTCTGGCCAACAAGATTCTGCGCAACAGCGAGGCGCTGGCCGAGGTCACCAAGTCTGCCTCCGAGCTGTCGGAGCGCGCGCGCAACGTGCGCCAGAAAGCCGAAGCGGCCGGTTTCAGCGACGCGGTCGGTCTGATCCTGCGCAAGGAGCGCGCCGATTTGCCCGACATCGACGCGGTGCGCAGCCGCATCCGTGCACGCCGAAGCGCGATCGCCGAGTCGCAGTTCGCGCTGCTGACGCTCGAGGAACTGCGCGAAGGGCTGCCGGCGCTCGAGGCGCAGGTGGACGCGATCCTGGCCGAGCAGGAAAAGACGGTCGGCAGACTCGAAAGGGTTCGTCTGGAAGCTTCGGCTCGCGAGGTCCTCGAGACTCGAGGAGATTATCTCGACGATCTGATCCGCGACTACAACGGTTACTTCGGAGTCCTGGTCGATCTCGACGCGCGCGAGCGGCAGCTGGTCGAAGTGGCGACCAAGTACCAAGCGTTTCTCGACGAACACGTCTTGTGGATCCGCAGCACGTCGTTCCCGCGCTGGCACTCGCTGTCGGATGCGGTCCATGCGGCGGTGTGGTTGTTGGAACCACGCAACGCGGGGCAGACGCTCGCGCGGATTGCCGCTGTGGTCGAGGCCCAGCCGTCGTCGGTCACGCTGGTGCTGATGGCATGGACGGCACTGCTGCTGTACCGTCGGCGACTGCGCCGGTTCCACGACCGCCTGTGCGAAACCCAGGGAAGCGACCTGCGCGGTCCGATGTTCGCAGCCATCGCGGCGCTCGGGGCGGCGGCAGTGGCGTCGCTGGTGTGGCCGCTCCTGCTGTGGGTGCTGGCGTGGATGATCGAAGCGGCTCCTTCGACGATCGACGACTACTCGCGGGCGCTGGTCGTCGCGCTTTGGTTCGTCGCTGTTCGCATCTGGGGCCTGGAGTTCATGCGCAGGGTCGCGAGCCGTCGCGGCGTGGCACGGTGTTTCTTCTATTGGCCCGAGAGAGCTCTGACGCAGCTTCGTCGCCAGGTGATCGCGGTGGAGGCGGTGGGACTGCCGGCGTTCGCCGTTTCGGCGATGGTCCTCGCGGTCGGCAACGAGGCGTGGTCGGACTCTCTGGGCCGCTTCGTCTTCGTTGCCGGCCACGTCGTGCTGACGCTCGCCTGCTACAGTCTCTTGATGCCGGCAAGTCCGGTCGCGTCGGTGCTTCTGCGTCGCGGCTCGCGCAACGCGCGCGTCGGTTTTCGCTACGCGCACTGGGTGCCGCTCGCAATCGGCGGCGCCAACATCGTGCTCGCGCTGATCGGATACTATTTCAGCGCGTACGAGTTGACCATCCGGGTATGGCGCAGCCTCGGCCTGATCGGCATCGTCGTGCTGCTGAACGCGGTGGCGATCAGATGGATCGCCGGCGCACGCCAAAACCTCGCGCGGCGCCAGCAAGCAGGGCGCCACTCGTCACACATGCACGGAGCCGAGCTCGAAACGGAGGTGGAGGGAGAGATCGAACTGTCCGCGATCGACACGCAGACGCGGCAACTGGTCAGGGTGCTGGTCGGAGCGGCTGCGGTCGGCTGCCTGTTCCTGGTGTGGGTGGACGTGATTCCGGCTCTGCGGGTTCTCAATCACATCGACCTGTGGACGGTCACGACCCAGGTCGAACAAGCGAACGCGGGCGGCGACGCAGCCACGGTGCAGATGGTCGATACGATCGTGCCGGTCACCGCCGCCAACGTGCTGCTCGCGGTGGTTGCGCTGCTGCTGTCGGTGACGGCGAGCCGCAATGTTCCGGGCTTCATCGAGATGACGCTGCTGCAACGTGCGCGGCTCGATGCGGGACTGCGTTACGCGATCACCACGATATGCCGCTATGCGATCACGGTGATCGGCACGGTCACGGTGTTCCGCAATCTCGGCGTGGCGTGGTCGCACGTGCAGTGGCTGGTGGCCGCAGTCAGCGTCGGCCTTGGTTTCGGCCTCCAGGAAATCTTCGGTAACTTCGTTTCGGGTCTCATTTTGCTCTTCGAGCGGCCGGTAAGGGTCGGCGACACCGTGACACTGGGAGGAATCAGCGGCACCGTCAGCAAGATCCGCATGCGCGCCACTACGATTCTGGACTGGGACCGCAAGGAACTGGTGGTGCCGAACAAAGAGTTCATAACCGGACAACTCGTCAACTGGTCGCTGTCGGACGCGACCGTGCGGTTGGTGATTCCGGTCGGCGTGGCCTACGGGAGCGATACCGCCAAAGTCGAGAAACTGCTCTACGAAATCGCCCGCGAGACCCCCGGAGTGCTGGCCGATCCGCCGCCGTCGGTGGTCATGGTGCGGTTCGGCGACAGTTCTCTGGATTTCGAACTGCGCGTGTTCGTCGACAGCCCCGATTCGATCGTCCACACGCGCCACCGGCTGCTGCTCGCCGTCGATGCCCGGTTCCGCGCCGCCGACGTCGAGATATCCTTCCCGCAACGCGACCTGCACCTGCGCACGGTCAGCGCTCCGATAACGCTCAGCGCGCAAGCGGCACGCGCGCCGTCGTGAACGAGGTGGAAGAGTGCTGGACTCGCGTGGCTTGCTGCTGACGATAGTGGCCCTGTTGGTGGTCACCGTGGCCGGCACGGTGGGCTACGTGGTGATCGAGGGCGCTTCGTGGAGCGACGCCGCGTACATGACGGTGATCACGCTGTCGACCGTCGGTTACGGCGAAGTCATACGGCTCAGTCCGGCTGGCCGGCTCTTCACCGTCGTGCTGATCGGCGTAGGGATGACCTTCGTCTTCGCCGCCGTAACGGTTTGGGTCAAGGTCATCTTCGAAGGCGAGTTGGAACGATCCCTGGGACGCAGGAGGATCAAGAGAGTGCTGCGAAATATCTCCGACCACTTCGTCATCTGCGGCTACGGTCGTTTCGGCCGCTGGCTGGCCGAGGAACTGGCGCGCAAGGGCGAGCGTTTCGTCGTCATCGACGCATCGGCCACGCTTCCCGCCGACGTGGTCGGATTCAACGCCGACGCGACCGACGAACAGACGCTGAGGGAAGCGGGGGTGGCCCGTGCACGCGCTCTGCTGGCGGCTCTGCCCTCGGATGCCGACAACGTTTACATCACGCTCACCGCCAAGGAGCTCAATCCGAGGATCTTCGTGGTGTCGCGTTGCGAGCAGGAGTCCGGCGAGGCTAGGCTGCGGCGCGCCGGTGCCGACCGCGTGGTGGCGCCGTACGCGATCGGCGGACACCGTATGGTCGAACTTGCACTCAACCCGTCGCTGCCGGTGGTGGTGGACGTCGACGACGTGGTCGCTGCGTCGGGACGCGAGCACATGACGGTGGCGGAAATCTCGGTCGGCTCCGGGTCGGTTCTGGAAGGAGCGACTCTGGCAAGCGGCGAACTGCTCAGGCGCTACGGCGTGCTGGCGATCGGCATCATCGGCGCCGACGGACGTCTGCAGGTCGGGGTGCCTCCGCAACTGCGCCTCGAAGGCGGGCACGTACTCGTGGTGTTCGGCACCGAGCGCGCGATCGAAGCGCTGGCCGCGGCCAGCCGCGCCGAGCCGGCAGCCGCCGATATTCACTGAGGGTTCACCGAAGAATATCCGCACCGAGGCCGGCGACTGCAGCGGGATCTTTCTGTATTCTGCGAGTGCACCGCGCGGGCGACCGCAAGCAACCGAGAACGAGTAATGGCACAGCCCGAGACCTTCAGCTTTTCACGTGTCACCACCTTCGAGCAGTGCCCGCGGCGTTACCGCTATCGCTACCTGGACGGAGTGCGCGAGGCGTTCCAGTCGATCGAGGCCTTCATGGGCCAGCAGGTGCATGCGACAGTCGAGTGGTTGTACAACCAGCGCCTAGCCGGTCACGAACACGCGGTCGAGGCCGCGGTGGAACGCTATTGCAGCGAGTTCGACAAGGCTCATTCGGCCAACAAGCCTGCCGTACGCGTGATCCGCGCCGACATGGCGTCCGAGCACTACCGGCGCTCGGGCGCCGAGATGCTGGCCGACTTCCACCGCCGCCGCTTTCTCGGTGACCGTCTGGAGACCGTGGCGATGGAGCGCCACTTCGTGGTCGACTTGGGCGTCGGCGCGCCGTTCCAGGGTTTCATAGACCGTCTGGCGCGCGATCGCGACGGCACGCTGCACATCATCGACTTCAAGACCGGTGCCCGGGTTCCGGCGCGCTTCGAGGGCAAGGAGGCCGATCAACTCGATGCCTACGCGCTGGCGATGTTCACGTACACCGACGCCGACGAATTGGTGCTGGTGCTGGAGTACCTGCGTACTGCCACCGCGCACACCAAGAAGATCCGGCGCGACCAGATCGACGAAGTCAAGCGGCGGCTGTCGGCACGCATCGCCGCCGCGCGGTCGGCCACGGTGTTCCCGCCGATTCCCGGCTCGCTGTGCGCCTGGTGCGGGTTCAACGACCTTTGCGAAGCGTACCCGTCGCGGCGGGTAGGAGCCCATCATTGAAAATGGCCCACGAGCGCGGAGCTGGCGACGTGCGAGGATCACACCTGTCTGCTCGGGCTCGCCCCGCCAGCTCGGGGCTCGTGCGCGCGAAACCACTCGCTACGCCTCCGCTCGCGGCATTTCGCGCGCGCCTTGCATCTGGACCATTTTGAACGGGCTCACGACGCTTTTTCAGCGGCTTGTTAGTGGGGCGCAACGGGCGTCGAGTCGCGAGAGATCCGTGTCGGAGCGGAGCGCGGCTCGCGCTGCATATGGACCCCGCAGTCTGCGGCCGATAGGTACGCGCAGCGGAGATTGTTCATGTTCGACAGAGTGTCACTGGGAGGAGAGGGGCTGAGCGTGCTGCTCGGCACCAGGAACGGCAAGTACCCGAGCGCCAACTCGCTGCTGATCGAGGACGAGATCACGGTACTGGTCGATCCGTCGGTCAACGTCGTCGCGGCCGGGGCCAAGTCGCTCGAACGCCGCATCGACGTAGTCGTCAACAGTCACGCCCACGAAGACCACTTCGCCGGCAACTTCCTGTTCCGCCAAGTTCCACTGTTGCTGCACGAGGCCGATGCTCCGGCGATGGCGTCGCTGGAGGCGCTGCTGGCCGCCTACGGGACCGAGTGGGCCCAGGTGATGGTCGAGCAGTACAACTACACGCCGCGCAGCGACGTCCGCGCGGTCACCGACGGAGAGGTTTTGGATCTCGGCCGCCACCGCCTGCATTTTCTGCACATGCCCGGCCACACGGCAGGTCACCTGTGCCTGCGCATCGAGCCCGAGGGTGTGGTTTTTACTGGCGACCTCGACCTGACCCGCTTCGGCCCTTACTACGGCGACGCCAACGCCAGTCTCGACGACACGATCGAGTCGCTCGCGCGCCTTCGCGAACTCCAAGGCGTCAGCGCTTTCGTCAGCTCCCATGAGGCCGGCATCGTTCGCGAAGACCTACGCGGAGCCGTCGATCGCTATGCCGCCGTGCTCGGCGAGCGCGACCGCGCGCTGCTCGAGTTCTGCGTCGAGCCGCGCACGCTGGCCGAGATCGCCGACCGCTGCATCGTCTACCGCAAGCGCTACGAGTCGATTCCCTGGCAGGCCGGTGTCGAGACCGTGATGATGGGCCGCCACGCCGAGCGGCTGGTACGGCTGGGAGCGATGCGAAACGAGGACGACAAGTTCGTCGCGCTCTAACAGCCCGTTGAGAAACCCGCTCCCGTCGTCAGGCACCGATCTTCGGGCCGATCTCTTCGTTGCGAACCCTCGAAATAGCACCAGTATTTCTGCGGTTTCGCGCCTCGATCTCGGCCCGAATCTCGGCACCTGACTCGGTCCGGAGTTTTTCAACGGACTGCTAGCGGCGCGCTCTGCGCGCGCGGCGCCGGAAGGCGGAGCGGCTCTCAGATCTCATCGCCCTGGTCGTTACCGTCGGCATCGGCAAGGCGAATCAGCGTTTCGGCCGGATCCCAATACGACATCACCGCCTGGATCTTGCCGTCGTCGTCGAGTTCGAAGACGCTGATGCCCGAGAAGATCACCGGTCGCGTCGATCCTGCGGTACCGGCCTCGCCCATCCACTTCACGGCAGCACCGCTGCCGGCGAGGAATATCTCGCACGCTTCGATCGACAGCCGCTCGAACGGCGCGCTGAAGATCTTCCACGCGTCTTCGAAGTTGGCTTTGCCTTCGAGAGGTACTGCGCCCACCGGTTCGTGCAGCACTGCGTCTTCACAGAACAGATCGAGCCAGCGCGTGCGATCGCGTGCACTGATCGATTCGTAGTAGGCGGTGATGGCGGTTTCGATTCGCGGGTCGGGCAGAGCACGCATGATTCCCTGCTGCCGGACACCTTGCGCAAAGGCAACGCGATCGGGCCTGGACTCGCGTGGCGACCCCAGTCCGGCGGCGGTCGTGGGGTGGCGTGGGGCCCTTGGAAACGGCTTTGGGCCGGGTCTCGGAAGTGTCGCTGACGTCGAGCCCAAGTGCTCGATTTTACGTCGGTTTCCGTGGCGTCCTAGCGTCTGCGCCGAGACTTCCGCGGGGTTTTGTGAGCCCCGACGATTCCCTTTGCAACTCAAGGCCTTGCACGGAGCCATCGAGAGGCCGTCGGGATCGGTCGCGTCGGGGAGGGGGCTGCGGGGATTCCAAGCCCCGCAAAATGGCCGCGTTGCGGGTCTTGTTGGTGAAACCTGAGGGCTCCCTATTGGCTGGGAGTCCCGTCGGCGGCACTCTTGATCGCGCGCCTACTGCCTCCTTCGGCGCAACCGGGCGCCTTAACGGGTGGGGCCCGGCAGGGCCCCACCCGGAAGGCGTCATGGACCTTCCAATCTTTCCTTCGATGTTCTTGGGCCGAGCGTCTGCTCGGCCCGGATCTGTTGGGTAAGTCTACGATTTAATTCGTTTTCTTTGCGCTCGCGAGTAGCTCGGCCCGAACTTGTGCCGGTCGTCGCGGGGCCGGGTGCCGCTGCGGCGGCCGGGCCATGGTCGAAGGACCGGCTCGGGCGGAGCCCGGTTCCAAGCAGCGGGTCACCCGGAGAGGCGTTGTGCCGCGCCTGCGCTTTGAGTAGGTCGTAGGCATGAACGATTTCGCCTACGACTTGGTGGTTCTCGGCGCCGGCAGCGGCGGCCTTGCCACCGCCAAACGTGCCGCTTCCTACGGAGCCAGTGTCGCCATCGTCGAGCAAGGCAGGGTCGGCGGCACCTGCGTCATCCGCGGCTGTGTTCCAAAGAAACTGATGGTTTACGCCGCCGAGTTCGCGCATCTGGTAAATGACGCGACGGCTTACGGCTGGAGCTTCGGATCCGCATCGCACGACTGGCTGCGCTTGGTCGAGAGCCGCGATCGGGCGGTTGCCGCCCTCGAATCCACCCACGAACGTCTGCTTGCCGCGAGCCGCGTGGAACTGGTCCGAGGCCGCGGCTGTCTTCGCGGCGCTCACGAGGTCGATGTCGACGGCCGCGTGCTCACCGCTCGCTACGTCCTCGTCGCCACTGGCGGTCGCCCTTGCCTGCCGCCGATTGAGGGTGCCCAACACGCTATGACGAGCGACGGCGTCTTCGAACTGCGCCGCCGGCCCGACCAACTGGCGATCGTAGGCGGCGGCTACATCGCCTGTGAGTTCGCCGGAATTTTCGCGGCGATGGGTTCGCGCGTGCACCTTCTTATGCGCGGGGACTTGCCACTGCGCGGTTTCGACGGTGACCTGCGCCGTGAGCTCGACAGCGCGTTGCGCGCCAGCGGAATCGACGTTCGTCCTCGCACTGTGGTGCGCGAGATCCGCCCGAGCGCGGCCGGCGTGGTCCTGGAGCTGGACGCGGCCGATGGAAGGGCCCGGCTCGCAGCCGACCAGTGCCTGCTCTATGCCATCGGACGGCGACCCAATACCGAGGGGCTCGGGCTCGAGCAGATCGGTGTGGAACTCGACTCGCAAGGACACGTCGTGTGTGGGGAGGACGCCGTTACTGCGGTTCCGAACGTCTTCGCGGTCGGCGACGTGACCGGTAGAGCGGCTCTGACCCCAGTGGCCATCCAGGCCGGACGCTTACTGGCCGACCGCATCTTCGGCGGCAAGACCGCCGTCATGAGCTACCGGAACGTACCCACCGCGGTGTTCACCGATCCTCCGATCGGTAGCGTTGGCCTCACCGAGGAAGAGGCGCTCGACAACTACGGCGCAGACGGCATCCGGGTCTACAAGGCCCGCTTTCGCCCGATGCTGCACTCGCTCACGGGGCGGGACTCTTTCACGCTCGTGAAGCTGGTGGTCAAGGGCGACGACGAACGCGTACTCGGCTGTCACCTGATCGGCAAGGACGCTCCGGAGATCGTCCAGGGCTTTGCCGTTGCGGTGAAGATGGGTGCCACAAAACGCGATTTCGACGATACCGTAGGCATCCACCCCTCCTCTGCCGAGGAGTTGGTCACGTTGCGCTGACGGATGAAAGCGCAACGTCTTTGCGGCGTCCCGCGAAACACGGTTCGTACGATGAGACTAACTGCATCCTCGCGGTCAGGTTGTGGCGCTGCGTGGCGGAAAGACCCGTCACGTCGCGCCGTTGACAAGGTCGTCAGTGGAGGGTTCGCGGCATCTGCAGGCGAAACTTCGGAATGGAGGCGTGAAAGACGCTGCCGTCCTCACGCTGCATTTCGTAAGTGCCGTGCATGCTGCCGACCGGGCCTTGGAGTATCGCGCCGCTGGTGTACTCGTGGCACTCGCCGGGGGCCATGATCGGCTGCTCGCCCACCACGCCCTCGCCTTCGACCTCGCGGGTGTTGCCGTTGCCTTCGGCGATGAACCAGTGACGTCGCATCAAGTGCACGGGGGTCGCGGATTCGTTGCTGATCCGGACCCGGTAAGCGAAAACGTAGCGATCTATCACCGCGTCGGACTGTTCGGGGACGAAGTACGACTCGACCTCGACGGCGACTCCTTCTGTGACGAGCTTGGGCACGGACAGCACTAAACCGAAACAACGCGCTCCTGGCAAGTGCGCGGCAGGTGTTTCGGCGGATCGCGCCGAGCCGTCCGGCGGTCGGCGGCAGTGCCGGAGTTCGGGGTCTTGCAACTGGGCGCAAGTTCGCCGCGCGCCTTTCACCTGGGCGGTGTGCGTGGAAGAATCCGGCGTATGCCGCGACACCATCGAACCTGCAACCTCTGCGAAGCGACCTGCGGGATCACGATCGAGACCGAAGGACGCACCGTCGTTTCGATCGAAGCCGACGCAGCCGATCCGCTTTCCACGGGCTACATATGCCCCAAGGCCTACGCTCTCAAAGATGTCTACGAGGACCAGGACCGGATCCGACGACCGATGATCCGCCGCGGGACGAGCTGGCACGAGGTTTCCTGGGACGAAGCGATCGCCTATGCCGCTGCCGGCATGCACGATGTGCAGCGGCGCCACGGCCTCGACGCTCTGGCCAGCTACGTCGGCAACCCTACCGCCCACAATCTGCCGGCGATGCTCGCGCTGCCGCCCTTCCTGCGTCTGCTCACGACCCACAACCGTTTCAGCGCTTCGACGGTCGACCAGTTCCCGAAGATGCTGGCTGTCTACCTGATGTTCGGCGCGCAGCTCTCGGTGCCGGTTGCCGATGTCGACCGCAGCCACTACCTGCTGGTGATCGGGGCCAACCCGGTGGTGTCAAACGGCAGCTTGATGACAGCACCGGGAATGAAGCGGCGTCTGCGCGCGATCCGGGAGCGCGGCGGGTGCGTCGTGGTGATCGACCCCCGTCGCAGCGAGACGGCGCAGATTGCATCCGAGCACCTGTTCGTCAGACCGGGCACGGATGCACTGCTGCTGATGGCGATGCTCGCGACGGTGTTCGATGAAGGCCGCGTCGTGCTCCGGGCCGCCGAGCACCGTGTTCTCGGCCTCGATGCGCTGCGCGCGATGGTGACACCGTTCACGCCCGAGCGCGTCGCAGACGCCGTCGGCATCGCGCCCGCCGACATCAGGCGTCTGGTCCGCGAGTTCTGCGCTGCGCCGAGTGCGGCTTGCTACACGCGCATCGGCACCTGTGTGCAGGAGTACGGTACGCTGGCCAACTGGCTCGGCGATGCACTGAACGTCGTCAGCGGAAATCTCGACAAGCCCGGCGGCGTGATGTTCACGCAACCGGCCGCTTCGTATTCGGGCAAGGGCACCTACAAGCGCTGGTACTCGCGGGTGCGCGGGCTGCCCGAGTTCGGCGGCGAACTGCCGGTGGCGTGTCTGGCCGAGGAGATCGAAACCGCCGGCCCGGGGCAAGTGCGCGGCCTGTTCACCATGGCCGGCAACCCCGCGCTATCGACGCCCAACGGTACGCGGCTGGAAGCGGCCATGGCGTCGCTCGAGTTCATGGTCAGCGTCGACCCCGCTTTGAACGAGACCACGCGCATGGCCGACGTACTGCTGCCGCCGCGCAACTCGCTGGAGAACGCCCAGTACAGCATCGTGTTCCACAAACTGGCGGTGCGCGATACCGTCAAGTTCTGCCGGCCGGTATTCGAACCCG